>WNFD01004843.1_pt1 | contig 22384 bp, 18 predicted proteins | sample 5400491 | NCBI WGS metagenome assembly WNFD01 (sample SAMN13153343, study PRJNA577476) | soil metagenome | isolation source: 120 cm saprolite under Douglas fir tree site 2 hole 2 replicate 2 | place: USA:California | collected 2015-04-18
GAGCTGGGCAAGGGCCTGATAGTCCGCCGCGTTCTCCCGGGCGAGAAAGGCGCGCAGCCGCCGGCCGGTGACCATCGAGAGGAACGGGGCGCGCAGCTGCCGGCTCATGCCGGTCAGGACGGGGCGGTCGTACCGGTCGCCGCCAGTCAGGACTATGATCCCGTGAGGCGCCAGGGCCCGCCGCAGCAGGGACAGCGGGCGGCTGCCGGAGATGTCGATGATCACGTCGTAGCGGGCGCCGCCGCGGTCGATCTCCTCGCGGGTGTAGTCGATGACGTCGTCGGCGCCGATGGACCGCACCAGGTCCGATTTCGCCGGGCCGCAGACGCCGGTCACGCTCGCGCCGCGCTCCTTCGCGAGCTGCACGGCGAACGTCCCGATGCCCCCGCCTGCACCGATGATCAGCACGCGCTGGCCGGCCTGCACGTTCGCCTGGTTGCGCACGGCCTGAAGCGCGGTGAGCGCGGAGACGGGCAGCGCGGCAGCCTGCTCGAACGAGAGGCTCGCCGGCTTAGGCACCAGCCGGTCCGCCCGGGCCACCGCGTACTCGGCGAACGATCCGCTCCGGCAGATGCCGAATACCTCGTCCCCTGGCTTGAACCGGGTCATCCCCGGGCCCGCCGCCGCGACCACGCCGGCCAGGGCGAGCCCGCGCACCGGTAGCTTCGGCCGGCGGAACCCGAACCCGATCACGCGCATCAGGTAGGGCACGCCGGTCATCAGGTGCCACACGCCAGGGTCGGCGCCGGCCGCGCGGACCTGGACCAGGACCTCGCCGTCGCCGGGCGAGGGCCGGTCGATGTCACGAAGCTGGAGCACGTCGGCGGGGCCGTACACGTCCTGGACGATGGCTTTCATATCTCCCCCTCGGGGATGTCGGGATAGTGGAAAACGTCGTCGAGTGGCACCTTGAACACCCGGGCAATCCGGAAGGCCATCTCCAGCGAAGGCGAGTACCGGCCCTGCTCGATGGCGATGACCGTCTGCCGTGTCACGCCGATGCGCTCGGCGAGATCGGCCTGGGTCATCTCGCCGTTGGCGAACCGCAGGGTCCGGATGGAGTTCGTGACCCTGGTCGGCTTCACCACTGCGGGAAGGTCTTCCGATACACGATGATCTTGGCGACGGACCCGAGGATCGCCGAGAGCGTAAAACACAGGTAGATCACGTTGGCGATCCAGAACCGGTCCCATCCGGCCATCGCCATGAGCATCGCGGCGACCGCGCCGATGATCACGAAGGACTGACCGGTGTAGTCGCCGAGCTGGCCGATCCGCCGGTCCCGCTCGTCCTTGAGGCGGGAAGCTCGGGGGTTCACGATCCCGAGCGCGATCTCGGCCACGATCGAGGCGAGGATCGCCGCGCCAACCGTCCACAGCAGAGCCGCGGCGTACGGGACGCGGGTGAGCGGGTGCCCGCCGGCCCGGCCGAGGATCGTCACCACGTACGCGGCATACGCGGCCACCGACACCACCAGCATGATCCACGCGCGCTTCTCCTGGTGCGTCATGACGCCCCCTGATGTCTAACATTCTTGACAGCAGAGAGCGTAAGCCTTCTTTGACTTCATGTCAAATAAGTTAGACACCAGGGCGAGGGGCTGCGGCGAATCGTGGCATCATCTGCTTCGGGACGTCCTGACCGGACCGTTCCGGTACCGCGACGCGGCGGCGTTCTGGTCAATCACCCCCCCCGCTGGCGCTGCGGGTGCACGCCGTCATCGGGGGGACACCTGCCTACGGCAGGAATTTGTCCGCGGCGATGCGCTGTCCGGCCCGGATGACTTCGGCGCCTGGGCCTGCCGCACGGTACTCAGCCCGCAAACGCCGTTGCTCCGCGAGGCGCGTTACCTCCTGGCAGAAGAGACCGGCTTCGACCAGGACCTGCGCGATCAGGCCGCCCGCGCCCCCGGGAACGTCCTCCTCATCGGCCCGGAGGAGCTTACGCGCTTTAACGGGCCGTCATCCGCGCGGGCTGCCCGGGTCGAGTTCACCCAGGTCGCGGCGCCCAGGACCCGCAGCCCGCCACACGTAGGCGTCACTGGCCTGACTGTGCGTGTGACGACACGCCGCTGTGCAAACGATAATTACACAGGTCGTCTGCTCGGACCTGTCCCAGGGCGCACGACTGTGATGTCCGTCGCGGCGAAGTCGTCGCCAGTGCACAGCACGGGGTACCCGGTCCGGTCAGCGAGGGCGTATGTGAAGCAGTCGCCGAAATTAAGCCCGGCCGGATGCCGCCCCTTGCCATATCGCCGCCAGCCGCTCATCGCACGGTCGGCTAGGTCCGCATCGACGGGCACGATGTCCACCTTTGCGTCACGAAGAAACCGGTCGACGACATCCTGCCCAGCGGGCCGCAGCCGAGCCTCGATGACGATGCCCAGCTCGACGCGAATGGCGGCCGGCATCAGCCGGGCGAGGGCATCCTCGAGGCGGGCCGCGAGTTCTTCGCCACCCGGCTCGCCGAGGATGACCGCTACGGCCGCCGACGTATCGATGACAAGGTTCCCCCGAGTCGGCTCGGTCAACGTGGCAGGCCGGCGTCGTCGTAGCCGATGATCTCCTCCGGCGTCCGGTCATCGGCAACCCGGAGGGCCGCCACGTCGGCCGCCAGCTGCGCCAGCCGCGTTCTCATGCTGGCCGCATGCCTGGCGTGCTCACGATCGAGCCGCTCCCTGAGCGCTATCACGACGGCCATGGTCAACGTCTCACCCGTCTCGGCAGTCAGCTCCCTGGCAAGCCGGTCCGCCTCGTCGCTCTTGATGCTCAACGCCATGGAAGAAGTATAGATCGAATAGCAGACTTCTGCCATGACTCATCGTGTCGGCTTCGAGGAATCCTGGCACCATGCCGCCGAGACGCCCTGGCCCGCCCGCAGGCCACCGCCTTCGGCAAGGACGCCTATCCGACACTCACCAACGACGCCGCCTCGGATATGACGTGACGATCATCGGAGGATCGGCGATGAGTAGCTACCGGCCCATGTCCCTAGCCGATCTGGCTGGGCACCTGTCACGAGCGGCTGATGACAGGACGCAGTGGAAACTCGTCTGGGAGTTCCTGGAGGAGTATCGCTGGGAGCCAGGCGGGGTGCAGCCCTCGCTGTTGCGCGCCGAGCCGCCAGGTACTGGTGACGAGCGATGAGACGTGTTGCTGGCGGCGCTGGCTGAGCATCTTGCGGCGCAGCATGATCTCGCGCCTCCGCAGTGGGCTGAGCTGCGTGTTCTGGAGCAGCGGTGGTTCCCGGCGGAGCTCCGGATCCAGCGGGCCGACGCCCTGGTCCGGGCACCGGCAGCGTTCCGTTAAGCACGGCATCTACCTGTCCGTAAGGGATCTGGAAGCCGCGTGAGCGAGACCGGAGGCGTTCTGCTTGGCCGGGCAGAGCTTGAGCGGGCCTTCACTGCCCTGAGTGAGCGGCTTATACGCAGAGGCCTCGTCGCGGACGTGTTCGTCGTCGGCGGCGCTGCGATGGCCCTGGCCTACGATGCCACGCGTGTGACGCGTAATGTCGATTCCTTGTTCGTTCCCCACGGAATCGTGCTGGAAGAAGCCAGGAACGTCGCGGAGGAACTCGGGCTGCCCCCATGGTGGCTCAACGAGCAGGCGAGTGTGTATATCTCCGGAAAGGACGATACGCGCTGGCGTGGTCGGCTGCCACGGCTTGTACTGTCCCGGCCGACGTGCCTGCGTCGGCCGTCCCCGGCCCAGGACGTCGTCCCGGCCGTCCGGTCCCGGCTCGGGACGCGGCCAGCGGGGCATCGAATCAGTGTCCGCGACACTGCATACGCCGAAGACGCGAGCACCGGATACGCCGGAAACGGCACCCAGGTCATGGCCAGGTTTGTGGCCGGGAGGGGGACTTGTCCCCCTCCCGCTAATTGGTTGCTACAGGGACGGCGGGACTGGAATCTGTCTCGTGTCGGTCTAGGGTTCGTCGAGGATCTCCGCGAATGCGATCACTACGCCTCCGGTGGCGTGCTCGAGGGTAGCGCCGACAAGGGCGCCCGCCTCTGCGGCGGCGTCGCTGGCCGCCGCGTAGTCGGCAAAGTACAGGTCCAACAGTCGGTATGCCGGGGTCGGGCTGCCGTCTTCCTTAGGCCAGACCTTCGACGTCTGCAGCCGAGTCAGGCCGGGGAGCTTCCGCGCCAGCGCAAGCTGCTCGGGGTAAGCCGCCTCGAAGGCGGCCGGGTCGGTGGGGTTGGAATAGACGAAGCTGATCTTGGTCGGCTTGTCCTGCACAGCTTCACCAGCTCTCGATGTCATGGGTTCTGTTTCCTTCTGGTCGAGTTACGTCTGTCCGGCGCGATAGGTTGACGCAAGCGAGCGGACCCAGACCTGGGCGAGAATGTCGGGCGAACTTCCGATGGCGCGGCTGCTTCGCCAATGGAAGAAGTTGACACCTGACAGAGCGCCTCAAACGTGGTCCCAAGCCCATCCGATCGGTCGTTCCACTCACTGTTCGTCGAACGTAGTCCGAGGAAAGCGTAGAGACAATGACTGCTCCGCCGGAACATCTTGCCGATCGTCCAGCGACGCCAGCCGATTTGCTCCGACCGCCGCGACAGTTTGCCGATCCTCCAGCGCTCGAGGACGCCACGCTCGGCCTCGACGCATATGGCCAGCCGCACGACTTGCTCTCGGAGCTGCTCCGGAGCGTCCGTCTGAGCGGAGAACGGATCGTTGCGTACGCTCCGCTGCGGACTTTCTCGATCAGCTTCGCCGATATCGGCACCCTGCACATCATTGAAGAGGGCGAACTCGTCCTTCGGATCGACGGCGACCCGCACGTCGAGCACGTGAGTCGCGGCGATGTCATCCTGCTCCCGCGCGGCGACCCGCACCACATCAGCGACGCAGGCAAGCGCGCGCACGCGACCGTGCGCGCCGGCGCATCCGAGCACGACGCGCCCGCACCAGAGCCGGCGCGCTGGCTCTGCGGAACATTCACGATCGGCGACCCGCAGGCGAGCCACCTGCTCGCGAGCCTCCCGGCCGTGATCATCCTGCGCGGCGGCCGCGGCCAAGCGCCCGAAGGGCTCGAAGTGGCCCGCAGGATGCTCCTATCCGAGATGCAATCGCCCTCTCAGGGATCGGCGGTGATGATCGCCCGCATCCTCGATCTGCTCTTCATCCAGATTCTGCGCGCCTGGGCCGCTGGCACGGACGCCGAACCGAACTGGCTGGCCGGTGCGCTCGACCCGCAGATCGGTCTGGCCTTGAGCGCTATCCATCGAGACCCCGGCCACGACTGGACAGTCGAGGAGCTGGCCCGAGCGTGCAGCCTTTCCCGGTCGGCGTTCGCTGCGCGGTTCGTCGCTCGCGCCGGGAAGCCCCCAGCCACCTATCTCGCGCACGTACGCCTGGACGCCGCCACCGACCTGCTCCGCGACACCTCCCTTCCGGTCACGCTCATCGCGGAGAACGTCGGCTACACGTCGGAGGCGGCATTCAGCCGCGCGTTCAAGCACCGCTACGACACGCCACCGGCTCGCTGGCGACGAGACATACGAGCGAAACACTCGTGAGCGGCCTTAGCCGTTCTAATGGCCGCCGATTCCGATCATCTGCCGCCTACCTCGCTATGGCACTGGCCGTGTGCTGGCATACCCCGTTTCGCGACAGGAACGGACGACGATTAGAGTGGCCTGCTTGTCGAACTTCGATGCCCCTAGACTCATACCCATGCTCGTCGATGCGCCGCCAATTGATCCTGGAGCCCTTTAGCCGCGTTGACGCGGCTTGCCATGATCTAAGGAGAAATAGAGTTTCTTAGACCAAGGAAATGGCGTTTACACAGGTCAGAACTGCATGCGGGAAACCTAGGATCGGATCAGCAGGTATGCATTGATTTGCCCAGTTCAATGATCATATCTGTGAGTGCGGCCAAACTCCGCTCTGCCGATATCACCATCGATGAAGCAATCACAGGGCTGGCCGCTCGAACAACCCGAGCCGGGGAATCCTTGTATGCGTCAGGCCGGAAATATGTCGTCAGCCCGGACGCGCACCCACCTGATCTCGTGGCGCCAAATTGTACCCTGAACCATCACAGAGGTGCCTTCGGCTGAGCCTGGCGCCACTGGCCTGGCTGCTCGCCGCGTCCCCGGCCACGCTCGCCTTCCGGTCGGGTGATTGTCCGCTGGTTGAGGGCGAGGGAGGCTTCGACGAGGTGCTCGAGATCGGTCCAGGTGGGTGCGTGGATGCCGTAGCCAGGGACTGGCCGGGGCTGAGGTCCGAAGAAGTACTGGTAGTCGACCGTCCCGCGGATGGCGGCGTGCACCTCGGGGTGATCGTCAATGAAGTGGGTCAGGGCGAGTTGCTGGCAGTGGATGCGCTTGTCGGGGCGGGTCCGGCAGAAGCGGACGTGATCGGGTGGCAGCGTGGTGCGCTGGTAGAAGTCGTGCCCGTCGAGCCACCGCAGGGTGCGTGCCTGTACCCGGGGGCCGCATTTGGATACCAGCCATACCCGGCTACCGAACGGGCGCATCAGGCGGGCTATGGCTTCCACCGCCCCGGCCATTTCTGGAGTGGCGAGCATGGTGGCCTCATCGCCCTGGAAGAAGGCCGTGTCGCCACCGCCGGGGTGGGCTGGACCGTTGATGATGACCAGGCCGATGTCGATGCCCAGGCGGGGTTCGCGCGGGCCTTCCTGCGTACTCATGCTGGCAGCATGCCACCCTGAAATCGCTAGCCGAACGCAGGATCATGACTCCCGGGGCCCCGGCTGCGCTTGTGTCATGCCGGGCGGGCGATGACCAGCAGCGAATGCTCCGATGCGGGGCGGGGATCCGCGGACTCGTCGACCAGCCACCCCGCCCCGCGCAGCAGATCGAGATGGGCCGCGGCAGGCAGGATCGTCCGCCACGGCTCGCTGACCGCGCTGGCGCGTGCCGCGTTCGCGGCGGCAATGACTGCCCGCGAGTCCATCCCATCGGCGTGGACGGCGAGGCTGGCGGCAAGGGCGCTGCGGGAGGCGGCCCGCCGCCTCAGGCCGCTGAGCAGGGCAGCGATCGTCTCCTGGTCGAGGTAGACGAGCAGGCCCTCGCAGACGAACAGCGAAGGCGCCTGCCGGTCGTGACCGCCGCGGCCGAGCACGGCGTCGACGTCGTCGCGGCTGAAGTCGGCCGGGGCGAGCGTCAGCGCCGTGGTGTCCGCGCCCATCCGCTCCAGCCGACGGCGCTTGTCGTTCTGCGTGCCGGGGTGGTCGAGCTCGAAGAAGCGGACCCCTGGGGAGCGGAAACGCAACGCGCGGTCGTCGTAGCCTGCCCCCAGGATGACCACCTGGCCGGTACCGCGCTCGATCGCGGCTAGCCTGCGCATCGACCCAGCGCGTCCGGGCCGGGATCTGCGCGAGCCGCGGGCCCATCTGGGCGGGACGCATCCCCGCACAGAGGCGCTGCTGGGCATCGGGATCGCCAGCAGGGGTACGCGGACGCACAAGCTGGGCGCGGATCGTCGCCACCGCCTGACTCGTCCTCGACGGCACGCCGTCAGAGGGCACGGCGCCGGAACCCGGCGCAGCCGCGTCGCCCGCGTGAGACTCGATCATGATAGAGACAGTACGCAGTACAGCCCGATCCGGCCGATGTGGCCGGTCCCGCGGCACGGAGCGGGAGCGGGAGCGGGAAACCTGGTTGCCCCAGCCACATCAAGACATGCCAGGCTGTGCGTGTACCGGTCCGACAGCAGGAGGTCGACATGGATGCCGCTGCAGCAGAACCTGAAGTTCCGGAGGCTGCATCAGAACCTGAAGTTCCAGAGAATCAAGCGAAACGCGACCTCGAGGACGTGAAACGCAAGTTCCGCGAGGCACTGGAACGCAAGCGCGGGCCGCAGGCGGATGCGAGCGCGGACGGCGCGGGGCCGGATACTGGCAAGGTCCACGGTGTCCACGGCCCGGCCGGGAGCCGACGTTCATTCCGGCGCAAGAGCGGCGGCTGAATCACCGTCGTGGAGCATCAGGCGAGGCCTCGTGCTCCACGACGGGATTCCGCTCTCACCTGCCGGTCAGCAGCCACCTTGTCCGCTGAGAGTGCGGTACTGCTCCCATGGGCCGACCGCTGACGCGCGGGCCCGCAGCATCGCATAATCGCTGCCTGCGTAACCGAGTTCCGCCGAGACCCACAGGCCATTGGCGTTCGACTTGATGAGCAAGGCGCCGGCAGTAGTGCAGTACAGGCTGTACTTCTCCCCTGGGCCGACCGCTGACGCGCGGGCCCGCAGCATCGCATAATTGCCCCCTGAGTAACCGAGCTCCGCCGACACATCCTTGGCGTTGGCGTCGGAGACAATGAACCAGAAACTACCGGTGTAGTCGTAGCAGAGGTCATACTTCTCCCACGGGCCGATCGCTGTCGCGCGGGCCCGCAGCATCGCATAGCTGCCCCCTGAGTAACCGAGCTCCGCCGAGACCCACCGGCCATTGGCGTTCGACTTGATGCTCTGGTTGTTATAGCAACCGACGACGGCGGCGATGTCCCGCGAGATGCGGCCCGCCGCTCCGGTTCCCGCCGCTGGGGGCGCTGCGGGTCGTGCACCGCTCGGCAACAGCGCTCCGTGCGTGTTCCCGGCAGCCGCGACGACGCGGATCGCGTGGGCAGCCGGAAGCGAGGACGGTCGCCCTGCCGCCGACGCGGGCATCCCGCCGGCCAGTGACGCGACGGCCGCACCGATGATCATGGCCGCGGTGATTGACCTTGCGCGTTTCATATGCGCTCCTTCCCTATGAAATATGGACATGTCAAGGCCAGCGCATCCCGATGCTTGCTTTAAAGAGCGCGACACCCCATTTGACGAAGAACCCCTGGGTCGCCCTGAGCACCCCGCATGGCCCTGTCGTGAGAATTCCTAGCACATGACAGCCTGCAAGTAAAGGGTGATTAAGTACTGGGTCACCGCCACCCAAATCAGCCCAGATAGCATGAACCGAGACCAATCTCACTCAGCCGGATGGCCTGAATAACGCTGGGTCCCTGGAACCGATTGGGTGCCGCCGATACCTCACTCTTACCCTTCCGCTCTTGTTCGACGACTGCTCGCGATGTTATTCTGCTGCGCGGTGAAGCGTTGGGTGCGACAGGGATTGAGGAGAAACCCATGGCCCGGGAATCGGCGACAAAGACGCCGGCCTGAATTGTTGATCTTAATCCTGGCGACGGGGCGACGGCTCCGCCCGAAAGGTAGGAACTGCTGATGCAGCCTTTCATGCTGCCCGACTTCTACATGCCGTACCCGGCCAGGATCAATCCCCATCTGGAGCGCTCCCGTGAGCACAGCGCGGCCTGGGCGCGGCAGATGGGCATGCTCGACGCGCCCAAGCCCGGTGGCGGCGTCGTCTGGGACGAAGCGGCGCTGGCCGCGATGGACTACGCGCTGATGTGCGCCTACACTCACCCGGACTGCGACGGCCCGACCTTAGACCTGATCACCGACTGGTACGTCTGGGTGTTCTTCTTCGACGACCATTTCCTCGAGCACTTCAAGTACTCCCGCGACATCCCCGGAGCAAAGGCCCACCTCGACCGCCTCGAACTGTTCATGACCGCGGATGACGAGGCGCCGCCGGCCGGGGATGACCGGGGGCGCGAAGCGTCGCCCCCCGCAGCCAGCGCCGAGCCGGCGAACGCGGCCGAGGCAGGGCTCAAAGACCTGTGGGGGCGCACCGTGCCGACGATGTCGGACGGCTGGCGGCGACGGTTCACCACCAGCACGCACAACCTGATGGTGGAGTCGATGTGGGAGCTTGACAACATCAGCCGCGGCCGGATCGCCAACCCGATCGAGTACGTGCAGATGCGGCGAAGGGTCGGCGGGGCGCCGTGGTCGGCGAATCTCGTAGAGTTCGCCGCCGCCGCGGAGGTCCCCGACAGCCTTGCGGGGACCAGGCCGATGCAGGTCCTCTCCGACACATTCTCGGACGGCGTGCACCTGCGCAACGACCTGTTCTCCTACGAGCGCGAGGTCCGGGAAGAGGGGGAGAACGCCAACGCGGTGCTGGTCTTCGAGCGGTTCTTCGGCTGCTCGACGCAGGAGGCAGCCGATCTTGTCAATGACCAGCTGACGTCCCGGCTGCAGCAGTTCGAGAACACGGCGCTGATCGAGGTGCCCGGCCTGCTGGCCGAGCATGCCGTCCCCCCGCACGAGCAGGGCAGGGTTGCCGCCTACGTCAAGGGCCTCCAGGACTGGCAGGCCGGCGGACACGAGTGGCACGCGAGATCAAGCCGGTACATGAACGACGGCGCCGTCGCTGGCCCCGTCGCCGCGTTCAGGGGCCCGGCCGGCCTCGGCACCTCTGCCAGCAGGCTGGCGTTCCCCGCGGCAAGGCTGGGCCTGCGGCGCAGGTCCCGGCAATATTCCCACACGCCGTTCAAGCCGGTGGGACACCTGCCGCTGCCGGCTTTCTACCAGCCCTACCCGGTTCGTACCAGCCCCCACCTGGAGGCCGCGCGACGCTACGCGGTCGGCTGGGCGCGGCGGATGGGCATGTTCGACTCGGTGCCCGGGGTGGAACGCGGCGGGCTCTGGGACGAGCGGCGCTTCCTCGGCTTCGACTTCGCGCACTGCGCCGCGATGATCCACCCGGACGCGAGCCAGGAACAGCTCAACCTGTCCTCCGACTGGCTGGCCTGGGGGACCTATGGCGACGACTATTTCCCGCTGGTGTTCGGGACGACCCGCGACCTGGTGGCGGCGAAGCTCAGCAACGAACGGCTGTCGGAGTTCATGCCGCTGGACGACGAGATCACCCCGGAGCCGCTGAACCCGGTCGAGCGGGGGCTCGGGGACCTCTGGCAGCGCACCGCGGGGCCGATGACGGCACCCGCCAGGCGGCAGTTCCGCACGGCGGTTGAGGAGATGACCGCAAGCTGGTTGTGGGAGCTAGCCAACCAGGCCCAGAACCGCATCCCCGACCCCATCGACTACGTCGAGATGCGGCGCAAGACGTTCGGGTCGGACGTTACCGTGAGCCTGGCCCGGCTTGCGCACTTCGACGTGATCCCCCCGGAGATTTACCGGACGCGGGTCATGCGTGAGCTGGACACCGCGGCGCAGGACTACGCCAGTTTCACCAACGACCTGTTTTCCTACCAGAAGGAGATCGAGTTCGAAGGCGAGGTCCACAATCTCGTCCTAGTCGTGGAGAACTTCCTTGACGTGGACCGATGGAAGGCCAGGGACATCGTGGCCGACCTGATGACGGCACGGATGCGGCAGTTCGAGCACATCATCGCCAACGACCTGCCGGCGCTCTTCGACGAGTACGAACTGGACGAACCGGCCCGCACGATTCTCACCGGCTACGCCGACCACCTGAAGGAATGGATGTCGGGAATCCTGGAATGGCACCGCACGTGCGCGCGGTACACCGAGGCCGAGCTCGGGCGCAGCCGTAGCCTTGGCGCGTCGGCGGATTTCTCCTTCCTGCCCACTGGACTGGGTACCTCAGCGGCGCGGATCGCGGCACCGGCAGGTGCGGATTGAGCGGTATGCCGGGGCTCAGACCGAGGAACGCGACGCCCGCCCTGCCATGACCCCGCCCGGAGCCCGCGTTCGTCACTGTCATGTGGCCCATCGTCTCAGCTAGAGGCGACCGCTGGTCCCCGACGCTCGCGCTGGGCCCGACGCTCGCGCTGGGCCCGACGCTCGCGCTGAGCCCGACGCTCGCGCTGAGCCCGACGCTCGCGCTGAGCCCGACGCTCGCGCTGGGCCCGACGCTCGCGCTGGGCCCCGGCGCTATTGACCGCTCCTCGATCCTGGCCTATCATCCCGCCTGACCACGGAAATGAGACGGCCGCACCAAGGCGGCCTTACCTACCCGTGAATATGCGTATGCCCGGGTATGAGGGTGACGGGCATGACGTACGGATTCGTATGCAACCGCCGATACGGATGGCCGAAATGAAATTTCGCCCTTTCACCCTCCCTTCCCTGCACAGGAAAACGGCCGCAGTCCTCAGCGCGGCGGCGCTTGCCGCCCCGGCGCTGCTTGCCATCGCCGGGCCTGCTGCCGCTGCTGCCGCTGCCGCTGCCCCCATCACGCTGACGGTCGCCAAGACCGGCGCGCAGCACACGAGCGTCCAGGCCGCGGTCGACGCGGTGCCTGACAACTCCCCGGACCCTTACACGATCCTGATCGGGCGCGGAACCTATGAGGAGACGGTGATCATCCCGGCGGCCAAGCTCCACCTGACCCTGCAGGGCGCGACCGGCAACCCAGCGGACGTGGTGATCGACTCAGCGCGCTACAACGGCGAGGCGACCCCGTCGGGGGGCACCTACGGCACCGAGGGCTCCGCGACCGTTCACGTGAAGGCCAGCAACTTCACCGCCGAGTACCTCACCTTCAGCAACTCGTTCGACAAGACCCGCTTCCCCGCCGTGACCGGCACGCAGGCGGTGGCCATCGCCATGGAAGGCGACCGGCAGGTCTACGCGCATGACACCTTCTACGGGCACCAGGACACCCTGCTGACCTGGGACTCGTCCGCGACCACGTCCTTGCGGCAGTACGTCTACGACTCGACCATCGAAGGTGACGTCGACTACATCTTCGGCAACGGCAGCCTGGTGGCCGACCGGTCCCACATCGTCGCTCTCAACGACGGCGTGTACCAGAAGGCTTATCTAACGGCGCCCGCGACGTACGGCACCGCCGCGTTCGGCATCCTGATAACCGGTTCCACGGTGACAAGCACCCTCGCGCCGAACCAGGTCTACCTCGGCCGCGCCTGGGTCCCGTACGCCGGCGCGGTTCCGCAGCTGGTGATCCGCGACACGAGCCTTCCGGCGCAGGTCAACGCCGCCAACCCGTATCTTGGCATCTCCGGCGCGACGTGGACCGCAGGCCGCTACTTCGAGTACGGCAACACCGGCAACGGCGCGAACCCGAACATCGCCAGCCGCCCGCAGCTCACCACTACCCAGGCGGCCTCCTACACCGCGCAGACGTACCTGGCAGGACCCGACGGCTGGGACCCCGTCGCGCCGGCCGCCGCGACCACCGTGGCAGACCGGGCACTGCGTCAGTCCTCGGCGATCGGTGACACCCGGCGGATCACCGAGCCGTCGCTTCCCGTCACCTGCGCGACCGTGACCTCGATGCTGCCAAGCCCTGCGAACCGGGTGTTCAGCGACGCGCAGGAAGCCGCCGCACCGGACACCGCCCGGATCCAGGCGGCGCTCAACGCCTGCGTGAACACCGGCGAGGCAGTGGTCCTCGCCGCCGACACCGCTGGTACCGCGGACGCCGCCTTCTTGTCCGGCCCGCTGACCATCGGCAGCCGGGAGTTCCTTGTCGTCGGCGCGGGAGCGACGCTCTACGCCTCGCGCCAGGCGTCTGATTACCAGGCTTCCGGCGCGACCTGTGGCTCGATCTCGACGTCAAGCAGCGGCTGCGCCGCGTTCATCACGGTCACCGGCGTCAACTCGGGCATCGAGGGCATACGTCGGAACGACCGCGGTCGCGGCCGCAGCCGCGGCGCCGAGGGCCGACCTGCCCGTCCTCGGCACCTCGGCCAGCTGGTGGGATCAGGCGGTCACCGCGAAGGCCGAGGGACTGAAGCAGGTCAACCCGCGCCTCATCCAGGCCACCGGCGCCAACAACCTGACGGTCTACGACGTGACCCTGATCAACGCGCCGAAGGAGCACCTGTACTACAAGAACGGCGGCGGCCTGCTCGTCTGGGGCCTGCGGATCAGGACCGCCGACACATCGCTCAACACCGACGGCATCGACTTCGACTCCTCGGCCTACGGCACGGTCCGCGACTCCTCCATCTCCGACGGCGACGACTGCATCGCCATGCAGGCCAACAACGCCACAGACACGCACATCACGTTCAGCCACAACCAGTGCTACGGCACGCACGGCATCTCTATCGGCAGCGAGACCACGTTCGGGCTCGAATCGATCCTGGTCGACCACAACTCGATCGACGGCAGGGATAGCAGCGGCACGGAGAGCAGCATCGCGGCCGGCCTGCGGATCAAGAGCTACGCCGGGGTCGGCGGCAAGGTCAGCGACGTCACGTACGTGGACACCACGATGCGCTCGCTGCTGAACCCGATCGACATCGATCCCTTCTACTCCGCGGCCACCGGGACAAGCGCACCGTACTTCGCGGACGTCGAGATCGACGGGGCGACCGAGACAGACTCGGTCCCGGGTGCGGAGTCCGTCCTCGAGGGCTTCAGCGCCGACTTCCCGCTCGGGCTGACCCTGCGCGACGTCCGCTTCGACACCACGGCGACGGTGTCGCAGTACGCGAATATCACCGCCGCCGACTCGAACCTGACGATCTCCGGCCCAGGCGTGACGGTCACCTCCGGCGGCCCCGGCAGGCCTCGCTGACGCCCTCCTAGCCCCGGGAAAGGGCCGGACACCATGCAGCATCGACGCCAGGAGTCATCTGGTCAACTGCTGCCCGACTGTCCTGGACGGGCGCTTGCGAAACGATGACCAGCCGGCGACCCTGGGTCCATGACGGGTGCAGGCTCACGTGGCGTTGCGCTGGGGACCCCGTATTTACTGGCTGTGCGAGCTGTGAGCCTGACGGGGGCCTGATGACGAAGGTAAACTCGCGCGGCGACATAGCTGATGCCTCCCCGGAGGAGGCAGCGAGCGCGATGGACTTCGCCCGCTCTCCCCGGTTTCTCGCCGCCATCGGCACGATCCTGGCGCTGATTGCCGTGGGGATGATCCATTTCATTCCCACGATCGCGAAACTGGGTTCCCTCGCACACGGCGGAGGGTCTCTTCTCGGCCGGTTCCTTGTCGCGGTCGCCCTGATCATCGTGGTCAGCTCACTGGGCGGCCTTGCCGCTGTCCGATGCCGCCAGCCACGGGTAGTGGGCGAGATGCTGGCGGGCATCGGGCTCGGCCCTTCGCTGCTCGGTCACATCGCGCCCGCGGGTGAGCGGTGGCTCTTCCCCGCGGTGGTGTCATCGAATCTGAACCTGATAGCCGAGCTGGCGGTCATAGCCTTCGTATTCCTGTTCGGGGCAGAGCTTCCGCTGAAGCTGCTGCGCGGCTCCGGACGCAGGGTGATCGTGCTCGGGATCAGCATGGTCGCCATCCCCGTCGCCTGCGGGATCCTGCTGGCGGCCGGGCTATCAGGCAGTTACCGGCCGCAGGGGATACGCCCGGTCTCGTTCCTGCTTTTCGTGGGAGTGGCAACGGGGGTGACGGCCTTCCCCGTGCTGGTGCGGATCCTCACCGAGCTCGGCCTGACGAGGCTACGGGTCGGCGCGCTGGCTCTCGCCGCGGCCGGGGTGGATGACGCCGTGGCGTGGTGCCTGCTTGCCGTGGCCGTCGGGACCGTGCACAGCGGATCAGCGGCGGGTGCCCTGAAGACCGTGGCGCTGCTGATCGTGTTCGCCGCGGGCGTCTGGGTGGTCCTGCGCCCGGCGCTGCGCCAGCTCCTGGCCTTCGGCGCGACCAGCGCGGGGGCCAGGGCGGCTTCCGTGGTCGTCCTGCTGGCCACCGCACTGTGCGGAGCGTTCATCACCGACTGGATTGGTGTACACGCGATCTTCGGGGCATTCCTCGTCGGCGTGATCCTTCCCCGCGAGAATGCTGTGGTCCGCGATCTCACGCGGGTGACCCAGGGCGGGGTCCGGATCGTCCTGCCGCTGTTTTTCGCGGCGATCGGCCTCCAGGTCCGGCTGGACCTGCTGTCGGCCCCTCGGGAACTGCTGGTATGCGGCCTGGTGATCGTCGTCGCGGTGGTAACCAAGGTCGGTGCGACGGCGCTCATCGCCAGGCCCACGGGACTCACCTGGCGGGAGTCCGCCGGCCTCGGCATCATGGTGAACTGCCGGGGGCTGACCGCGCTCGTCGTGCTCACCACAGGCGAGTCCCTCGGAATCATCGGCCAGGACCTGTTCGTCATCTTCGTGGTCATGACGCTGGTGACCACGATGATGACGGGTCCGCTGCTCAGGCGGCTCGCCCTGGATCGTTCCAGCCCAGCCGCCGAGCCGGTTCAGCGGACACCGGATCCCCCGGCACCTCGCCGGCCGACGCCGGGTCGGCCCGGCACCGGACCCGTTACGAGCGGTTGAGGGTCCGGGTTAGCCCCGCGATAGCCGTGCTGGCGAGCATCCATCCGAAGACCGCGACGATACTCTCGAACCACTGTTGCGCGGCACTCGGATCCCAGAGGCTGCGCTGTCCGAAGTCCGCAAACGGGATAAGCAGATCGAGGGCATAGAAGAACGGATTGAAGTGCGCATGCACGCCGAGTGGTCCAGGCCGGGGCGGGCTGAACCAGAATACGACCACACCGACCGCGAGCAGCAGGCCGAACCAGGCCGCGGCTCGCGACGGACGGTAGCCGTAACCAATCATCACATCCTGCAGGTAGCCCCAGGCCTGCCCGACCGGGCTGAGCGTCTGCCGACGGTGGCGCTCCTTCGCGAGCAGGACCTGACGGGCCTCCTCGTCGTAGCCCAGCCTGCGGTAGGACGTCGCTAGCTGCTCGTACGGCTGCGGTTCGAAGCCTCCCGCGCGCCGCAGCCATTCCAGCCTCTTGCCCGGTTCCATCGGCGGGATCAGCGTCTGGTACGACAACCCCCTGACGTCGATGCGGTCGGGCAGGACCTCGCACTTGTCGTCCAGCTCGTTGAGCTTCGCGTTCCTGAGACAGATCAGCCCGGCTTCGCAGCTCGCGGGCATGAGCATCCGGTCCGCCTGGAGATCCTCGGCATCGAGGGCTGTGCCGTGCGGGTTGAGCATCGTGGCCCTGCTGAAATCGAGGTTCTGGCCGATGTGAGCCCCCCTCAGCCGGATCTCGCCCAGCGCGCGGAAGTTCGCGTCGCAGGTCATGTCGACGTCGACGCGCAGGCCATCCGCCACAAGCGCGAGACCTTTCTCGCCGGTGACGACCGGCCCGGTCACGACCGGCCCGGTCACGACCGGCCCGGTCACGACCGGCCCGGTGACAACCGGCACTGAGCCGGAAGTCTGCGCATTGTGCGCCGCTCCCTGCGATCCGGCGCCCGGCGGCTCCCCGCGCACCTCGGCGCCCTGCGCCACCCCGCTCGTCTTGGCGCCGCGCGCTACGCGCTGCCGTTCCCTGGCAAGGCCGGTATCGAGGATGAGCATCTCGGCGATCCTCGTCTCGTCGAGCTGCTCCGCCGTAAGGCACGCACCAGTCAGGCTCGCGCCCGTAAAGCTCAGCTTCCCCCCGACGTGCGCACCAGCCAGGCACAACGTACCGTCCGCCGCGAACCCGTCACGACAGAACATGTCGTTGTCGACGATGAGCCGGGAGGCAAGGAGCGCGACGCCACCTGGATTGCTCAGCTTGGCAGCGCTGAGGCTGAATTCCCCGCTGACATGCGCGTCCGTCACGTCAATCATGCCCTCGGCGCGGAAGCCGTCACTGCAGTACAGATGGCCGCCGACGATGAGCTGGTCCGCCCGGATCGCCACCTTGGCGCCGCTGCGGACAGTGGCCGAGCTGAAGCTCAGCTCTCCTTTGATGTGCGCGCCCCGCAGGCTGACCGCTCCATGGATCTCGAGATTCTCGCGGCAGTACATGTCGTCAGCGACAGCGAGCCGGTCCGCGCGGAGGGCTACCGCCGATGGATTATGCAGCGTGGAGGTGCTGAACCTGACCTCGCCGCCGATGGTGGCGGCCACCAGCCGGACCTCACCGTCCACCAGGGAATTCTCCTGGCAGTAGAGGTGGCTTCCGACCACGAGCCGGTCGGCGTCGATGGCGACATCGCCCGGGTTGCTCAGGACGGCGTTGTTGAAGTTGAGCTGGCCGCCGATATGCGCGCCGCGCAGGCTGACCGCGCCCTCGACTGCGAGCCGCTCGCGGCAGTACATGTCCGCGGCCACGAACAGCCGGTCCGCCCGCAGCGCGACCCCGCCAGGGTTGGCGAACCGGGAAGCGCTGAGGCGAACCTCGCCGCCGACACGGGCGGCCACCAGCCGGACCTCACCGTCCGCCTGGAACTCGTCGTGGTAGTACAGGTGCTCGCCGACCACCAGGTGATCGCCCCGCAGCGCGATCCCGCCTGGGTTGTTCAGGGTGGCCTTGTTGAAGTTCAGCTGACCTTCGACCCGGGCGCCGGAAAGATCTGTCTCCCCGTACACGCTGAGCCGCTCCCGGCAGTACATGTCAGCCCCGACGGTGAGCCGGTCAGCCCGCAGCGCCACCCCCTCCGCGTTACGCAGCGTGGACGTACTGAAACGAACCTCACCGCCGACACGGGCAGCCACCAGCCGGACCTCACCCTCGGCCGCGAACCCGTCCTGACAGTAAAGATGGCTCCCCACAACCACCTGATCAGCATCAAGGGCAACCATTCCAGGATTACTCAGCGAGGCATTGTTGAAATTCAGCTGACCCTTGATATGTGCACCATGCAGACGCACCTCACCCTCCGCCGCGAAGCCTTCCCGGCAGTACATATCCTTCTCGACGGTCACCCGGTCGGCCCGCAGCGCGACGCCCCCCTCACTGAGCAGCCGGGCCGTGGTGAAGCGCAGCTCGCCGCCGATCCGGGCCGCGACCATGCTGATCTCGCCGTGGATGACAGCCTGGTCACGGCAGAACATGTCGCCGGCCACGACCAGGCCGTCTGCCGAGATCGCCTGCCCGGCCTGGCTCGACACGTCCGAAGCGCTCAGGATCAGCTGGCCGCCGATGTAGGCGCCGGTGAGGTCGACAGGTCCGCTGATCCGGCAGGAGCGCAGCTGGAGGTCGCCGCTGCTCTTCAGCCAGGCGGCCTCGACCCCGGGCAGGTGGCAGCCGTACAGCCGCATGGTGCCGCACATGCTGTCAGCGATCACGAGCGGCTCATCGAGCGCGCAGCCAAGGAGATACATCGGCGGCGCGATGTCCAGGCCGCCAAGATCCAGCCGCCCCGTGATCCGTGCCCCGGACAGGAAGATCGACGGCGACCCTCCCGTGCCGTACTCCCTCTCCTGCCGCTCGTCGGCCGTCCGCCGCCCCGCAAGCAATTCCATGATCACCTGGGCCTTGACCTCGCGGGCAGGTTCCCAGGACCTCGCGTCCGCGGGGTCGTCTCGTTCAGGGTCGCCAGTACGTAAATCGACGCGCGTCCCGTACGGAAACTCCATCCACAGCCTCCGCTCTGACTCAGACAGATCGAATTCGCCCATCTCCATCCCCCTGACGACCCGGGATCACCGCTGCGGGCTCGGCCGCAGGACACCAGCGGACCGAGGAGTCAGCGCGACACACGAATTGTACGCGGCCGACGGGGACAGGGATCAGCCTCAGCAAGGGTCCTCAGTGCAAGTCCTCAGTGCAAGTCCTCAGTGCAGGCGGGCGAGCGCCGCGCGCAGCCTGCCCAGGTCGCGCAGCCGTGCCTCGTATGTTGCCCCGGCCGCCAGCAGGACCACGCCGATCAGCGCGATCGGGACCCAGCGGGGCATCATCCCGGCGAGCTGCACCACCGAGGGGGCAAGCTCATGCCCGGCGTCCAGGACCGCCACCCCAGCCCCGAGCAGCAACGGCGCACCCAGCCGTGCCCGGCCGCCCGCCAGCGTCACCGCGGCCGCCGCAAGGCCGAGCACCAGCGGCCGGACCCAGCCCTGATCCTTGCCCGGCCGCGACGAGACCCGGCAGCAGCAGGAGCGCGAGACCCGGCCCGTAGGTGGCCAAGGACGCCGCCTGAGGCCAGCGACGCGAGCAATACCAGCCGGCCGCGATCGCGATGGCCGACGCCGGAACCGCGTAGGGCTCGGGCGCGTGCACGCCCGCCTCGGCCAGCCGGACGCACAACGCCGCCTCGAGCTGCGCGAGCCCTGCCCAGAGCAGGGGCCTGCGGTCCGGGCGCGCGGCCACGCCAAGGCAGAGGACGCCCGCGACCGCCAGGCCGATGCTGGCAGCTCCGGGGCTGCCGAACGTCGACGCGGCTCCCGCGAGCGCAGCGAGCCAGCCGCTGATCTCGACAGCGAGGCTGACCAGCGGACGGCTGCGCACTACCGCGGCCGCGGCAAGCTGCGCCGCCCCCGCCGCGCCGAGCACCGCGAGCCCGGGCAGCCAGGCAGCCAGCGACGCGGACGGGCCCGCCGCGAGCACGGAGCACCCCGCGAAGGCGCTTGCGGACAGCACAGACGCCGCCGCTCCCCCGGCCCGCACGGCGGCCAGCCGCGCCCGCCAGGCACAGGCGGCGAAGCCGGCGCTGAGGCAGCCGAGCACGACCAGCGTGGGCAGCGGCGCGGCGATCGCCCAGGCCAGGGTGAGGGACGCGGTGGCCAGCGCCGCTCCCGTCGCGGCCACGCGGCGGCTGGCAGCGGCCCATCCGGTCAGCGCCAGGGTGAGCGTGAGCAGGAAGCCGACGGTGATGCCGTAGCTCAGGCCGAGCGCGCCTTCGGCCGGGGCGGCCACGACAGGCAGCGCGGCCGCCACCGCATCCAGGCTGTACTGCCTGGGGGGACGACCCCCCAACACCCCCCGCTGAGCCTGCCTGGGGGGACGACCCCCCAACACCCCCCGCTGAGCCTGCCTGGGGGGACAACCCCCCAACACCCCCCGCTGAGCCTGCCTGCGGGGACGACCCCCCAACACCCCCCGCTGAGCATCCCTCTCCCGCCACGCGCCGGCCGCGACGGCTGCCGTCATCGCCGCGGCGCCCGCCACCACCACCAGGACAAGCGGCGGGCCGGACCAGCCTGCCGCGCTGACACGCTCCACGGAAATGCCACGCCACGGGTGGGCAATCTGTACATATGGCCCGAACGCGGCAAGCGAGTAATGGCTGGCCTGCGGGACGAACGACGCCACCGCGGCCAGGCAGGAACCGCCGAGGGCGATCTGGCGGCCCCGACCGCCGCGGCGCCACGCGGCCGAACTCGCCAGCAGCGCGGCGGCCAGGGCGAGCACGGAGAACGTGTCCGCCCGCTGCGCTGCCATCCCGGCGGCCAGCATGGTAACCGGTGCCGCCCCGATGTCGAGGACCAGCGACGGGACGGGGCGTTTCCGCCGGATCAGTGTCGCTGCCCCGATGACACACACCGCGACGCCGAGCACGGCGAACCCCGCGTACCGTGCGGGCCAGCCGGCGGCCAGCGCAGCCGCGCAGGCCAGGCCCGCCGCGGCGGTGACGGCCCCCGCGGTCGCCACCACCGCTGGCAAGACAAGCCGCGCGACCGCTGCCGCGGCGGCCCAGCCGACCAGCAGAGCGAGAAGGACCCCGATCGTGACCGCCGGGCTGGTCAGTGACCATGCGACGGCCGTCGCCCCGACGGTGACGCCGGCCACGACCGCCGTGCCCGCGAGCACCCGTTCCGTCAGCGCGGCGCCCGCGGCGAGCAGCGCCACCGCCAGCACGGCCAGCGCGGCGATCGCGATCCGGTAGGGCATGTCCGCCGCCACCGGCAGGGACACGCAGGCAAGGACCGCGACGGCAATGCCCACAGCGGGCCCATGAATGGGCCCTTCATCTGACCGGGCTGGGGACCGGCGGCAGGCATCCGGCATGTGAAGGTGCCCTTGTGCGGCTCCGGGTGAGTGAAGGTGCCCTTCATCTGACCGGGCTGGGGACCGGCGGCAGGCATCCGGCATGTGAAGGTGCCCTTGTGCGGCTCCGGCGAGGTGAAGGTGCCCTTCAGCGGGCTGGGCGCCGCTCAAGGTGCCCTTCACCGGGACAGAGGGCTCGCGACCCGGCAGCCCTCGGCGCGTGAAGGTGCCCTTATCCGGCTCTGGCACCGTGAAGGTGCCCTTCATCGGCTTGGGGTCCGGCTGGGATCGCGATGCGGGGCCGTGACGGCGGGCGGGCCGGGGCGCCAGCCAGCAGGCCGCGCTCACCAGGGCGAGCACGACCGGGGTGGCAGGCGATCCGTGCCACGCCACACCGGGCGCGAGCGCCGCCCTGGCCGACGACGGCGCACCGGCCCAGGCCCGGCCAGCCCAGCTCAGCGGGAACAGCAGCGCCGCCAGCGCGTCGGGTGACACCGCCAGCCCGGCAATGCCGAGAACCGTCGCGGCGCCCGCCGCCCCCCAGCTGACACCTGCCCGGCTCACTCCCGGCCGGTGAGCCGCCGCCCCCGCGCTGCCGCGGCCGGCGGCGCCATCCGCCCCGGCCCCGCCGTACCGGCCGACCAGCCGCGGCACCCCCCACAAGGCCGCCGCCGCGGCGACCGCCCCGCCCGCGGCGAACGCTGCGACCCGCCACTGCCCGGGGAGCCAGGCCGCGACAGGCAGCGCCAGCCCGACCGCGATCAGCGCACCAGAGACAGCCGCGAGAACGCCGGCTTCCCAGCGCCCAACCGTCACGATCTCCCAATCCACCCGCACCTGACCGGATCGACGCCATTGCACGCGCGTGCCCGCCCGGCCCGCCCCCTCACGGCGCCCTTCCCCGACGATGTCGATCCGGGGATCGTGGACCCCCTGGGG
>WNFD01004745.1_pt1 | contig 22377 bp, 19 predicted proteins | sample 5400491 | NCBI WGS metagenome assembly WNFD01 (sample SAMN13153343, study PRJNA577476) | soil metagenome | isolation source: 120 cm saprolite under Douglas fir tree site 2 hole 2 replicate 2 | place: USA:California | collected 2015-04-18
GTCTCCCGCTCGATCTTTTCCTCCTCGTGCGCGATGAAGGGCACCACGTTGTCGGTGATGTCGAGGGAGGCGACCCCCGGGTATCCCGCGCCCGAGAGCGCCTGCAGCGTGGTGACGACCACGGCCTCGACGCCGAAGCGCGCGGCGAGCGGCGCCAACGCGAGCGCGATCATCACCGTCGCGCAATTGGGATTCGTCACGATGAAGCCCCGCCCCGAACGGGCCTTGAGCAGGGCCAGATGGTCCGGGTTGACCTCGGGCACGAGCAGCGGCACGCCGTCGTCCATGCGGTGGGACGACGAGTTGCTGATCACCGGGTACCCAGCCTCGGCGAACCGTGTCTCGATCGGTCCCGCGACGTCGGCCGGCAGGCCCGAGAACACGAGGTCGCACGCGAGGGGCGGCTCGGGAGCCTGGATGATGAGGGCGGCGGCGGTGGGCGGCACATCGCCCGGGAGCCGCCACGTGCACGCCTCCGCGTACGGCCTGCCCTGCGAGCGGTCGGATGCAGCGAGCGCCGTCACGACGAACTGGGGATGGCGGTCGAGCAGCTGCAGGAAGCGCTGGCCCACGGCGCCGGTCGCACCGAGAATCCCTACCCGGATTTTCGCCATGGATCCTCCTTGACGCTGTCGGACGCGCGCGGTATGTATCAACATACAACCGAAGTAGTCGTGGTGATTGCCCGCGGCGTGGCATTGCGCGGGCTTTTCTGTTTCCCGAATAGAGACCGGGGATGCGAACCAGCGTGACCGTGCGGGTGGCGGGCTCGACGTCCAATCTGGGCGCCGGGTTCGACTGCGTGGGGGTGGCGGTCGGGCGCTGGCTCCGGGTTACCGCCCGGGCGGGGCGCGCTGCGGCCGGGCGCGCGGTGGCGATCGAGCGCGGGGGGACGCTCCGGACCCTCGACACGGCGCCGGAGGCCGACCTGCTGTACCGCGGCTTCGCCGCCGCCTGCCGGCGGGCGGGGCAGCAGGTGCCGGGAGGCCTCGCCCTGTCCGCCGACTCCGACATTCCCGTCGCGCGAGGGCTCGGCTCCTCCGCCGCGGCGACGGTCGCGGGGGCCGCCGCCGCGACGGCCCTGCTCGAGCTGAAGCTCGATGCGGCCGCACTGGCCGAGCTCTGCAGCGAGCTCGAGGGCCATCCGGACAACGTCGCGCCCGCGGTGTTCGGCGGAGCCAACCTGGTGCTGCGCGGACCCGATGGCCTGATCGTGACGCCGCTCCCGATGCACCCGTCGCTCGCGCTGGTGTTCGCGGTCCCGGACTTCACGGTGGAGACGAAGCGCGCGCGCGCCGCGCTGCCCGCGACCCTGCCGCACGCGGAAGCGGTGCGGGCGGCCGCGAAGAGCGCCGCCCTGGTCCACGGCCTGGCGCATGCGGACGCGCGCCTCCTCGCCGCCGGGCTCGACGATGTGCTCCATGTCCCGTTCCGGCGCGCGCTCGTACCGGGATATGACGACGTGACGAGCGCGGCGCGGCAGGCGGGCGCGTACGGCGCGACGCTGTCCGGATCGGGGCCTACCGTCGTCGCAGTGGTGGCCTCCGACGGGGTGCGCGCCGTGGGCGATGCCATGGCGCGTGCCTGGGCCGCCCGGGACACTGCCGCCCAGACGTTTCACGCGGCCCGCCCCGCCGGCGGCCTCGAGACGAACTGACGCCATGGCCCGGGCCCCCGCCTCCCCCCCACACATCCACAAGTTCGGCGGCGCGTCGCTCGCGAACGCCGCCGGCATCGCGCACGCCGTGAAGATCGTGGTCGCCCACCGCCCGGCCCCACAGGTCGTGGTCGTATCGGCGATGAGCGGCGTGACCGATGCCCTGCTCGATTGCGCGGCCCGCGCATCGCGCGGCGACGCCGCGCAGGTGCGCAGCGGCGCCAAGGCGCTTCGCGCCCGGCACACCGAGGCCGTGCGCGCCCTGATGCCGCGCGGTGCCCGGCTCGACGAGCTCGTCGGCGGCATCGACGCGGCGTTCGCCGAGCTCGAGCAGCTCGCGGGCGGGCTCGGTATGCTGCGCGAGATCACGCCCGGCACGATCGATTACCTGGTGGCGCGGGGCGAACGACTCTCGGCCCAGCTGTTCGCCGCCGCGCTCGAAGCGAGCGGCTGTGCCGCCGTCTACGTGGACGCGACGGAAGTGGTCCAGACCGACGGCACCTTCGGCAACGCCTCCGCCGACCTGGGCCGCACCGTGCGGAGCGGGCGCCGCGCGCTCGAGCCGGTGCTGGCGCGCGGCGCAGTCCCCGTCGTGCCGGGCTTTCTCGGCGCCGCGCCCGACGGCGAGGTCGCGACTCTGGGGCGCGGCGGGTCCGACTTGACCGCGACCCTGCTGGCGCGCGTATTGGGAGCGCGCGAGGTATCGCTGTGGAAGGACGTCCCCGGCCTGCTCACCGCGGATCCCCGCATCGTGCCGGACGCGCGCGTGGTCCCGCAGGTCCACGTACGCGAAGCGGCGGAGCTGGCGTACTACGGCGCCAAGGTGCTGCATCCGCGCGCGCTCGGCCCGGTGATCAAGCAAAACGTGGCGATCCGGATCCGCCCGTTCGCCGACCCCGCGTCGCTCGGCACCGAGATCTCGCGGCGCCGCACACTCGAGCAGTATCCCGTCAAAGCGCTCTCGGCGATTCCGAAGCAGGCGCTGCTCACCGTCACGGGCAGCGGAATGCTGGGCGTTCCCGGCATTGCGGCCCGCACCTTCGCGGCGGTGCACCACGAAGGGATCTCGGTATCGCTCATCACGCAGGCCTCGTCCGAGCACTCGATCTGCTTCAGCGTCCCGGAGGAAAGCGCGCAGCGCGCGCGCCGCAGCCTGGAGGAAACATTCCAGCGGGAAATCGCGCGGCAGGAAATCGACGGCGTGGAGGCGCGCACCGGGCTCGCGACGCTCGTGGTGGTGGGGCTCGGCATGGCGGAGACGCCGGGCATCGCCGCCCGCGTCTTCTCCGCCCTGGCCGAGGCCGGGATCAACGTGATCGCCACGGCGCAAGGGTCGTCGGAGCTGAATCTGTCGCTGGTGGTGGACGGCAAGGAGGCGCCGCGCGCCCAGCGCGTGGTGCACGCGGCGTTTCAGCTTTCCAAGATCGGCGGCGGCGCGGTGGCGCACCCCGACCGCAGCGAGGTCGTGCTGTTGGGCTTCGGCCAGATCGGGCGGGCGCTCGCCCCCATGATCGTGAAGGTGAAGCGGGAGGGGCTGGCGCTCCGCATCGTGGGCCTGATCGATCGGAGCGGTCTCGTGTTCGATGCGGACGGCTTTTCCCCGCGGCGACTGGCCGCGCTGGCGGCGGCGAAAGCCAAGGGCGCGCCGCTCGCCAAGGCGGCGGGCGGACGGCGGGCGAGCGCCGCCGAAGCGGTCGCGTTCGTGGCCCGGCATGCCCTCACGAACCCCATCCTCGTGGACCTGACGGCCGACGAGACGACCGACACGCTCACGACGGCACTGGCCGCGGGGATGCACGTGGTCCTCGCCAACAAGCGCCCCGTCACCACCGACAAGCGGAAGTACGACGCGCTCCGCGCCGCCGCCCAGGACCACGGCCGCCGCGTGCTGCTCGAGGCGACCGTGGGCGCCGGCCTGCCGATCATCGACACGTACCAGAAGCTGGTGGAGTCGGGCGACCGCGTCTCGAAGATCGAGGGCTGCCCGTCCGGGACGCTCGGGTATCTGTTCGGCGAGCTCGGTCGGGGCGCCGCGTTTTCGCAGGCGTTGGATGGCGCAATCGCCAAGGGCTATCCCGAGCCCGACCCCCGCGAGGACCTGTCCGGCATGGACGTGGCGCGCAAGGCGCTGATCCTCGGACGCTTGCTCGGCTTTCCCGGTGAGCTCGAGGACATCGCCGTCGAGTCGCTGGTTCCGGAGGGCGCGGAGCGGCTCGGGCTCAAACAGTTCCTCGCGTCGCTGGAGCGGTTCGACGCGGCGTGGGCGAAGCGCGTCGCGGCAGCGCGGGCGCGCGGCGGCGTGCTGCGTTACCGCGCGATCGTGACGCGCCGCAGCATCCGCGTCGGCCTCGTCGTGGTCGAAGCGTCGAGTCCGATGGCCTCACTCAACGGCACGGACAACCAGTTCATCTTCACGACCATGCGCTACAAGAAGAACCCGCTGGTGATCACTGGGCCCGGTGCGGGACCGGCGGTGACGGCGGGAGGTATCCTGAACGACGTGCTGAAGCTCGCCGGCGCATGAGCTCCCCCTCCGCCCCCCCCGCCCCCCCCGCTGCCACGTGGCAGGTGTGCGCCAGCTGCGGCAGCGAAATCCCCGAGACCGATTCCCACCCGCGGTGCCCGCGCTGCCGCGGGCTGCTCGAGGTGCGGCACCAGCCCCCGGCCCAGGGCGGGAGCGCGCTCCGGGCAACTTTCGACGCGCGCTGGGGTGTGCGCCGCGGGGTCCTCGCGTCCGGCGTATGGCGTTACCGCGAAGCCGTCCTCCCCACAGCGGGCGAGCACATCCTCTCGTATCCCGAAGGCAACACGCCGCTGCTCGCGAGCGCACCCGTAGCGCGCTGGGCAGGTGCGCCGGAGCTGCTGCTCAAGCACGAAGGCCAGAACCCGACGGGATCGTTCAAGGACCGCGGCATGACCGTCGGGGTGACGCAGGCGCGGCGGGTAAAGGCGCGCGCCGTCGCGTGCGCGTCCACCGGCAACACCGCGGCGGCGCTCGCCGCCTATGCCGCGCTCGCCGGCCTGCCGGCGCTGGTATTGGTGCCGAAGGGGCAAGTGGCGCTGGGGAAGCTCGCCCAGGCGCTCGCGTACGGGGCCCGCACGCTGCTCGTCCGCGGCAACTTCGACGACTGCCTCGAGCTCGCCGACCAGGCGAGCGAGCGTCTGGGGGTCTACCTCCTCAATTCCGTGAATCCATTCCGGCTCGAGGGCCAGAAGACCATCGTGCTCGAGCTGTTGCAGCAGCTCGGCTGGGAGCCCCCCGACTGGATCGTGGTGCCCGCGGGCAACCTTGGCAACACGGCGGCGTTCGGGAAGGCGCTGGTCGAAGCACGGGCGTGGGGACTGATCGACCGGGTGCCGAAACTCGCCGCCGTCCAGGCGGAGGGCGCCGCGCCCTTCGCGCAGAGCTTCCGCGATGGGTTCGCCCAGCTGCGCCGTGTGGAGCCGCGTACGGTGGCCACGGCGATCAGGATCGGCAACCCGGCGTCGTACGAGCGCGCGGTGCGCGCGATTCGCGACACCAGCGGGGTCGTCACCACCGTGAGCGATGACGAGATCCTCGAGGCCAAGGCGGTCGTGGACGGCGCGGGGATCGGATGCGAGCCGGCCAGTGCCGCGGCGATCGCCGGGGCTCGGCGGCTGATGCGCGAGGGCACGACCCGCCTGCGCGATCGGGTCATCGCGGTGCTAACCGGGCACGTGTTGAAGGATCCGGAGACCGTGACCCGCTACCATCAGGAGCTTGAGCCCCGGCCGGCTCGTGCCAACCGGCCGATCGAGATCGAGGCGCGTCTTGCTGAAGTGGAGCGGGTGATGGGCGGCTGAGGCCGCCCGTTCAGAAATCGGCGAGGTACGCCTCGTCCCAGGCGACGTCGAACTCTCCCCGGCAGCGTTTGCACTCGAGCCGGAGCGGACGGCCCCGCAGCGCCGCGCGCTCGCGGCAGCTCGGGCACACGCCGTAGTGCGGTCCCCACTCGGCCGGCAGCTCCCCGGCCCTTTCGGGGCGCGGGACCACCGACCACCGCGTGGGTGGCCGCGAGACGACCTGGACGAGATAGTTGGGGACTTTGAGCGGCTTGCGGTTCACATCGAGGACGGCTTCCATGGCTGCGAGCCCTGCCACGCGGTACCAGGCCCCGCGGCGTAGCGCGCAGTTCACGTCCACCTGAAGGCGACCCCATTGCATTTTGGGCACGGCCGAAAATAGGTCGGGGCGGCCCCTGCGGGCGTGACGCCGGCCACACCCGCTCCGGCAAGTTGCCTTTTTAGGGGTCCGCGTGCTGGTGCATCATCATCATATCCGCCATCACGTCGGCGTTCCCCGAGAGGATCGTGGCCGCCAGATCCCGTTGATACAGCGTATCCCGGGTATCGACCGCAGGCCATTCCGCCCCGCGGTCGGGCACGAGCAATCCCGCCACCGCTCCCATGCCGCCGTCGCGAATCGAGCGTCCGGTCCGGTTCTCGTAGACCGCCGTCAGCCGGTAGCGGTGCGTGGGCACGACGCGCACCCCCAGCCGGCGCCAGCTGTAGAAGCGGGCCAGCGGAAACGTGATGACGCGCCCGGCGGTGTCCGTCACCGGCGTTCCTCGCCACAGCACCTTGCCGGTGGTCATGTCCTTCAGCTCGAGGCTGAGGCCGTAGTCGTGGATATGCCCGCCCAGGCCCAGCACGGTGCCCGCGATGGCGGGACTGCCTTCCCAGGAGCGCTCCGTGCGGCCAGGCGGGAGATCGAACGCCTTGCTCCCAGTAGGCGGCCGCCCGAGCGGATACTGGACGTCGATGGCCCAGGGGTAGGTGCGGTACAGCGGCCAGGGTCGGCCGCCGGGAACGTAGCGCAGCACCAAGCGCACGTGCACGCCGCGATACGCCGCGTCCGAACCGTTGGCGAGCATGGCGCCGGCGATGAGCCGCTGGCCGCGCGCGAGCGGCAGGCCGAACAGCAGACGCGGGATGGTGATAGTCGGGGTCTCCCGGCTCATGGCGAGCAGATGCAGGCCGATCGGGAGGAACAGCTCCCGGCGATCCGGATCGCTGAGGTTGAAGTGATGCAGCATCTCGTGGGGCAACAGGCGCCCCGATCCGTCCACCACTTCCACCCGCGAGCTATGGAGCGACGCGTTCAGCGGTACGAGGACCTGGCACAGTGGCAGCCCAACCATCGCCTCGCCGCCGTGGCTCGCCGCGGGCACGTCCACCGGGGGCAGCTGGATGACGAGCTCGTGCGACCCGGAGTCCACGAGCACCGTCGCGTGGGGCAGCCCATCGATGGCGGGGCCGGGGCGCCCCGCTACCTGGGAGAGCAGAAGGAGAACTGCCCACATGCCTGGGGCTCCAGAGATTAAAGAGAGGGACAACATACCGATGGCTGTGCGTTTGCGCGACGGGCGCGGCACCCCTTTCTTGTAGGCGAGCGACCATGGACACTCTCGGTCTCGAGGCCCGCCTCCGCGGGGCCAACAAGCTGGAAGCGCTGGCGCGCTTTGCGCGCGGCGTGGCGCACGACTTCAACAACATCTTTACGGCGGTTGCGGCCAACTGCGATCTCCTGCTCGAGGACACCGCCGCCGACGACCCCCGCCGATCGGAGGTGGTGGCGATCCGCGAGGCCATAGAGCGCGCCACCGAGCTCACCCGTCGCCTCTTCAAGCTCGGCGCCGTGCAGCTGCTCGAGTCGGAGCTCGTGGACCTGAACGACCTGGTCCGTGCGACGGAGCACGAGCTGTCCACGCTCGCCGGAGGCCGGATCGCGATCGCGACGGCGCTCGAGCCGCGCTTCACCCCCATCGCCGCCGACCCGCGGGAGCTCAAGCAAGTCCTGCTCAATCTGGTGCTCAATGCGCGCGATGCGATGACGGACGGCGGCCAGATCACGATCGAGACCGCCCACGTCGTGCTGGACGAGACCTACGCCGCCGACCACCGCCTGATGCCCCAGGGGCACTACGCCCTGCTGGCAGTCACGGACACCGGGACCGGGATGGACGCCGAGGCCCGGGCGCATCTGTTCGAGCCGTATTTCACCACCAGGGATCGCAGCGCGCGCAGCGGGCTCGGCCTCGCGACGGTGTACGGCTCGGTGAAACAGAGCGGCGGCTTCGTGTGGGTCTATAGCGAGCAGGGGCTGGGCACGAGCGTGAAGATCTACCTGCCGTTGCCGCGTCCCCCCAGTCCGGCGCCCGCGCTGCCCGCGGTGGCACCGATTGTCTCGCTCCGAGGCACGGAGACGATCCTGCTGGTCGAGGATGAGGACGCGGTCCGGGCGGTGGCGCGGCAGGTGCTGCAGCGGCACGGCTACGCCGTGATCGAGGCCCCCCGCCCTGAGGATGCCCTGGCGCTCGCCGACACCTCGCTAGCCGTGGATCTACTGCTCACCGATATCGTGATGCCGGGAGTAGGCGGCCGGGCGCTCGCCGCACAGTTCACCGCCCGGCGGCCCGGAGCCCGCGTGCTGTTCATGTCGGGCTACCCTGCGGCGGCGATCGGGCGGCATCAAATGCTCGAGCGGGGGCTCGCGTTCCTTCAAAAGCCGTTCAGCGCCGCGGCGCTGGCGCAGAAGGTCCGGGAAGTGTTGGGGTAGAGGGGGAAGAGGCTGGCGGCGCCGCGGGGAGTGGGCCGAGGGCCCGCAATCCTGTCTCCGTTCCTCATAACTGAGCGAAGCAGGGGGCACGGCTCACTCCCCGCGAGCCGTCCGGCTTGTATTGCAAGGCTGGTGCCACGGGCCGGAGGAGTCGGTCGTCGAGGCAGCGCGGGTTACTGAGGCAGGTTCGGCGCAGCCTGTCGCCCCGACGCGACACAAACTTGGACAGCATGTGGCGGGAGCGTGTAGGAATCGAACCTACCGAGGTCCAAAAGGACCCCAGCTGGTTTTGAAGACCAGTCGGACCACCAGGCCCGATCCGCCCCCGTGCACCAAATTGCCCGCGCCAGAGCACCTTGAGGCAGGATGACCCTGGGCGTGACAGCCGTCACTTGCTTCCCGGCTCCAAGACTCCCATTGTGGAGCCCCATGGGTGCCGCACCGCACACCATCCTCATCGTCGACGACGACGCCGTGCTGCGCAGTTCGCTCGAAAGCGTGCTCGGCTCCCTGGGGTACCGGGTGTTGAGCACGGGCAGCCCGGACGCAGCCTACCAACTGCTCGCGACGGAATCGGCCATCGCGGTCCTGCTCGACGTGCGCTTGCCGACGATGTCGGGACTGTCGCTCTACCTCGCCATGACGCACCGCTGGCCGCAGCTCCAGGGCCGGGTCGCGCTGATGACCGGGAGTAAACGGAACCCCTGCACCGTGATCCGCAAGCCGTTCACCTTCCGGGAGATTACCGGCTGGCTGGACGCCGTAGCTCACCCGCTCGACGGCACCGCTACGGCGGGGTAGTCGCTACCGCGGCGGCGCGATCGCCACCGACACGGTCGCGCCGGCAATCGACAAGTCCGCCTCACCCGCTCCGACGGGCTTGAAGGTCACCGTCGCAGCACCGCCATCCGATTCGACGCTGATCATTTTCAAGAGCTGTGACTGCAGGTTGAACCGATTGCGCATCTTCTGGATCATCCGCGCCAGGTCCGCCGTGGGTACCGGGTTGCCATACGCGTCCTGCGTGGACACCCGCAGCGTGAACGTGGCGCCGGCCGTCGCTCCTACCGTGCCGCCGTCCACCCGATTCCCGTCCCGCTCTATGATGACGCCGGCGGGAGCCGCCGGATCCACCGAGAGCGCCGCGGGGCGCTGGAGCGAGTCCACGGTCGCGGTGACGAGGGCCGCGCCGGCCTGTTTGCCCAGGGTCACCTCTACCCGGGCGAGCCCGGCCGTGTCCGTCACGACGCTGTCGGTCCCGACCTCGGCGTTCACCGCTCGGAACGTCACGACCTTCCCGACCAGCGGCCCGCCGAGGCTCGAGCGCACCTGAAACACCAGCGGTTCGTTCAGCCGGGTTCGGGCAATGCCGCGTTGCCCCACCCCCGACACGAAGCCGGTGGTCGCCGGCGCCAAGACGTCGGTCCGAACCATGTCGACCGATCCGAACAGCTGGCCCCGCACTCGAATCGTGAGTCTTCCCGCGTGGTGTACCCCGGCCCGCTCGATGACGAACGTCGCCTTCCCGAGCGAGTCCGTGGACCGAGCCTCCGCGGCCACTCCGATGTCCGGGCTGTCCGGCTGCAACGCGACCGTCTCACCCGGAACGGCGTTCCCCAGCGAGTCCCGCACCGTCACCAGCAGGGAGATCGGCCCGCGCTCACCAGCGCGCAGCTCCACGCGGCCGGGCTGTACCGCCGCGACGGCCGGCCCCGAGGGGCCGACGACCAAATCCAGCGGCGGGGTTCCGGGGATCGACGCACCCGAGCCCGTGACCACCTCGAGGGTGTAGGCCGCCGGGACCCGGCCGACCGGGAAGCGGAATACGGCGACGCCGTTCGCATCGGTGCTGGCCTGCACGTCCTGCGGCAGCCCGCCGGGAATTCCGGAGGTCCCACGCAATACCAGTGGCACGCCCGCCTGCGGCAGCTCACCCCGCCTCACCTGCACGCGCGCCACCGCCTCGCTCCCAACGGTAACCGCCAGCCGGGCCGGGAGCGGCACGGCCGCAAGGGGAAGCGTGGGTGCGGCGCGCTGCGCGGCGGACGTCGTCCCGCACCCGCCGATGCTGTTCAGTACCTCGGAGTCCGCGCCGAAGTCGCGTAGATCCGCCCAATCCCGTGGTGTGGGTCGAAAGGCGACGCAGTCGCGCCGGATCAAATCCGCGACCTCACTCTTCGAGATCAGCGGATTCGACAGCAGGCGGATCACATCTGTTTTGCGCAGCGGCTGGGACCCCTGGATGATCAGCAGGGCGAGCAAAGCGACGGCGTGTGTCACGGTCGGGAGCAGGCCGAGCGCTCGAAGCGCTTCTCGACCCCGTCGACATCGGCATACAGCGCCCGGTCCCGGGCCGTGCGAACCGAGTCGAGCGCGACACCGCTCTCCTTCCCCACGCTGTTGTACGTGGTCCAACGCTCTTCGACCTGGATGAGCCCGCGCGCCAGCTCCGGGCAATGCATCTGGCGGCTGGCGAACAGCTGCGCCCGCAGGTCGAACGCGGCAATCGCCAGGCCGAGTGTATCAGCGGCCCGATCCAACCGCGCAAGCGGCGACGCCGCCACGGCCGCGGGCGCGCCCGGCGCGGGCCCGGTCACCGCAGGCGATGGGAACGCCGCATAGAGGCGAAACAGGCCGCCAATTGCCAGGAGACCCGCTCCAGCGTACGCGGCCCAACGCGCGATGCGCGCCACCGGAACGCCGCGCGCGAAAGGCCCACGATCCTGATCGGCACCAAACTCATCGGGCAGGAAAACGCGAGGTGGTAGCGACGCCGTCGCACGCCGCGCGCCGGGGATGGGAGCCGGTACGGCGGATACCGCGGGCAGCGGAAGTGCCGGGGGCGGAACGAGCGCGGTCTCCTCCGTGCGGTAGTTGTCCCAGCGCAACCGTGTCGGCTTGCTGCCGTCGAGTCGGAAGGAGCCCGGATCGACCAGCTCATAGAAGGGCAAGCACTCTTGCGCCCAGCCGCTAGTCGCCGAACGGCGCAGCACCCCGCCGACGGTGGTGTCGCCCGCCCCCACCACCACAGCGACCTGCCACGGCTGGCCGAACAGAGCGGTGTGCGTCTCCGCCTCCGCCGGCGCGAGGCCCGTCTCGCCGGACCAGCGACCGCGGTACCAGCCGACCAGTTGGTCGCCGGTCCGGTGGACCACGTCCTGCGCCACGACCCACCCTTGCATCAGCGCCGCCTTGGCGTCTTCGCCGACTCCGCCCGGGAGGCGGATCGTCGACTCCACGACGACGTAGGGCGCGCTCGTGTCGGGTGAGCGAAACAGGTTGCCGGTGAGGAGCCCGAAGCACGTCTCCCGCGTCGTCGCGCAGTGATCGTGCACGGCGGCCAGCGCGCGCTGCGTGATGAAGATAGGGAGCTCGGCATCCTGATCCGCCGAGCCGTCGATCGGCTTCCAGAGGATGGACGCCGCGATCGGCATCGGCCGGTCGTCGTAGCCGGCTTCGGCGGGCTGCGGATCGGCTCCGGCCTCGACGAGCTCCGCGCCGCCGGGTACGCGGAATCGCGCTACCCTCCCCTGCACTCCGGTCTTCACGCGCTTCCACATGGGGCTACCCGACGGCCTCGTCCACCGATCTTGAAATACCGCGCTGCGGTCACCGCGTCAACTGTTCCGATGCGAACGCTCGCATCATCCGGTACCAGAACTCGAGCGCATCGTAGAAACTCTGCACGCTGAGCCGCTCATCACGACCATGCGCCCGCACGTCGTTCTGCTCCTCAAACACCGCCGAGACGCCGTAGGTGGGGATCCCGGCGTTGCGGAGGAACAGTCCATCCGTCGCGCCCGCCTCCATCACCGGCACGACGGGGACGTTGGGGAACTGGTCCGCCGCGAGCTGCTCGATCGGGCCCATGATCGCGGGCGTGAGCGGCGATGGCGGGCTCGGGATCGGCGTGTTGCTCTCGCGCAAGGTCATGCGGTCGTCGGCGGCGAGGCGGCGCAGGGTCGCCGCGACTTCGGACGCGGGCTCCCCCGGGAGGATGCGACAGTTGATGGTGACCCGGGCCGATTGGGGCAGCGCATTTTCGGCGTGCCCCGCCTGCATCATGGTGGCCACGCAGGTCGTGCGGAGCTTGGAATTGTAGAACGGCACGGCCGAGAGGTGCGCGACGGCGGTCGAGTCCGGCGGATCCTGCAGGACACCCCGCATGTCGTCGGCGAGGGACCCGCTCTCGAGCGCGGCCGAGCGCTCGAAGAACGCCCGCGAGACCTCGTTCAGCTTGACCGGGAATTGATACTGGGCGAGGCGCTCCAGCACCGCTGCGAGCCGGTAGACGGGATTGTCCGCGGGGCGCGGGAGCGAGCTGTGCCCGCCCTTGTCGGTCGCTTCGAGCACGTAGGTGGCATACACCTTTTCGCTCGCCTGGACGACGAACATCACCCGGCGCCCCTCGCGCAACACTCCGCCGCCGGCGTCGGTGTTCAAGGCGAACTCCGCATCGATCAGGTCCCGATGCTTCGCGACCAGCCACGCGATGCAGCTGCCCGCGGTCTCTTCGTCGCCCTCGAGTATCAGCACCAGATCGCGCCGCGGCTTGAACCCCGCCCGCTTGAGCCGAATGAAGTCGGCGACGAGCGTGGCGGCTCCCGCCTTGTTGTCGGTGGTGCCGCGCCCGTAGAAGTAGCCGTCCTTTTCGAGGAAGGTGAACGGGTCGACGGACCAGTCCGACCGGCGCGCGGGCACCACATCCAGATGCGCGAACACGATGATCGGGCGCCCCGCCCCGCCCGCGCCCGTGCCGCGGTAGCGGGCCACGAGGTTGCCGTGTTTGGCATCGGGACCGATCAGGACGCGCACGTCTGCCGCGGGGAATCCGGCGGCGAGGAGCCGTTGCGCCATGGCACGGGCGGCGCGCGGCGTGTTTCCCAGCGAGTCGGTGGTGTTGATTTCGATCAGCTCGCGGAAGATGTCGCGCGCGAGCTGGCGATCGCCGGAGCCTAGGCCGGACTGGGCGGCGCCGGCGCGCGGCAAGGCGCTCGTGGTGAGCGCGATCCAACACAACACGCTGGTTGGCTTCATCCGACCCTCGCGATGGCGTCCATCTCCACCCGAGCCGCCTTGGGCAGCGCCGCGGCCTGGATAGTGGAGCGTGCCGGCCTGTGTGTCGGGAAGTACTTCGCGTACACCTCGTTCATCGCCGGAAAATCGGCCATGTCGGCGAGATAGACGGTCGTCTTCACGACCTGGTCGAATCCGGAGCCCGCGGCCTTGAGGATCGCCCCGAGGTTCTTGAGCATCTGCTCGGCCTGCTCCGCCGTGGTCTTGCCCACGATGCCGCCCGTCTGGGGATCGAGCGCGATCTGCCCGGCCGTGTACACCATCCCGTCGACCACCACCGCCTGGCTGTAGGGGCCGATCGCCCGCGGAGCGTTCTCCGTCACGACAGTCCCCAGGGCTTTACGTGCCATTAGAACAGTCCCTCGATGGTTCCGTCCGGGTGCACGCGGATCTTTTCGGCCGCGGGCGTCTTCGACAGCCCCGGCATGGTCATGATGTCGCCCGCCAGCGCCACGACGAACCCCGCGCCTGCCGAGGGCAGAATGTCCCGGACCTGGAGTGTGAACCCGCTCGGCGCGCCCAGCTTGGCCGGGTCGTCCGAGAAGGAGTATTGCGTCTTCGCCATGCAGACCGGGGTCTCGCCCAGGCCCATGGCGGGCAGCTGCTCGAGCGCCCGCTCCGCCGGAGGAGCGAACGCCACGCCCCCAGCCCCGTATATCTCCTTCGCGATCGTCTCGATCTTCTCCCGGATCGGCCGCCTCTCATCGTACAGCGGTTTGAACTTCGCGCTGCGAGCGTCCAGCAGCTTGAGCACCGCTTCGGCCACGGCCACCCCGCCCTCTCCACCCTTTTCCCACACCTCGCACAGCTCGACGCCCACACCCTCCGCGGCGCACTCCGCCCGCACCGCGTCGAGCTCGGCCTCGGTATCGGTGATGAATCGATTGAGGGCCACGACCACCGGCACGGCAAACTTCTTCACGTTGCGGATGTGGCGCCGCACGTTCGTCGCGCCCCGCTTCACGGCATCGACGTCGGCCTTCCCCAGCGCATCCTTCTTCACGCCGCCGTGCATCTTGAGCGCCCGCACCGTGGCCACCACGATCGCCGCCTCCGGATTGAGGCCTGCCATGCGGCACTTGATGTCGAAGAACTTTTCGGCCCCCAAGTCGGCGCCGAATCCCGCCTCGGTGAGGACCACGTCGCACAGACTGAGGGCGAGCCTGGTCGCCACCACCGAGTTGCAGCCGTGGGCGATGTTTCCGAACGGCCCGCAGTGGATGAAGGCCGGTCCGCCTTCGAGCGTCTGGACCAAATTGGGGTTGATCGCGTCCTTGAGCAGCAGCGTCATGGCCCCCTGGGCCTTCAGGTCGCTCGCGCGCACGGGCTTCTTGTCGGGCGTCAGCCCCACGATGATCCGCGCGAGGCGCTGCTCCAGGTCCTCGATGCCCGTCGCCAGCGCGCTGATGGCCATGATCTCCGAGCCCGGGATGATCACGAACCGCTCCTCGCGCGCCGGGCCGGCGTTCAAGCCCCCGAGCCCCACGATGATGTTGCGCAGGGCGCGGTCGTTCATGTCGATGGTGCGGGGCCAGGTGATGCGACGCGTGTCGAGACCAAGCGCGTTGCCGTGATGGAGATGCGAGTCCAACATGGCCGACAGCAGGTTGTGCGCGCTCGCGATGGCGTGGAAGTCGCCCGTGAAATGCAGGTTGATGTCTTCCATCGGGACGACCTGGGCGTAGCCGCCCCCCGCAGCTCCCCCTTTTACGCCGAACACCGGCCCAAGCGACGGCTCGCGGATGCAGAGCGCGGCGTTGTTCCCGATCTTGCGCAGCGCCTGCGTCACCCCGACGGTCACCGTGGACTTCCCCTCGCCGGCGGGTGTCGGGTTGATCCCGGTGACCAGCACCAGCCGTCCTTTGGGCTTGCGGCGCGCCAGTGCGGCGAGCCGCACCTTCGCCTTGTACTTGCCGTACAGCTCGATTTCCTCGTCGTCGAGCCCCAGCTCCGCGGCGATGTCGGCAACCGGCCGCAGCTCGGCCGCCTGGGCGATGGCGATGTCGGTGGGTACCTTGGCCGTCGTGGTCACGGATGCTCTCGGCTAGAGGGTCGTGGCGAGCCGAGCTCCGAAGAGCCGGCACCCGTTGTCCGTCGTCCGTTGTCCGATGCTCTCGACCGGCTCGCCCCGGGCCCGGGCGAGGGCCTCCGCAACGAGGCGCACGAAAGCCGGCTCGTTGCGCTTCCCGCGGTGAGGAACGGGCGCAAGATATGGGCCGTCGGTCTCCACGAGCAGCCGGTCGGGCGGGCATGCGGTGAGGGCGTCGGTCGTTGTCCAGCTCTTGAACGTGATCATGCCGCTGAAGGAAAAGTACGCGGCGATCGCCATCCCCGCCTCGAACACACCCGGACCGGAGCTAAACGAGTGCAGCACGACCGGCGTGTCGGCACCCCGGAGCAGGGCCGCTACGTCGTCGTCGGCCTCGCGCGCATGCACCACGACCGGCTTCCGCGCCTCGCGGGCGAGTTTGAGTTGGGCCTCGAAGGCGCGACGTTGCGCGTCGCGCGGCGAATGGTCGTAATGGTAATCGAGCCCCGTTTCTCCCAGCGCCACCACTTCAGGTAGGGCGAGCAGATCTCTCAGGCGGGCGGCGGCGGCGGCCGACCAGTGCCGCGCCTCATGAGGGTGGATACCGGCCGTGGCGGAGAGGCCGGGGTGCGCCTGGGCGAGCGCTACCGCCCGCTCGCTCTCCGCCAGCGTGGCACCGATGACCACGACGTGGCCGACGCCCGCCTCACGCGCGCGCGCCAGGACCGCATCGCGGTCGGGGTCGAACGCCGCATCGCCGAGATGGCAGTGGGCGTCGACCAGCACGTCACACGGCCGCTTTGGAGCGGACCCCGGAGCCACCCCCGGGCGCCGCGGGGGGCGGGGGCGGGGGCGGGGGCGGGTTGAGCGGAACGGTCCCGGTGGGCCGGAGCGTCCGGGCCCCGCGCGCGTCTTCGCCGGGCCAGCGCTTCTCGATGTACATCAGCAGCGGGGCGGCGATGTAGATCGACGAGAAGGTACCGGTGAAGATCGCGAAGGTCATCACCAGCGCGAAGGGCCGCAGCACCTCGCCCGCCAGCAGCACCAGCGCGATCGTCGTGGCCATGGTGGTCCCGTGGGTCAGCACGGAGCGCGGCAGCGTCTCGTTGATCGAGAGGTTCAGGATCTCGTACAGGTTCTGGCGCCGGAACTTGCGCAGGTTCTCCCGCACGCGATCGAAGATGATGATCGTGTCGTTCAACGAGTACCCGATCATCGTGAGCACCGCGCCGACGACGACGAGGCTCACCTCGAGGTCGAGGTAGCGGATGAACGCGATCGTGCTGAGGATGTCGTGACCCGTCGCGAGCACCGCGGCGAGGCCGAAGCGCCACTCGAAGCGGACCGCGAGATAGGCGAGCGTGACCAGGAAGGACAGCAAGATCGCCACGAACGCCTTGCTCTGGAGCTCGCGGCCGACCTTGGGCCCGACGGCCTCGGTGCGCACGATCTTGTAGTGCTCCGGCGCCGGGCCCAGGGTCCGCGCCAGCGCCGAATCCACGGCCGCCGCGGTGGTCTCGGTCGAGCCCTCGACGACGGCGTCCGCCCGCCCGATCCGCGCTCGGATCACGTATTCGTTGGCCGCACCGAACTGCTGGATCTCCGCGTCACGGATGCCGGCGGCGTCGAGCGCGCCGCGGATGCGCTCCGGGCCGACCGGCTCGGCCGTCTCCACCTGGATCAGCGTGCCGCCGGTGAACTCGATCGAGTAGTTGAGGCCACGGATCAGGAACAGGGAAAACCCGGGGATGATGAACGCCGCGGTGATCCCATAGGCCCAGCGGCGCCACTTGATGAAGTCGTAATTGGCGTTGGCGAAGAGTCGGATCATCTCAGACGCTCAGGGTGACCATGTCCGGCCGACGGTCGAGCCAGATCATGTAGAAGGTCCGAACCACGAAGATGGCGGTGATCATGGACGCGGCGATGCCGATGATCAGGGTGATCGCGAAGCCCTGCACCGGGCCGGTCCCGACCAGATACAGAATGAAGGCGGTGAGCGCGGTGCTCACGTTCGAGTCGACGATGGCGCTCATGGCGTGCTTGAAGCCCTCGTCCACGGCGGTGCGCACCAGCTTGCCGTGCTGCAGCTCCTCGCGAATGCGCTCGAAGATCAGCACGTTCGCGTCCACGGCGATGCCCACCGAGAGCACGAGTCCGGCGAGCCCCGGCAGCGTGAGCGTGAACCCGAAGCCCGCGAGCCCGGCGAGCGTGAAGACGACGTACAGGGCCAGGGCCGCCACCGCCAGCACGCCAGACAGCCGGTAGTAGCCCACCATGATCAGCACGACGAGCGCCACGCCGACGATCCCAGCTCGGATGCCGTCCTTGATCGAGTCCTGGCCGAGCGATGGCCCGATGGTGCGCTCCTCGATGATCGTGAGCGGCGCGGGGAGCGCCCCCGCCTTGAGCACCAGGGCGAGGTCCTGGGCATCCTGCAGGGGCTTTGCGCCCAGCTCGATCTGCCCACGCTGCCCGATCTGGCTCTTGATGACCGGCGGCTGCCCCTGGACGCGGCCGTCGAGGATGATCGCCATATAGTCGTTCACGTGGCGGCCGGTCTCACGCTCGAAGATGCGCCCGCCCCGCCGCGACAGCACGAAGTTCACCACCGACTGATTGGTGAGCGGGTCGCGCGTGGCCTTCGCGTCCTGGAGGTATTCACCCGTAATGATGGGCCGGTCCTCCACGGCGTAGAGCGACCGGTAGCTGCGGCCGGCGCGCGACAATACCTCCGTCCCCCACCTGAGCTCGATGCCGCGGGGGATGAGCCGCTGCACGTCGGGACGCGCCAGCAGGCTCTCGGCCACCGGCACTTGCTCTTCAGGCACGAGGTATTCGCCGGGTATCTGCCCCTGGAACAGCAGCGACGAGAGGGGGCCGGGGGCATTCTGGTCGGTCGTGTCCTTGGCCGCCGCCTTGCCCTTCTGCGCCTTGGCCTTGCCCTTTGCCTTCCCGGTGTCGCTCCCGAACAGCTGAGTCACGCTCGCCGCCGCCGCGCCTTGACCCGGCGCGGTGACCCCGGCCCGGCGCAGCGCCTTGTCGATCTCGGGCAGCGCGTCGCGGAACAGGTTCTTCATATCGGTGATGCGGAACTCGAGGAATGCGGTGCGCTGGATGATGCTCTTGGCGCGAGCCGGATCCTTTTCACCGGCCAGCTCGACGATGAGGCGGCAGCGCCCCTGGATCTGCACGACGGGCTCGCTGGTGCCGAACTCGTCGATCCGCGTCCGCACCACCTTCTCGGCGCGCTGAATGGCGTCGGCGCAGTCGGGCACGGGGCCCTTCGACTGGTCGACTTCGAGCGCCAGGTGAATCCCGCCCTGTAGATCGAGGCCAAGATTGATCGGCACGCGCCGGATCGTGGTGTCCTTCATGCGACCGGTCACCGGGTCGCGCACCCGCTGGGTGACGTTGGTGGGGATCAGCTGCCGCACCGCCAGCACGAGAAGCGCGCCGATAGTGAGCAGTCGTGTGCGGATCGTGCGCATATGCGATTCTCTACCCCTTGAGGATCGCCCGCGCCGCGATCGCGTCGCGTTCGATCTGGTCGACCAGCGCCTGACGCGACGGGAAGGTCTGGGTATCCCGCAGCCGGCGCAGCCACTCCACCGTCACCGTCGCCCCGTACACATCGCCGGTGAAATCGAACAGATGAATCTCGAGGCCGCGCGCGTGCACGCCGAACGTGGGCCGCGAGCCCTGGTTCATCATGCCGCCGTACCGCGCGCCTTCGATCTCGACCCGCACGGCATACACGCCGTCCGGCGGCAGCAGCTTGCGCGGGTCGGGAGACGTAAGGTTGATCGTCGGCACCCCGATCGTCCGGCCCCGCCCTGCCCCCCGCTCCACCACCGCCTGTAAGCTGTACGGCCGCCCGAGTCCGCGCTCGGCCGATGCCAGGTCGCCGTGCGCCACGGCCGTCCGGATCAGCGACGACGAGATGGGCTGCGCGTCGTCCCTCACCGCGGGGACGACCTCCATGGCGAACCCGTCCTCGCGCGCCAGCCGCCGCACCATCTCGGCGTCGCCCGAGCGACCGCGCCCAAACCCGTGATCGTACCCCAGAACCAAGTGCTGCACCCCGAAGCGCGCCCGCAAGACGTCGCGCACGAACTCCTCGGGACCGAGACGCGCCAGCTCCGGCGTGAACGCCACGACCTCGACCCGCTCGACGCCGAGCGCCGCCGCCCGCGCGCGCTTCTCGTCGGACAGGGTGAGCAGCCGTGGCGCGGCGCTCGGGTTCACGACCTCGAGCGGGTGCGGGTCGAACGTCACGAGCAGACTCGTGCGCTTCCCCGCTGCCCCCTCCCCGGCCCGCCGCACCACCTCGCGCAGCACAGCCTGGTGCCCCCGGTGGATCCCGTCGAACGTCCCGACGGTCGCGACGGTGCCGCCCCCGGCCCCCGTCACTGCTCCGCCACTACGACGCGGGGCTTGAGCACCTCCCCGACCCGCTCCGCCACGGCAACGAGCTGTCCGCCCCAGAACAGCGCCACGTGCCCTGCGTCCCGCGTGTCGTCCGCCGTTGGGACCGGACGGCCGTGGACCACCGCGGCCCGTCCGGCGTCGTCCAGCTCGCGCGCCGGCAGGTCGCGGACGAGCTCCGCGGGGTCGCGCAGTGTCTGCGCCGTCACTTCGTCCGGCGCCACGGCATCCTCCAGCTGGAACGGCCCCACCCGCGTCCGCCTGAGCGTCGCGAGATGCGCCCCGCAACCCAGCGCTGCCCCCACGTCGCGTGCGAGGCTGCGCAGGTACGTCCCGCCGCTGACCGTGGCGCGGAACCCCACGTCGGGAGGCCCGAAGCGTTCGATCTCGAGCTCCGTCACTTCGACCCGACGCGGTCGCAGCTCGACGCCCTCGCCGCGGCGCGCCCGCCGGTAGGCACGCTCGCCGGCCACCTTCACCGCCGAATACGCTGGCGGCCGCTGATCGTAGGTCCCGCGGAACGCGTCCAGCGCCTCCTCCACCCGCGCCCGATCGAGTCCCTGCCACGCCTGTGACGTCGCCACCGTCGCGCCGGTCGCATCGTCGGTGTCGGTCGTGGCACCGAGGCGGATGAGGCCGTCGTACGCCTTGGGCCATCCCGCCGCGAACGGCGCCAACCGCGTGGCTCGGCCCACCATGATCACGAGCAAGCCCGACGCGAACGGATCGAGCGTCCCCAGGTGGCCCACGCGATCGGTCCCCACGGCGCGACGCACGGCATCGACGACGTCGTGCGACGTGGGCCCGTCGGGGCCCCCCGGCTTCGCAACCAGCACCACGCCGGAGATCAGCCCGCGCCCTCCTTGAGTTCACGCAGCATCCGGTCGATCTGCTGGGCGTGCTCCAGCCCGCGGTCGAGCTCGAAGCGGAGCTCCGGCGTCACGCGTAACGGCAGCTCCTTGGCCAGCTGGGCGCGCAAGAAGCGGGCGGCACTCGTCAGGCCCTCGAGCGACTTGGCCTTGTCCTCGTCGCTGCCCATCACGCTCACGCGCACCCGGGCGTGCGTCAGATCGGCGGACACCTCCACCGCGGTGACCGTGACGAACCCGACGCGCGGGTCGCGCACGTTGCCCGTGAGAAACGCCGCCACGGTCTGGCGGATCGCTTCCGCCACGCGCTCAGGGCGGTGACTGGTCCGTCGCCTCATATCAGAAGAAGCTCGTGCTCGTGTCCACGATGCGGGCGCCGTCGGCCGCTTCGATCAGGCGGTCTGCCTCCCGCAACACACTCTCCGCGTGACCCCGGTCGGTCGACACCACGCATACCGTCAGCTCGGCGCGCTGCCACAGATCCTGATGCGCCGTCTCCGCCGCAGAGACGTTGAAGCGGTTGTGGAGACGGTCCTTGAGGCTCTTCAGGACGTGGCGTTTGTCCTTGAGAGAGTGGCTCGCCATCAGGTGCAGCTCCCACGTCCTGACGCCCACGATCACGCGGGCGTCAGCGAGCGCGCGACCTCTTCGATCCGGTACGCCTCGATCAGGTCGCCGACCTTCAGGTCGTTGAAGTTCTCGACGCCGATCCCGCACTCGAACCCCTCGCGCACCTCGCGCACGTCGTCCTTGAAGCGCTTGAGCGATGACAGCGTGCCGTCGTACACCTCGACCCCGTCGCGGACCACCCGCACCCGCGCCGTGCGCGGGATCACGCCCGAGCGAACGAAGCTCCCGGCGATCGTGCCCACCTTCGCGATCTTGAACAGCTGGCGGACTTCCGCCTCGCCCAAGACCACTTCCTTCTTTTCGGGCGCGAGCAGGCCCGCCATCGCCGCCTTCACCTCTTCGACCGCTTCGTAAATGATGCGGTAGGTGCGGATCTCCACCTTCTCGCGCTCCGCCGAGGCGCGCGCGTTGGAGTCGGGCCGCACGTGGAAGCCGATGATGATGGCGTTCGAGGCCTTGGCGAGTAGCACATCAGAATCGGTGATCGCCCCCACGCCGCGGTGCACCACCTCGACTTTCACCTCGGGCGTCGAGAGCTGGGCCAGCGCGTCCGCCAGGGCCTCCGCCGGGCCGCCCTGATCCGCCTTGATGATGATCCGGAGCGCCGCCGCGCCGCCCTCGGCCCGCTCGGCCATGAAGTCCTCGAGCGTCTTCACGCGACCGGTGCGGCGATGCTGCGCTTCGCGCTCGAGGCGCTGGCGCTTCTGCGCGATGTCGCGCGCCGCCGCGGCGTCGGTCATCACCTGGAAGGTGTCGCCCGCTTCGGGCACGCCTTCGAAACCCAGCACCTGCACGGGCGTGGACGGACCCGCGGCGTCGACCGTCTGGCCGCGCTCGTCGAACATCGCGCGCACGCGCCCGTAGAACTGCCCACAGATGAAGTCATCGCCGCCGCGCAACGTGCCATTCTGGACGAGGATGGTGGCGAGCGGGCCCTTGCCGGGGTCGAGCGTCGCCTCGAGCACCGTGCCCTGGGCCCGGCGGTCGGGGTTCGCCTTCAAGTCGAGCAGCTCGGCCTGCAGCAGGATCTGGTCGAGCAGCTCCTGCACGTTCTGGCCCGTCTTGGCGGAGATCGCCGTGGCGAGCGTCGTCCCGCCGAACTCCTCGA
>WNFD01001761.1_pt1 | contig 22366 bp, 15 predicted proteins | sample 5400491 | NCBI WGS metagenome assembly WNFD01 (sample SAMN13153343, study PRJNA577476) | soil metagenome | isolation source: 120 cm saprolite under Douglas fir tree site 2 hole 2 replicate 2 | place: USA:California | collected 2015-04-18
TTCTTGCCGGCCTGCTTCAGGAGAGGATGCATACACGCGAGATATCGGAGATGGGCGGCCTTTGGGAGACCATGCCGGCCCTCAGCGGGGCGGGCCTCGTGTTTGCCATGGCTTCGCTCGGACTTCCAGGACTTGGCGACTTTGTGGGTGAATTCCTCGTCCTCTTTGGAGCGTATCGGGCCAACGTCAGCCTCACCGTCGTAGCGACGCTGGGTCTTCTCGCGGCGACTCTCTACGGATTGAAGTTCGCCCAGGGCGCGTTCCACGGCCCGAACTTGAATCACTGGAAGCTGCCGGACATGCGCCTTCGCGAATGGACGATTCTGGGTCCGATGATCCTTTGCCTCCTCTGGATTGGCCTCTATCCGCAACCGGTCTTGAACACGTTACGTCCCAGCCTCGCTGCGGTGCAGCAAAGTGCGTTCCCACAGCAGATCGTCAGGAGATGAGGCATGAATGGCGCCGATTTTGTTGCGTTGCTTCCGCTAATTGCGATTTCGACGACCGCAGTCGTTGTGATGATCGCGATCGCAATCCGGCGCAATCACAGGGTTGCCCTCGCGATCTCGCTGATCGGCGTGGCGGTCGCCCTGGCGAGCCTTCAGCTTGCAGCATCCGCTGCACCGCGGCAGATCACCAGCCTGTTAGTTCTCGATTCCTATTCACGTCTCTACATGGCGATTCTCCTCGGTGCGGCAGGATTTGTATTCCTGTTCGCCTACGATTACCTGAAGCGTCGCCAAGAACGTCCAGAGGAGTTTTATCTCCTTGTGCTGAGCATAGCGCTCTACAGCTTGATCTCTTACGTGCGAACCCAGAGCGTGTCTATCGAAGCGGGGATCAAGTACTTAATTCTTGCTGCGTCATCATCATCCGTTTTGTTATTTGGTCTCGCGCTGATTTATGCGGAATCGGGGTCGATGGAACTATCTCAATTCGCTGCAGTGATGACCAGCGCCTCTGGGCCCACGACCACGTTTCCTCTTCTGACGGGCCTGATGCTCGTACTCACCGGCATCGGCTTCAAGCTGGCGGTCGTTCCATTTCAACTCTGGACGCCGGATGTCTACGAAGGCGCACCCCTGCCGGTAACGGCGTTCATTGCCACCGTATCGAAGGCTGGAATGTTTGCATTTCTTTTGCGCTGGTTCCACGTGCATGACGTGGGGGTGGCGGGAGCGCCGGGGCTGGTCCTCACGATCATTGCAATCGCTTCCATGCTGACGGGAAACCTTCTCGCGATATCGCAGACCAACGTCAAGAGGATCCTTGCATTTTCATCGATTGCTCACATGGGCTACCTGCTCGTTGCGTTGCTCGCTGGAGGATCACTTGGCGCTCCTGCAGCCACCTACTACCTTATTGCCTATGCAGCGACAATCCTCGGCGCCTTTGGCCTTATGACCGTCCTGTCCGGCCCTCGATACGAAGCTGCCTCAATCGACGACTATCGTGGACTCTTCTGGAAGAGGCCGATCGTCGCGGGTGCATTCACCACAACGCTTCTTTCACTTGCCGGGATTCCGATCACAGCGGGGTTCCTCGGCAAGTTCTACGTCATTGCGGCCGGCGCTTCGCAATCCCGATGGGTGCTTCTCTTTACGCTCGTCGCCAGCAGCACCATCGGTTTGTTTTACTATCTGCGCATCATCGTCGCCATGTACTCCCAACCGGAAGGTCCTGGCCTCGAGGCAGAGTCATCCACACGACCTTTGCCTCTCCCGGCTACCTTGGCGCTCGCGGCTCTCACCGGTCTCATCTTTCTGCTGGGCGTCTACCCCGCACCACTTTGGGATGCCATCATAGCTGTCACTCGCGACCTCGGATGATCTACGGGAAAGTCTGGCTAGCAAGGATATTTGCCCTCGATGTAGTGCTCGAGCTGTTCGATTGTCTGGTCCTGCGCGAAAGCCATCCAGTTCACAAGATCTCCGATTGAAATCATCCCAAGAATTTTTCCATCGCAAACCACTGGAAGATGGCGAATCCGGTTCGTTGTGATCAGCTGCATTGCTTCTTCGACGGGACACTCTGGGCGGATGGTAATCGGCGACGCAACCATGATCTCGCTCACCAGCGTCTCCTTCGAACCTCGTCCCAGAAGGATGACTTTTCGCGCGTAGTCTCTCTCGGAAATGAGACCCACAAGTTGGCCATCATCTATCACCATCAGCGCTCCCACATCCTTGTCGGCCATCATCTGCATGGCTGAATAAACCGTCGCATCAGAGGGTATGGACCATATGTCACAACCCTTCTTGCGCAAAATGAGCGAAACGGGATCGAGCACTCTCATGGCGAGCTCCTTACACGCAATTCAAGACTCAAGTTGGCGCTTGGAGGGAGAGCGAGCCAGACGCCGAATCCCAGTAGCTGCGTGTCGGGAGCTGGAACGCGGCGCTTGCTGCAAAAAGGAGAAAGGCGAATCCTCACAGCTACGCTCACACTGCCAAACGAAGAAAGCCATCACTCGGCGTAGCACTATACGCCACCACCGCAAAATTTGCAAAGCGTCATCAACTTTTCGGCGCGGTGCCTCTCTGCTTCAAGGGGGCTTTCGAACAGGGCCAAGTCAAATAGATGTCAGGATTGCACTTCGGCCCGTATTGCGGAGGGCACGGACACTATGACAAACTATGCGCTATCGACGTATAGCGAAGGTGTAGCTATGAGCAGCCGTATTCAACGCTCTGAGCGTCAGAGGTAATGGCGTTCCTGCCTTCGAATCTCTTTGTAGCGCATGAAGGCTTGCCGCTCGTCTTCTAATCCCAGCATTGTGCGAAGTGTAGAGCCGCGGTATGTGTGGGCAGCCATCTTGGCGACATTCCGCGCAACAAACCAGGGATCATGGCGAAATGCCGCGGGCATGTGGCGGGTCTTCATACCACGCTCGGCCTTCCAGCGCAGATACTCAATCTCATCTGCTGAGAGGTGCTCATTCCGCACGACTGAGGTTGTGCCGTCATACTCTTCCAATCGTTCGTTTTCGATCAGACCGCGGCGGCGAAAATCATCGGTCATTGGGGTTCGGGGATATGGAGTCGGATGCTGAATATATGGCCAATCCACGTACCGGCGGGCGAACGCGAGGTTGGCCTCAATCGACTCGACTGTATCGTTTGGACTGCCGACGATCAAGCCTCCGATAACGTACATCTTGTTGCGATGCAGATATTCGATTGCCTGGATTGTCGCGTTGCCCATGTTCTTGCCGCCAGCGCGTAAGGTGTTCTTTGCAGATGCATGCAGGAATTTGAGGTCGCTCTCCAAAACGTTTTCTATTCCCAGGAAAACATAGCGAAACCCTGCGCGGTGCATAAGCGGAGCCAGAGTCTCTCCATGATTCGCTATCGCTGAGGTCATTCCTTGAACGAAGTAGTCCAGATTGTTGAGCCCGGCGTCGATGATGGCATGGCAAAGCCCTTCAAAGCGGCGGACATTCAACGTGATGTTGTCATCTACGAGGAAGATCGTTCTGGCACCATGCACTTTCGCATCGCGAATGTCGGTGATTACGCGGTCAAAAGAATAAGTGTGAAAATTACGACCACGCATTTCGATGATGGAGCAGAAACTACAGTCATACGTGCAGCCGCGCGAAGTCTCGACGACATCTGCCTGGCGGCCAAGGATCGTGTAGCCCTTCAGCACCCGCGCACTGCGGTCTGGAAGGCGAATCTCGTCATCTTCCAACCGGTGAGGCGCACGTTGCTGGTTGTGAATCCACCTATCGCCGCAGCGGTGCGAGAGCCCGGAAATGAAATGCATGTCGCAGCGGCCGTCGAGCGCACGCGTCAACTCACGGAATGTAACTTCACCCTCGCCGTGCACGATGAAGTCTACAGGCATGGAGAGATACGCCTCGAAAGCAAGGCTTGGGTCGTAGCCACCAACGACGATCTTCATGGTGGGCTTTAGACTGCGGATCAACTCCACGATGCATCCGGCGGTTCGGCGTTGGAATGTCATCACCGAGAGCCCGACCAGCTCGGGATCAATCTCGCGGACAAGCCGGGTGACGGTCTCTCGCACAGTGCGCTGGCACAGGACGAGATCGGCAACGGCCACTCTGTGATTTTGATCCACATTGCCTGCGAGAGAAGTCAAAGCACCGTTTGGCATCCGGATCGCAACCGTCGGCATGTGCTCGAACGAATCCGGCATGGAGAGCAGAAGTATGTTCATGGTACCGCCTCGCTTTCTCCGACAGAACTATCAGCTCAAGTCCGCTTTTTGCTTCCGAAGGCAGCATAACCAACGTGCAGCGATGTGCCAGCCTCATTTCGGGATGATTCCTGCAAAACCCCAATTTCGGTACGGTCTTCGGTGCAATGATAGCTCTGACCGTGCATGAAGTTTTTCGAATTCCCGTTTGCGTGCACTTCTGCTAGTCGACTGCCACTCGTATGACGTGCATTTGGAAAGCGAGCGATGATGATAGTTCCTGACTGGGTGCAGAGAGTATCGACCTCATCCTATGGTAGCGATTGCACCATTCCGCGCTGTGCGGTGTCCCTCAATGAGCTCATAAGGTGGGCTATAAGCAGAGGGGTCGTATTCGTGGCGGAGTCAATCCGAGAGCCGCTTCGTCTGAATTGATTGCTTGTAGCCGCTCCCGAATATCGTTACACAGCAAGATGACGGAAATGCCTCCGAAGCACGCCGGATAAGGCTCAAGGCGACGCAGGGAAGCTTGCAATAACCAGGTAGTTCCAAGTGGATTATTACGTTGGAGATGGTGGAACGCGGCGGTTACTTGGATCAGCCCTTGCAGGAATGTTTTCTCCGGCTCTTGGGATTCCAGCCACAGGCATTCCCAGGCCTCATGCGCTGCAAAGAACTCACCCGCCTCGTTCCGCCTTAGTCCTTCCCCAAGTGAGCCTTGGGTCCAATCGAATGTCATCGGCAGTATTCCCTCTGCCACAAGCTAGCATCGTAGAGATTTGAGGCGAAGCCAATGAGCAGCCCTACCTCGATCAGTTCAATTGACGAAGAACCGCCGCGTGACGAGACAAAGTACATCAGTTTTCGATTTGGGAAAGTCTGGAAGCACATCTATTTCTAGCACTGGGAGGCAAATGGAACGCCCAAAAGCTGCAACAGGCCCGGTCTATCGCCGTTGTACGCCATTCTTCTTGCCGGACACACCGTTTCCGCAGGGGGCTACAGCGAGTTCGTAGAAACTTCATGTGCTGCGTATCGGTAACGAAAGGTCAGCTTGTGGGAAGTAATCAGCCCTACGATCCGGGCGAAAATCTCGGTCAATGAGCGACTCGGCGAAAAGACACAAGCTGGCGGAGAAGAGGCCGCTGTTATGAGGCTCAAGTCTCTATTTATTCACGTCGCTGCCCATGATATCGTCGTAGTGGCGCAAGAGGGCGCATCCGGTCCGCGGAAAGGACAGAAGTCCACCTGAAAGAAACAATTCTCTCGAACTGACTTTCTGCCCTCAATATGCGGACCTGGGCATGGGAAAGGAAGTTCGTTATGCCGGTGCGACGCCTCCCGTCGAATCCCAGCCTTGACCATCTTAAGTATCAAGCAAAAGACCTGCGAAGAGGGCATGCTGCCCACGACCTGCAAGTGGCTCAGAGGATCAGAGAATTTCATCCACATTTCAAGGTTGCCAGCGATGCTGAAATCTTCTCCGCTAAATTCAGCCTTGTGGATGCGCAACTCGCAATTGCCCGTGAACATGGATTTCCAAGCTGGACGCGTTTGAAAGCCCATGTTGAAAAACCAACGCTCTCCGGTCAACTGAATCTACCGCACCATGAGCGAATCGAGGACGCCCTGTTTCGTCGGGCCGTCAATCTTCTCAATGCTGGGGATACAGCAGGTCTGCGGGCTCACCTGAAACAACATCAGAATTTGGCGCGTCAGCGGGTCGTTTTCGAAGGCGCAAACTATTTTCGCAACCCGACGCTGTTGGAGTTCGTAGCCGAGAATCCGATTCGTCATGGCACTTTGCCAGGCAATATTATTGCGATCACCAAGGTCATTCTCGATGCGGGTGCAGAACAAACGGCTTTGAATGAGACGCTAGGGCTCGTTTGCTCTGGCCGAGTGCCGCGCGAGTGCCGCGTGCAACTGCCATTGATCGATCTCTTGTACGATCACGGGGCCGATCCGAACAGTGCTATACAGACGGCGCTCGTTCACGGCGAGTTTGAAGCGGTGAACGCTTTGATTCGGCGCGGCGTGCGGATAGATCTACCTGTGGCGGCTGCGTTGGGACGTACCGCAGACGTCCCTCGATTGCTTCCGGGTGCCGACCATGAGGATCGACATTGTGCGCTAGCGTTGGCATCACAGTTTGGCCACATTGAGATCGTCCAGGCGCTGCTCGATGAGGGCGAAGATCCAGACCGCTACAACCCGGCCGGGTTCCATTCCCATTCAACGCCAATGCATCAAGCCGCTTTGGCCGGACATGACCAACTCGTGCGGCTTCTCGTCGAACGAGGTGCAAGAGTCGATTTGAAAGATATTCTCTGGCAAGGGACCCCCGCTGATTGGGCAGAGCACGCAGGCAACACGGAACTAGAGGCGTATCTTCGTGCGCAACAAAACGCAAAGGCTCTGGCCTGAACTAATTTCGGGGAGCCGACCCGCGCCAAAAAACAGAAGTTATCTTCCATGGAGAAAGCGCGACGTGCGCCTCGCGACATTTATTGCAATAAACACGAGTCAACCTACGCCAACAGGCCAATACGTTGATTGACCTGCGCTTTAGAGCCCTGATTCCGAAGTTCTGGGCGAATCGTCGGCAAATAGGAAGCGATGCAGTCGCAGCAATTCACTTCCAGATCGCCCGTGATCCGCCCAGAATCCTAAGCAGCAGGTATCCTGCAATGGCGCCGCCTGGATCGTTCGGTGAGTGAATCGGCGCTCGCCACGGCCAGCCACCCTTTTCGATTCCGAGGGCGAGTTCGGACTGGAGTAGCCAGAGGAGTTGACATAGCCGCGATTTGATTTGTTGCGGTGATCTCGGCGGCAGGTTCAATCGTTTCGGGAGCATTTGACAGAGTCTTTCCGTCGTCATGGAACCCGAAATCGACGATTTCGACATTGAATTTGAATCGGTAGCCTAGAGTTGGGACCGTCTCGATGAATCTGGTTCGCGCTGATCGTCGGCGAGGGCCTTTCGCAGCAATTAAATGGTTCGCGTGAGGGTGCTTTCCGAAACGAATGCATCGGTCCAAACGGAGTCGAGAAGCTCCTGCTTGCGCACCAGGCTATTGGGATTCTTCATAAGGAGACTTCTCCTTTATCGTGTTTTCAAGAAGTTGCCAGCTCACATTGCTTATGAGCTGACATTCGATGTATCAAAAAGATGACCTTATCCCCTCGGTTTAGCGCCAAAAGGAGACGTTCCCTTCGGAGACGCCACTGTGAGCAAAAGCAGGGGCTACGGTATTGCCAGAATCGGTGAGCGCTGCTGGAATTGCTCAACACAAGCGCGTTCCTCGGGTACTAAATCTAGGGGGGTAGAATAGAAATCAAATGCTGCACGTTCCAGGCGGTTTAGTTATCACCACACTGCTCCGTTGGTACATAGTTGAACAGTCTCAGCCGTTCATTCTCGCGTTCCACCGATCGAGTGCGACCACTGAGGAGGTCGTTGAGCGAAATCGTTCCGCAAGCTTGCTGACTGCTACGATCGACAACGGTTAAAGTCTCCAAACCTTCTGTTGCCATCAGCTCCGCCGCTCCACGCGCCGTTTCATCCGCATACACGTAGAACGCAGGCAGTGTCTCCTGTGCTCCTGAAGTCGACAGTGGGGACATGAGTTCTTTGACGATCACCAGTTCCAGGGGATCCACGCCATATTCCCGAGTGAGGTGATAACCGCGGCGGCTTAGCTTCTCGGTCAGGATTGAGCGTGGCATCAGCAGCGCCGTGACAAGGTAGGAGGCGACGCATGCCATCGTGAGTGGGAGGAGGGCAGGAAGGCAATGGGTCACCTCCAGGCTGAATAGGATTGCCGTCAGCGGGACCCCAAGTGAGCCTGCAAGCATCGATCCCATCCCTATCAGCGCCCAGAATGCTTGACCCTCGACCGGTGCATGTGTGAGGTAACCTACCATGGCGCCCACTGCCCCGCCGATCATTAGCAACGGCGCCAGGCGCCGCCTGAGGTTCCCGATCCCAACGAAAAAGCCCACATCAGCGACTTTGCAATCAGAATCCCAACAATCAGACTGATCGTGGCGTGGCCGTGCAGTAACTCTGCAATATTGTCGTAACCGACCCCTAGTCCACGAGGAAAGAAGAGACCTCCAACTCCAATTCCAATTCCTCCGAGTGCGGGCCACCACATCCAGTGAACATGAAGATGCTCGAAGAGATCCTCAAATGCATACATCATGCGGCTCATCGCTGCAGACACCAAACCCAGCAACGCCCCTAGCAGCAACGCACCCACGGCGAAGGTGGTTCGATGAGTGTCGCTGATAGCCGGCATCTGGAACAGCGGTCCGGCACCGAGCCAATAGACACGGAGGATGCCAGCAGTCGCGCTGGCGATCGCTACGGGAACCAGACTCCGTGGTCTCCATTCGAAGAGCAGGAGTTCGACTGCCAGAAGAATCGCCGCCACGGGAGTAGCAAACGTGGCCGACATCCCCGCAGCTGCTCCTGCTACGAGCAGCGTCGTCCGTTCCGCGTCGGTCACGTGCATCCATTGCGCTATCAGCGATCCAGCGGCGCCCCCAGTCATGATGATTGGACCTTCCGCACCAAAGGGGCCACCTGACCCGATCGCAATCGCAGCGGAGATCGGTTTCAAAACTGCGATCTTCGGGTCAACTTGCGCACGATGAAGTAGGATCGCTTCAATTGCCTCGGGAATTCCGTGCCCACGGATTTTATCTGAACCGAACCGCGCCATCAGTCCCACAAAGAGGCCGCCCACAACGGGCACTACGACCATCCAGTGTCCCAGTGGACTACCCGCAGGGGATACGGGGGCACTACTGAATCGATGGTAATAAAACAGATTTGTAGACAGAGCTATGCAGCGTAATAGTAGTACCGCTAGTGCCGTCGCGCATACGCCGATCGCGATTGCGACCACGGAGAGTAGCCAAACCCTCCGATCAGCCGTGAAATCTCGCAAAGCAGAAGGTTTAGATTGCATTGATGTCCCGCTTGCTGCTCTCTTTTGTTGATATGTAACTTCTGGCCGGTTGCCCGTTTGAGCGGATCTGTGCCAGCGCCTGAATCAGTCGTGGTGCCAACTCATTTAGCTCCCGTGCATGATCCTCGGATAGAGATTGAAGCAGTTGCTGACCTCTCGGGGTGACCTGTAACACGACCCACCGATGATCAGACGCGTCGTGTGTGCGACGAATCAAGCCCTCTTCTTCACAGCGTTTACTGAGCTCCACGACGGTGTTGTGTCGCAGTCCCAACCGTTCAGCCGCATACGAGACCGTCGCCGTCACTCCGGTAGGTACTCCGATGATCTGAAGCAGCAGTTGATGCTGTTGGGGGTGGAGCCCGGCTCCTATAGAGGCCTGTTCGCTGAAGTGCAGAAACTGTCGAAGCGTGTAGCGAAACTCCGCCAATGTTTGAAGTCTCCGGAGGTCTGTCGTTCTCATATTTGGTCTCACAGTTAAAATATATCGTATTACGATGTGTATAAATAGAGATAAGGTAACTTTGCAATGAAAGGATGCCAACGGATCCTTTAGCGCTCATCGCGAGTTACCCAATCTTGATAATTCCATCGACTCTCAGGCCGGAATTTCTTCAATGTGTCCTGATCCAACGGTCGCAACAGCACTATGGGTAGCCGCAGCACTGATGGCGCGACCACCGGGAGCTATCCAAGAACGGGTCCAGGAACGGGCAACGATTCGCATGGCGACAAGTACCCCGACTGCGAGGACGGCATAGAGCAGGAAGCCTGCACGGTAGGAGCCAGTGTGTTGTTTGGATTGGCCGAGCAGGTTGGGGAGTATTCCTCCGCCCAGGGCACCGATCTCGCCGATCATGCCACCGGCGACCGCGGTAGTAAGTGGCCAGCGAAGAGGGACAAGTTGGAAGGTTGCCCCATTGCCCGCGCCGAGCGCGGCAAAGCAGAGCATGAAGAGCAAGGTGGTGGCGATGAGTGGCGGCGTCGTCATCAAGCCGAAGAGTCCTGCGATGGCGATGAGGAAGACTACGGAGAGGGTGGTAATTCCGCCCACGCGATCCGCGAACCAGCCTCCTAGAACGCGAGTGAGCGAGCCAGTGAGGGTTGCGAGTACGGTGAGGCTGCCCGCTTGAACTTTCGTGACGTGGAACTGCGAGTAGTAGAAGGAGGGCAGGAAGGTGGCGAGCCCGAGGAATCCCCCGAAGGTGATGATGTAGATGAGGTTGAAGGTCCATCCGTCGGATTCGAAGAGGCAGGAGAGATGCTGGCGGAGGGTCTGGCGTTCGATGTCGGGCGGTTCTTTGGCAAAGATGACCATGACCAGGAGCGGCAGAAGCATCATGGCTGCTGCAAATCCGTAAACGTGCTGCCAGCCGAAGTGCATGGCGAGGCGAGGCGCGAAGAGAGCGGCCAGAGCAGTGCCGCTGTTGCCAGCGCCCGCAATGCCCATCGCGAGACCTTTGTACTGCTTGGGGAACCAGCCTGAACCGAGAGAGAGCGCTACTCCGAAGCTTGCTCCAGCGATGCCGAGGAGGATTCCCATGGCGAGGACGTCGTTGTAGGACTTTACGAAGAGGAAGCCGTAGATGAGGGCGAGAACGATGGCCGACATCTCCACAATGGCGGCACTTTTGCGCCCGATGTATTGGGAGAGGACGCCGAGTGGAAAGCGCATGAAGGCCCCAGCGAGAGTGGGGATGGAAACCATGAGGCCAATTTGGGCGGGGTTGAGGTGAAATTGTTCTGAGATAAAAGGGCCCATTGCACCATTGAGGACCCATACGGCGAAGGAGAAGTCGAAGTAAAGAAAGGCCGCAAAGAGGGTTGGGGGATGGCCCGATTTGAGAAAGGTTTTCATATTTGCCATGATTTGGGTCGCTCCGTCGTGGAATTTTGTGGTGCAAATGGTGGTAAAAGCGTGGTTTGTTGATGGTGGTTAAGCGCGAATGGGAGCACCTCGGCGGCGATCGCGGGTTGAGCTGCGTTCGATTCGGACGGCGCACTGCTTAAAGTTGGGCTCACGTGAGATCGGGTCGAAGGCGCCGAGGGTGACGATGTTGGAGTTGGTTTCGGCGAAGTGGAAGGGCATGAAGACCTGACCGGGGGCAACGATGCCGGTGATGCGAAGTTCGAGGTCGACAACGGCTCCGCGGCGGCTGCGGACGGTGACGCGATCGTGGGGTCTGAGGTCGAGCCTGGAGGCATCGATAGGGTTGATCTCGAGCCACGCGTTGGGGACCATGTGGTTGAGGAGTTCGACTTCTGCGGTCTTGGTGCGTGTGTGCCAGTGTTCTACAGTGCGTCCGGTGTTCAGGATGAAGTCGTACTCAGCGTCGGGCTGTTCGACGAAGGGCTCGCAGGGAACGGTGTAAAGGTTGGCGCGGCCGTCAGGAGTGGGAAAGATGCCGTCGCGGTAGAGGGATTCGCCGCCCCACTGGAGGCCATTGGCGTCATCGATTTGCTTCCAGGAGAAGTTGGAGTAGTCGCACATGCGTCCAGCGGAGACGCGCTGCCATTCCTGGTAGGCGTCGTGCGGGGTCTGCCATTTGGGGTAGAGTTCCTCGCGGACGCCTAACTTTTCCGCAATGGCGAGAAAGATGTCGAAGTCTGGGCGGGCATCGCCTGGCGGCGGGACGGCTGGGTTGGCCTTGGAGATGCGGCGCTCGGAGTTGGTATAGGTGCCCTCTTTTTCTCCCCAGATGGCAGCAGGCAGAACGAGGTCCGCGAAGTCGCTGGTGGGTGTTGGGTGGAAGCCGTCCTGCACGACGAGGAATTCAACGGAGCGGAGTGCGTGCTCAAGGAGCTTGTAGTTGGGGAAGGAGACGGCCGGGTTGGTGGCGATGAACCATAGAGCCTTGACCTTACCCTGTACGGCGGCTTCAATGATGTCGGGGTAGGCGAGGCCGCGAGCGGTAGGGATGCGGTCAACGGGAATATTCCAGATGCGGGCGAGATCTTCGCGGTCCTGGGGGTTGTCGAACTTGCGGTAGCCGGGGAGTGAAGAGGTGAAGCCGCTCTCGCGGGTGCCCATCGCGTTGCACTGGCCGGTGATGGAGAAGGGTGCGGCGCCGGTGCGGCCGATGTTGCCGGTGATCAGTGCGAGGTTGTTGATGGCGGCGACAGTCACAGCGCCCTGGGTGGAGTGGTTGACGCCCATGGTCCAGCCGATGAAGGCGGCTTTCGCACGACCGTAGAGCAGGGCGGTCTCAATGATCTGGGCCTCAGTGAGGCCGGTCACCATCGCGACGTGTTCGGGCGTGAAGGTGGAGACGAACTCGGCGAGCTCCGCGAAGCCTTTGGTGTGCCGGTCGATATAGCCACGATCGATGAGGCTTTCGCGGATGAGGATGTGGGCGATGCCATTGAGAAGGGCGATGTCGGAGCGCGGTTTTACGGCGAGGTGAATGTCGGCCATCATTGCGGTCTTGGTGACGCGCGGGTCAACAACGATTAGCTTGCGTGGCTTTGTGCCGGGGCCTCGATCGACGCGGTGGCAGAGGATGGGATGGTTGTCGGCGATATTGGCGCCGATGAGGAGGATGAGGTCGGCGGACTCCATGTCGGCGTAGGAGCCGGGTGGGCCGTCGGAGCCGAAGGAGAGTTTGTAGCCGGAGACCGCGGAGGCCATACAGAGAGTCGTGTTGCCGTCGTGATTGCGGGTGCGAAATCCAAGTTGAACGAGTTTGCCGAGGGTGTAGAACTCCTCGGTGAGGAGTTGCCCGGTACCCACAACACCGAGAGATTCGTTACCGTGCCGCTGCTGGATGTCGAGAAAGCGCTCGACCATCGTGTCGAGTGCCTCGTCCCAGGAGACTGGCGTGAGAATGCCGTTCTTGCGCAGGAGTGGCTGTTTAGCGCGGCCCGGAGAGGAGAGGATGTGGTGCTCGGAGAGACCCTTGGGGCAGAGCTTGCCGCGATTGACAGGATGGTCCGGATTGCCACGTGCGGCGACGGCCTGGTTATCACGCACGCCCAGAAGCATGCCGCACCCGACCGAGCAGTAGCCGCAGGTGGTTTTGACCCATCTCTCAGGGATACGCGAGGCAGCGGTGTAACCGAAGTTGGGATCTTTGGCGTAGGTGTACTTCTCGCTGCGGATGTCGATGCCGGCGAGTCGTTTGAACCGAGTGAAAAAGGAACTCATGCGTGTACCGACCTGACAAAGGTGAGGGCCATGTTGAGCGGCACGACGGAGACGAAGAAGAGGTAGCGGGCAGAGATGACACCAGCGAGCGCAGCAGGAAGTGCGAGCACCGGCATGCCCGCAAGAGAGAGCAGGATGGCGAGTCCAACAAATGCGAAGGAGACGAGGAAGACTCCTCGAAGGTTTGGTGTGTTGAGAAGTGAGGCGGTTGCGCGACGCTCATAGACTGGCGCGTGGTGGAGGCGGACAGTCCGGATGATGAGGTTCAGCATCCACAGCGTGGAGCAGAGGATGAGCGGCCAGAGAGGGAAGCTAGGCGCGGCTGTGGGCAAAATGAGTGTGTGCAGTTGCGGTATCGCCCCAAGGGCGGTTGTTATGTCGATGAGGAGTGGAGCAGCGGCGGAGCCAAGGAGGGCAGAACTAAAGATGAAGTCAACTGGAGTGTGAGGTGTGTTCCATGCGGGGCGTGCTGGAACCAGATAGATATACGCACTAGCGAGGATGCCCGCGATGCCCAGTGAGGGCGCCAGCACTTTGAGGGAGAAGAGAGCCATTGGTACGGAGAGAATGTGGAGCGTGCTGAGCCAAGTGGCTGCTGTAAGAGTGACGAGGGCAGCAAAGAAGAGACCGAACAGCAGGACCTCACGGGAGAGCCAGGAACGGCGCCACATCTTGAGAGCGCGCCATGCGTAGGCGGGGCGGCCGAGATGAAGGACCGAAATGTTGAGGGTGAATGCGGTGAGCGCGAGGATTAGGGTAAGCGCGATGGGACCGTCGTGGTGTGAGAAAAGCGCGGTGACGAGAGTGCCGGCGGAGAGCTGGATCAGGGAGGTCATCCATACAAGGGACCAGTGCGGATGCTCGGGACGAAGCGTCTCGATGTCGACGCGCTCCAGTGTCGACTGGGCGTTTTCAGGGAGCGTGATGCGAGTGGTGGAGATGGTTACGCCTGCGGAAGGCATCCCGGGGGCGTTAGCGGCGGCGTGGTCGCTGCGCCATTCAAGTTGATTGACGATTTCGATCTCAATAGCGTTTTCGGGGCAGGCGTTGACACAGGCGGGTTCGAGGCCATCCGTGAGCCGTCCGTGGCACATGTCGCACTTGCCGACGACACCTCGCTCCGGGTTGAACTGGGGTACGGAGTAAGGGCAGTTCCAGACGCAGTACTGGCAGCCGATGCAAGCGTCCGCGGAGTGAAGGACGATGCCGGTGATGGGATCCTTGGTATAGGCTTCGACAGGGCAGCCCTTGATGCAGTCCGCACTGAGGCAGTGGTTGCACCCCATGGAGAGGTAGAAGCGGTCGGTGTTCGGCCATACGCCGCCTTCGATTTCGCCGATACGACGCCAGCGAAGGTCGGCTGGAGTGTTGTTCTGCTCATTGCAGGCGACTTCGCAGGAGCGGCAGCCAATGCATTTCGTCATGTCGAAGTGGAAACGGTACTGCTCGCCGGGTTCGAGAGGGCGATCGGGGATGAGCGTGGTTTTGACCTCTACTTGTGGCGATGCAGGGAAGAACTCGATGCCGTTCTCCGTCAGGCGCACGATGGAGTTCGTGGGGTCTGCCTGCGCGAGTTCGTGGAGAGGAAGCGGCATATATTCCTTGCAGTCGTTGCGGCTAGTAGACGTCGCGGTGGTAGCGATGCTGATCTTTGAGTTGCTGAACGTACGCAATGGCGGACTCGCGAGGGAGGCGGGCCTGCTGCTCGACGATGGTAAGGAGCATCGCATCGACGTCCTTTGCCATACGGGAGGCGTCGCCGCAAACGTAGACGCTGGCTCCCTCCTCGAGCCATGCGTAAAACGTGGCGGCCTGCTCGAGCATGCGGTCCTGTACGTAGATCTTTCGGTCCTGGTCGCGCGAGAAGGCGAGGTCGAGGCGGGTGAGGTGGCCGTCGGCCTGCATGGCTGTAAGTTCTTCGCGGTAGAGGAAGTCGGTGCTGGCACTACGTTCGCCAAAGAAGAGCCAGTTGCGGCCGGTTGAGCCGAGGGCGCGGCGCTCGTGAAGGAAGGCGCGGAAGGGAGCAATGCCGGTGCCGGGGCCGATCATGATGATGGGAGCATCGGTCTGCTGAGGCAGGCGAAACTTCTTGTTGGGTTGGATGTAGATGGGCAGCCGTTCGCCGGTGGGAACGCGCTCGGCAAGGAGTGTGGAACAGACGCCGCCGCGATCGCGGTTATGGGAGCGGTAGCGCACGACAGCGACGGTAGTGTGGATCTCGCCTGCGTGCGCGAGCGGGCTCGACGAGATGGAGTAGAGACGTGGCGCGAGTTTGGGCAACATGGCGACTAAGTCCGCGGGGTCGAGAAGGATGCCGGGATAGCCATGCAGAAGGTCAATGAGGCCGCGGTCGTAGGTGTACTTCTCCAGGTGAGACTGCTGTTCGGGGATCAGGAGGCTGGACAGGGCGTGGCACTTGCCAATGGTCGCGTAGGCGTCGATCATCTTGCGGGTCAGGCGCGTGATCTGAAGGTGGTTGAGGAGAGCGTCGATGAGCGTTGTAGCGCCGGCATGGGGAAGTTGGACCGGAGCCTGCGGATCGAAGTTGAGAGTGTGCAGTATCTCTTCGACGAGACGCAGATCGTTCTGCGGGATGATGCCGCACGCGTCGCCGGCCTCGTATTTCAGGGCGGAGTCGTCGATAGAAAAAGCCATGTGCAAGGTGAGCTTGCTGGAGACCTCGTGCGTGAGCGGCCGCTTGTCGACAAGCGGGGCTCGGTAGGGGTTAGCGCGCGTGTGCATGGGCGTGTTGGCGGATGCAACGGGAGACGACGGGGTCGAGGAAGAGGAGATGGTAGTGGGCGCGTTGCTTGCGGGGCGAGCGGTGGCGATCTCGTCGAGGCGCGTGAGTAGCGTGCTCTGCCAGCGGGCAAAGGGTTCATCGAGATCCAGATCGCAGTCGACGCGCTCACCGAGGCGAACGCCGCCGAGGGCAGCAAGCTTCTGATCGAGATCGACGCCGAATTTGCAAAACTGCTCGTAGCTGGAGTCGCCAAGCGCGAGGACGCCGTAGGAGAGATCTCCGTACCGAGGGAAGTGTTCGAGGCAGAGCTGTTCGTAGAAGGGTCTGACTGCCTCTGGGGCTTCACCTTCGCCATAGGTGCTGGCGATGATGACAGCGTAGCGCTCTGCGGCTAACGCGGCGGGGGTGTAACCCTCAAGAGAGATAAGGGAGGCGATATATCCCTTGGCCTTGAGCGTCTTCGTGACCTTGCGAGCCAGGCCTTCGGCAGTGCCCGACTGCGAGGCGTAGAGTACGGCGATTTTGAGTGACGTCGTTGGCGGGGCGGAGACGGGAGTGGCCGGAGCGGCCGAAAACAGGCCCGCGAGAAAACCGTTGAGCCAGCTGCGCTGTTCGGGTGTGAAGGGCGCGTTGTCCGGGATGTACGGAATCATCGGCATCGCTATGCTGTCTCCTGCGGGCTGCAGAACGACTGGAGCTCAGCGATGTTGTGACGTCGCGTGAAATGGAGAAAGGACTCTTCGGGTTCTCGGCGCTGCGTGTAGACGGTGAAAAGGCTCTCCATTTTGGCGGGGAGGTCGGTGAAGCGGATGGCGGGCAGGAGTTCGCGGGCGAGGCCCTGGTCCTTGTCTGCGCCGCCGCCGATGAGGACTTGATAGCCCTCTTCGCCGGAGACTTTGATGCCCATGAGTCCTATGTCTCCGATGTAGTGCTGGGCGCAGGAGTGGTGACAGCCGGTGACGTGCAGGTTGATGGGTTGGTCGAGGATAGGGAAGCGCTCGTCGAGGAGATTGGCGAGTGCGACGGCGTGGGTCTTGGTATCGGATGCAGAGAAACGGCAACCCTGGTTACCGGTGCAGGCGACGGTGCCGCTGAGGACAGTGCCTGCTTTGTAGTTGAGGCCTGCGTCTGTAAGTGCCAGCTGCGCGGCTTCGAGATGTTCGTTGGGGATATTGGGGATGAGGAGGTTCTGCCAGGTGGTGAGGCGGACCTCGCCGGAGCCGAAACGGTCAGCGATGTCGGCGATGGCACGCATCTGTGCAACAGGGAGGCGGCCGACGGGAATGGAGAGGCCGATGTAGTGCAGATCTGGCTGCGACTGCGCGTGGATGCCGATGTGTCCGGCGCGGTCGATGCGGCGGCGCGGTTCGCACTCGGACACGTCCACGCGGATGAGAGGGAAAGCAAGGAGCTTTTCGGTTTCGTTGAGAAATTTTTCGACGCCCCACTTGTCGATGAGGTATTTGAGGCGTGCCTTCTTGCGGTTGGTGCGATCGCCGTGCTGCGTGAAGACCCGGATCATCGCGGCGGCGACCGCGACGGTCTGATCAGGTCGCAGGAGGAGGCCGCAGTCGGTGGCGAACTGGCGATGGCCGGTGATGCCGCAGAGCAGGACGCGGAAGTAGATGCCCGCGGGCACGCTGCGGCCCTCGCGAACCTCGACAGCGACGAAGCCGATGTCGTTGGTGTCCGCGACTACCGAGATAGCGCCGCCGTTGTCGAAGGCGACGTTGAACTTGCGTGGGAGCTCGTACATGTCGCGTGAGTTGGAGATATAGGCCTGCAGCGCGTCGACGAGCGGCGCGACGTCGAGGAGTTCTTGGGGATCGAGGCCGGTTGTGGGCGAAGCGGTGATATTGCGGATGTTGTCTGCGCCGGAGCCACGTGATGTCATGCCGAGAGACTGAATGCGATTGAGGACGCGAACGATGTCTTTGGGCTGGAACTCTCGAATCTGAAGATTGCTACGGGTGGTGAGGTCGGCGCGGCCGCAGCCCCAGTCCTGCGCCATCTGCGCGAGGCCGCGGAGCTGATTGGTCGTGAGAATGCCGCCGGGGACGCGGAGGCGGAGCATGAAGGAGTCCTGCGCAGGGGCGACGTAGAAGAGGCCGAAGTATTTGATGCGGAAGCGGTCTTCCTCAGTGGGCGGCTGGTTCTGGTTGGAGTACTGAAGAAGCTTGTCCCAAATGGCGAAAGGATCCTGCTCGAGCTTCCACCGCTCTTCTCGGGACAGGTCGGAGACTGGAGTGTTGAACCAGAGGGACTCGGTCTCCACGGCTTGATTGAGCAGGCCGGAGGCCGGATCGCTGGTCATGAGGCCGTCTATGGTCCGGCCAACGAGTGGGGGTTGGCCGACGAAGGGAATAAGGCCGCGCCGGGCGATACCGCCGAAGAACCCCTGCAGGTATTCTTTTTGCTCGGTGGTGAACTCTGCCGAATCGATGACGGTGTTGTTTGTCATGCCGAAGATCCTCATAAAGCGACACGCCCCGCGTGGATGCGGACGGATGTTCGTGCGGTCTGCGAGTCTGTCAGAAATGGGGGACAGACAAGCGAACGCAAGCCAGAATGAATCGCAGCAGATGATCCGTGAGGAATCTGCGGACTACGATCAGGCTCTTCGTGGAGCTTAGGATGAACTGGTATTGGAAGCGATGCCAGACACGTCTCGGTGTCTGCACTTGTTTCGAGCGTCCCGGACGGAACCGCCGATGAGCAGAGCTTAGCGTGAATTTGCTATCGGCGCAAGCCCCATTTGCAAAAAACCGTGGAAATGATCGCAAGATTGAAAATGCATGTTGCTTGATTGTCAGGTCCGTGTCACAATATCGAAACTTCTCTTCATCATGTGACACCTTGACGTGTCATAGATAGTCCAAACGTTGCGGGAGCCACCCACGCCGGTGGGCCTTTCCTGAACGTTCAGCCTTTAAATCTCTGTTGATCATGGCCTTTGCGAGCCAGCGGTGAGAGTTGCGCTTCGCCCACAGATTCGGCGTATGACAGCCCGTTGCTGCGCCTGAACTACGGATGCGCGCTGCCACTCTGGTGTGCGATCGGCCTACAGTCGCCTTTTCCCGAGGCCCTAACGATATGTGGAGGTACGTGATGAAAAATGCAATTCTGCTTACGTTGTTTTGCTCGCTCGCTCCCTCGACCGTTGTCGCCCAGACAGACTTCTTCCATGCCTGGGAGAATCGTGTACGCGCGACCTCCGCGAAACAACCTGCGTGGCCGGTGCCGGTGATTGGCTCGCCGTCGACGATTGTGCAACTCGCACGAACGGACTTCGTACGGCAGTACACGTCGACGCACACCCTGACGTGGAACTACGACAACGGCAAGGGCGTGAACTTTATCCCATTTGCGCGGACGGAGTTCGACATCAATCTGGCGCCGTATATCCAGCACAATACGCCGAAGGTGCTCGATGGCGTGGGCGACTTCTCCATGATCGCGAAGTACCGGCCATTCGCGGGCGATAAGGAGAAAGGGAACTACTCGACGCTGGTGCAACTCGCGTTCTCTGTGCCGACAGGGAGCTACAAGAATGGGACCGCGGTGTCGACCATTACACCAACGGTAGTTGCGGGTAAGGGCTTCCGCAAGTTCGACGTGCAGTCCGCTCTGGGAGCGGTGCTGCCGACGAGCTCTGTGCCGACGATCGGCAGGACGATCCAATGGAATACGACGGCGCAGTACCAGATCGGAAAGTATCTGTGGCCGGAGGTTGAGGCGAACGCGAGCTACTTTCACGGCGGTGCGAACGATGGAAAGAGCCAGGTCTTTGTAACGCCGGGGGTTATGGTGAGCAAAATCAAGTTTCGCAGAGATCCTAAGAACAGGCTTGGGCTAGTGCTCGGAACGGGCATGCAGATTGCGACTTCGAGTTATCACAGCTATAACCACGGGTTGGTTTTGACCGGGCGCATAGTGTTCTGAGGGAAGTTAGTGTGAGTGGTGCGCGCCTGGCTAGTGTTTGAGCCCTGGCTTGGTTCCTCCGGACAGTCGAGTCTATTATTAAAAGACAATCCTTTTTTCGGAATAGATGGTTTTGAACGGACGCTCCTGTCCCGACGATGCGCTGACGATAAAAGGAGGCTGAGACCCCGACTAAGCCGGATCTGGAGGAAATGTGGCGCATGCGAGCTTCAATGGACTTCGCGTACTTTCGCTGGAATCTCGCCGTGCGAAAGAGGTCGAGAAGCTGATACGTACCTACGGCGGCGAGCCGATTGTCGTGCCGTCGATGCGTGAAGTAGGGTTGGAGTCGAACCAGCATGTGCTGGATTTTGCTGCAAAGGTGCTTGAAGGCGGCTACGACCTTATCCTCTTCATGACAGGCGTCGGTGTGCGCGTGATGGTGGAGATTGTGGAGACTCGCTATGACCGGGAGGAGTTTCTCGCGGCGCTGCGCAAGGTGAAGATTGCTGCGCGCGGGGCGAAGCCAAGCTCGGTACTCCGTGACTTGAAGGTCGCTGTGGATGTTACATCGGAAGAGCCAAGCACCTGGCGTGAATTGCTGCAGGCGATCGACGACAGATATGGCGATTCACTTGGTGGAATGCATGTGGCTATTCAGGAGTATGGCGCCTCGAACCCTGAACTGCTAGCTGAGTTAAGCAGACGGAGCCGAGAGTTGACAAAGGTTCCGGTGTACCAGTTGGCGTTGCCGGAGGACCTGCAGCCTCTGCGGGAGTGCGTCCTGGGGATTCTGAACGGCATGGTGGACGTGGTGATGTTTATGACTGCAGTTCAAATCATCCATTTGTTCAGGGTGGCGGAACAAATGGGGGTGCAGGAGAACCTGCGCGAGGCGTTACGTAAGACAGTGGTGCTTTCGATTGGGCCTACGACTTCGGAAGAGCTGACGCACTATGGGATTGAGCCGGACTTCGAGCCATCGCGGCCGAAGATGGGTTTCCTGGTGAACGAAGCGGCGCAGTACTCCAGCAGATTGCTGGAGAAGAAGCGCGATGGCGACATGGAGGCTGTAGCGTCGCAGCCCGCCGGCCCAGAGAAAGAGAAGCGGAGCCGGGTTGCGGGAGTACGCCGCGTTGCCGCTTCTACCTCGACCATGGCCGGGTTTCGCGATGGCTTGGCGGAGATGGATTTTCTGCATGAGATCAGCAGCCGCATGGCGGCCGCGGATTCGCTGCATCTGGTGCTGGACCGGATCGTGGACTTTATCACAAGCGTGATTCCGTGCGACTCCTGCTTTATCTACGTACTGGAAGGCGAGAACTTAATGTTGCGCGCGTCGAAGAACCCTCACGCCGACCTGATCGATCACATTCGGGTAGAGGTGGGACAGGGCGTTACGGGATGGGTGGCGAAGCATCGGCAACCTGTGGCGATTGCGTCGGCGGCTTCGAACGATCCGCGGTTCAAGGCATTCAAGAACATTCCCGAAGACCATTTCGAGGCGATGTTGTGTACGCCGATTCTCTGTGCTGGACGCGTGGTGGGGGTCATCAACTTGCAGCATCGTATGTCGTACCGGCATACGAATGAGCAGGTGCGGCTGCTCTCGACTCTGGGCTTTCTTGTAGGTGCAGAGATTGAGCGGGCGAGGCTGGAAACGGAGAATACGCAGCTGACCAGCAGGCTTGAGACGAGGAAGGCAGTAGACCGTGCGAAGAGCGTCCTGCAGCGTGATCTATCGTTGAACGAAGAAGACGCCTACCAGATGATGCAGAAGGAGAGCCGTCAACGACGAAAGTCGATGCGAGAGATCGCTGAAGCAATTCTTCTGGCAGAAGATTTGAGACGGGGCCGATCAGCTATCTAGCAGTCACGCGACAAAAAGCAGGCTTTTATACTGTCTCGATCTTGGCAATCACGACAACATCGAAGTCAATCTGTACGCCGAACGGTGGTTTTTCATTTCCAAAAGTACACATCGACGATTTTTGGCGAACTGGGAGTAGTTCCTATAATGTTGGTTTCGAGCACAACTTGCAGGTTCATTTTCTCCCAGCCCACTGGAGCGCTGCCGGCCAGCTCGTTCCAGGATGACTCCTGCGAGACAAATTCGCCCGCGATCTGGTTGCCGAAGCTGTGCAGGCCAGCAAGGGACACGAATGGCTCACGGGTGACTGGATCAAAGGTTCGTGTGACTATGGCATAATCTTTGGTCTGCGGCTCGGGATAAATATGGGGTAACGACCATGATCGTTGCGGATTGAGAGTGTCCCTTATGCGCGGCGCCTCTCTGTCGGAGGCGCCGCGATCGAAGGTGAAGCGCAGGCTGGCGACATTCTGTTGTGTCCAGGGATTGGAAAATGAGCCTATAGCGATGATCGGGTGGCCGCGAAGTTCGTCCATTTTCAAATC
>WNFD01001662.1_pt1 | contig 22364 bp, 22 predicted proteins | sample 5400491 | NCBI WGS metagenome assembly WNFD01 (sample SAMN13153343, study PRJNA577476) | soil metagenome | isolation source: 120 cm saprolite under Douglas fir tree site 2 hole 2 replicate 2 | place: USA:California | collected 2015-04-18
CTTACAGTCCGCTCTGGTGAGGAGGTCGCATGAAAAAGGAGTTCCTCTCTCATCTGCTCGTACCTCGGAAACACCTGGCGACCTGCCTCGTGTTGGTATGTGGAGTCCTCACTGCTGCCCAGAACGCCTCTCAACCCAAGTTCACGGTCAAGCCGCTCGCGCTGCCCGGCAGCAGTGGACTGGTCGTCCTCGATTACTTTGCACACGACGCCGTCAGCCACAGGGTATGGGTTCCCGCAGGGAATACAGGCAACGTGGACGTAATTGATACGACGAACGACAATGTCGTCGGCATCCCCGGATTCGCCACTGGGCAAGTTGAATTTCGGGGCAAACCGCGTGTCATGGGGCCATCGTCGGTCAGTGTTGGTGATGGCGTCGTTTTCATCGGCAACCGCGCCAACTCGCAGATCTGCATGGTTGACGCGCGCGCGCTCAAGAAGGGCGAGTGCATTGCAGTCGCGCCCGTGTCGGCGGGATTGGCCGCAGCTCCCGACGGCCTGATCTATATCGCCGCTACTAAGGAATTGTGGGTGACCAGTGGCGCTCCGCCGCTCGGCATTCCCGCGGCCGAGCTTGCTATCAAGATCTTCGACGCTTCCCAGCCCGGACACTTGAAACCTGCCGGCAAAATCCCCTTGCCGGGTTCTGCCGAAGGTTACGCAGTCGATAACGAACACGGTCTTTTTTACACTAACCTGGAGGAAATCGGGCGAACCATCGCGATTGATGTGCGTAAACGAACCGTGCTCTCGAATTGGCGATCATGTGACGATCCCAGCGGAGTGGCTGTGGATCAGGCGCGCGGCTTCGTTTTTGTCGCCTGCGTAGATCACATTCTGGCTCTCGACATCGCACATGATGGGCGAGTCCTGGGGTCGCTGATGACGGGAGCTGGAGTCGATAATATCGACTACTCTGAAGAGGACCAGTTGCTCTACGTGGCGGCTGCGACAGCCGCAAAGCTGACCATCGCCAAGGTTGACGATCACGGCGCCATGAGTGCCCTTGCAACCGTGCCTACCACCGCTGGCGTCCGCAGCGTCATCGCTGCCGGCCACGAACGCGCGTACCTGATTGACCCGATTGGCGGCCGCATTCTAAAAGTAGAACGTCAGTGAGGTGCGGCTGTTTGAGTCGGCAGCAAGGCTGCCTTCCATTTCCAAGCACTGCTCCATTCTTCGTCGTAAAATGGTGTTTGACCTCCGACATGTCTGCCATCGCTGTAGTGGGTGACGCCCCCCGAGAAGAGTCTGCAAGCTCTCCGGTCATTGCCGTGCGCGATGTGGTGCACAGCTATGACGGCCGTACCGCGCTGAACGGGGTTTCGTTTGACGTGCGGCCTGCCGAACTGTTTGGGCTGCTGGGCCCGAACGGCAGCGGAAAGACTACCCTGTTCCGAATCCTTTCCACGTTGATGGTGGCAGTGGGCGGGCGGGCGTTCATTCTGGGTCATGACGCAGCGAAGGAACCCAGCCAGTTGCGGCGCGAGATCGGAGTCGTCTTTCAAGCGCAGAGTATTGATCTGAAATTGACCGCGGCGGAAAACCTTTGGCATCAGGGACATCTCTATGGCCTGCACGGGGCGGCATTGGGGGCGAGGATCAAAGAGATTCTGGAGCGCGTAGGACTTGCTGATCGCGCCAAAGATAAAGCTGAGACATTTTCCGGTGGAATGCAGCGGCGGCTGGAGTTGGCTAAGGGACTCCTGCACGGCCCGCGGGTTCTCCTCCTGGATGAGCCGACGACGGGGCTTGATCCCGGGGCGCGGCGCGACCTGTGGCAGTATCTCCAAATTCTGCGGGACGAAGAGCGAGTCACGGTGCTGGTGACGACTCACCTGATGGAAGAAGCTGAGCGCTGCGATCGGCTGGCGATTCTGAATGAGGGCAAACTGGTGGCGCTGGGCACGCCTGCGGAATTGAAGCACGAGATTGGCGGGGATGTGATTGTTCTGGAAACGCAGGACGCAGGATCATTGGGGAGCAAAATTCGCGAGCGTTTTGGGATCGAGGTCCAGGTAGTGGATGGGCAGGTGCGGATTGAGCGACGGAACGGGCATCGTTTTGTGACCGACCTGGTGGAGGGATTCCCCGGGGAAATTAATGGAGTCTCGATTGCCAAGCCGAGCCTCGAGGATGTCTTCATCCGGCGGACGGGGCACCGGTTTTGGAGCGAGCAGCAGGATCGTGATCACCACGGAGACACAGAGACACGGAGAAAATCGACGAAGGTTGGTAAATGAGTTCGCTTGCCGCACAAAGCGCGGTACTTCCCGCCGTCGCCAAGGATGAGCTGCTTCTGCCCGCCTTTACTCTTTGGTGGCGCGAGGTGGTTCGTTTTTATCGGCAGAGGGCGCGGGTAGTGGGAGTGATTGCGTCGCCGGTGCTGTTCTGGCTGGTAATTGGATCTGGCTTTGGAACATCGTTCCGTTCGGGCGGGGCCGGTGAAAGTCAGCCCTTTCTCAATTATTTTTATCCCGGCGCGCTGATCATGATCGTGCTTTTTACTTCGATCTTCACCATGATGTCGGTGATTGAAGACCGCAAGGAAGGTTTTCTTCTCTCGGTGCTGGTTGCGCCGGTTTCGCGTTCGGCGATTGTTTTGGGAAAGGTGATGGGCGGAACGACGTTGTCCACCGTCCAAGGATTGATCTTCCTGGTATTCGCTCCTATGGTTGGGGTTCACATTGGACTCGGAGGCTGGTTGTTGGTCGCCCTCACCGTCTTCCTGATTTCTTTTGCCCTGACCGCGCTGGGATTCGCAATTGCCTGGCCGATGGATTCGAACCAAGCTTTTCACGCCATCATCAATCTTTTTCTAATTCCAATGTGGATGCTCTCCGGCGCACTTTTTCCGCTTTCCCACGCGTCAGAATGGCTGCGCGTGGTGATGCGAATCAATCCTTTGACCTACGGAGTTGAGGCCCTACGGGACCTTTTGTATCCCGCCGGCCAAGGCGAGTTTTCGTTGGTAGCCTCCATGGCGACGCTGGTTCTGTTCTCGCTCTTCATGTTCGGAGTCGCCTTTCTGGTGGTGAATCGACGCACCACCAAGCCCGCGGCATGATGCAAGTCCCAGCACAATACGCGATCTTTCCGGGATCAATGCCACCCTTAACGGCACCAGTGCGGTCCTGCTGGTAACCGCACACCGGCAAATCAAGTTAGGACGAATGGCCGCTCATCGCGCCTTGATGCTGACCGCAGTGCTCACGTCGTCGTTGTTTCTTGCTTCCTACCTCTACTACCACTGGCATGTGGGATCGATGCCCTTTCAAGGCCACGGATGGTGGCGGTGGTTGTACTTCAGCATCCTGACCTCGCACACCATTCTGGCAGCGACGATTGTGCCACTGGTCGTCGTCACGCTGAGCCGCGCGCTGCGCGAGCGCTTCGACAGGCATCGCGCCATTGCCCGCTGGACCTATCCGTTGTGGCTGTATGTGTCGATTACCGGCGTGGTTATCTACTTCATGCTGTATCACTTGTTCGCGGCTTAGAATTCCTTCCCCTCCCGCGGTTTTCCCTGTTAACCATTCCCGGTCCAGCCGCGTTATATGAATGCAGGGCTTCGCTCTGGGTGAACGGCTCTGCTAAAGGAGCACTTGTGAACGAAGATATCGTTATCGTGCCTGTAGTTTTCGGAGCGTTCAGTTTCATGTTCTGGACCATATTCAGCACCATCCGCCGCTTCAAGATCGCCAGGCTGCAGGCGGATGTTCAGTCCCGGCTGGTTGAAAAATTCAATTCCACACAGGACTTGCTTTCTTACGTGCAGACCGACGCGGGAAGGCAGTTCCTCGATTCGTTGAGCGTGGAGCGTAGCTCGCCGTATTGGCGGATCATTGGCGCGGTCCAGGCCAGCATTATTCTGGCGTTTTTCGGCGTAGCGCTGCTGTTCCTGCGCGGCAGAGTCTCCGGTGCCGAAGAGGGCTTCCTGGTATTTGGCACGATCTTTGTTACGTTGGGAGTGGGTTTTGCGATTTCGTCGGCGGTATCTTATTCTCTGTCGAAATCCTTCGGGTTGCTGAATGGCGCTGTTTCTCATCGTTCATAACGAACCCGATGCTCGCTGATTCGCAGATTGATGCCGTAAGGATGGAACTTGATCACCACCTTCCTCGTTCCATAGTTGGGGAAGCAGGCATCAACATGGACGAGGACGCATTTCGCGAGTTCTACGAGAGCACTGCGCGTCCCCTGCTCTGCTACCTTCTGCGGGTCGCTGGGCGGCGGGACGTGGCGGAGGATGTGATGCAGGAATCCTACTGCCGCATTTTGTCGGCGAAACTGCCGGCCATGGATGAAGTGCAGAAGAAGAATTACCTCTTTCGAATTGCCGCCAACCTGCTGCGAGATCGCTGGAGACGCGGAGAAGACGCGCCCCAGGAAGATGCCCCGGAGCCTGCAGCACCTATTCACGATCCGGAAACGCAGACCGACATGCGGCGTGTGTTCGACCAGCTAAAACCACGGGAGCGGCAATTGCTATGGCTGGCATACGTGGAAGGAGCGAACCACAAAGAGATTGCCGAGTCCACCGGGCTGAGGGCGGGAAGCGTCCGCCTGTTGTTGTTTCGAGCGCGGCGGAAACTCGCGGACATGCTTCGCAGCCGGCCTGAGCAAGCAGAGGTGAAAATATGAGCGATTTGAGCTGTGACCGAGAACAGGAAGTTATTGGCTGGTTGCGCTCGGGCGCGCTCAGCCCCGATCTTCTCCGCCACGTGGCTACCTGCGCGGTGTGCGCCGAAGTAGTTGCCGTGACCACCTTCCTGCAAGAGGAATCCAGACTTGCAAGCGAGTCGCGGCTACCTGATGCCAGCTTTATTTGGCGGAAAGCGCAAATACGCGCGAGACGCGAAGCTGTGGCGCACGCGACCCGGCCCATTCGAGTGTTCACAAATCTCGCTTATGTTGCCGCAGCGGTGGTCGCGTTGTGGCTGGTCGTCTATGTCGCGGGATTGCCGGCCTGGCTGTCCGAACTGGCCAATCGGAGCGTTCCGGTCACGCATCTCGCGAGTGGATACCTACCCGGAACAATATTGCTGGGCGGAGCCGGCACTTTGCTGTGTGCATTTTTTGGATCGTCCTATTTGTTGTTGGGGGACCAAAACCGCACATAACGGATGGTTACTTCCCTAAAGCCAGATTGAGGAGAGCGGCCAGGCGAAGGCCGGCGCGTGCCAGTCGTTCATCCAGGCTCCCGATGTTGTTGCGGAGGTAAGCTTCGTCCACCGAGCCGCCATCGTGCAACCAAACTTTTTGCGCCAGATGAAACGACTCGTTGGCCCAGGTCTCCGGAGTACCGCTAGCTTCATGCTGAAGGTGTCGGCTTGCGATCAGTTTCTCAAGATCGGCATTCCCCTTCTGAGTGCCCAGAGTGCTCGATCAGGCCGGTATCCCAGGCGGAATGGAGATTGCACAAACCGTTTCCGCATTGTGACGAACCAAACTCCGAGATATGGATGTCATTGCCGCCGCGCGCCTCTCCAATCGCGTGCAAGGGTTGATGAATGTCGGCGACGAAATGGACCAGAAACTTCAGGGCCTCAACGCGAGTGGCCTGCGATTCATTTTTGTCGGCCAGGATCGACTCGAAAATCTCAATCCTATCAACCACGCAGTTGTGGTGGTCGGCTTGGGCTTGCGGATGTTTTTCGTCGGGTCGATAGCAATCTCGCGGCTGGGAGAAACCGCTGGTATTCATGGGAATGTCCACAAAGTGCCACCCGAGGGTTTCAGGACGCTGCGCGCGAACTTCATCTGCCCAGGTTGAGATGGCGCCTAGATCGTCGTTACCCAACAATTCTCTAATATGGCGTTTGGTGGTTTCGGTTAGACGTGATCTGGCAATGTCAGCAACGGTTTGGTGGCCTTCGGGGCCCCAGGCAAGTAACGGCGTGCTAATGCTGACTAGTAAGAAGAAGAGTGCTGTGCGGGTTGTTGCAGACACAAGAAAGATTTTAACCGCAAAGGTCGCAGAGGCGGCGCAAAGGTCGCGAAGAAAAGCACAGACCTTGATTTATTTGAGGCGACTTTCTTTCCGCCGATTTTCTTTGCGACCTTTGCGGTCCGCAGCGCACCTTGCGGCTAAGCTCCTGATCTCGCTTGCGAGCCTGAGATTTCATCTTTCCCACGCACCAAACTAACTAACAAGTCCGGCAGCTACAGCAGTTTGCCCACGTGGTACTCTCAAGTTGCTCTGGTCTGTCGCTCCCGCTAAGGGTTGACGGCACAAAAAGAAAATTTCCGGCGGCTGTTGCGCACGGTGGAAACGCTCTCCGATCTCGGTCCCGAGATGACGGCGGAGCGGGACTTTACCCAGACTGCGCACACCATGCTTTCCGCGCTGATGCACGCCAGCGGCGCTCGCGAAGGCGCGCTTTTCGTCTTCATCGAAAAGCCTTCCATGCTCACCTCGGTCGCGGCGCAAGGCTTCGCGCTGATTCCTGAACCCTCCGTGATTCCTCTGCTCCCGCGCCATGTTCATGCGCTCAGTTCGACCCAGGGAGCGGTACTGCTGGCGCAATCGTCTTACGATACGTTTTTGAGCTCGAATGGAAACGTCGCGCCCGAGTTGTTCAAGTGCGTTGCCCCGCTGAAGGTTTCAGGGAAGCTGGTGGGGGCGATTGCTCTGGGACGTCGCGACGGCGATTCCCTCTACGACGAAGAAGGCCTGCAGGCGCTGGATTTGTTGTGCCACTACGTAGCGCTCTCGGTACAGAACCATGCGCTCACCCAGACGCTGGCGCAGCGAGTGTCGGAAAATCTGCGGCTGATGGCTTCCCTGCACGGCTTCTACGACAACGCGCTGGAAGCATTCGCGGCAGCGATTGACGTGAAACACGTAAACATCCACGGCCATTCGCTGCGGGTCGGACGATACGCCTCCGCCATCGGCGACGCCATGGGAATGGATGTTAACGACGTTGCCGCCCTTCGCTCGGGTGGGTATTTGCACGATATTGGCAAGGTGGCGGTGGACAAGCGTCTATTCGGCAAACCCACGACGCTTGATCCGGAAGAATTTCGTGAGATGGCCGACCACACGACTGTCGGACATCAGATTGTAACTGGCGTTCAATTCCCCTGGCCACGTATTCCGGAGATTGTCCGCTGGCACCACGAGCGGGCAGACGGCACGGGATATCCGGATGGACTGCTGAACGAAGATGTTCCGATGCAGGTAAGAATCATTGGCCTGGCGGACACCTTCGACGCCATGATCAGTCAGCGGCCATACCGCGAACCGATTTCGCTCGGGGCGACGCTCAATGAAATCGTTCGCATCACTCCGCAGAAGTTCGACCCTAATGCGGTGCAGGGACTGCTGGTACAGATTCGTCGCGACTCGGTCGGCAGCAACCGTACGCCTTTCCTCGAAGACCGCTCGGCGGGCAACCTTGCGCCCACGGATATTGACCATCTGGCCGCGACCCTGCAGCACAAAATGTCGAATGGGCGATTGTATCTGACGTAGCTTGCAGCTTTTAGCTAAACTTCGACCAGCACATCGCCCTTCTCAATCTTGATGGGATACACGGTCAACTTTGACTTGGGATCGTGCTCGACTTCGCCGGTTTTTGGGTCGTACTCCCATCCATGCCAGGGACAGACAACTTTGTTGCCTTCAATGTACCCCTGGCCGAGCGGGCCTCCCATGTGTAAACAGACGTTATCCATGGCGGTGATGACGCCGTTCACGTTGGCGACGCAGATGGTCTTGTCAGGCAGGTCAAATTCTTTGGCTTCGCCCTCGGCGGGCAATTCGGATTGGGTGGTCAGTTTGATGAAGGGCATAGACGTTAGATCAGCATTTGAGGGTTTCAGTCTAGGGTCGCTGAGGATGGGTGTCAATTTGCCCCCAGCCGGCTCCATGATCCGCAGGACAGGATGGCCATCAATATTCTGCAAAGGGAAATAGACCAAGTGGGTTTCCGAGTCAACGCTGACGGTGTGGGCATATGGCATCGAAAGGCGGCCTACGGAAACCAGGGACTTCTCGTTAAGCCGAAACACGGTGACCTGACCGGACTCGGCGGACACGTACAACCACTTGAGTCCAGAATCGAAGGCCAGAACATCGGGGTCTTTACCAACCGGATATGTGGCCAGGACTTTCATGGTCGTCAAATCCACTAGGGCTAGCATTGCATTTGCTTCGCCAGCGACGAACGCGAGTCTTCTCGCAACGTCGAGGGCGATGCCGTGCGGGTTCTCAATCCCGTTCAGGGGATAGCGGCCGATAATTTTCGACGTTTCCGGATCAATTGCGACCAACTCATTTTTTCCATGCACCGCAACCAGGATGTGTCCGGAACCGGAGTCATAGACGGTGTTGCCGGCTCCGCCTCCGAGTGGAATGGTGGCGATGAGCGAATTGGTGGCCGTATCTATGACGGCGTCGGAGTCGCCATGTTCATCTGACACGAAGACTCGCTTTGGTCCCGGAGCGTACGCGATGCCGTCTGGATATTCGACCGGTCCCACTCGCGCGATAGTCTTTAGAGTCTTCATATCCACGACCGCCACTTTGTGCTCGCTGGTGGCGGAGGCATAGACTCTGCCCAACTCAGGGACTGCCCAGACCCCGTGAACACTGGGGAAACCGTCGAGGTTGGCGATCACTTGGCGCTTGCGCACGTCGAACACCACCAGTTGATTCGCGTTCATGTGTGAGAGGTAGAGCCGGCCTTGGGACGGGTCGAGGCTTTGGTAATCAAACCGCACCGCGGGGCCGGGCAAGGGGACGTCCACAACCTTCTGGAGAGGGGCTCCGCTTGGGCTTTTCGGGGCCGAGCGGATGACGGTGGCGCAGATCAGACAAGCTGCGAGTATCAAGAACGCCGATGCCAGCAGACTGTGCCGCCGGTATGTTTCATCCGGCATGGGTCGCCTCCAACACTTGCCTGTTCATCTTGGCCAGCACGCCTAGTATAGTTCGTCGGCTAGGCGCAGTGAGTCACAAGGCTGGTTGCGATTGGCAAGAGCGGAACAGATGCGATCCTACTGCCTACTCCACCACGATTTTCCCGACCATCTTGGGATGGATTCCGCAGAAGTATGGGTAGGTGCCGGCTTTGGTGAAAGTGAAAGAATACTTTTCGTCCGTGTCGATGGCTTTCGACCGGAATACGCCATCGACGCTGACGATGACATGGGGAATGTCGTCGCGGTTGATCCAGGTCACGGTTGTGTTCACGTGTACGGTGAGTGCCTGGGGCCCGAAGGTGAAGTTGTCAACGCGGACTTCCGCCGCCTGCGGATTTGCTTGGCTCCTGGCATTGGTCGGGCTTGATATCAGTACGGCAAGAGCTACCGCCATTGCCGTGGTCAGTAACCCGGCATACAATTTCCTGCTCGTCATATGTTTCCCTTTCAACAAAGAGTGGTGAGTCTGGCGCGCCCACAGGCTAGAGAGTCTGAGTCGCACCCCTTCTTTTGCCCGGTGATGCCGAGCACGCTGCGCAACTGCTCAGCCGAGACTTTCATGGGGCCGGTGCCGTCGGTTTTCCCGGGCGCGGGTTGCGGAAGAGCCTTCTTTCTGGCCTTGGGTGTCACACGTTTGAACAAGCGGCGAGAGCATTGCTACAGAACGAATGTGGCTTATTGCTCCCGCCGTCTTCCAGGACGTGTTACATCTTCCAAGACTGCGCATGCGCACAATTTGTTCCCCAGCGTTGTTGGTTCTCGTACTCCCCGAATATTGGGAATAAAATGCGTAGTCGGGCAGTCATATACTACGAAGGGCTAGGAACACACAGGACGTGTTAGAGGCGCAGGAGAGAATTCGGTTTGAGCAACTGGTATTGCCTCATCTGGACGCCGCGGTCAACTTGGCGCGCTGGCTGTTGCGCAATCGCGCAGACGCCGAAGACGTGGCGCAGGAGGCCATGTTGCGTGCCTACCGGTTCTTTGGCCAGTTTCGCGGCGGCGACGCGCGGGCGTGGCTGCTGCAGATTGTGAGAAATAGTTGCTATACCTGGTTGGAGAAGAACCGCCCATTGGAACTAATGACCGAATTCGACGAGGAGTTGCACGTGAGGCCGTCGGCGAATCCTGAAACACTGGCGGCACAAGCAAACGAGCGGGAGCAGCTAATGCGGGCGCTGGAATCGCTTCCGCCGCGCTTCCGGGAGGTGCTTGTCCTGCGCGAACTGGAAGGCTGCTCATATAAAGAGATCGCAGAGATCACAGGGATTGCCATGGGCACGGTAATGTCAACGTTATCCAGAGGGCGCGAACGTTTGCAGCGCACACTGATTGCAGCAGCAACAAAGGAGGCGTCGTGATGTGTGATCTGACGCAAACCACGCTTCATGGGTACAGCGATGGAGAGCTTGATGCCGTGCGGACCGCGGAATTCGAACAGCATCTAGAACACTGCAGCGAGTGTCGTATTTCGTTGGAAGAGACGCAGGCCCTGCGGATTCGGCTGAGGCGGGATGATCTTTACGAGCGCAGTTCGCCTCAGCTTCGGCAGAGGATCGAGAAGCAGCTCGGCCTGGCACGACCCGAGGCACGATGGACGATGTGGGAGGGGTCCCTTCGATGGCTGTTGGTGCCGGCGTTTGCAGTGGCCGTTGTGGCGATCATCGCTGTCTTTGCGCGATTCCCAGTTCAGCCCCGGGTGCTTGCGACGGCGACCGCTTCAGAGTTGATTGATGCCCACGTGCGTTCGCTGCAGCCGGGGCATTTGACCGACGTGATCTCGACCGACCAGCACACCGTCAAGCCGTGGTTTGATGGCAAGCTGGATTTCATCCCGCCGGTGAACGATTACTCCGGGCAAGGCTTCACGTTGGTTGGTGGCCGTCTCGACGTATTGAATGGACACAGCGTGGCGGCGTTGGTCTATGCGCGGCGCAAACACACGATCAATCTGTTCGCCTGGCCAGCCCGGCAGGGAGAAACTGATCTCTACGGCTGGGGATCGCGCGACGGCTACAACTGGGGGATGTGGCAGGCGGGCGATATGAGGTTTTGTCTGGTGTCGGATGCCGCCCAGTCCGACCTTCGCGAGTTGCAGCAACTGATCCATCCCTGATGCTTCTCTTTATGAGAAGCTAGACTGCAGATGGGTCAACCTGCCTCGTCTGTCGAACACCAGAAAACTGTCGCGCCGTTCCGCCGCTGGTGGAACCGCACACGTCTATCTTTCTTCTGGATAGTGGTGAGCGGCTTCATACTCCGCTTTGGCTACATTCTGGTTGCTCACACCTATCAGTTCAAAACGCTGGATAGCAATTTCAGCTTTGGCTGGGAGATGGGACGCATTGGGCGCGCCATCGCCACGGGGCGAGGCTTCGCGGATCCATTCGGGGGACAGACCGGCCCGACGGCGTGGGAACCGCCGCTCTATCCGTATCTGATCGCCGGCGTCTTCAAGCTGGCGGGAGTCTATACCCATGCTTCGGCGCTTATTCTGTTGAGCGTCAACAGCTTTTGTTCTGCTCTCACTTGCATTCCTATTTTTCTCATTGCTCGAAAATGCTTCAACGAGCGAGTTGCGGTTTGGTCTTCCTGGATGTGGGCGGTGTTGCCTTTTGCCATGTTCTGGTGCACTCGCGCGGTATGGGAGACCAGTGTGGCTGCATGGCTGCTGGCGGTGATTTTCTGGCTCGCCCTCGAGATGGAGGAGCTGGCCGGCGTGAAACCCTGGATTGCATTCGGCATGCTCTGGGGCGTGGCTGCGCTGACCAACACTTCCCTGCTCTCGTTCCTGCCTGCATCCGGATTGTGGGCCTGGTACCGCTGCTGGAAAAAAGGCAATTCGTCACTCGCCGGGGTTGTGTTGGCGTCGCTGTTTTTCGCAGCTACGGTCACGCCGTGGCTAGTTCGTAACTACGAGACTTTTGGCAAGTTCATCTTCATCCGCTCGAACTTCGGGGCCGAGCTGAGGCTGGGCAATGGTCCCGGGGCGGATGGTACATGGATGTCCTACGTGCATCCTTCGCAAAATTTGACCGAGATGCGCCGCTACCAGCAGATGGGTGAGCTGGCCTATATTGCGGAGCGTAAGCGCGAGGCAGTGGAGTTCATTCGCGCCGACTACGGACGCTTCGCTTGGATCAGCCTTAAGCGCTTCATCTACTACTGGGGCGGTCTGCCACGCTCGTCCAAGATTCCAGCCCTGGCGCCGTTCAAGAACTCCGTATTTCTGGCGTCTTCCGTGCTGGCGTTCTGGGGCCTGGGGCGGGCATTGCGCAAACGCCAACCGGGAGCCTGGCTGTTTCTGTGGCTCGTGCTGTCTTATCCGACCATCTACTACTTCGTGTTTCCCCATCCACGCTATCGTCATCCGATCGAGGCGGAGCTGGGAATTTTGATCGTTTACGTGGTCTCGGAAGCGGAGATCAGTCGCAAGCGCATGCCTCTCGCCAACTAGCCAATCATCCAGTTCCTCCCTGGCCGTTCGGCAGATGCGCACCAGACCACCGTCATCGCATGATGTTCCCGGCAATTACAAGGAGACCCAAATGGCAACTTCAGGAATCGCAAAGTTTTCAGACGAATTGGCCGCGGCGACAGCGTCGGCCGGGGAATCGGTGGTTACGGTGTATGGGCGGCAGCGGATGCCAGCAAGCGGCATCGTTTGGCGCCCAGGGGTTGTGGTCACCGCCGACCACGCCATTCAGCGGGACGAAAACATTAGTGTGCTTTTGCACCAGGGCAAACGAATTAGCGCGACACTAGCAGGCCGCGACCCTGGAACTGACCTCGCTGTTCTTAAGCTCGATGGAGACGACGTTCACGTGCCTCGGTTCGACGATCCGACACAACTCAAGCTCGCTAACTTGATTCTTGCGCTGGGGCGCACGCGCACTGGGAATCTGGTTGCCAGCGCGGGAATCATCGGCGGCGTTGGCGGCGAATGGCGTACTTGGCGGGGTGCGCGTGTGGAACAAAGCATCCGGCTGAGCCTCGAACTTTATCCCGGATTTTCCGGCGGTCCACTGGTGAGCGTAGAGGGCAAAGTTCTCGGCGTTAATACCAGCGGTCTTGGTCGAGGCCGGCCGATTACGGTTCCCGTTCTGACAGTGAATCGCACCGTTGATGAACTGCTCGCCAAGGGCTATATCGCTCGTCCCTATCTCGGAATCGCGATGCAGCCGGTGAGAATCCCCGAAACCCTCGGCAGCAAGCTCAAGTCATCGCCTTCGGGCGGGTTGATGGTATTGCACGTCGAACCCAGCGGGCCGGCGGACAAGGCGGGAATCGTTTTGGGCGACGTGATCGTCGAATTAGAAGGAAAACCGGCTCTGGATATTGCAAACGCACGCGGACTGCTGGCCTCGGCGAAGATCGGTGATAGCGTCAGTGCAACGGTTCTTCGCAGCGGAGCCCCAGTCGAAATATCAGTGAAGTTGGCGGAGCGTCCGGCGAGATAACTGCATGGCCACAAATATGGCGAACGGAAAGCGGGATGCAGGAGTAGGCGTCCTGCTGGCATCTGCTTCCTCCGTTCGCCGCGCTGGGTTGGAAGCTCTGCTGAAATCAGCGCCTGCAAGTTGGTGGGCAGTTTGCAAGGCACACAAGCGATGGTGCAGCGGGCGACGGAGTTGCAACCCGACGTTATTCTTGCCGATCTCGAACGCGACTCGTCGCTACGTTCAAATGGATCGGCAGACTTCCCAGTCGTGGTGTTGATCGATCAGCAGGACCCGATCTGGACAGCCCAAGCTTTGCGCTCCGGGGTGAAAGCGATCTTGCCTCGGGAGGCTGGAATCGAGGAGATTCTTCCTGCAATCCTGGCCGCACACGCCGGACTGGTTTTGCTCGATTCGACGGTTACTCAGAACTTGGTACAGCGGGTTCGCGGCCCAGCACCGGAACTGGAAACGGGACAGGAAAGGTTGACTCCGCGTGAAATCGAAGTTCTAGCCATGCTGGCCGAGGGGTTAGGCAACCGGCAAATCGCTGATCGGTTAGGAGTTTCCGACCATACCATCAAGTTCCACATTAGCTCAATTCTGGACAAACTCGGCGCTGCCACGCGTACCGAGGCGGTAACTCTGGGCCTACGCACGGGGCTGATTCTGCTCTGACTCACTATTCTCCGCTTGCATCGTCTAAGTGGTATCCGGAGGAAGAAATATGAAACGCAATCACCGCTTTGCAACCTGGATTGGGGCTGTCCTGGGCGTCTCTCTTGCGGTGCTGTTGAATGTCGCGCTGGCCCGCGGGTCGGACAACGATGCGGTCGTGACCGAGGAATTTCATCACACTTACCCTTTGAGCGCCAGCGGGCGGATTGAGCCTGGGAACATCAATGGCGCGGTCCACATCGCCGCATGGGACCAGAACGAGGTGAAGGTGGGTGCAGTGAAGCGCGCGCACACTGAAGCTCGACTAAAAGACGCAGAAATTCGGGTTGAGGCACGAGCAGATTCTATTTCGATCGAGACCCACTATCGCGAACAGGACGAGGGCTGGCACAACGGGCACAACAATCCCGCTTCGGTTGAGTACACGCTGACCGTGCCACGCAACGCCCGGCTGGACGAAATCAAGCTGATCAACGGCGGCCTGGACGTAACTGGAGTGACGGGAGAGGTTCACGCATCTTGCATCAATGGCAAGCTGACGGCGCGCGGACTGGCTGGGCAGGCGAAATTGGCGACCATCAACGGACCTCTGGATGCAAATTTCGACCATCTGCCGGCAGCTTCGGTTGAGCTTTCATCGATCAACGGTCCGGTGGAGTTGACGATGCCTTCCGATGCCAAGGCCAGCATCGAAGCAACGACCGTCCATGGAGGGATTGACAACGATTTTGGGCTGCACACCAACGACCACCGCTTCGTGGGCCACGACCTGCGTGGTGAGTTGAGCGGAGGAGGAGTTCACGTCAGGCTGAATAACGTCAACGGACCCATTCATGTGCATCACGCCAACGACGGACACGCGCTCAGCCCGGTGCACGACACGGGCGATCACGACACCGATGACAAAATTTAGACTGGCGCTGGCTGCGTGATTGCTGCCAGCGCGGCGGCAAACGCGTCCACTGCCCGGTCGATCTGTTCCCGGGTGATAATGAGCGGCGGCTGGAAGCGGACAACGTTGCCGTAAACGCCTCCGACACCGACCAGCACGCCCTGGCGCAGTAGGGCATCGCGCACCGCTTCGGCTTCGGTGTTAGCGGGGGAGAGCTTTTCATCCCGCACCAGTTCGACGCCGATCATCAGGCCGAGTCCGCGGACTTCCCCGATGAGCGGATTCTGCTTCTGGATCTCACGCAGCTTCTGCATTGCGTATTGGCCGCTCTCGGCTGCCCGCGTCGGCAAGTTCTCCTCGTGTAAAAACTGAATGTTGGCCAGGGCGGCGGCGCAGGAAACGGGGTTCCCACCGAACGTGGAGAGATGGTCGCCTGGCCTGTAGGCGGCTGCGATCTCCGGACGCGTGGTGAAGGCGCTAAGCGGGAATCCGTCGGCGATACCTTTGGCGGTGACCAGGATGTCAGGCTCGACGCCGTAATGCTCGATGGCAAACATCTTTCCAGTACGACCAAAGCCGGTTTGCACTTCATCGGCGATGAAAAGAATCCCGTGCTGGTCGAGGACTTTCTTGACCTCGCGGAAATAATTCTTGGGTGGAACGAGGATTCCCCCTTCGCCCAGCACCGGTTCCGCAATGAAAGCTGCGATGTCGCCTGAGGTAGAGAAGCGGATTACTTCATCGAGCGCCTTGGCGCACTGGCGGCCGCATTCCTCCGGATCGTTGGGCCAGAGCGAGCGGTACGGATAGGGCGATGGAGCAAAGGACACGCCGGGGGCGTACGGGCCTCCACGCTTTTTCCGCCCTTGATTGCCGGTGATGCTCAGGGTTCCCCAGGTGCGTCCATGAAAACTGCCGTGCAGCGCGATGAATTCATGCTTGCCGGTGTAAAGGCGGGCGAGCTTCATTGCGCCTTCAATGGCTTCCGCGCCGCCGTTGCCGAAAAACGTCTTGGTCAGTCCGCGCGGGGCGACCTGCGCAATCTTTTCGGCAAGATCAGCCACTGGCTCGACGTGATAGAGGTACGAGCAGCAATGGATCAGCTTCTCCATTTGCGCCTTGGCGGCAGCAATGACACGCGGATTGTTGTGGCCGGCGTTGACCACGGAAATTCCGGAGAAGCAGTCCAAGTACTCGCGTCCACTGCTGTCCCAGACGCTGGCGCCGCTGGCGCGGTCAATCACGATGGGCGCGACCAACTTCACGAATCCGGTCATTACGTAGTCTTTGTATTTCTGGATGGTGTCAGACATTGATTTTGTAATTCTGTAATTTGGTAATTGCAAACCGATCTTCGCGGCAAGTTCAGGACGACTCGGCGGTTTTCAAATTGCCAAATTACACAATTTCCCAATTACCCAATGTCCTAGAACTTCCTTGAGTGCTCTGCGGCCCAGCGCTCTACTACTACTTTCTTTTCGGTGTAGAACTCGACGGCATCGCGGCCCTGGCCGTGCTGCACGCCGAAGAAGCTGTCTTTCCAGCCACTGAACGGGAAATAGGCCATGGGAGCGGCAACGCCGATGTTGATGCCAATATTCCCCGCCGGCGCTTCGTAACGGAATCGACGGGCCGCGGCGCCGCTCGAAGTGAATAGTGAAGCCTGATTTCCGTAAGCGCTGCGCTCCAGAAACGCGAGCGCGTCATCAAGATCGTTGGCGTGGACCAGGCTTAGCACTGGGCCGAAAATCTCGGTGTCCGTGAGACCACTCCCGGCGGGCAGGGCGTCCAGGACCGTGGGCTTCACGAAATTCCCTTCTCCGCCGCCGGGGATCTTCGCGCCTCGGCCGTCGAGCAGCAATTTGGCCCCTTGCTTCTCGCCCTCTCCGATCAGCGACTCGACTCGCGCTTGGCTTTGCCGCGTGATCACCGGGCCCATCTGTATTCCCTCGTCGAGTCCGTTGCCGACGCGCAACGACGCGGCGGCTTCGGTGATGGAATCGCGCAACACTTTCTGAGCTTCGCCTACCGTCACCGCTACGGACACGGCCAGGCAGCGCTGCCCGGCACATCCAAACGCGCTGTCGCTGATGATCTGTGTCGCCATCTTCATGTCGGCGTCGGGGAGAACGATCACGTGGTTCTTCGCACCTCCCTGGCATTGCGCGCGCTTGCCGTTGGCTCCGGCGCGCGCGTAAATATATTTCGCCACCGGAGTCGAGCCGACAAAGCTGATGGCTCTGACTTTGGGATGGTCGAGCAGCGTGTCCACCGCGGCTTTGCCCCCGTTCACCAGGTTCACCACGCCGTTGGGCAATCCGGTTTGCTCGAGCAGTTCGAATGCCCGCCGCATGGTCAGGGGCACGCGCTCCGAAGGTTTTAGGACGAAAGTGTTTCCGCAGGCAATCGCGTACGGTAGAAACCAGAATGGAATCATGCCGGGAAAATTAAATGGCGTGATCGCGGCGACGACCCCAAGCGGCTGGCGAATCATGGTTTCATCAATGCCGCGGGCCACGTCTTCCAGGTTGTACCCCTGCATCATCATGGGAATGCCGCAGGCGACTTCCACATTCTCGATGGCGCGGCGCAGCTCCGCCTTGGCCTCGGCCAAGGTTTTACCGTTTTCCTGCGTGATGATGCGTGCCAGCTCGTCCTGATGATCTTCGAGAAGCACTTTCAGCTTGAACAACGGCTGAATGCGGTCCTCCGGAGGAGTTCGGCGCCACAGCGGATACGCAGCGGACGCAGCATCAATGGCTCGCGTGACTTCTACGTTATCGGATAGTGGGACCCTGGCTAACACCTCGCCAGTCGCGGGATTGGCGACATCCTGCCACTCGCGCGCCGCGGAGTCCTGCCATTGGCCGTTGATGTAATTTGCGACTTTCGTCAGCGGGGGGGCTGCAACTGTCATTACTTGATGCCTTCCCAATCGTTAAAAATCGAACGCGACCTCACTTTGTGACTACTTCAGCGACCGCTGGTTGCCCGGCGCAGATGGAAGTGAACGCGCTCTCGAGAACGTCCAGGCCTTCGTCCATCTGGTCGTCGGTTATCACCAGGGGAACCAGTAGCCGAATCACGTTGCCACAGGTGCCTGCGGTGATGGTGATCAAGCCGTGCTCGTAACAATCTTGCGAAATCCGCTTGGTTTCCTCGGGCGCCGGTTCGCGCGTCTCGCGAGATTTCACCAGCTCAATGGCCCGCATGGCGCCAAGCCCGCGAACTTCGCCGATGATTTCAAAACGAGTTTTCCACCCTTGCGCGCGTTTCTGGAAGCGTTCGCCAATGGAATTAGCTCGCGACAGAAGATCGCCGCGGTCGAACACGTCCAACACCGCATTGGCCGCGGCACAGGAGAGCGGATTGCCGGCAAAGGTCCCGCCCAAGCCTCCCACGCCCGGCGCATCCATAATCTCAGAGCGACCGGTCACCGCCGCGAGCGGCAAACCTCCGCCAAGAGATTTGGCAGTCACGAGAATATCCGGCTCAATTCCGTAGTGCTCGCAGGCGAACATTTTTCCGGTGCGGCCAAACCCACTTTGGACTTCATCCGCGATGAACAGAACACCGTGCTTGCGACAAATCTCCATCACGATACGGAAGAACTCTGGCGGAGGAGCGACGAAGCCTCCTTCTCCAAGGACCGGTTCGGCGATCACTGCGGCGACATCTTCTGAGGCCACGACTCGACGGAACGTGTCCTCCAAATGCCGCGCACAAAAGACATCACACGATGGATACTCCAGCGAATACGAGCAGCGGTAGCAGTACGCAAACGGCACCCGATAGACTTCGCCGGGGAACGGAGCGAATCCCGCCTTGTACGGATGGGTTTTGCTGGTGAGGGCCAGCGCCATCATGGTGCGCCCATGGAAGGCGTCTTCGAAGGCGATTACACCCGATCGGCCGGTATGCGCTCGCGCAATCTTGATGGCATTCTCCACGGCCTCCGCCCCCGAGTTTAGAAAGAAGGTTTTCTTGGGAAAGTCTCCGGGCGCGAGCCGGTTCATGCGCTCCGCCAGGCGGACGTAGCTCTCGTATGGCGTGACTTGCACGCAGGTGTGAAGAAAAGTCTGCAGTTGCGCTTCGATCGCCGAGGTTACAGCCTGGTTGCGCTGGCCGGCGTTCAGGCAGCCGATGCCCCCGGCAAAATCGAGGTAGCGGTTGCCGTCCACGTCCTCGAGCCAGGCGTCCTGCGCGCGAGCAACGTACACCGGAGTGGCCTGCGAAACCCCGCGCGGGACAGCGGCTTCGCGGCGCTCGCCGAGAACGCGGGATTTCGGCCCCGGAACAGGCGTTCTTAGTTGGATTGTACCCATCTCAGTACCACCCGATTGGCTGCTCGTTCAGATTGATGTGTACCTGCTTGGTCTCCAGATACTCTTCAATTCCCCACGGGCCTAGTTCGCGACCAAACCCGGACTGCTTGTAGCCTCCCCAAGGCGCTTCCACGTAGGTGGGCTGCATGTGATTGACCCAGACGATGCCTGCGCGCAGCGATTTCACCACCCGGAAGGCCTTGAAAATATCTCGGGTCCAGACCGCCGCGGCTAGGCCATACGGGGAATCGTTTGCGATCTTCAAGGCGTCCTTCTCGTCTTCGAACGAAATGACGGCCGCGACTGGGCCGAAGATTTCTTCACGCGCGATGCGGGCGCTGTTCTCGACGTCGTAAAAAATGGTTGGCTCGACATAATAGCCTTTGGCAAATTTCTCAGCGCGTCCTCCACCAAAAGCGAGCTTAGCTTCTTTCTTCCCGAGTTCCTGGTAGGAGCGGACGCGATCATACTGGTCTTTGCTGACCAGCGGCCCCATCTTGGTTTCGCGGTCAAGGGGCGGACCGAGCCGGACCTTACGTGCCTTCTCAGTCATAGCTTCAACAAACTTCTTGTAAATCGGCTTGTGCACCAGAATGCGGCTGCCCGCAGAGCACACTTCGCCTTGATTGATGAACACTCCGAACAGAGCCCCGTCAATGGCGGCTTCGAAGTCGGCATCGGCAAAGAAAATGTTTGGGGACTTGCCGCCGAGCTCGAGGGTCACGCGCTTCACGGTGTCTGCGGCTTGTTTCACGATGATTTTGCCCACGGCGGCGGAGCCGGTGAATGCGATCTTGTTAACGTCGGGATGTTGAACCAGCGGCGCGCCGCAAGTCTCGCCGAATCCGGTAACTATGTTGACGACTCCCGGCGGTAGGCCTACTTCGGGAAACCAGTTTGCCATCTCCAGCGCGGTCAGCGGCGTTTGTTCCGCCGGCTTTAGTATGCAGGTGCAGCCCGCAGCCAGAGCAGGAGCCAGCTTCCACGCAGCCATCAGCAGCGGGTAATTCCAAGGAATAATCTGTCCGGCGACTCCCACTGGCTCTTTTAAGGTAAGGCTGACGGCATTGTCGGGAACGGGATTCACGTAACCGAGGATCTTTGTTGCAAGACCGCCGTAATACTCAAAGCAAGTCGCAACGTCGCCGATGTCGTATTCCGCTTCCACGATGGGCTTGCCGGTGTTGCGGCATTCGAGTTCCGCGAGCATTGCTGTGTTCTGGCGGATTTTGTCAGCCAGGCGGAACAGGACGCGTCCTCGCTCCTGCGCAGTGGTCGTCGCCCAGGGACCTGCATCGAATGCTGTGCGAGCGGCGGCAACGGCGCGGTTTACGTCTTCGAAGTTCGCGTCTGGAGCCTGCGCGATCACTTCCTCGGTGGCGGGATCGTAAACCGGAAAGGTCTTGTTGGAACTGCTCTCGACCCACTCTCCGTTGATGAAGAGCTGGTAGGTCTTAACTTCGGTTGTGACTCCGGCTGGCATCGTTGTCTCCTGCGATTAAACTTCCCGAGCTACGCTCGGTGGACGGGCGGGGACGCCCGTCGCTCCATCGACGATTTGGCGCTGCGCTTTTTTGCGTCCATAAACAAAGAAAAAGAACGCCGCTAGCGCGATAAAGAACGTGGTCCCGCCAAACATCCATACTTCGTATGAAACCAGTGATGTAATCTGCTGCGCCGGGAAAAAAACCAGCGCGATTCCTAGAAAAGTCGTAATGAAACCTGCCAGCCCTGAGACTAGCAGCGTGGCGCGCCCGTAATGCCCGCCGCTATCCGACATCCAGCCGAACTTCACCAGCGCAGCGAACATGTACAGAAAGGGGACGAGTTGGAGAACAACGGCCAACGAAAGCATCCGCTGGAATGCGCCTTGTACCGCCTCGCCGCCGGCGAAGTTGATCACGACCAGCACCGCCGAAACTATGGCCTGCACGATCAGCGCAGCATGTGGAGTCAAATATTTCGGGTGCACTTTGCCGAGCCAGCTGGGCATGTAGGAATCGAGTCCGGCCACGAACGGAATCCGCGCCGAGCCGCCCATCCACGCCGAACCGATGCCCGCAATGGACACGCTCAGCATCACGGCAAACGGGACGGAGATCCACGCGATATTCACTCGCCGCGCCATGTGCCCCACCGCCTGTACGATGCCCTGCAACACACTGATGTCGTTCTTGCCGATGGCGATCAGCAGGGTCAGCGTGGTCCCGATGTAGAGCGCGCCGGAAATCACTCCGCCCCAGGCCACGGCTCCCGGAAGAGTGCGCCCGGGTTCGCGAATTTCATCGCCCATAACGGAGGCGAGTTCGAGGCCGACCAATCCGAAGCAGATCACGCCAAAGGCATTCAGCGACGAACGATAGTTCGCCGGGATGCGGAATTCCCCCGCACTCAAGTGGGTGCCGAACTTCGACCAGATCACGATGCCTAGTCCAATCAAGACGATTGCGGCAATTCCGGTCCCGATCGCGCCCGCGTTGTTGATCCACTTCCCTACTCCGAGACCGACGATGTTCAGCGCGGTCAGCAGCGCGAGTAACGAAAGCGATGTGAGCAGTGCGAAGGCTTTGTTATCTGCCAGCGACTGATGACCGGGGCCGAGTACGTAAACCGACACGCCGACGAAATAAAGCATCACTGTCGGGACGTAGAGCATGTTGTTGGTCCAGTAGCACCAGCCCGACAGGAATCCGTGGAAATCGCCGAAGACTTCTTTCGCCCAGAGATAGACGCCGCCTTCGCCGGGATAACGATGAGCCAATTCGATGACAGCAATCCCCTGCGGCCAGAAGAACAGCAGTACTGAGATGATCCATAGCCAGATTGTAAAGCCGCCGTTGGTTGCGATCGACGGGACAACGTTCAAGTTGAAGACCGCCACCACAAACAGCAGCACTAGGTCGAAACGGCCCAGGACGCGTTTGAGATGCGGCTGGTCTTGGTCGGACAAAAGTTCGCTCCTCAGGGGCTAAAGCCCTCGTATTCGTGAACGCATTCGCGGGCCTGAAGGCCCGCGCTTCCACGGCAGCACACGCGTCGCCGATGCTACCCTAGTAAGACGGGCGAGGGCACCCGCCCCACACATCCCATACAACCT
>WNFD01001663.1_pt1 | contig 22364 bp, 19 predicted proteins | sample 5400491 | NCBI WGS metagenome assembly WNFD01 (sample SAMN13153343, study PRJNA577476) | soil metagenome | isolation source: 120 cm saprolite under Douglas fir tree site 2 hole 2 replicate 2 | place: USA:California | collected 2015-04-18
AGCGCGCGAGTTCGAGCGACACGTACATATCGACGAGCATGTGCTTGATGGCCTGGAATGAGCCAATCTGCCGTCCGAAAGCATAGCGCTGCAATGCATAGTCCCGCGCCATCGTCAGCGCCCGATCGGCGCCGTCGATTTGCTCGAAGGCGACCAGAACAGCGGCCCGATCGCGGACTGTTTCGAGCAACTTCCAGCCCTGTCCTGGTTCGCCGACCGGTTCGACTACGGCGCGATTGAATACCAGACGCGCGTGTTTGCGGGACGGGTCAATGGTCTTGACCGGAGTCCGTTCGACCTCGGCCTGCGACAGATTTGCCAGGAAAAGCGAAAGCGAGTCACGTTCGTCCCGCGCAAGGACGAGCGCGAAGTCCGCTGCCATACCATCCGCCACTGGGATCTTGATCGCTGTCATTCTACCGCCGACGACGCGAGCCTCGATTGAAGACGGTGTGGTTTCGCCGGGACGTTCGGCGAGCGCCAGTGTTCCGATCAGCTCGCCGGAGGCCAGTTTTGGCAGCCACGCCGCTTTCTGCGTGGCACTGCCCGCCGCCAGGAGGAACTCGGTCGCTTGGTAGACGGATGAAACCGTCGGCAGCGGGGCGAGCGCGCGTCCACATTCCTCAGCGACGACGCACAGTTCGAGGTAGCCAGCACCCACACCGCCAAAGGCCTCGGGAATCGTAGCTGCCAGGTAGCCGCCCTCGCTGATATTCCGCCACAAAGCCGCGTCGTGGCCTGCCGCTGAATCGATGATTGCCCGCACCGAGGCGATGGGGCAATTCTTCTCCAGATTGCGCCGAAGGCTGTCGCGAAGCGCTTTCTGTTCGTCGGAAAAGTCGAACTGCATTTTGAAAATCCGGTGGGTCGTAACGGGTGTTTGAGTGCTGCCGTGGCTTAGCCCTTGGCAGGGACGTCAAAACTGCTGGCGGACCCTCCAGTTAGGCTGGAACCGCCATCACAGGTCAGTATGGCGCCGGTGATGTAACGCGCGCCTTCACTGCAAAGAAAAATCGCCAATTCGGCAATGTCGCGCTTATCGCCATAAGTACCGAGCGGAATGGTGCGCTTATAAGCGGCCTCGAACTGCGGCGTAGGGGTCAGTCGGCGCATGCCCTCGGTATCCGCGATCGGGCCGGGTGAAATGGCGTTGACCCGGACACCCTCCGGCCCCCACTCCATTGCCAAGCACTGAGTCACCATATTTACGCCGGCCTTTGCGGCACACGCATGGACCTGATTGCGCATCGGGTGCACAGCCTGTCCCGCGGTGATCGAGATCAATGAGGCACCGGGACGGCGCAAATATTGGAACGATGCGCGCAGCACATTGAACGTGCCCAGGAGATCGATGTCGACCACGGTCTTGAACGCGTTGGCCGACATGCCAAGCGCAGGGGAGAGGAAATTGCCGGCTGCCCCGGACAGGACGATGTCGATCTCGCCATATCGATCGCGCGTCGCTGCAAGGGCCTTATCCACGGCGGCGAAATCACGCACATCGGCGGCGAAACCCGCCGCATCGTAGCCGGCAGAGCGCAGCCCTTGCGCCGCCGCCTCGATTTTTTCGGGCGAACGGCTGATCAGCGCCACTTTGGCACCTGCTTCCGCGAAGCCGCGGGCCACGCCCAGATTGATGCCGGAGGATGCACCGGCGACGAAGGCCACCCGGCCAGCCAAAATGCCGTCTCGCAGGCTGATGCTCATCGGTAACAAGTCTCCTCATTCGTGCAAGAGATACCAGGGTTGTGCTGCTGCGCCAGGCGCGCGCCATCCGCGGCATAGCGAGCGTCGAAGGCGCGCGGGTGGGACACGCTGCGGTTGACGCGGCTCCCGACAGTCACGCAATATAGTCACTTGTCGCCGGCAAGTAAATGGATCGGCGGGCAGCGCTCACGCCGTCGCGCGCGATAACAAGTGCGCGAAAGTTCTGCTGATATTCGGCGCCGGTAGGGCGTTCTCTTGGTCAAGCGCCAGACGCTGACGCGTGGCAGCAGTGTTATGCGCGCGGCTCGATCCAGCGGGTGGATCTGCGGCAAGCTCCACAAGGCCCCACGGTTCAGAGGAGTATTGGTATGACTGGCGAAACGAGTCCAATAGAACTCTGGGAACACCCTCTGTCACCTTACGCGCAGAAAGTGAAAATCGCCCTGATGGAAAAAGGCGTGCCGTTCTCTTCCAAGACGCCGCATGCCATAGGATCGGGCTCGACGGCGGAGGAATTCCGCAAGACCAGTTTCCGCGGCGAGGTGCCGGTCCTGATCATCGAGGGCCACGCGATCGTCGACTCCACCATCATCCTCGAGTTCCTCGAAGAGCGTTTCCCGCAGCCTCGGCTGTTGCCGACAGACCCGTTCGAGCGGGCTCGAGCGCGCATGATCGAGGAGGTTTGCGACACCCACTTTGAGGCGATCAATTGGGGTCTCAGCGAGATCGTTCACTTCAAACGCGCCACAGGGGAGCTCGCGGATATTCTCCGCACACGCGCCGGAGAGCAGATCGGGCGCTTGCAATGCTGGTTGGAGCGGGAACTGGCCGAGCCGGATTGGTTCGGTGGCGAGCAGTTCGGTTGGGCTGATGTCTCAGCCGTCGCCTTCGTCCAGGGCGCCAGCAACTTCGGGTTTGCGCCGGCAGAAGGTAGCCGCCTGAGTCGATGGCTGGAGCGCTGCACCCAGCGGCGTTCGGTGAGCGCCGTCTTCCAGGCAGCCGGTCAGTCGGCGGCCGTTCTGAAAAACGTCGCCGGGCTGATCAAGACCGGCGCCTTCAAGCGCCAATACCGTGACCACCGCTTGGAGTGGATGATCCGCTCAGGCGGCCTGCAAGTGGTGTTGGACGGGCTCAAGCAGGACAATATCCGTTTTAACTCAGAGCCGAGTTAGTTAGACGTTGCAACAGTTCAAGGCTCTCATCTGGCGCCGATGCCGCCGGGTTTGTAGTCCGCGCGATTCTTGCGGTAATCCACGTCATCCCACGTGAGTTGAGACATCTTTTCCCGGCGCGGTCCCAGGTACCCGAAGAGGAAGGCAGCCACCTTGCGCATCTGCATTTCCTCCGTTCCCTCGGTGATCCGGTACCGGCGGTGGTGGCGATAGATGTGTTCAAAGGCCTTGTGGCGGGAGTAACCGATGCCCCCGTGTACCTGCATGGCCCGGTCCGCCGCTTCACAGCAGAGCCGGTTTGCCCAGTAGTTGCACATGGAAACCTTGTCCGACAGTCGCTTCTCTACCTCGGGATGGGGCATTTGGTCCATCTCCCAGGCGGTCTTGCGGATCAGCAGGCGCAGCATCTCGCATTGTGTGGCGAGCTCGACCAGGGGCCACTGAATCGCCTGATTGCGCGCCAGCTCCTCGCCGAAGGGCTTGCGCACGCGAGCATATTTCACGCTCTCCTCGATGCAGTAGACCGCGGCGCCGAGGGAGCCCGCCGCCTGGCGGATTCGGTTCTCGTGCACGAAGGATTGCGCAAGCGCCAACCCGCCTTCGGGTGGGCCGAAAATGGCGCTGGCAGGCACCCAAACCTCGCTAAAGCTCACGCGCGGGTGGTCGGTCGGCATGTTGAATGTCCAGAGGTATTCCTCCACCTTCACGCCAGGACTGTGCGCGGGCACGAGAAAGCACGTGATGCCCTCTGCGTCGCCATCACTGCCGCTGGTGCGGCAGAAGAGGGCGCAGTGCGTGGCGATATGCATACCGGTGGTCCACATCTTCTCGCCGTTGATGCGCCAGCCGGAGACACCGTTCCGGGATTCCCGCACCGCCCGGGTCTCCATGTGCGTGGCATCGGAGCCATGATGCAGCTCGGTCAGGCCAAAACTAATCACCCGCGTGCCATTGAGCGAACCTTCGATGAACTCGGCCCTCTGGGCGGGCGAGCCGAAGTCGCGGAACATCACCACGAACGGGTTGTTCGCGACGATGGAGTGCTCGCTCTGCTGATCGTAGTGCAGACCGAGGCCCTTGGCGGCGAGGTGCTCGCGGATCACTGTCATCCAGAGGTTCGATCCGTCCTTGCCGCCGAACTCCTTCGGCAGCGCGAAGCGAAGATATCCGGCCGCATCGGCGCGGCGCCGCGCCTCGCGCATCAACTCTTCCCACTCGGGGCGCGGCAGCCCGCTGTTGTCGAAATCGGTGCGGGCCCATTCGCGGCGGTGGTCGAAGAAGCGCTCGTTGTCGTCCTGCGCCTGAAGAGGCTTGATCTCAGCCTCGATGAAGCGATCGAGCTCGGCGAGATAAGCCGTCAGCTCCGGCGGTATGTTGAAATCCACGTTCCTTACTCCTCACTTTTCTCCGCAGCCGCAGGTGTCTGCTCGGCGCCTGTGGCGCAGCGGTAGGTGGCGTAGTTCGGCTGATCGATGGCCACAGTGTCCATCGTCGTGGCCCAGAGATGCTCGATCAGCTTCGGATCGTTTGCGTCGATTTCGCCGTGGGCGATGCGCTCGCAAAGCGCGTCTGTCAGCGCCTCCGCGTCTCCTTCGGTGCCCAGCAGCTCGGCGAGCCGCGCGGCTTCTCGAGCTGCGGCGGCGGGCCCGAGGGTCATCTCCCGGCGCACGATGGCGAGCACGTTGACGGCGATGCGCGCGTGGAAGGCGACGCGCCCGGAAAGGCGCGGCATCAGTTCCTTGCGCATGAACTCCGCCACGCCGTCGAGAAGCTCAGATGCGCTGGGTTGCTCACGCATGGAGGCGGTCCTTCGGTGCGAGTAGGGCGAGGAGATCAATCTCGGTTTCGGAAGCTCGCCGGCCGATCGCCGCCCTTTCCACCGAGCGGTCGCCGGCGCGAAAATCGTTCGCCATCATGGCGCACATGAGTCCCCAGCGGACCGTGCCCAGGACCTCCCAGAACTGGACTCGGGCCGCCTCGACGGGACTGCCGCCGATGGATTCGTAGCCGGCAAACAGCTGCTCGCGGGAGCCGAAACCGCCCGCCGGCTGATCGAGGTTGCCGAAGCGCCAGGAGGCGACGCAGGCCCACCCCAGATCCTCCATCGGGTCACCGAGATGAACGAGCTCCCAATCCAGCACCGCGCGCAGACCCTCAGGCCCGGCGATGAAGTTACCGGTACGAAGGTCGCCGTGCACCACGGTCGGGACCGGATCTGAAGCCGGCCGGTTCGCCTCCAGCCACCGCAGCGCCCATTCGACCACGGGCCGCCGTTTGCCATTGGTCCGGTAGAGCGCGGTGGCGTCGTCCAAACTGCTTCGGATGGTGGCCCGGCGCAGCTCGCCGGCGCGGGCCGGATCGATCTGGTGGATTCTCGCCGCCGCGGCGCCGATCTGGAATGCCATGCGCGTGCGGGCAATCGCGTATTGCGGATCGCGCAACAGCTTACGCGCCAAACTCTCTCCCTCGATGCGCTCCATGACGAAGCCCGAGCCGAGCCCTTCCTCCGGCGAGAGCACGTGCACAACCCGCGGCACCGGCGCGCCCGCCTGCTCGGCCAGGCGGATCAGCCGCGCCTCGGTTTCCATGCCGGCAACCATGTCGTGTTTCACTACGCCGACGGGATTGCGGCGCAGGATCAATGGACGGAGACTCCCCCTTGCGTCGACATCGAAGGACCACGTTTCCTGACTGGCGCCCCCGGAGAGCTGCTCGAGCGCGCTAAGCTTCGCGCCGCGTTCGAACCAGTGTTCGGCCAAGCATGCGAGCCGATTGGCGATCTCACTTTCGTCGCGCGCGACAGAGACGGCATCCCGGATCGATTCAACCATGGCGCTTAGACGATCCTCGACGTTCTGCCAACCCAATAGCGATCGCGCAACAGGCGCTTGTACAGTTTGTTTGAAGTCCCCACCACATCGCGCCCGCGTACGGGGGACCCGGCGGTCGCTGACTGCTCCGGACAGAATAGCTGGATTTGGCAACTCGAGGAAGCGAAAACTAAGGCCGGAGCCGCTGACGATGGCAACCTTGTCAGCGGCTCCATTCATCGCGCATTTTGTCGAGAGCGGGCCGGGGGCAATATGTGCTCATCGCCGTAATGTTGGGCCATTTGCCCGTGCGGTATAGTGTTGATAGTTGGCCGGATGCCGCAAGGCGTTTCTAAATGCTCTACGACACAATTGACCTGAAGGTCGCGAGGCCGCGGGCGCGAATACCAGGCCCGACTCAAGTGCTCGCGTCAAAACTGACTCCGCCGTTCCCCAAGGCCGGGCAAATCGAGCGGCCGCGGCTGGCCGACCTGGTCACCAGGGCCCGATGGGCACGTGTAATCCTGATTCAGGCGCCGGCCGGTTTCGGCAAGACGACGATGATGCTGCAGATCCGCGCGCGGCTCGTGGCGAACGGCATCCCATGCGCATGGCTAACTCTGGACCAGGCCGACAATGACATCGGCCGCTTTCTTTCCTGCCTGACGTTGGTATGTGAGCGGCTGGACCCGGCGGCAGTGTCGGTTCCCGCTCACGTTGCAGCGCAAGTAGCCATTGGCGGCTCGGTCATAGAACTGATGGATCGTTTCGCGGGCGTCGATGGCCCGTTTGGGCTTTTCATCGACGATTTTGAGTCGATTCAGAATCCCGCCGTGATGGCGTTGGTGAAGGAATTGCTGTGCCGGCTGCCGGCCGGCGCGCAGCTGCTGTTGAGCACGCGCGCGGTGCCGGCACTGGAATTGGCGAGGTTGCGGGGCCGCGGCGAATTGCTGGAAATTCAGCCATCACAGTTGCGCTTCTCCATCCAGGAAACCGACGAGTTCATGCGCGCTGGCCGCGGTCTGTCCTTGCGGGTCGATGATGTGGCGAAGCTGCATCGCAAGACCGAAGGTTGGGCGGTCGCCTTATGGCTTGCGTCGCTGGCGTTGGAGCGGCGCGACGAACACAGCGCCTTCATCGCCGAGTTTTCCGGCTCTAATTCGGCCATCGCCGACTACCTTGCCGAAGATGTGTTATCGCGCTTACCGGAGGACCTGCGTCAATTCCTCGCCAAGACCAGCATTCTAGGGCGCTTCAACGCGGCGCTGTGCGACGCCGTTTGCGGACGTGGCGACAGTGCCGCGGTCCTGGATGAGCTGGAGCGCGCCAACCTTTTCGTGGTGCCATTGGGCGGTGATCCGAAGTGGTATCGCTATCACAGTCTGCTCGCCGAATACCTGCAATCGCACCTGAAATGCATCGCTCCCCAGTCGGTGCCGCTCCTGCACCGCACCGCATCCGAATGGTACCGCCGGCAAGGCCGACCGGTGCTGGCCATCGAGCACGCGCTGGCCGGCACGGATCTCGACTACGCGCTTCGGCTGCTATCGCTGCATGCGGAACAATTGCTGGCGGACGGGCGGGTTCGTCTTCTCTCGCGCTGGCTGGACGCAGTCCCGGGCACGCTCTTGGAGAGCTATCCACGATTGCGCGCGGTTCATGCCTGGTCGCTGGCGTTTACCCGCGGTCCGAGCGAGGCAATGGCCCGCGTCGAGGCGATGGAGCGCGCGCAAATCGCCGATCCGGATACGATAGCGCATCTGCTTGCCTTACGGCCCGTGCTGCTCGACATGATGGACCTGGGCGAAGCCGCCTGGAGTGTTGGAAAGGAGAATCTCAAACGCTTGCCGCCGGGCCATAGTTACCCGCGAAGTATCTTGAGCAACGTCACGGCCAATGCCGCCGTGAGGCTCGGCAAACACGAGCACGCGATTGCGCTGCTCGAAGAAGCGAGACGGCAGCAGGGCATCCAGGTGAGCGTCCTCAACCAAGTGTATTCCGAGTGTATCGAAGGTAGCTTCGACCTGATCCAAGGCCGCTTACAACAGGCCTTGGGCCGCTTCAACGTGGCCGCACGCGCGGGCGCCACGGCGACCTCGAGTCATACCAACGGCAATCCAATGGCTGCGGTGCTGCTGGCGATATCGTTGTACGAAGCGGGGGATACCGAGCAGGCCGAGCGGCTGCTCAACGTGTACTTGCCGCTCGTGAAAGACCTCTGTCTACCGGATCCTTTGATCGCCGGCCATGTCACTCTGGCGCGCCTCGCGCAGCACCGCGGCGATAGTGAACGCGCCTTCCGGTTGCTCAGCGAGCTCGAGCAACAAGCTCATCAAGACACCCTGCCACGTGCTGCCGCGAGCGCGCACTTGGAGCGTGCCCATATGGCGCTGCTGCGCGAGGATATCGGTGCCGCGCAGTTGTCGCTGCGCCGTGCGGAGGAAGGCTATGACTGGATGCGCGTCGACCTTTTTCTACAATTGGCGAACGATATCGAATTGCCGCGACTGGCCCGGCTTCGGCTCGCGGTGCGCAGCGGCGAATCGGCCGAGGCACTGCCGACGCTGGCTGCGGAGCTTGCATGCGCGCTGAGCGCTCGGCGCCACCGGCGCGCGTTGCATCTGCGGCTGTGGATGGCCGAAGCGCTGCATGCCACCGGCCAGATGCGGCAGGCCATGGACGCCGTCGGCGAAGCCTTGCGCTTTGGGGCGCGAGAAGGCTTCGTGCAGAGCTTTGCCGACGAGGGTGCGACGGTGATCCGATTGGTGCACGAGTATCGCGTGACCCGTGGGCCTGATCAGCCATTCGGACACGGAACGATATCCAGAGACTATCTCGAGCGTCTGCTCGGGCCGTTGGATCTGGAACGAGGTGCGAGGTCCTTGCAGCCGTCCGGTGACGCGGTGTTCGTCGAGCCGCTGACGCGCCGGGAGCTGCAGACCCTTGAATTGCTCGCGGAAGGCCTTTCGAACACCAAGATCGGCGAGCGCCTGCTGGTATCGCAGAACACCGTGCGCACGCATTTGCGAAGCCTCAACGTGAAACTCGACGCGGCCAATCGCACTCAGGCAATTGCAGTCGCCCGCCGTTTGAATCTGATCCGCTGAGCCGTCGCGTCCGCGCCGGCCGAGCCCCCTAGCCTAAGTTGGCGACGATCGTCCGATCGGACGAGAGCCATTGCCCACGCCTCTTTTATTGTCTCTGGTACAGAGACCAAAAACAGGCACGGAGCCAAGATCGAGAAAGGGGGGACGATATGGTGAAACTGAGATCCAGCAACCGGATACTCGGGACTGCAACCGTGTTTTTGTCGAGCTTGGTTGGGTCAGCCGCGTGGGGGGCAGTGACCAGCACTCTTGACACGACCGCTTCGGACAGCGGCAAGCTGGAGGAAATCGTCGTCACGGCGCAGCGGCGCTCCGAGAGTCTGCAGGAGACGCCCGTCGCGGTCTCGGTCATTTCCGGCGATCAACTTGCCGCCAAGCACGTCACCGATATCTCGAATCTCGGGGCGGTGACGCCGAGTGTTGCCTTTGAGACTGCTAACAACGCGCAGGCCGTCAGCAACATTCAAATTCGCGGTATCGGCACCGTAGGCAACAATCGGGCCTTCGAGGGCTCGGTGGGTGTATTCGTCGATGGGGTATACCTGAGCCGTGCCGGCCAGCTGCTGTCCACTTTCCTGGACTACGACAATCTGCAGATTCTGAAGGGGCCGCAGGGAACACTGTTCGGCAAGAACACGACCGCCGGCGCGCTGCTGCTGACCAGCACTAAGCCGCAGTTCACCGACTACGACGGCTCCTATGAAGTGACCGGAGGCAACTACGGCAACGTGCTGGCACGGGTCGCGAGCAATATTCCGGTATCGGACAAGCTGGCGCTGCGCGTGGCGGCCCTGATCAGCAATAATGAGGGGTACGTAAAAAACCCTAATACCGGTGACTACTACAACTCGCATCGTCCGCGCGCCGCGAAGGTGCAGGTGCTCTATGAACCGACTTCGGATCTGTCCTTCCGCCTGATCGGCGACATATCCATTGAGCACGACAATTGCTGCTACGGCACGGTAGTTCTCGTTCCCGGCCCCGCGCAGCCGCTGATCAATGCGCTCACCCTCGCGAATGGACTCAAGCTTCCCTCCGCCAACCCGAAGGACTATCAGTCAGTTCTGAATCAGGACACCAATCAGCAGATCCATGACCGCGGCGTGGTGTTGCTGAGCGACTGGAATGTCTCGCCCGGCGCTGCGCTGCATTCGACCACTGCCTATCGTTTCTGGTCGGCGTCGCAGCGCGGCGGCGATTTCGATTTCTCCGGCGCGGATGTGCTCAACGGCAATGAGGCGTTCGAGACTCGCCAGTTTTCCCAGGAGTTCACCTTTGATGCCAAGACAGGCGGGACTTCGCTGTTCAAGTCGGCTGACTATTTACTGGGCGTGTATCTCGCACACGAAACGCTGCTGGGGACACGCGACCTGTTCTGGGGGCAAGAGGCGCAAACCTTTTGGAACCTGGCGCTGGCACCGCGTGGAATCCCGCCGGGGGTTGCCCATGCGGCACCGGGCCTATGGGGATCGGAACTATATCCTGCGGACGACAAGTCCTACGCGGCGTTCGCGCATGTCAATTTGAAATTCACGGACCAGTTCGGCGCCCTCGCGGGCATTCGATATTCAAAGGAAATAAAGCACGGCGCATTTCAAAATCCGTTCTTCGATAATACGGCCCCACCACCCACCCTACCGGTCTTTACGTTGATAGGGGTGCAGCCGGGTCCGCAATACACCGCAACGCATTCCGACAGCGCGATCAGCGGCACCGCCGGACTCCAGTACGACTTCGCGCCGGGCAAGATGGGCTACCTGACCTACAGTCGCGGTTTCAAGGCTGGTGGGGTCAACCTGGATAACAACGCAGGCGGACAGGTCGCGAACAATCCCGCCTACGCGTTCCTCGGCCCCATCCTTCAGTTTGTCCCTCAGGCGCCGCTGGATCCGACCTACCGGCCGGAAAAGGTCGACGGTGTAGAGGCGGGATTCAAAGCCGACTACCTTGATGACAGGGCCAGGTCAAATCTGGCACTCTTTTACGATAAAATCACCGACCTGCAGGTGGCCCAGTTTCTGGGGCTGCAGTTCACCGTGGTGAATGCACCGTCGGCGAAGGTTTATGGCGCCGAGATCGAAAATACCTTCAGAGTCACCCAGGAAATCACGCTCAATGCAGCTGCGACCTGGGTGCCCAAGGCGCAGATCGGCCAGTCGGCACTACTGGACCAACAGGCCGCAATATACAAAGCGGTGGGGGGACCCGGGATCACTCTGTCCGACACCCGCTTCGCGTTTGCGCCTAAATGGGCCGCGAGCCTGGGAGCCAGCCTCTTTCATCCTCTGAATGGTCGGGTTGCGCTGACGGGTGATCTCTCGGAGCAATTTAAAACCCGGATCAATATAGATACCGCGGATGGCACCCAGCAAAGCTCCGTCGCGCTGCTGAACGCGAGCGTAGGGATCGCATCGGTCGGGCGCAGCTGGAGCCTCAATGCCTGGTGTATGAACTGCGCCGATCAACGCTACAACACCCTTTCGTTCCCGGTGCCTTTGCAAACCGGAACCGAAGGGGCCTACGTCGGCGTACCGCGTACCTTTGGTATGTCGTTGAGGGGTCATTTCTAATTGAAGGGTCATTTCTAGGAGACGCGCATGTCGATCGATTTCAACGCGTCGTACACAATGACGATCGAGGGTCATCCGGTCAGCAGTCCGGAGACCATCGCCGTGGTGAATCCCGCGACGGAGGAGGTGGTGGCAACGCCGCCCGCCGGACGATTCACGCATCGTCAGGGAAGAGCCTTTCGGTCCGATTCTACCGCTACTGAAGTTCTCTACGGTCGATCAGGCCGTGGATCGTGCCAACGACAGCGACTTTGGCCTTGGTGCCTCGGTCTGGGCAGGCGACTACCGTGAGGGGCAGCGCATCGCCGAGCGCCTGCAAGCCGGCACCGTCTGGGTCAACGAGATTCACACCATATCGCCGCACAAGCCCATGGCCGGTCACAAACAATCGGGGATCGGTGTCGAGAACGGACTCATTGGCCTGCTCGAGTACACCGTGCCGCAGACCCTGTCCATCAAAAAGCTATGACGACGAGGGACCCGCGCACGGGAGCCGACACGGGTTTTGCGTTCGTCGTCGCTTTGGACGAGGCTGTAAGGCGGCCTTGCGCTAGGCTGGGGTGTATGGCCGCCGTCGGTGACCCAGCGTTTATGGGGAGATTTGGGCTATGAATACCGAAAACCTGCCCTTGGACGTAGCGCAGACTTTGGTCGACCCCAAGGCTTACGCTGACATGCAGAAGGTGCACACCGCGTTTAGCTGGGCGCGCGCCAAAAACCCGCTTGGCAGGGCCGTAGTCGAGGGCTGGGATCCGTTTTGGGCCGTGACCAAGCATGCCGACGTCATGTATGTCGGCCGCAACAACGATCTGTTCCACAATGCGGATCGCGCGACCGTTCTGGCGGACCAGGCAACCCTAGATCAGATCCGCAGCATCACGGGCGGCGATCCGAACCTGGTGCGCAGCCTAGTGCAGCTGGACGATCCGGACCATCGCAAAATGCGCGCGCTGACGCAGGCGTGGTTCATGCCGGCCAATATCGCCAAGCTCGAGGACAATATTCGAGAGATTGCCCGGTCCGAAATCGAGGCCATGGAGACCCTCGGGGGCGAGTGCGACTTCATCAACCAGGTTGCGTTGGGCTATCCGCTGCGCATCGTCATGGAAATCCTCGGTGTGCCGCGCGAGGATGAACCGCGAATGCTGAGGCTTACGCAGGAGATCTTCGGCCCCGAGGATCCGGAGATGAACCGCAACAAGCAGGATGCCCCAACGGCCGAACAGCGCGCCAGCATGCTCAACGCCGTGGTTGAGGATTTCGGGGCGTATTTCAAAACCATTACCGAAAATCGTCGCGCCAATCCGCGCAACGACGTCGCGACGGTGCTGGCAAACGCCATGCTCGACGGGGAGCCGCTGAGCGACCGCTACCTCACCAGCTACTACATGATCATCGCCACGGCCGGCCATGACACAACCTCCTCGACGATCGGTACCGCGATGTGGGCGTTGTGCGCCTTCCCGGAGTTGTTGCCGCAGCTCAAGGCAGACTTGTCGCTGGTCCCGGCCTTCATCGAGGAAGCGGTGCGCTGGGCGACGCCGGTACGCCACTTCATGCGGACCGCGACGGCAGATACGGAACTGCGCGGCCGCCGCATCGCCAAGGGCGACTGGCTGATGCTGTGCTACTGGTCCGCGAATCGTGACGAGGAGGTGTTCGACAAGCCCTTCGAATTCCGCCTGGACCGCAAGTCCAACAAGCAGATTGCCTTCGGCTACGGTCGCCATATGTGCTTAGGCATGCATCTGGCGCGGTTGGAGATGAAGCGACTGTTCGAGGAGATGCTGCCGCGACTTGAATCGGTGGAGGCGACCGGGCCGATGGAATTGGTCGCGGCAAACTTCGTCGGCGGACCCAAGCGGTTACCTATCCGATTCCGCATGACCTAAGGAGACCAGATGAGTGAAGCCTGCGAGGGCGGCGGTCTCGCCAACGTGACCATCATCGAACGGCTCTGAAACTTCAGAGGGACCATTCGTGCAAATCACTGCCGCCGTCACACGAGCACCGATGAGTGCGTTCACGATCGAGCAGATCCAGCTCGATGCGCTGCGCGCCGACGAGGTGCTGGTACGTATCGTCGGTGTGGGCCTATGTCATACCGATCTGGTGGGGGTTGCCGGCGCGTTCCCGATGTCTTTCCCAGCGGTGTTCGGGCATGAGGGCGCCGGTATCGTTGAACAGGTCGGCAGCAGCGTCAACAAAGTAAAGCCTGGCGACCGTGTGGCCATCACCTTCCGTTCCTGTGGACGCTGCAATAACTGCACCACTCACCACCCGGCGTATTGCTACACGATGCCGACGCTCAACTACACGGGCGCGCGCACCGACGATACCAAAACGCTATCGGACACCCGCGGCCCGATCTCCGGCAGCTTCTTCGGGCAATCTTCGTTCGCAACGCATGCGCTCGCGTACGAGCGCAACCTCGTGAAGGTTCCGGACGGCGTGCCGCTCGAGATCATGGGCACTCTGGGCTGCGGCGTGCAGACAGGAGCCGGCGCCGTGATGCGCGCAATGGTGTGCGGGAGGGGCTCGTCGCTCTTGGTGCTGGGCGGCGGCGCGGTTGGCCTGAGCGCGCTTCTCGGCGGCGTGGTGCAGGCTTGCGCGACGATCATCGTGGTGGAACCGCACGCGGCACGTCGTGAACTGGCACGGTCCCTGGGGGCCACGCACGTCATTGATCCGCTCGGCGCGGATCTTGCCGCCGCGGTCCGCGCCGTCGCGCCGGACGGTGTCGACTATGCCTTCGACAGCACCGCGATCCCGGCGGTGGTGGAAGCGGCGACCCAGTGCCTGGCACCGCATGCGATCTTCGGCTTCGTCGGTGTGCCGAACGCCGCGGACCTGGGTATGAAGTTGCCGGCGACGATGCTCGAGGTGATTTCGCGCGGCTATACCTACAAGGGAATCATCGAAGGCGACAGCGAGCCGGATGAGTTCATTCCGCAACTGATCGATTTGTACCGCGCCGGCCGCTTCCCATTCGATCGGCTGATCAAGACCTATCCGCTCACGGCGATCAACGAGGCCGTCTCGGATCAGCACCGCGGCGCCTGCGTAAAGGCCGTGCTGCTGAGCGGCGCCGACTGAGCACTGCGATCCAGCATTTCTCCGCTGATCAGTGGCGCTGCCGAAGGAACACCATGCTGACCAAATGGGATGATTATCCGGTTCACCAGACGCCAGATCCGGTCGCCTTCGCCGGTACGGACCGAAACTTCTACGACCGCTACTTCTTCAATGGGTACAGCCGCGACGGCAACGTGTTCTTTGCGGCGGCGCTGGGCGTCTATCCCCATCTGAATATCATGGACGGTGCGTTCTGCGTCGTGCATCAAGGCATCCAGCACAATGTGCGCGTCTCCCGGCACCTGCGGATGGAGCGCATGGACACGCAAGTGGGACCGTTCGCGGTGGCGGTGCTCGAGCCGCTGCACAGTTTGCGGCTGAAGTTGGAAGGCAACGACGCCGGTATCACCGCCGACGTCGTGTTCGAAGGCCGTGCGCCCGCCGTCAAGGAGCCGCGCTTCACGCGGCGCATTGGCCCCCGCGCCTTCATGGACTACACGCGCCTCACGCAGAGCGGCAGCTACCGTGGGTGGATCGAAATTGGCAGGCGGCGTATCGAACTATCGCCGGCCAACATCCTCGGAACGCGGGACCGCTCCTGGGGCGTGCGGCCCATTGGACTCGCTGACCCTCAGGAAACGGTGCCGCCGACACCGTTCCAGTTCTGCTGGCTGTGGGCGCCGCTCAACTTCGACGACCGTTTCACGCTGTACCACCTCAACGCGGATGCGCAGGGCGAACCCTGGAACACCGCTGCCGTGATGGGGGCGCTGGGCGAGGCGGCGCCGGAGCATATCTCCGACTGCCGATGCGAGGTAGTATTCGTCCCAGGTAGCCGGCATGCGCGTTCTGCCAGCCTGCACTTCCATCACCGGCGCGGTCCTTATCGCGGCGGCGAGACGCGCATCGATCTAAAATCGCACTGGGAATTCTACATGTCCGGCCTGGGCTACGGCCATCCGGAATGGGCGCATGGCTACAACAAAGGCGAGCTCGCATTCGGCTACGACACCATCGTCCTAGCGCAAGTCAAGACCTACGTACCGCCGAACCTGCATGTGCAGGCCTTTGTCACCGCGGACATGCTGTTACCCGACGGGCGGCGTCGCGAAGGATGCGGCGTCCTGGAACAGATGGTGCTCGGTCCATATGCGCCGTGGGGATTCCATGATGCGCTCGACGCGGCACCTCCCTAGAGCTTCCTAGGTGCCGCCGCAGCGGATGCTTTAAGAGGGGAGTACGCCATGTCCAATGTCCCATTCACCAACCCCGAGCAGGTCACTGCGGCCGCGCTGACCGACGTACTGCTTCGAGCACACTGCATTCGCGAGGCGAAAGTTGAAGCGGTATCACCCACGCGCATAGGTCACGGCATGGTGGGCGACAACTTTCGATTTTCGGTTGTCTATGATCGGGAGGAGGAGGCTGCGCCGCGAACATTGGTGGGGAAGTTTCCTTCTGCGAATGAAGACAGTCGAAATGCTGCCAAGCTGTACAGTCTTTATCTCCATGAAATTTTCTTCTATCAGAGAGTTGTTCAAACTGTAGACATCGCGTGCCCCACGACCTACGTCGCGGAGATCGATCTAGAAACGCAGGATTTTTGCCTCTTGATGGAGGACTTGGGGCCTGCGGAGCAGGGCGATCAACTAGGGGGATGCTCGCCCGGTACCGCGGCGGACGTGTTGTTGCAAGCCGCGGCGTTGCATGCGCCGCGCTGGGGAGATCGCTCTTTGCAGGCGCAGGAGTGGTTGGCGCGCGATCCGAATATTCGCATTTTCATTGCCGCATATCCGCAGCTATTTAGCGTCTTTCGTGAACGCTACACGGGCATTCTCGAAGATCGTCATATCGCCATTGGCGAAGCTCTGTTGCGATCGTTGCCCGCGTATTACGATCAGCATCAGCCGCCATGGACGATCGTGCACAATGACTTTCGGCTGGACAATATGCTGTTCAAGGCAAAAGGCGGCCAATTACCGGTGGTAACACTGGATTGGCAAACCACGAGTTTTGGTCCCGGCGCAGCCGACGCTTCCTATTTCCTTGGCGCTGGTCTACTCGAGGCCGATCGTGAAAAAAACGAAAAGCAACTGGTTCGTGAGTATCACGCTGCGTTGCGCGCGGGCGGCGTCAGCGATTACAGCTGGGAACAATGCTGGCATGATTACCGTCTGTTTGCATTGTCAGGATATCTGATGGCTGTCAGTGCGGCAGGTTCCGTCGGGAGAACCGAGCGTGGCGATGAATTGTTTCTCACGATGGCGCGCCGCCATGGGAATCAGATCCTGTGTCTCGAGTCACTGGGGTTAATTGCATAAGGAAACTCCATTAGCAAAGCAACAATGGATATCTTTGAGAGGTATTTTGCCGATGAATAACACCCTGCAACATCCGGCGATTCATGCTGTAAGCCATCCGGATCGGCCCGCATTTATCATGGCCGCCAGCGGCGAAATTGTAACGTATCGCGACTTGGATCGGCGCTCCTGCCAGGCGGCTCAGTTGTTTCGCGCACTGGGCTTGAGAGCCGGAGATCACATCGCGATTCAAATGGAAAATAACCGTCATTTTATGGAAATTGTGTGGGGTGCTCAGCGGGCTGGACTCATATATACCGCGATCAGCTCTCACTTAAAATGCGAAGAGGCTTCCTCTATCGTCGACAATTGCTTGGCGCGCGTACTGATTTCATCGGTGGCTTTGGCGGAGGTCGTCGTGGATATGGTGGGCAAAGTCAACGCCCTGCACTTATTTATGGTTGACGGAACACGACCGGGTTTTGAATCATGGGAGAAGGCATTGGCGCGACAGTCTGAAACGCCGATTGCCGATGAGCAGGCAGGTATTCAGATGCTTTATTCGTCGGGTACCACGGGGCAACCGAAAGGTATCTTGCCGACTTGGCGGCCGGGCTCTCCAGTACACCAGATGTCGCCGGCAATGGCGTCGCTTGCTGACTTTTTTAAAATTGACGAGAATACCGTCTACCTGTCGCCTGCGCCGCTCTATCACGCCGCGCCGCTCGTCTATAACATGCTGGTAGTGTTCAGGGGTGGTACCAGCGTCATCATGGAAAAATTCGATGCGGAATCGAGCTTGGCGCTGATCGGGAGATACCGGTGCACACACAGCCAGTGGGTGCCAATCATGTTTATCCGCATGTTGAAGCTGCCGGAAGCAGTTCGCGCAAAATGCGATTTAAGCTCGATGCGCTTTGCGATTCACGCCGCAGCCCCATGCCCGCGCGAAATCAAGGAGCAAATGATCGGATGGTGGGGAAACATCATTTGGGAGTATTACAGTTCAACTGAAGGCGCAGGCGCCACTATCATTAATAGTGAACAATGGCTCGAGCATCCCGGATCAGTTGGCGTGCCGGTGAACAGTAAAGTTCATATCGTCGATGATGCCGGCAAAGAACTTCCCGCCGGGAAAGTGGGGGCAGTCTATTTTTCGGATGGGCTGCAATCGTTCGAGTATTTCAATGACCCGGAGAAGACGCGAGAAGCATACAATGAAAAGGGCTGGTCCACGTTTGGTGACGTTGGGTACGTCGACGAAGCGGGATTCCTATACTTAACTGACCGCCGCAATTTCATGATTATTTCTGGTGGTGTAAATATTTATCCGCAGGAAATCGAAAACATTCTGATAACGCACGAGCGGGTTGCTGATGTCGCTGTGTTCGGTATCCCCAACGCAGAATTTGGAGAAGAGGTCAAAGCGGTTGTGCAGCCGCGACACTGGTCAGATGCTGGTGACGAGCTGGCGCAGGAATTGATGCAGTGGTGCAAGCGTCGACTGTCGCGAGTCAAATGTCCGCGCAGCATTGATTTCAAGCGGGAACTGCCGCGGCTCGATAACGGCAAACTTTACAAGCGATTGTTGCGAGATAGCTATCTGAAGAATGATTGAGAACCCACTTATCCGGCGCTTGTTGCGCTGATGCGCTACCGCTATGAACGAGCTTACCCACCGCACTATCGACGCCAACGGCATTCGCATTCACATTGCGGAACAAGGGAATGGGCCAGTGGTGCTGCTCTGTCATGGATTTCCGGAGTCGTGGTACTCGTGGCGTCATCAATTGAATGCGCTATCGCTGGCAGGATTTCACGCAGTCGCTCCGGACATGCGCGGCTACGGAAACACGGACCGCCCCGCTGAGATCGAACGCTATACCTTGTTTCACCTCGTGGGCGATATGGTCGGAGTGCTCGACTCCCTGGGTGAGAAACAAGCCGTGATTGTCGGGCATGACTGGGGCGCACCGGTTGCGTGGCATGCGGCGCTCATGCGCCCAGATCGCTTTCGCGCAGTTGTCGGACTCAGCGTTCCTTATCGGCCTCGCGGCAGCATCGCGCCGACCAGCGTGATGCCCCAAAATGCCGATGCCAGCTTCTATCAGCTGTACTTTCAGACTTCAGGCGTGGCTGAAGCAGAGCTTGAGGCCGATGCCAGGATCTCGCTGCGCAAGATTCTGTTTTCTGGATCAGGCGATGTGCCCAGGCGCAATCCGGGCGCCTCTTCTAGCTCGGGCGTCGGCATGGTGCCGCGAGCCGGCGGATTTCTCACTCGAATGCCGAATCCAGAAACGCTGCCTGCGTGGCTCAGCGATGCGGACGTCGACTTTTATGTGCAGCAATTCCAGTACTCTGGATTTCGTGGCGGACTCAATTGGTATCGCAACATCGATCGCAATTGGGAATTGATGGCGCCGTATGCCGGCGCTGCGGTGACCGTTCCGGCGCTCTACATCGCGGGCGATCTTGACCTTGTGGTTTCCTTCCCTCGAATGAAGGAAGTCATCGCGGACCTGGCGCGCTACGTTCCCCAGCTGCGAGGGACCATCATGCTGCCGGGCTGCGGCCACTGGACGCAGCAGGAGCGTCCGAATGAAGTCAACAAAGCGATCATTGATTTCTTATATGGCTTGCAGACGTCGCCGTTAATCCAATCGTAACGCGTTCTGCGTAATATACGGCTGGTTTCACTGGGGTAGAAATCCGCCCGGCTTTGCGAAGAACGGCGTGACCGGAGTGGCGCTGGCGCTCAACCGAGACCCCCGGTCTCGACCCTGAAGCTTAACTTTCCCGCCACCGAGCGGACCCTGGGGGGCGCTGCAAGCGCTCATGGACGACGGTGGACAGGTGACGATGGGCGCGGTCGGTGAGATCCCCGCCGCAGCCGTCGCGAGCATGCCGCAGGGTATGCTCGCCGGCCTCATGCGTCGCAACGGCGAAAGTTGGGGCAACCTGTTGCTGCGCCTTGATGAAGCCGTCATGCAGTCCGTCGTCGAGAACCGTGTCATCAGCGATCTGCACGTGTAGGATGACATGAGAACTTCGAGCTATCGCTTTGGGACAATGAGCATTTCACGATTGAGCAATGTCGAGATTGTGCGATCCCTGGCTACCTGATCGTGAGTCACCTAAAGCCAGCGGTTCACCTTGAGGAGCTGAACACAAAAGCGGCGCGCGTGCTTGGTCCGACATTAGTTCTCGCGGTATCAGTTGTAAGGGCAGTGGTACAGCCACTGAGGGTTTACTGCGCGCAGTTCGGCGAGGAAGCCACCCAACTTCATTTCCATGTTTTTCCTCGAACGACGGAAATCACGGCGGAATATCTAAAGGCTCGACCAGAACAGGGCGAGATGATTCACGGCCCCATGCTGCTTGATTGGGCGCGCACAAGATATAAAGGCAAGAAACTCTTGCCGCAGGAGATAGATCTAATCGAAAGCATACGAATCGCATTGAATCGTCCGGCGCAAGACGCGCTCGCAGGGGTACCAAACCGGTGACTGACAGTCAACGTGCAAAATCACGCCCTTCGCCCGAAAGCACTACGCAACGCAGTCCGGGCATCGCATCGAGCGTCGCAATCGCGTCCGCGATACTTTCGAACATGACCTGATCAAGCGCGTTGATTTTTTCGGGTCGCACCAGACGCACGTCGGCGACTCCGGATTCGACCGTGATCGTGACTCGCTCAGACATGTACTCTCCCTACGGGTGATGATTGACGACGCGGTGTCGTCGAGCTTAAGTTTCCCAATTCTGCGGACGTTGCCGCTCGCCGCCATGATCAGAGCGGGGCGGTGCCTGACGGCAGTCTTCCACGGCACGCGGAGGATTGACGCACCCTCGCCTGCGAAGGTAAGGTGTTTTTTTGTGCACACGAGGCCCATTCGATCAATCCCCTTAGCCCGCCATGAATGTGATCTCGACCGTGCACGTGCGTCGGTCTCAGGAAGAGCGAACAGCGCGTTCCGATCAACTGATGACCCAAGCGGCCATTGCCCTTCTGATCGAGCGCGGGGTACAGGGCACGACACTCGCGGCGATCGGCGAAAGAGCCGGCTATTCGCGCGGCTTGGTCACGCATCGCTTCGGTTCCAAGGCGGGTTTGCTCGCGCAGGTGCATGACGGCATCGCCGCCAGCTGGATACAGCGTGTGCAAGCAGAGGTCGGCAAAGCGGTTGGAACTACGGCTCTCGAGCGCGTGGTGGACGCACTTTTCCGCTTCATTGCCGAGGCGCCTGATGCGATGCGTGCGATGTGCATATTGCGCTTTGCCAGCATCGATCCGGCCTCGGAATACCGCAGCAATGTCGCCAAAGTGCACCGGGCACAGCGCCGCGACGTACAACGTTGGATCGAGGCAGGGCAGATTGTCGGCAATATCCGTCGCAGCGTCAGGTCTGAGCTCGCGGCTGAGCTGTTCTGCGCGGCTGGCGACGGCGTCGTTTGTCGCTGGATGGTGAATCCCGACCTCCCGATGAAAGCGCTGCACGAAGAGTTACGTGTCGGGATCGTCCGCTCTCTGGCCGCGACCACGCCGAAGCGCGCTCCGGTGCGCCGTGTCCCGATGCCGTCCGGCAAAAGGCGGCGTGGGGTCCGCGCATCGTCGAAAAGCCCGAAGGCACGAACCTGACGCGGGTTGAACGGCGCCGGTCCGATGCCCGCGAGTTCGATCACCGTGAATCCGGTGAGGGGTCCGCTCAACGTGGGAACCTCTTAGTTGACGGGTGCCGAACCGAGATTACAATAGACACTTGTTACCGGCAAGTAAATGACTTACCGGCAAGTTAATGACTCGCCCTACGCGCAGGGTTTGCTCGAATCGAGTCATGTGAATCTCCTCAATGGATCATCGCCGTCCGCAAATGCGTGTGGATGATCGAACAGGAAGTCGAGGCCCACGCATGTTCAATGCCATTCGATATGACGTCGACTCAGGGATTGCGACGATTCGGCTGCATCGGCCGGAGAGACTCAACGCCTTTACGGTGGAGATGGCGCGCGAGCTGATGGAGGCGTTCGACCTCGCCGACGCGGACGATGCGGTGCGCGTGGTGATCGTGACGGGAGAGGGCCGGGCTTTCTGCGCGGGCGCGGATCTGGCCACCGGCGCCGGCACATTCAAGCACGAGAGCGTCCCATTGCGGGCTGATGACGGGATCGACTATTCGAGCGAAGCCGCTCGCGATTCCGGTGGCCGGGTCACTCTGCGCATTTTCAATTGTCTGAAGCCGGTGATTGCGGCGATCAACGGGCCGGCGGTGGGGTTCGGCGTGACGATGACACTCGCCATGGACGTGCGCCTGGCGAGCGAGGCGGCGCGCTTCGGCTTCGTGTTCGCGCGGCGCGGCATTGTTCCCGAGGCAGCCTCATCCTACTTCCTGCCGCGGGTTGTCGGGATTTCGCAGGCGCTCGAATGGTGCTGCACCGGACGCGTTTTCCCCGCGACGGAAGCCCTCGCCGGCGGTCTGGTCAAGGCGGTGTACAAAGCTGAAGAGTTGCTACCTGCGGCATACGCACTGGCGCGCGAGATCGCAGACAATGCGGCACCGGTATCGGTGGCGCTCGTCCGTCAAATGTTGTGGCGCGGTTTGGAGTTCGATCATCCCATGCAGGC
>WNFD01003270.1_pt1 | contig 22336 bp, 21 predicted proteins | sample 5400491 | NCBI WGS metagenome assembly WNFD01 (sample SAMN13153343, study PRJNA577476) | soil metagenome | isolation source: 120 cm saprolite under Douglas fir tree site 2 hole 2 replicate 2 | place: USA:California | collected 2015-04-18
CCGACGAGACGCTTATCGCGACTCATCACCGGCAGACGCCTAAGCTGCAACTCCGCCATGTTCTCGGCCACGTGCGCGGCATCCTCGTCTTCGAAACAGTACTTGACCTCCGGGCTCATGGCGTCGCGTACCTTGCCGTCCGGTCCTTTGCCTTGGGCAATCCCGCGAATCGCGATATCGCGGTCGGTGATCATGCCGACCAGCCGATCGCCTTCGGCCACCGGCAATGCCCCGGCATCGATGGTCTTCATCAGTGTTGCTGCATCGCGAAGCGTATCGTCGGGCTTGATCAGCTTCACCTCGCGACCCATGATATTGGCGATCTTCATCGTTCGTCCTCCTCAAACGGCCGGTTGACCGTCACTGCGCGCCTCGATGCCGCAAGGCGCCGTCGGCTTGGCGAGCCGGCCTGGTGGATTGTTGCTCTCGACCCCAATAACAAAGCTGAGAGGCATTGGTTCCCCGTTTCGGGTCCCAGGAACGCAGGGCTCGGCGGCGGCGTTCATAGCAATGGTGGATCACGCTCTATGGTTCGGGGCGGTGAGCCGTGCCTGTCGAGTTCCTTTCGTCGAAAGGCCACCCCATGGCGATCCGCACGATTCTCGCGCCGCTGAGCGGCGGAGCCAGCAACGAAGGCGCAATCGATACCGCGTGTCGTTTGGCGTTGCGATTCATGGCGCATCTCGACGCGTTGCATGTCCGCGGCGATGCGAACGTGGCGCTGCCGCTGCTCGGCCAGGACATGGCGACGCCGGTTGCCGCCGAACTGATCGAGATGGCCGAGCGTGAGAGCGCGGCGAACGCGCTCAGGGCGAAGGCCGCCTTCGATGCGGCGATCGCCCATCACGGCTTCGTCCTGCGTGACGAGCCGCCCGACAAGGGTCAGCCGCATCGTGACGGCGCCTCGGCCTCATGGCGTGAGGAGAGCGGAGACGCGCCGACGATCGTGGCGCGTCGCGCCCGGTTCAGTGATCTCGTCGTTCTCGGCCAGTCCGGTCGCGTCGTCGACCAACCGAGCAGCGATACGCTCGAAAAGACGATCGTCCAAGGTGGACGACCGGTGCTGCTGGCACCGGCGCGGCCACAGACGCCGCTCGGTGAAATCGTCGCCATCGCCTGGAACGCCTCGCCCGAGGCGGCCCGCGCGGTGGCCGGCGCGTTGCCCTTTCTCGCCGAGGCGCGGGAGGTCCACACCCTGTCGCTCGGCGGCAAGGACGAGATCTTGGCTGAGGCCGAGCTGGTGCGCTATCTCGGCTGGCACGATGTTGCCGCTCGTACCCACCGGGTGGCGCCGATCAAGGGCGTGAAGACCGGCGAGGCATTGCTCGCCGCGGCGCGCGAGAAGGGCGCCGACCTTCTCGTCATGGGTGGTTATGGTCACGCCCCATGGCGCGAGATGATCTTCGGCGGCGCGACGGCGGATATCGTCGGATCGAGCCGCCTGCCGATCTTGCTGTCGCACTGAGCGCCGCCGGCGCGGGTCAAGGTCGGCGTGCCGTCAAGCACCACGCGACCGCCGAGTATTTGCTTGTTTCGGATCGAAATCGGCGGACAATCGACGCATTGATGGCGGGAGCATGAGCGCGCTGCGATGAGCCTCGATCCGGTCTTCCTGTCGCGCTTGCAATTCGCCTGGGTCGTCGGGTGGCATATTCTGCTGCCGGCCTTCACCGTCGGGCTCGCGTCTTTCATCGCCGTGCTGGAAGGCTTGCATCTGTTCTTGCGCCGCCCAGTCTTTCTGGCGCTCTCGCAATTCTGGCTGCGCATCTTCGCGATTTCCTTCGGCATGGGCGTCGTCACCGGCATCGTCATGCCGTTCCAGTTCGGGACCAATTGGAGCCGCTATTCGGACATCAGCGCCAATATCATCTCGCCCCTGCTGGCGTATGAGGGGCTGACGGCGTTCTTCCTGGAAGCGGCCTTTCTCGGCGTCCTCATGTTCGGGCGCAAGCTGGTGCCGCCGGCAATGCATTTTGTCGCCGCGCTGCTGGTGGCGGCCGGAACGCTCTTTTCGTCGTTCTGGATCTTGGCAACCAACAGCTGGATGCAGACTCCGGTGGGTTACCAGATCATCGATGGTCGATTCTTCCCGATCGACTGGTCGGCGATCGTCTTCAGCCCCTCCTTTCCCTACCGGCTGGCCCACACGGTCAGCGCCTTCTACGTCACCACCGCGTTCGTCGTCCTTGGTGTCGCGGCTTATACCATCCGGCGTGCACGTTTCCTCGAAGAAGGGCGGGTAATGCTGCGCCTCGCGCTCGGCTTTCTCATCATCTTCGTGCCGCTCCAGATGATTATCGGCGATTTGCACGGCCTTAACACCGCCCGCTACCAACCCGCCAAGCTCGCGGCGATCGAAGGTTTGTGGGAGACCGGTCGCGGCGTTCCCGCCTCGATCATCGGTTGGCCCGACATGCAAGCCGAGCGCAACGATGCCGAGCTCGCCATCCCGCGGCTTGGCAGCCTCTATCTCACGCATTCCTGGGATGGCGAGGTCAAAGGCCTGAAGGATTTCCCGGCCGATCAGCGTCCGCCGGTGGTAATCGTCTATTTTGCTTTCAGGATCATGGTTGGCGTCGCGCTTCTCATGCTCACCATCGTCGCCATCGGAATCGTTCTCCTCTGGCGCAAGCGCGTCGATACCAGCGGCCGGTACCTGCTCGCCTGCCAATGGGCGACGCCGCTGGGGTTCATCGCGGTCATCGCGGGGTGGACGACGACCGAAGTCGGACGGCAACCCTGGACGATCTACGGTCTGCTGCGGACGGCGGATTCGGTGACGCCGTCACTGACCGGCTCCGACGTCCTGATTTCCCTGCTCCTCTACATGGTGGTCTATCTTCTGATGTATCCCACCGGACTCCTCTTCATGGTCCGCACCGTCCGCAGCGGGCCAGAGCCGGGTGAGCAGGAGAACCTGGCGATCGCGAGCGGGCGGCCGAAGGACCCCGTCGAGGCGTTGGCAGCGCCGGAGGGCGGATGATGCCGTTTCTCGATCTGACGATGATCTGGACCGCGATCCTCGCCATCGGCATCTTCTTCTACGTCGCGCTCGATGGTTTCGATCTCGGCGTCGGCATACTCTATGGCTTCATCTCCGAGCCCTCGTCGCGCGGTCTGGCGATGAACTCGATCGCGCCGATCTGGGACGGCAACGAGACCTGGCTGGTGCTCGGCGGCGTCGGGTTGATGGCGGCCTTTCCGCTTGCCTTCGCGATCATCATTCCGGCCGTCTATTTCCCGATCCTGCTGATGCTGCTGGCGCTGATCTTCCGTGGCGTCGCCTTCGAGTTCCGTTACCGGGACCGGGCGCATCGCAGTATGTGGGATCATGGTTTCTGCTATGGATCGATAGTGGCGACCTTTTCGCAAGGCATGGTCCTCGGAGCGTTCATTCAGGGCTTCAAGGTCGAAGGGCGGCAATTCTCCGGCACGTCCTTTGACTGGATCACGCCGTTCTCCCTTGTGACCGGACTGGCGCTCGTCGCCGGCTATGCGCTGCTCGGAGCGGGTTGGCTGATCATCAAGACCGAAGGCGGGCTCCAGGAATGGGCGCGTCGGGCCGGCCGTCTTTCGCTGCTCGGCGTGGTCGCCGCCATCGCCATCGTCAGCCTGTGGACGCCGCTCCACGATGCCGGCATCGCGGCGCGCTGGTTCTCATGGCCGAACCTGGCGCTCCTCGCGCCGGTCCCGGTGGTCACCGCGCTCCTCGTCTGGGGTTTATGGCGCGCGCTCGCCGAGCGGCGGGAATACGCACCATTCGGCTACGCGCTCGCGATCTTCCTGATGGCCTATCTCGGCATCGCGATCAGCCTATGGCCGATGATCGTTCCCGGACATTTCACGCTCGCCGAGGCCGCCGCCTCGCAAAGCACGCAGGCCTTCCTGCTGATCGGTACGCTGGTTCTGCTGCCGGTGATCCTGCTCTACACCGCCTGGTCCTACTGGGTATTCCGCGACAAGGTCCGGGCCGAAATCGGCTATCATTGACCGGCGCCATCTGGCGGTTGCCGCTGCAGGATGCTGGCAGCTTCCGACGGCATGGCGTAGTCTTGCTTCATGGCGAACGCGCGCAAAAATCTAATTCTCACCGGTGCCAGCCGCGGCATCGGCCACGCGACCGTGCGGCATTTCAGCGAGGCGGGCTGGCGCATCATCACCACCTCGCGCGAGGCGGTGCCGGTCGAGTGTCAGCGCGACCCCAACTGGACGCATCACATCACCGCCGATCTCGGCAGCCGCGCCGAGCTCGACGCCTTCATCGCCGAGGCCAATGCGCTGCTCGATGGTGGGCCGCTGCATGCGCTGGTCAACAATGCCGGCGTCTCGCCTAAGGCGCCGACCAAGGAGCGTCTCGGCTGCCTCAACGGCGACATCGACGGCTGGTACGGCGTCTATCAGCTCAATTTCTTCGCGCCGCTGCTGCTGGCGCGCGGCTTCGCCGCCGCGCTCGAACTCGGCCAGGGCGCGATCGTCAACATCACCTCGATCGCCGGCCATGCCATCCATCCCTTCGCTGGCTCGGCCTACTCGACCTCGAAGGCGGCGCTCTCGGCGCTGACCCGCGAGCTCGCGGTCGAGTTCGGTCCGGTGGGCGTGCGCGTCAACGCGGTGGCGCCGGGCGAGATCCGCACCGCCATGCTGTCACCCGAAACCGAGACGCTGATCCCGCGCATCCCGCTGCACCGCCTCGGCACGCCGGGCGACGTCGCGGCGACCGTCTACTATCTCTGCGGCGAGGGCGCCGCCTATGTCACCGGGACAGAGATTTTCGTCACCGGCGGCGAGCATCTCTACGCGCCCTAGTACCGGCCATCACTGAACACCGAGTCATGGGAACATCGGTCTGTGCAACGATGGCAGGTACATACAACATGACCGATGAACCGACTTTACGAAAGTCGGTACTAGGCAACATGGCCTACCCAATCCGAATAAGGACTGGCGATCAGCCGATAGGCTCGCCGAATTCCCGGTGACGGCGGAGCCAGGCGGCGGCGTAGCTGCAGAGCGGCACGACAGTGGCGTCACTCGCGCGGGCGATCTCCATCACCCCGTGCATGAGCCGGCCGGCGGCGCCGGTACCGCGCAGCGCTGGCGGCGCCTCGACATGGGTGATCGCCAGCGTCGTACTGTTGCGCCGGTAATCGGCGACGACGATCTGCCCGTCGATCTCGAGCTCGTAGCGGCCGCGCTGGCGATTGTCGCGCACGGAATTCGTCACGCGGCCTTGGGCAGCGTCAGGCGGTGCCAGACATCGAGCAAGGCTCCGACGAGATCATCGATATCGGCATCGCTGTGCAGCGGCGTCGGGGTGAGGCGGAGGCGTTCGGTGCCGCGCGGCACGGTCGGGTAGTTGATCGGCTGGACGTAGATGCGGTGGCGCTCGAGCAGCGCATCGGTCGCCTCCTTGCACCGCCGCGCGTCGCCGACCAGCAGCGGCACGATGTGGCTGGCCGACGGCATCACCGGCAGGCCGGCCGCGGCGAGGCGGCGCTTCAGCGTGGCGGCGCGCTCCTGGTGGCGCGCGCGCTCGACGCCGCTCGCCTTGAGATGACGGATGCTGGCGAGGGCGCCCGCCGCCAGCACCGGCGAGAGCGCGCTGGTGAAGATGAAGCCGGGGGCGAAGCTGCGCACGAAATCGACCAGCGCCGCGCTCGCCGCGATGTAGCCGCCCATGACGCCGAACGCCTTGGCGAGGGTGCCCTGGATGACCGTCAGCCGCTCCATGACGCCGTCGCGCTCGGCGATGCCGCCGCCATGCGCGCCGTAGAGCCCGACGGCATGGACCTCGTCGAGATAGGTCATCGCGCCGTGCCGCTCGGCGACGTCGCACAAGGCGGCGATCGGCGCGATGTCGCCGTCCATCGAATAGACGGATTCGAAGCAGACCAGTTTCGGCCGCGCCGGATCGCTCGCCGCCAGCAGGCGATCGAGATCGGCGGCATCGTTGTGGCGAAAGATCCGCTTCTCGGCGCGGCTGTTGCGGATGCCGGCGATCATCGAGGCGTGGTTCAGCGCATCGGAATAGACGATGCAGCCGGGCAGCTGCCCGGCCAGCGTCGCCAGCGCCGTGTCGTTGGCGACATACCCCGAGGTGAAGAGCAGCGCCGCCGCCTTGCCGTGCAGCCCGGCGAGCTCGCGCTCGAGCAGGACATGGTCGTGGTTGGTGCCCGAGATGTTGCGCGTGCCGCCGGCGCCGGCGCCATAGCGCGCCACCGCCGCCTGCATCGCCGCCAGTACGGCCGGGTGCTGGCCCATGCCGAGATAATCGTTCGAGCACCAGACGGTGACCTCATGGCCGCTGCGGTGGTCGAGGGCGCGCGGAAACCGCCCGGCCAGCCGTTCCAGATCCGCGAATACCCGGTAACGATCCTCGGCAAGCAGCCCATCGAGCCGCTCGCGGAAGAAACCCTCGAAATCCATCGCGCCTGCTCTCTTTCGGGCGGAAATGTAATCGAGGTTCATCGTCATCACCATAGGGCGCTGTGTCGCGGCCAAACGACGATCGCGAACTCGTTGGCTGCCTGCCTTGACCTGGATCAATCGGGCCCGAGAAGACTTTCGCGTTGCGCCCGCTTGGCGAAATCCGACTGTTTGTATACAATTCAGCCGATTGAGGCGGAGCCCGCAATGCAGACCCCGAATCAACTGGTGGCGATCACGAACGACCGACCTCCGGCTTCCGATCCGCAGCCGGTGGGGTTCCATGGCGGCCTCGATACCCCGCTGCGTGACCTCGTCACCGCCGAGCTCCGCCAGGCCATCCTGGCCGGTCGCTACAAGCCCGGCCAGCGCCTGGTCGAGGACCGTTTGGCGGCGGATTTCGGCGTCTCGCGCAATCCTGTGCGCGAGGCCTTGCGCTCGCTTGCCGCCGAGGGGCTGGTGGCCCTGACGGCGCGGCGCGGCGCCACGGTAGCGGCACCGTCGGCGGCCGATGCGCGCGAGATGATCGAGGTGCGGGCGACGCTCGAAGCGCTCAACGCGCGCCATGCTGCGCGGCGCCGTGATCCGCAGGTGATCGCGCTGTTGTCCGAAGTGCTGCGCCAGGGCACGGCGGCGGCGGCCGCCGGCGCCATTGACGCGCTACCCGATCTCAACGCCCGTTTTCACGACGCGCTCGCCGCGGCCGGCAGCAACCGCGTGCTCGGCGATTTGATGCGCTCGCTGCGCTTGCGCACCGGCACGGTGTTCGCGCCGCTCGGCGCCTGGCGGGCGGGCGAGACTTGGGAGGAGCATGCCGCCATCCTCAAGGCGGTAATCGCCGGCGATGAGGCGCTTTCCGCTCTGCTCGCCGAGCGGCACGTCATGAAAGCGGGCGACGATTTCCTGCGCGGCGAGGGCCTCGGGGCGGCAGCGGATTCTTGACAGGCGAAAATTTGTATACAATTCTGTCGCGCGACATCTCGGGAGGACGGCAATGGCGAAGAGTGAATTCCGCCAGCAGATCGAGGCGGCGATCCAGCAGCGTCATTCGAAGACCCATCCGTGGAGCGACGCCTGGGTGAATGGCAGGCTCGACAAGCACCTGCTCGGCGAGTGGACCAAGCAGCACTACCACTATGTCAGCCTCTTCCCGCAATGGCTGGCCACCGTCTACGGCAACTGCCCCTATGACGACGTCCGCCATTTCATTACCGAGAACATCATGGAGGAGGAGGGCTTCGTCGGCGACGACCAGTTCCCCGCCGTCAAGCACACCGATCTTTTGCTCGATTTTGGCGAGCATTGTGGCATGAGCCGCCGCGAAGTCGTCGACGCCCAGCGCAACGGCGAGCTGCTGCCCGAGACGCTCGGGCTGCAGAGCTGGTGCTTCCGCCAGTCGCACCGCCCGACTGTCGAGGCGCTCGCCGGCCTCCTCGTCGGCCTCGAATCGCAGGTGCCGCAGATCTACAGCCGCACCACCCCGCCGCTGATCGAGAAATACGGCTTCCTCGAGGAGGAGATCGTCTTCTTCCGCCTTCACATCGTCGCTGATGCCGAGCATGGCGAGCGCGGCTTCGAGATCCTCGAGCGCTATGCCACGACGGAGGAGATCCGGACGAGCTGCGTCCGGCTGGTACGCGAGGCGACGCAGATGCGCCGGCTCTATCTCGATGGGCTCTACAACAAGTTCCTCGCCGCCCCCGGCAAAGAGGGTTCGCAAGCGCAAGCGGCCGAATGATCACCTACAAGACCTTCAGCCTCGCCGAGGCCAATCTCATCCTCGACGCGGCGCAGAAGAAAGCCGAGGAGATCGCCTGTCCCGAGGTGCTCTGCGTCGCCGACGCCGCCGGCTATCCGATCGCGCTGCGCCGCCTCGACGGCGGCAAGGTGACGAGCGTCGAGATCGCCATGAACAAGGCCTTCACCGCCGCCGGGCATCGCAAGGCGACGCACAATTACAAGAACGCCTATCCCGGCGAGGAAGCCTTCGGCATCTTCACCCAGCATGGCGGCCGCTTCACCGTCTTTGTCGGCGGCTTTCCCATCACCGTTGACGGTCAGGTCGTCGGCAGCATCGCCGCGTCGGGCGGCAACGGCGAGCAGGACACGGTGGTGTGCGAGGCCGGCATCGCGGCATTCATGAAACATATCGGGAAATAGGGGTGGTTGCTTGGGGCCGAGAGCGTGCGTCCTTCGAGACGCGCCTTGCGGCGCTCCTCAGGATGAGGAAGATTTTGATGTGGCAGCAAAGATTTACCTCATCCTGAGGAGGCCGCGGAGCGGCCGTCTCGAAGGACGCACGCTGCCCATGCGGGGCAAATCGAGGTGAGCCCACCTCTTCCCCTCGACTGGTACACCAATCCCGACGCCTTCTCGCACGAGCGCCGGACGCTCTTCGCCGCCGCTTGGCAGATGATCGGCCACGCCGACCAGCTCGCCGCGCCCGGCAGCTATATCTGCGCCAATCTCGCCGGCTGGCCGGTCTTCGTCATGCGCGATGCGGCGGGGTCGCTCGGTGCCTTCCGCAACGCCTGCCGGCATCAGAACCTGCCGGTGCTCGAAAGCGGTGCCGGCACCGCGAAGCTATTGCGCTGCCGCTATCACGGCTGGACTTATGATTTCACCGGCGCCTTCGTCACCGCGCCGCCGATGGTGGCGCCGACCGATCCCAGCGCGGCCGACCATCATCTCCAGCGTTTCGGCGCCGTCGAATGGCGCGGTCTCGCCTTGATCAATCCCGATCCGTCGGCGGCGTCGCCGACGGCATCGCTCGATGCCGTCGTCCCGCCCGATCGGCTGCTGCTCGACCATTTCCACACCGACATCACCAGCGAGCTCAATTGCAACTGGAAGGTGGTCGTCGACCGCTATTTCTCGGCGGGCGACGGCTTGCTCTGGTATTTTCCGTGCCTCGCCTTCGAGCCGCTCGTCGGCGGGCTCATCGTGCACCAGATCGTGCCGCGCACGCATCTGCGCAGCCGCATCGTCCACCACCTTTACACCGCCGCTGACAGTGATGCGGGATCGTTGGCCGAGGCCATGACGCGTGCCGCCGCAATCGCCAAGGCGGAATGCGAGGAAGCCCAGGCGCGCTATCAGGCCGGCATCGTCCCCGCAGAGGCGCCGACCGGCCCGGCGCTCACCGCCTTCCGCGCGCGGCTCCGCGCCGCCCATGCGCAGACGTCCGGCTGAGCCTTCTCCGAACCGTTATCTTCGGCGCGCCATATCTCCTGGCAAGCTCTTGCGCCGCGAGGTCACCGCCGAGGACGTGGCGCAGGCCTTCCCGCACCACGCGGTGGCGCTCAAGACCACCGGCGCCGGCACCACCGTCGACGGCGGCAACATCAATGCCATGCTGCGCTGACGCCGTTTATCTGAGGCGGAGCGGAAACACCAGATTGACCGACGGCGGCGCGTAGACCGGCTGCGGCGCCACATAGACTGGCGCCGGCGGCGGGTAGACGACGACCGGCGGCGGCGCCGGGTAGACGACCACCGGGGCCGGGTATTCGTAGACGGTGTCGTGCGGGTGGTGCTTGTACCAGCCGAGATGGCGACCATTGTCGTGCTCGTCGCCGTCGTGCTTGGCAAAGGCCGGGCCGACCCCGAGAGCCAGAACAAGTGCAGCCGACGCCAGTGTCGCAGAAAACGTTCTCGTCATTGTTGTCTCCACAGCGAGCGCCAAGGCGCGGATCGCTTTCATCGTTACGATTTCCGCCCTACCCCGGGTTGGGTCATTTTTGTGCTCGCGTCAGCGGCCAGCGCGAAAACGCCGCCGAATCCGATGCTTAGGAATGGCAGAGCGGGGCTGCCGAAAGGACTGTCGTCCAGCGTTCCTTGGAGCGCACCGGCGGGTAGGGCCAGCTCTTGTCGACGTGCCAAGTGGCGCCGTCAAAGGCGAGAAGCTGGGCGGCGTCGGCCGATGCGGCGCAGGTCACGACGGCCTTGACGTAGCCGCGTTGCGCGGCCGCCTTGAGGCCGCCTTCGACGCCGCCGGGGACGGCGCTGACATCGTAGATGTCGAGATCGCGCCGCGGCGGCGTCAGCGCCAGCGCGGCACGCAGCATGAGCGACGTGCTGCCGTTGTCGCCCGGCAGGAGGAAGGCGAGCCGGTCGCCATCCCTGACCTCGCCGGCAATCTCGTGGGCGAGACCCCAAATCAGCGGCTGCGGCATCTGCGTGTCGAAGCGCAGCCGCTTGACGAAGGCGAAAGGGACGAGCAGCGCGAGAAGGACCACGGCGGCGGGAACCCAGCGTCGCCTTTCCGCCGCGGCGGATTCCGGCGGGCGCGCCAGCACCCAGTCGCGCGCCACCACGGTGAGCGACAGCATGGCGAGCAGGGAGAGGTGCGTCATGTAGCGGAAATAGGAATGCGCCGCCTCGCCGGCGACCGGTCCCATGTGGATGACGTAGACGACGACGAGAAACGCGTTATAGACGGCGAAGAGCACCGTCGTCAGCAGCAGCAACCGCGTGCCCTCGCGCAGACCCTGCCGCCGCGTCAGCTCGATCCCTAGGACGATGACGGCGGCGATTACCAGGAAGAACAGCGGCTTCTCGGCGATGGCGACGAGGATGTTGGCGAGGGTGATCGGCAGGATGTCGAACTCCCAGAGCGAAGGCGGCAGGAGCTTGAGCTCGCCGGAAGCGAAATGGCTCAGCACGTACCAGCGCCAGACGCCGTAAAGCAGCAGTGAAGGCAGCGCCGCGAGGACGATGACGCCGACCGCACTGGCGCGCGCGATCCGCCGGTCGGCAAGGGCGAGAAGGAGCATCCCGAGCATCAGCCCGAATGCGAGGACGATGCCGACCTGCTTGATGCCGACCAGGGCGACGAGGCTGAACGAGAGCAGCGCCAACTCGTGGCTTGGCCGGTAGCCCTCGGCCATTGCCGCGAGACAGCGCGCAGCGAGCCAGCCGACGATGCAGACGCCGACCGTCAGTGCCGGCTCGGCATAGGAGGTGAAATCGATGCGCGGCACGAAGCCCGGGTTGAGCGCCATGACCAGGAGAAGACCGCCGGCGCAGGCAGCCCATGACGGTGCCGCAGCGAATGCCGCCTCGCGCGGCCGCAGCATGCGGGCGAACAGCAGGGCAAGCATGACCTGCAGCAGGATGTTGAGATGGACCAACGCGCCGGGCGGAAATTGCGGCAGCAGGAGCGTCGCAAGATAGGTCGCCAGCGGCTGGTTGTAAGGAAAGGCCGGCCAGGTCGCGAAGCTGGGGGCGCGATCGTCGGCGGGAAAGAACCCGTGATCGAAGAGATAGACCGCATTGGGCAGGAAATTGGTGAAGGTATCGGGCAGCGCCGGCTGCACCGCCGCCATGATCGCCCAGATCGGCAGTGCGAGCACGAAGATCCGCCAGACGGCGGCGAGGTCGGCGCGGGTCGGGCGCAGCCGCGGTGCGGCCAAGGCGGCAGCCGCCAGGGCAAGGAAGAGCAGCGCCGGCCAGCGCATCGATTGCACCGTCGCGACGCCCCACAGCGTCAGCACGAGGCAGAATGCACCCCAGCCGGCAAAGAGTTCCAACTCCGGCGTGCCGCGCCCGCCGGTCAGCGCCCGTCCGCAGAGCAGCAGAACTGCCCCGGCGAACAGAATACCGATCATGCCGCCGAGTTGCAGCCCGGACGGCAGCAGATCCGCCAATGCGACCATGGGTGCCTTTCGCGAGAGCGCGTCGCCAAGCGGCGCCGGGCGCACCCTCTAACGACCGCCCGGGGGAGCGTCAAGCGGCGGGCGGGCCGGCGGCGTCGACGCCGCGGCCGACGGCAGCCCTCCGGCACGCCAGGCCGGATCTCCCCGCGCAATAAAAACTTCTTTTCGCGGTGCACCATTGCTAGCAGCCCGGGCGTTGACGACAAAAAGCGACGCGGAGGAGGGTCAATGGGCAAGATGAAGGCGATGCGCCTTGCCGTGGCGGCAGGCGCTCTGGCGCTCGTCGGCTGCGCCAAAGAGCGCTTGAGCGAGCCCAAGCGCACCGGTACCGAGGAGCTTCTGGTCTCGACCGCCATCGATCACGTTGTCAGTCAGCTCAAGCCGACCTTTCCCGCGGGAAGCAAGGTCTTCGTCGATCCGCAATATTTCGATACCACCCCGGCAGACGACGTTCTCTACGCGAAATACGCGCTCGGCGCGGTCAGGGACCAGTTGCTCAAACAGGGCGTGCACCTGGTCGAGGACCGCAAAAGCGCCGACGTGGTGGTCGAGCCGCGATCGGGCGCGCAATCGATTGATCACGACATGTTCCTCATCGGCATTCCGAGTTTCGACGTGCCGATTCCGCTTGCCGAGAAACTCACCTTTCCCGAGATCGCCCTGTTCAAGAAGGATCGGCAAACCGGCGTCTCGAAGTTGGCGATTACCGCCTATGCAGCGAAGGACGGGTCCCTCGTCGACTCGGTAGGGCCGGTACTCGGCTACTCCGACAGGACGCGCCGGGTCGTGCTGTTGTTCTACGCATGGACCGAGACCGACGCGCCACCCGACGATATCCAACGCTAGATCCGGGTCGGGGCGACGATAGCTCTTTTAATCCGATCCGGACTACACCATATCCTAATCGGTTCGGGGCGATGGGGACGGCCATGCTGACGGACGAGAGGCTGAAAACACTTTATAGGTGCAGATTAGATCGAAGGCGTCCTACATTCGGCCTGCATCGCAGGCAAGATTCTATCGAAGAGAGAATTTCTTGCGGATCGGTCCGGCTTGGCGCCAGGTCAGCAAGTGATGCAGATGGGGCCGCGGCGGAGTTGCGGGTTTTGTGCCGGGAACAGCCCCGCCGTGATCAATCCGATGCCATTGCGGAAATCGGCGCCGAGCGGTCCGCCGACAGCGCCGATCCGGCCCTCGGCGAGACTGACATAAGCATCGCCGCGACAGAGCGCGGCGACGAGCGGCACCTGCGCGGGCGCGCCGCCGCTCGCCACCGCATCGGCGACGAGCGGCCGGGTGCACAGCGTGTAGCCGCCCGTGGTGGCGGCAGGGTAGAAGATGATGACGACGCGATAGGCGGTGTTCGGATTGCCCTCGGTCGTGAAGTGTTCCGACCAGAAGCTCCAACCCTGCATTGCATCGGTCACGGCGCGATCGAATTCGGACTTGGGGAGCGGCGAGGGATTACCGCGCACCAGCACCGTGATGTCGGGGCCGTTGGCGCGGGTTTCGCCGGGGAGGTAGCTCGCGTCATAAGTGACGTTGTAGATCGGCGTTCCGGCACAACCGGCGAGGCCGAGCAAAACCACGGCGATGCTCAGTCGCAGCGTCGTTGCCATGGTTGTTCCTTCTCTCTCCCTGCGGCAGGCAATCTGGTCGCCCAGCCTCGCGATGCCGCCATTCTACGCCGGTCGACGCGATCGAGAGTAGCCGCCCGCCGGTCAATTTTGGTTGAGGGGTTGAGGCGGGTTTGGTTGAGGCGGGCCGACTGCCGCCCGGCTCGCTGGAGCGTCTCAATGGAGCTTGATGCGAGGCTCGATCCGGCGCGCGATGAGATTGGCCGAGGTTTCGAAAGCGACCGGCCAGAAGCCCTCCAGCGCCAGGCGGTGGCGCTTGTAGAGCGCGCGATACATCAGCCGCGCAAACAGCCCCTCGACCCGCAGGCTGCCGCCGACCAGGGCGCCCATCAGGCTGCCGATGGTCGAGTAGGTGCCGAACGAGACCAGCGAGCCGAAATCGCGATAGACGAAGCTCGGCAAGGGCCGGCCGGCGAGGCGGGCGGCCGTCGATCGGACGAGCAGGATGGCTTGCTGGTGCGCCGCCTGGGCACGCGGCGGCACCGGCGCAGTATGGCCCGGCAGCGTACAGGAGGCGCAGTCGCCGCAAGCAAAGATCGCATCGTCGCGCGTCGTCTGCAGCGTCGGGCGGACGATCAGCCGGTTGATGCGATCGCTTTCCAACCCGTCGAGACCGGCGAGAAAATCGGGCGCCTTGATCCCTGCCGCCCAGACGACCAGCTCGGCGGCGAGAAACTCGCCGCCGGCGAGGGTGACACCGTCCGCCGCGATGGCGGCAACCCGGGTCGCCGTGCGCACGCTGATGCCGAGCCCCGTCAACAGCTCGTGCGCCGCACTCGACAGCCGCTCGGGCAGGGCGGGAAGGATGCGGGGGCCGAGCTCGACGATGGTCAGCTTGATCGATTTGTCGAAATCGATGCGGTCGAGGCCGAAGGCGGCAAGCTCGCGCATCGATCGGTGCAGCTCGGCGGCGAGCTCGACACCGGTGGCGCCGGCGCCGACGATGACGCAATGAAGCTGCCCCGGGCGCAGAGGCTCGGTCTGCGCATTGGCGCGCAGGCAGGCATTGACCATGCGGCGGTGAAAGCGCGCCGCCTGCTCCTCGGTGTCGAGCGCGATGGCATGCTCGGCGGCGCCCGGCGTGTTGAAGTAGTTGGCAACGCTGCCGACCGCGACGATCAACGTGTCGTATTCGATGACGTGGCGCGGCGTCACTTCCCTGCCGTCCTCGTCGAAGGTCGGCGCGACGAAGACGCGGCGGGCCGCACGGTCGAGGCCGTCCATTGCACCGATCCGGTAGCGGAAATGACGCCAGCGCGCCTGTGCCATGTAGGCGACCGCCTCGGCGTGGCTGTCCATTGTGCCGGACGCCACCTCGTGCAGCAGCGGCTTCCAGATATGGGTGCGGGCGCGATCGAGGAGGGTGATCCAGGCACGCTGGCGCCTGCCGAAGCGACGACCGAGCTTGCTGGCAAGCTCGAGCCCGGCGGCGCCGCCGCCGACGATGACGATGCGATGCGGCTCGGCGCCGCCGCTGGCCGGCCGCATCACCGGCTGGCGATCGGCGAGATCAGCCCGACCTCTATCGGCTATGGCGTGGCCCTCGCTCATGTCAGCCTCGACGCCCTAAGATCGGGTCAAGCTAGCGGTACAGTCGTCAATGCTCAACCTTGCCGAGGATCCGCCATGAAACCGGGACCGACCATGAAGCATATTTTTGTCGCGATCGTCCTCTGTCTCGGCTTGGCAACCGCGGGCGTGGCGCAGACCACGTCGGGGACGGCGATCGAGGTCGTGCATGCCTTCGCTCGTGCCACCGGCGCTACCGCCAAGACCGGCGTCGCCTATCTGACCATCATCAACAATGGCGCGCACGATGATCGGCTGGTCGCCGCGTCGAGCCCGGTGGCGGAAAAGGCGGAGCCGCACAGCACGACCGATGACAATGGCGTTATGCGAATGCGGCCGTTTCCCGCCATCGAGGTCAAGGCTGGTTCGCGCGTCGAGCTCAAGCCTGGCGGCATCCATCTCATGCTCATGGGCCTCAGGGCGCCGCTCAAGCAAGGACAGAGTTTCCCGCTGATGCTGACCTTCGAAAAGGCGGGCGCGATCGAGACGACGGTCACCGTCGAGGCAGCCGGCGCGAAAACCGGTCACGACATGAAGGGGATGAAAATGTGAACGCCTGGGAAGGCTGCGACGATGAGCGGCGTTTCCTGGATGGGATCCAGGGACGCACGGACCTGGCGAGGGTGTTCGCGTGCCTCGTTTCCCTTGCTCCAGAAACCAGGGGGAGCGGCCGATGCCGCGACGTCGAGTTGCCGTCCTTGCCGGATTTATTCTCGCCATTGCCGCGGGATTTGGCGCGTGGCGCGCGCTGCAGCCATCGGCGAGCGCCAGCGGCGAGCCGCCGCCCGCACCGGCCGTCCCGGTCGATGTCGCGACGGCCGTGCGCACCGACGTCCCGGTCTATCTGCGCGGGCTCGGGACGGTGCAAGCCTATAACAGCGTGACGGTGCGCAGCCGGGTCGATGGCGAGCTCGTCAGGATAGGTTTTGTCGAAGGCCAGGACGTCAAAACCGGCGACGTGCTGGCAGAGATCGGGATCAGGCGCAGCTCGCCAATGCACGGCTCGATCTCGCACGATTCCAGGCGCTGGGCGAGCACCAATATGCCTCGCGCCAGAGCGTCGACACGCAGGCGGCGATGGTTCGCCAGCTCGAAGCTGCGGTGAAAGGCGACCAGGCGACCATCGACAGCGCCAAGGTGCAGCTCGGCTACACGACGATCGTCTCGCCGCTCCACGGTCGCGTCGGTGTCCGGCTGGTTGATCAGGGCAACATCGTTCATGCCAGCGACGCCAACGGCATCGTCGTCGTCAACCAACTGCGGCCGATCTCCGTCGTCTTCACGCTGCCCGAGGAGACACTGCCGGCGATCAACAAGGAAATGGCGAGCGCGGCATTGAAAGTGGTGGCGGCGAGCCGCGATGAGAAGGAGCAGTATGGCGAGGGCGTGCTATCGCTGGTCGACAACCAGATCGACCAATCGACCGGGACGATTCGCCTGAAGGCGACGTTCGCCAATGACAAGCTGACGCTCTGGCCAGGACAGTTCGTCAACATACGCTTGCTGCTGCGCACCGAGAGCAACGTTGTCACGGTGCCGTCCGATGCGGTGCAGCGGGCAGCGCAGGGGCTTTTCGCCTACGTCGTGAACCCCGATTCGACGGTGGTTGCACAGCCCCTCAAGGTCGGCCAGATCGGCGACGGCGTTGCGGTCATCGAAGACGGCGTCGCGGCAGGACAGCGCGTCGTCACCGCCGGCCAATACCGTCTGCAACCCGGCGCCAAGGTTGAGCCGCGTGGCCCCAACCCGCCGGCTGCCGGCAAGGACGGCGCCGGGCAGACCGCGCGAGTCGGCTCGTGAGCATCTCGGCGCCATTCATCGCCCGGCCGATCGCGACCTCGTTGCTGATGGCGGGCATTCTGCTGATCGGGGCCGCCGCCTATCCGCTGCTGCCGGTGGCGCCGCTGCCGCAAGTCGATTTTCCGACCATCCAGGTAACAGCGCAATTGCCGGGCGCCAGCCCCGAGACGATGGCGTCGTCGGTCGCGACGCCGCTCGAGCGTCAGTTCGCGCAGATTCCTGGCGTCACCCAGATGACCTCGACCAGCGCGCTCGGCAGTACGGCCGTCATCGTACAGTTCGACCTCAGCCGCGACATCGACGCGGCGGCGCAGGATATCCAGGCGGCGATCAATGCGGCCGGTGGGCAGCTGCCGAAGAACCTGCCCAACCCGCCGACCTATCGCAAGGTCAATCCGGCGGATTCACCGATCCTGATCTTCGCCGTCCACTCTGACGTGCTGCCGCTCACCGTCGTCGACGACTATGCGGAGAACGTTCTCGGTCAACAGATCTCGCAGATCACCGGTGTCGCCCAAGTCAATGTCGGCGGGCAGCAGAAACCTGCGGTGCGCGTCCAGGTCGATCCGGCCAAGATCGCGGCGCTCGGCATCGGCCTCGAGGACATCGCGACGGTGATCGCCTCGGCCACCGTCGACACCCCGAAGGGAAGCATCGACGGGGTGCGGCGAAATTTTGCCATCTACGACAATGATCAGATCCTCAACGCTGCGGCGTGGAACGACGTTGTCGTGACCTACAAGAACGGTGCACCGGTGCGCATCCGCGACATCGGTCTGGCGGTCGACGGACCGGAAGACACGAGGCTTGCCGCCTGGGCAAACAATCAACGCACCATTCTGCTACCCGTCTTCAAGCAGCCCGGCGCCAACGTCATCGACACGGTCGGACGGATCAAGGCGATGCTGCCGCGGCTCCAGGCGGCGATCCCGCCGGCGATCAAAGCCGACATCCTGACCGACCGCACGACGACGATCCGCGCCTCGGTGAGCGACGTGCAATTCACTTTGATGCTCACCATCGCCCTCGTCGTCATGGTGATCTTTCTCTTCCTGCGCAATCTCTGGGCGACGATCATCCCGAGCGTCACGGTACCGCTCGCCCTGGTCGGCACTTTCGCGATGATGTACGTGCTCGGCTTCAGCATCGACAATCTGTCGCTGATGGCGCTCACCATCTCCGTCGGCTTCGTCGTCGACGACGCGATCGTCATGATCGAGAATATCCATCGTCATATGGAGGACGGCTCGACCCCGCTGCAGGCAGCCTACAAGGGAGCCGCCGAGATCGGCTTTACCATCCTGTCGATCAGCCTCTCGCTCATCGCCGTGTTCATCCCGCTGCTGCTGATGGGCGGTATCATCGGGCGCCTGTTCCGCGAATTCGCCATCACCGTGACGATGACGATCGTCATCTCGGCGGTGGTCTCGCTGACGCTGACGCCAATGATGTGCGCGCGCTTCCTGAAGAGCGAGCACGAGATCCGCCACGGTCGTCTCTATCTCCTTTTTGAGCGCGGCTTCGATGGATTGCTGGGCCTCTACCGCGGCGGCCTCGATTTCGTCCTCCGGCACCAACTCCCCGCCCTGCTCGTCTTTCTCGCCACTCTGGTTGCGACCGTCGTCCTCTACATCGCCATCCCCAAGGGATTTTTCCCGCAGCAGGATACCGGCCTCATCACCGGCCTCTCGGAGGCGGCGCAGAACGTCTCGTTCCCCGAGATGGCACGGCTACAGCAGGCGCTGGCCGAGATCGTCGCCAAGGACCCCGACGTCGCCAGCTTCGCCGATTCGATCGGATCGACCGGCGGGGGAACGCTGAACAACGGCCGTTTCTTCATCAATCTCAAGCCGCGCGACCAGCGAACGAGCTCGGCCGATCAGGTGATCAACCGTCTGCGCCGCGAGCTGGCCAAGGTCGAGGGCGCCTCGCTCTTTCTCCAGGCGGCGCAGGACATCACCGTCGGCGGGCGCATTTCGCGCACGCAATATCAATACACGCTGCAGGACGCCAATCTCGATGAGCTAAACCAGTGGGCGCCGAGGATGCTCGCCCGACTGCAATCCCTGCCGCAGCTCCAGGATGTCGCCAGTGATCTGCAGGCCAGCGGCGAGACCGTGACTCTGACGATCGACCGCGATCAGGCGGCGCGCTTCGGCATTCAGCCGGAATTGATCAACAACACGCTCTACGACGCCTTCGGTCAGCGTCAGGTGGCGCAATACTTCACCCAGGTCAACAGCTATCATGTCATCCTTGAGGTGACGCCGGAGCTGCAGGCCATGACGGCGACGCTCGAGAAGATCTACATCAAATCGCCGGTCACCGGTCAGCAAGTGCCTCTCAGCACCTTCGCCAAATACAACACGCGCGCCGTCAGCTATCTCTCGATCGGCCACCAGGGCCAGTCGCCCGCCGTCACGCTTTCGTTCAATCTGCGTCCCGGCGTCTCACTCGGGCAGGCGGTGACGGCGATCCAAAACGTCGAATCCCAGATCGGCAAGCCGGCGGGGCTGATCGGCACTTTCCAGGGCAACGCCCAGGCCTTCCAGTCGTCATTGTCGAGCGAGCCTTATCTCATCGCCGCCGCTCTCCTCGTCGTCTACATCATTCTCGGCGTTCTCTATGAAAGCTACATCCATCCGCTCACCATCCTCTCGACGTTGCCTTCCGCGGGCGTCGGCGCACTCCTGATGTTGATGAGCTTCGGCTATGATCTCAGCGTCATCGCCCTGATCGGCATCATCCTGCTTATCGGCATCGTCAAGAAGAACGGCATTATGATGGTCGACTTCGCGATCACCGCCGAGCGCCAGGGGATGAAACCGATCGAGGCGATCCGCCAGGCCTGCCTGTTGCGCTTCCGGCCGATCATGATGACGACGATGGCTGCGATGCTCGGCGGATTGCCGCTGATGCTCGGCGCCGGCACCGGCTCGGAGCTCCGCCGCCCGCTCGGCTTCGCGATGGTCGGCGGCCTGGCGTTGAGCCAGGCGCTGACCCTCTTCACGACGCCGGTCGTCTATCTCTATCTCGACCGCGTCAACACCTATCTCGCGCGGCGCCGCGGTACCCTGGCGGCCAAGCCGGAGGCGGCGCAGTGACGCTGCCGACGCGCCATATCCTCGCCGGGTTTCCGCCCTCGGTCTCGCCGAGCAGCCATGCCGTCGAGAGCGACGGCTGGGTGTTCCTCACCGGCCAGTTCGGGCGCGATCTCGACGCTCCGGAGGCGGCGCTGCCCGACGACATCGCCGCGCAGACCCGGCGCACGCTGGAGAACCTGCGCAAGGTGCTGAACGGCCTTGGCCTCGGGCTCGAAAATGTCGTCAGCGTGCGCGTCTTCCTGACGCGCTTTCGCGACGATTACGCGGCGATGAATGCGATCTACGCCGAGTTCTTCCCCGTTGGCGAGCGCCCGGCGCGCACCTGCGTCGGCGTCACCGATCTCGTGCCCGGCGCGCGGATCGAGATCGACTGCATCGCACGTCGCCCCTAATGCGTGCCGGCACGCGCCGCCGCGATCGCCGCCCACACTCGGTCCGGCGTCGCCGGCATGTCGAGATGGGTGATGCCGAGCGGTGCCAGCGCATCGATGATGGCGTTCATCACGGCGCCGAGCGCGCCGACCGAGCCGGCCTCGCCGACGCCCTTGATGCCGAGCACGTTGGTCGTGCACGGCACGTTGTTGAAGCTGATCGTGAAATTGGGGATGTCGCCAGCTCGCGGCATCGCGTAGTCCATGAACGAGCCGGTGACGAGCTGGCCGCTTTCGGCATCGAAGATCGCCTCCTCCATCAACGCCTGGCCGATCCCCTGCGCGATGCCGCCCTGGATCTGGCCCTCGACGATGACCGGATTGACGATGACGCCGAAATCGTCGACCACCGAGTAGCGGCAGATCTCGGTCGCGCCGGTGGCCTCGTCGATCTCCAGCTCGCAGACATGGCAGCCATTGGGAAAGGTGTTCTTGGTCGCCGTGCTGAGGCCGATCTCGTCGAGCGATGCCGGTGCGCCGTTCACCGGAGTCCTCATCTCGCGCGCTCGCCTGGCGAGCTCCATGATGCCGATCGAGCGGTCGGTTCCGGCGATCGCGAAGGTGCCCTCGTGGAACTCGATATCCTGTTCGGCCGCCTCGAGAACGTGACCCGCGAGCTTGCGCCCCTTGACGATGATCTTCTCGGCGGCATCGACAAGAGCAGTGCCGGCGAGCATCAGCGACTTGGCGCCGCCGGTGCCGGCCCCCTGTTTCAGCGCATCCGAATCGCCGGTGACGAAATCGATCGCGTCGAACGGAATGCCGAGCCGATCCTCGAGGATCTGTGCGAACGCGGTCTCATGGCCCTGCCCCGAGGGCCCGGAGCCGACCGCCATGACGACGCGTCCTTCAGGGGTAAAGCGGATATCGGCGGCTTCCTGCGGCTGGTTAGCCGTCACTTCGAGATAGTAGGACATCCCGATGCCGCGCAGCCTGCCGCGCCGCTTCGCCGCCTCGCGCCGCGCGGCGAACCCGGCCCAGTCGCCCTGCTTCAGGCCGAGCTCCATCGTTGCCGGGAAATCGCCGCTGTCATAAGTGACGATCATCGGCGTCTTGTAGGGCATTGCCTGCGGCGGCACGAAGTTGCGGCGGCGAATCTCGTCTGGCGCCAATCCCGTTTCGCGCGCCGCGGCATCGACCAGCCGCTCGACGATATAGGAGGTCTCCGGCCGGCCGGCGCCGCGATAGGCGTCGACCCATACCGTATTGGTAAAGACGGCGCGGACGTTCACATAGGCCGCCGGAATGCGATAGGCGCCGGTGAGCAGGCGGAACCCCGCCATCGTCGGAATCATCAACGAGAAGGAGGAAAGATAGGCGCCGACATTGGCGTAGCTCTCGGCGCGAATGGCGAGAAACCGTGCTTCCTTGTCGAGCGCCATCTCGGCATGGACGCGTGCCTCGCGGCCCTGGCTGTCGCTGAGGAACGCTTCCTGCCGGTCGCTCGTCCACTTGACCGGACGACCGAGATTCTTCGCCGCCCACGGCACCAAGGCATTTTCCGGGAAGGCGAAGCTCTTCATCCCGAAGCTGCCGCCGACATCTTGCGTGACGACGCGGATTTTCTCCTCGTCGACGGCAAGCCCCGCCGCCAGGTTGCGCCGCATGCCGAAGACGCCCTGCGAGCCGAGATGGACGGTGTAGCGATCCGCCGCCGTATCAAACTCGCCGACGACGCTGCGCGCCTCGATCGAGTTGACGATGACGCGGTT
>WNFD01005250.1_pt1 | contig 22332 bp, 13 predicted proteins | sample 5400491 | NCBI WGS metagenome assembly WNFD01 (sample SAMN13153343, study PRJNA577476) | soil metagenome | isolation source: 120 cm saprolite under Douglas fir tree site 2 hole 2 replicate 2 | place: USA:California | collected 2015-04-18
GGAAACGAAGCCCAACGTGCAGCCGAATGGCGGCATGCGGATGTCGCAATGCCTCTTCCGCACGGCCACGTTTGCGAAATCGGTCACTGTGGCCTTGGTCGGGCCCGCTCCCGGCAAATCCGCTGCGCTCGTGCCGCGCAAATTCTGGCGAACGCAGTTCCATCCGCCCGAGCCGAAGGATGAAGACGAGCGGCCTGTTCCCGGCAAAGCTCCGGACAAGGTTGGTCCCGAAGGTGAGGAGGACGCGCCGAAACCGCGCCACCTCGACGGGCTCGGTGAGGAAGCCTACTGGGTGGGTAACGGAATCACGGGAGCGCTTTACGTGCTCCAGGGCGACGTCTTCCTGCGCATCAGCGTCGGAGGGGTTCAGGGAGAATCCGCGCGCATCGAAAAAGCCAAGGTGCTGGCCCGCGACGTAATGAAGCGCCTTTGATCCCAAACGCCGCACTCAGCAACCCATGGATATACTTTACCTACAGAGCGAGGCGGCTCTTCGGACCGGGCTCATCGCGCTTAGAATCCGCCGGCCTCATTTCTCGGAAAAGATGTAAATTGGACGACATCACTAACCCGGGGCTCAAGTGCACGGCGGGAGGGAAATGTATTTTGTTGGTGAGGTTGTCCGCCATAACACGAACCGCAATCTGGCCTTGGCGGTGTGGTTGCTGGTAAATCGACGCTGTGATGGTGCCCTTTTGGAAGTAGGGAGACATTTCCGCGAACAGGTCCGTGGTTATCAGCTTTACTTTTCCAGCCACGCCCCGCGCCCCAAGCGCATGGCACACCGGCAAACAATTCACCGTGTTTACGTAGATCCCCGCAAGGCTCGGGACACGGCGTAGGAGGTCGAAAGTTTTTTGGAAACTTTCATCTTCATCTTCGTGCCCTTCAATGACGCTCACGATCTTTCCGCCAGCGCAGTGCCGCGGGAACGCTTCCGAAAAGCCATCGGTTTTCTTACGATGATCCTCGGCAGTGAGCATGCCCGCAACGACCGCAACCTTCGAACCACGCGGAACGAGCTTGCCCATCAGTTCACCGGCCAGGCTGCCATTCAATGACGGCTCCACGCAGACGATGCTGGAACGGCGGCTCTCGGGGGCATCGGTGGATACGCAAACTATACGAATACCTTTCTCTTCCGCGTCGTCAATGAGCGGAGTCAGATCTTTTGGATTTCCTGCGGTGAGAATAATTCCGTCGACGCCGCTTTGTACCAGTTCCTTGAATACCTCGGTATCTCCTTCTCCGAGCGCCTGCACGGGACGGTTCACGAACTGAATCCCCAGTTGTCCGACGCGCCGGGCTTCATCCAGGACTCCGCTCCAAAGCTGGTCGTAGAAATAGTGAATCTCCCGGGGCATGCACACCCCGACTCGAGCGCTCGCTTTGGCAACGGACAAAGCGCGAGCCGCCAGATTCGGGGTGTAGCCGATCTGTCGCGCAACTTGCAGAATCCTTTGGCGCGTGGATTCCTTGATCCCTCCGCGCCCGTGCAAGGCGCGATCCACAGTTCCAATCGAAACCTTCGCCATCTCGGCGATCAAGTGGATTCCGCTTCTCTCTTTAGCCATTTTTGACGCCCAAATTTCCTTGCGTTCGTGGCTCAAAAAATCTGAGTTATTCTCAAATGTTGTGGATTACCGCGTGAATCAGGTGGCGTTTTCCTTGAGCCCTTCCTCTCTACGCTAAGCTGGGCGCTTGCTCGCAGTTGATCGCCCAGGGTATGCCGAATTGATCGACAAGCACGCCAAAGCGGACGCTCCAGAAGGTTTTCTGGATGGGCATTTGCACTGCGCCGTTTTCCGCAAGCGCGTGAAATACCCGTTCTGCATCCACAGGGTCATCGATGCCAAGCAGCACGGCGAAACCCTTTGGTTGTTCATGCTGCGCGGGAACAGGGTCGGCGCCCATCAAAACGTTGTCGCCGACTGTGAGAGTCGCACGCAGGATCTTCTCGCGCCATCTCGGTGGCACTTGTTCTGCCATGGGCGATTTGCCATAGGTGAGCATCGTGATGATTTTGCCCCAAAAGCATCGTTCATAAAACTTGAACGCGGCCTCGCATTGCCCGCCAAAAGCTAGATTGGGAGTCAATCGCATGGTGCGCTCCTTGAGATTGCCCGAAGCGTGATTGCCACAAGGGCACTTTGTGCCACTACGCTGGCACCCGCAAAAGTGCAAATCGCTAGAAGGGAAAAAGCGGTTCGCACGCACCTAGCCAGTCGAGAAAACGCTTCAGAGCCGCATCCGGATGAATCATTTCAATTCTTGCAGTCCAAAAAGCGTGTGGTACTATATCACGGGCGTTAACGTACACATTAAATTCATTTCCTTTTTTTTCGCTCCGTTTTTTTTTTGCTTCGAGGACATTTTCATGCTGCGCAGCCTTAGGCAAGTCTCTCGCCCTGCCGTTTTTCTCCTTTTTGTGCTGCTCTCAGTCGTCTTGCCAGGTGTGAACGTCTTTGGAGCGTAGCGCGCCAGAAATCTATGCAAACCTGCGTTCTCGGAATCGACGCTGGCCTCCGATGAGAGCACAGAAGCTGCGCATGCTGCTCTTGGTAGGTGTGCTCTTCGAAGCCGCGTACGCGTATCCCTTGCTTGCCGAATCGAGCCACGATGCTTGGTTGCGGTATGCGCCAGTCGGGGAGACTGCGGGGGAAAAATACGCCTCGCTTCCCGCGGCCGTAGTTGTGCTGGGAGATTCTCCAGCGCTTGGCACCGCGCAAGGAGAACTCATTCGGGGCGTCAGGGGCATGCTTGGAAAGACGCTGCGCGCCGAAAAAGATCTGCCTCGGGAGAGAGCCATTGTTTTGGGTACCTTCGAATCGCTTCAGGCCGTGGTGCCTTCTTTTCACCTTCACAGTCCCTTGAACGAAGAAGGTTTTTGGCTGACGACCGGAAAAGTACACGGATTCCCCTGTCTTATTGTTACAGCCATGACTGACCATGGCGTCTTGTATGGTGTGTTCGCGCTATTGACCAAGATCGCTTCGAATGCGGATATCGCATCCTTGGACGAAGTGCAGCAGCCTCATGCCCGGCTACGCTGGGTGGACCAGTGGGACAACCTCGATGGTGGAATCGAACGTGGATACGGTGGGCGTTCGATCTTTTTCGAGGATGGCAAGGTCCGCACCGACTTGACGCGCGTCCGCGAGTACGCTCGCTTGCTCGCTTCCATTGGGATCAACGGCTGCTCCATCAATAATGTCAATGCGGATCCTCGCCTTCTTGAAGATGATTTTCTGCCGCAACTCGCTCGCATCGCTGACGCCTTCCGTGAATGGGGTATCCGGATCGCCGTAGCAATTGATTTGAGCAGTCCCAAGGTCATTGGAGGGCTGGATACATTCGATCCGCTGGACCCGCGTCTCATCCAATGGTGGCGCGAGAAAGTGGACGTGATCTACCGGCGGATTCCAGACTTCGGCGGATTTGTTGTCAAGGCGGATTCCGAAGGCCGGCCCGGCCCGTCCGCCTATGGCAGGACGCCCGCGGACGCCGCCAATGTGATTGCCCGCGCGCTCAAACCCCACGGCGGCATCGTTTTCTATCGGGCGTTTGTATACGACCATCACCTCAACTGGCAAGATCCTAAGAGTGACCGCGCGAAAGCTGCCTACGATATTTTCCACCCCCTCGATGGCAAGTTCGACGACAACGTCATCATTCAGATCAAACATGGGCCCATTGACTTTCAGGTCCGCGAACCTGTTTCTCCCCTCTTTGCCGGGTTGCAACGCACCAATGCGGCAATGGAGCTGCAAATCACTCAGGAATACACCGGGCAGCAGCGGCATTTATGTTTTCTCCCATCGATGTGGAAAGAGGTGCTCGATTTCGATATGCACCTGAACCAGGATGGCACGTTTGTCAAAGACCTTGCTTCCGGCAAGACGTTTCGTCGTCCGGCGGGGGGATTTGTCGGCGTCGCAAATATCGGCACAGACGTGAATTGGATCGGGCATCCGCTGGCGATGGCCAATCTGTACGGGTTTGGCCGCCTGGCGTGGAATCCCGATCTTAGTGCGAGAACCATCGCTGAGGAATGGACGCGGCTGACCTTTGGAAACGATCCAGCCCTTGTAAGTACGCTTGCCGGCATGCAAGTCAATTCGTGGAAAGTTTATGAGAGCTACACCGGTCCCCTGGGAGCCCAGACACTGACGGACATTCTTGGCAGTCACTACGGACCGGGAGTGGAATCGTCCGAGCACAACGGCTGGGGCCAATGGCACCGCGCTGACCGTGACGGGGTCGGCATGGATCGTACTGTGGCCAACGGAACCGGCTATGTAGGACAGTATCCTCCGCCACTAGCCAAGCTGTACGAGTCTTTGGAATCCATGCCTGACGAGTTACTGCTCTTCTTTCACCACGTGCCCTACACACGCGTGTTGAAGTCCGGGAAAACTGTGATTCAACACATTTACGACTCGCACTACGAAGGCGCGGAACGCGCCGCGCAGTACGTCCATCTATGGGAATCGCTGAGAGGCCGCATCGATGAGCAGCGTTACTCCGACGTTTTGGCGCGGCTTGAATATCAGGCGGCGCACGCAATTGTCTGGCGAGATGCCGTCTGCAACTGGTTCTTTCGCACTTCCGGCATACCCGATGCCCAGCACCGTGTGGGAATTTATCCCCATCGCATCGAAGCGGAAGCCATGGAGCTCCAAGGCTACTCGGCCTTGGACGTCGTTCCGTGGGAAAACGCTTCCGGCGGCAAAGCAATCGAATGTCTGCAAGCGCGAGGATGCACGGCTTCTTTTCGTTTTACGCGCGACGCAGGGTGGTACGAAATGGACATTGTGTACTTCGATCAGAACAATGGCAACTCTAGTTTTCGCCTATTGGTAGGCGATCAGGTAGTAGATGAATGGACGGCGAACGGCATTCTTCCTGCGACGAAAATTGGAGGTGATTCTTCGACGCGGCGGCGCATTCGTGGATTGGCGCTGCGCCCGGGAGACGAGATTCGCATCGTGGGAAGTCCCGACAAGGAAGAGCATGCTGCACTGGACTACGTCGAGATTCGCTTCTCACCGAACTGAGATCATTCCTTACGAACGCGGGAGCGGAATTCTTATGAGGGATCGTTCGTTGAACTGTGCACAGCATTCGCGAGGAAGTATCCAGCTTCACCTAATTTTCCCGTTCTTCGCCAGGCCTTCCAGCCAGCGCCGTGCGGTCGCGGCTTCGGGGCTATCGCCGTGGCTCTTCAGGAATTCACGCAGAGTCTGCGCCGCGTCGTCGTACCGCCCTACCGCGGTGAGCGATTGCGCAACAAGTAGCTCGATCTGGGGCGCCTTTCCGTTGGACTCGGTCAGCGCTAGTTGGGACGTTTTCAGCGCCTGATCATATCGTTGGCGATAGTAATATGCTTTGCCCAGCGCCCAATGGGTCTCCCACCCGCCAGCTGCTTCTAACTGCAGCGATTTCTCGAGCGGGGCGATGGCCGCTTCGTATTTCCCCTGGTCGGTGAGAGCCATTCCGAGCGCCCCCAAAACGTGAGCGTTACTTGGATCCATCTGGGCGGCCTTTTCCAGAACGCTTTGCGCCCGCGTCCATTTGCGCAGATTTAGGTACAGCACCCCTTGCACAAAGAGGACATCCGGGTGCGCGGGAGCAAGCTTCACCGCTTCGTCCACGAATTTCTCGGCCTCTGCCAGCTTGCTGGCGCTTAACGCTTGCAACGCTTTGTCGAGAGCTTCTCTTGCTTTCGGCGCGAGCAGCGGTCTGCCCGGGATCCCCGTGTTATCTCCCGTAGCCGATTCCCTTTGCAGATAGATGTCAACTTCGGCCCTCACGGCGACGGGTACAGACACATCCTTTTGTGCGATCTTGTATCCGGTCGCGTTGACAACCACTGTGTAATCGCCTAGCGATCGCAGAATGAAGAAAGCGCGCCCGCGCGATGCCTCTCTCTGATCGGTGGGCATTCCTTCCTTGAAGATCTTCACACTCGCGGGAGCGGAGATGGGCTCCCCCGAACTGTCGCGCACGGTTACCGAAATTTCCGCTTTGTCTCCCCGGAAAAGAGTTCCTTCACTTCCGCTGTCCTGGCATAAAGTCGGAGGCGTCGTCAAGAAAAGGCAGGGAACTATAGGTAGCATGAACCGCACGATCCGGAGCGGCGCGCGTAGCTTTGGAAGGCACATAAGTACTCGAGGGGAACCGGACCAAGAGTAGTCCCGCATGGTGAGTGCGTCAAGAACTACGGAGCGCTGGAGAAAGCGAGGGGAAGCCAGGGGGGGATAGTACACGAGTCTGTGTGGCAACCTCTTTGTCCGACCCTCAGCTGTCGAAGTCGCATTGATTTCATTGCACTTACGGCCCGGCTTAAGGCCGAACCCCCTCAGAAATGTGGGTGCCACACAGACTCTAGTACACCCCCCATCAAAATGGATCGTCTTCAAACCAAAGGAGTTGCGGGAAAATCATTTTGTAACTTGCTGAATTGAAAGAGGATGGATGACGGGAGATTTTGTTACTGGTGAAGAGGCGGAGAAGCGGGAACTCGGAGCGGAACGATTAGGCTGGCGGCTAACCATCAAAGACGATGTTAGCATACAAGTACCGTACTTGTCAAGATAAAGTTGAAGGTAACCGTCAAATTCGGTGACTAGCGCAAACCGCTCTAAGCGCAGAGCTTGTACCCGAACTGTCGGAATAGCGATCGGTGGCGGTGCCGATTTGAGAGGGGAAGGCGACCGTTACGGCTGCAATGGCGGCGGCGAGCTCGACATCTTTTCAAGGAGGTCGTCGTCGGCTTTCTTGTGGAGTTCGCGAACTTTGGCGAATTCTTGGCTTGCTGCGGCTGTATTGCCCATGGCCTGATACAGTCGCCCCAGTTGAAAGTGTGTGTCGGGCTGGGCGGGATCCAACTTCACGGCTCGCGACGCGCATATCGTCCTTCAGTTGGACGGCTTTCTTCAGTAACGTAAGGGCTCGCTCCAAGTCGTTTTTTTTCAATTCGATGTCGCCAAGATAGGCCAAGGCTTGGGGGTTGGCGGGATCGATCGATAACGCGATCTCGAACGCGGGTTTTGCGTCATCATATTGACGCAGCTTCCAGTACAGATAGCCGAGTCCGAAATTGGCGCTGGGCTCGCGCGGAGCGACCTTTATGGCGGCCTGGAATTCGCCGATGGCCTCGGTTGTTCTGCCTAGGCCGTCGAGCGCCTCGCCCAGGAGCATGTGGGCGGCGGCGGAATCCGGCTCCTTCTGCTGAATCCACTGGAATTGCTCCAAGGCGCAGGTATTTCTCTTCGACCACAGACAACTGTGCGCCAGGAGTTTGTGCAATTCGGCATTTTCTGGATCGGACTTTGCAGACAACTCGAGATAGTTCGATGCTTCGGCGAACTGCTTCGCGCCGTAATAGCTTAGGCCCAGCAAGAGGCGCGCCTGCACGCTGTGCGGGTCTAGTGCGGTCGCGGATTTAAGCGGGGCGATGGCCGCCGCGAAGTCGCCTTGTTTGAATTCGGCGAGGCCCAGGTTGAGGTGGATGCCTGGAAGCTTGGGGTTGAGGGCGAGGGCTCTTTTGTAGGCGGCGGCAGCTTCCGAATATTTTTGTTGCTTGGCAAGGACCACACCCAGACTGGCAAACGCCCCCGCGTCGCGGGGATTTCGCTCCGTTACGGATTGCCAAACCCGAGCAGCCTCTTCCAGGTTTCCCTGTTGTTCGAGAGCCAAGGCCTCTGTGGGACTGGGCGCTTGCGCGCTCGCAAGCGCCGCCGGCAAGAACAGCGCGAAAGCTGCCAGTCTTAACCCCCAGTTGGTCATGACTTAAACGCAGCTCCAGAATTCCCATTCACACAAACAAACCAGGACCGTCGCAGGTCTGACTAGGCAGCTTATCCAAGTCCTCAGATATAGCTTAACCCGGCCTGACGGCAGAGGAACAGCTCGCAACTTCGAGGCATATGCGCAAATTTGCGCTGGTAAAACAAAACCCCGCTCGCACGACGGTGCGAGCGGGGCAAGGTGCAATCCTCCAGCGTGGTTTTTAGAAGACGATCTTCATCCCGAGCTGGAAGATCCGTGGTTCGAAGGCAGAAGTGACCTGGCCAAATTTACTGTCGCCGAGGTTAGTGCTGACGTCATGGAATTGGGTGTGGTTCCACGTGTTGAAGCTTTCCGCGCGGAACTCCAGCCGGCTGCCCCTTGCTTCGCTAAGGAGGAAGCTCTTGAAGAGTGATAGGTTCCAGTTATCGCGGCCCGGTCCCCGCAGAGCGTTGTGGCCCAGCGTGCCGAAGGCACCGACCGCCGGAAGTGTAAAGGCCGTCGTATCGAACCACTTGGCGACCGTGTGTGGATAAGAGACGCTGCCGGTCAGGTTTGGCCGGTTCGAGGCAGCAGGGAGGCCGTTGCCGCTCTGGTTGCCGCTGATTCCGATGTTGATCGGCAGACCGGACGACATAGTCACGATTCCCGACACTTGCCATCCACCTAAAGCGGTCTTTACGAGCCGGCTCTGGTTGCTCCGGAAAACCGGAATGTCGTAGATGAAGTTGACTGCTGCGCTGTGCGTGCGGTCATACCCACTCGGCCCGACGTCGTATCGCCACCCCAAGTAGGGATTCGAGACGTTACCCAGATCACCGCCGCCATTGCCCGCAGTGGTCGGGTCAATCGTGCGCGAAAGCGTGTAGTAGGCCCGCAGCTGAAGGTCGTGGCCCACCTGGGAGTTGAGGTCAACCTGGAGTGCGTTGTAATGCGAGTTAGCCTCGTTGGCGGTCAGCCGAATGGCATGGAAACCGGGATAGGTCAGGCCCGGCGCCAAGGTGTATTGGCCACCGTTGATGAGTGCCGGAAGGGCGCTGGGATCCGGGAGATTGTATTGGCTGCGGTCGTTCTGATGGCGGTTCTGGTTTCCGACGTAGGAAACGGACAGAACAGACTTAGCATTCAGCGAGTGCTGCACGCCAACGCTGTACTGGTAGCTCGCGGGAAGCTTGTAGTTGTCCACGGCAAGCCCAGTTAAGTCCGCGGGGTTAATCGGCTTGCTCGCAGCCGCACCGGTAGCGAGCAAGATGCCAGGGTTCGCCAATGTGACGCTGTTGTTAGTGACGCCCAAGCTAAACGGAATATTCGGGCCAGCGTCGTACATGTCGTTGCCCTGGATGCGCTCGTACATGATGCCGAAGCCGCCGCGGACGACAGTCTTGGCGTTGCCGGTCACATCGTAAGCAAATCCAAGTCGTGGGCCGAAGGCCGCCCAATGATTGTTCACCAGACCTTTGGGCACGCCGTTCTGGCCGGGGATGCCGATCCCGTTCAAGTAGAGCTGAACGCCCGCCAGAATCGGATTTGGGCTGGTCCCTAAACCCGGGCTGAGGGGGCTAACCGTACCATCCGAGAGCATGACGGCTGTTTTGGCTTTGTCGTAGAGCGAGGGGTAGAAATTACCCATGCGGTTGTTTGCTTCGTATGTGTGTGGCACTCCGTCCCAGCGCAGGCCGAGGTTGAGGGTCAGCCGACGGTTCACGCGCCAGTTGTCCTGGACGTAGGCGGCCCAGGAAACGTTGTTCCACTTGCCGCTGTCTTGCACGGCGAGTTCTGAATAGCTCTTGGAAGTGCCGAGCAGAAAATCGGCAAGGTCATTGCCGGGCTTGGATTTGCCACAACCCGGCGGTGGATTGACAGCTGGGCAGGGAGGTGTGGTAAACGTCCCGTCAAAGTTAAACGAACCCTGGGTTGTACCGAACAGGTCCTGGACTTTTTTGTAGATCGCCCAGCTCGCCCCGAACTTAAGCTGGTGCGCTCCCTTGGTCAGTGAAATGTCGTCGCGGATTTGGTAATCGTCCGCTTTGTTACGCCATGGCCAACTGGAGATTTCGAAATGTGAGTTAATCCCGCCGTTCAAGTCAATATTCGGGATGCGGCTCAGGTTGTTTGGACCGGTGAATAGCCTCGAATTCGTACTGACGTAGCCAGTGGGGAGCGCCAAGCTGGCCAAGCCGGAACCTGCAAAAGGAATAATGTTGATGCGGTTGCCGTTGTAGTTGAACGCGGTCTCGTTGAGGAGTGTTGGACTGATGGTGTACGTCGCGTGGATTACGCTGCTATACGACGGATTGCCGAACGTGTCGCCGACGGTCGGGACGTTAGCACCGCTCCACTGACTGATTCCGTAGTTCTGCGTGACCTGTTCCGCAACATAGTGGCCGAAAACAGAGAACTTGCTAGTGAAGTTGTGGTCAATTCGAACGATCTCTTCCTTCAAATTCGTGGGAGAGTTGTTGCCACCGATAAATGTAGGACGTCCATTCGCATCAACGGTATTGCTCTTGGGGAAAATTCCGGCCGAGAGAAGAGCTGCCGCGTTTGGAGCAATCATGCAGGACGGAATCTTGTTGCCGGGGAACGGCGATCCTTGCACGATTCCCGGGGGAAGAAATCCACCCGGGCAATTGGCCGCGAGGACCGATGCCTTAACCTTTGGCGACCCGTCCGCGTTGGTGGCATCGGGAACGTTGATCACGGCTAGGTTGGTGCTGAAATCACCGCCATATGAGGCGGGGTCGGGAACCGTCTGGTTGGTGAGGCCGCCATTAACATACCTGCGCCACTCCATGTTATAGAAAAAGAAAGTCTTCTTCCTGTCCGGGTTGTACAGCTTGCCGAAAGTCACTGGGCCAGCAACGTTGAAACCCCAAACGTTCTGCCTTAGCTCAGCGACTTTTTGTGGAGGCGGGTTGAAGAAGTTGCGCGCATCCAAGGCGTCGTTGCGCACGAACTCCCACGCCGCGCCATGGAGCTGGGTCGTCCCGGACTTGAGGACCATGGTCATGGTTCCCCCGGAGGACAGACCATAATCGGCACTGTAGTTGGAAGTAAGCGCACGGAACTCTGCGATCGCGTCCAAGGATGGCGCAATGCTCATTCCGCCGGCGCCGCCGCGATCGTCATCTTCGCCGCCATCGAGCAAATAGATGTTGTGATTTTGACGCATGCCGTTGAATTCCACGCCGGAGTCTCCACCGACCGGTACGTTGGGGGCGGAGGCATTGATCTGACTCGACCCTCCCGGCGTCAGAGCAGCAAGCTGGTAAATGCCACGCCCGTTCACCGAAAGCTGCGACAACTGCTGGCCGGTGATGAGGTTGCTGGCCTCACCAGAATCCGCTTGCACATGGACGACGTTGGCTTCGACGGTTACCGTTTCCTGTGCCGCGCCCAATGCCATCTGGAAATCCACGCGCCTACGGTCGCCTACGTTTAGCACCAGGCCTTTCTCCTCGGCGACTTTGAATCCCGAAGCCTCGGCCTTAACGCTGTAGTGGCCAATGCGCAGATCGACCGCGGCATACTGGCCCGAGTCGTTCGTGGTAATCGTGCGGGCCAGATTAGTCTCCGCATTTGTAATAGTAATCTTAACGTTCGCCATGACCGATCCCGATTGGTCAGTGACGGTCCCAACGATGGTGGCATCCTGTGCAGATGCGCGGAACGGCAAGCCAGCGAACAACACAAAAAGAATCAGGAGATAGCGTAGATTGGACAGCTTATTTGCATGCAAATTTGGAATCTTCATTCGTGTACCCCTTCGAGGAGAAATTTGCGCGAAAAAAGGATGAGGACAACAATGCGATTTTGTTGAGGACTCATATTCTCTCCACCCCACTACAGAATCGAGAAAGAACCCGAACCCCTAAAGCATTACGGGACGTAATGCATTTGTACGTGTGGCTATTTAGAGCCAAGAGAGAAAGCTTGTCAAGCAGAAATAATGATATTTTAAAGAAAAATATTGATATTCTAAAATTGGAAGAGGGAAAAGCAGGGAGTCCTATGGGTTTGGAGCTTCGGCCCGGGACATATTTTAGCATTTGCAAGGCAGGTATCCCCCAGCACACTCCGGCCGTACGGAATCCGTGCTTCAGCCACACCTGGAACTGAAATGATGTTCGACTGAAATAAAAGCAAACCCCGCCGTTAACGTTAACGGTTGAATTGCTTGTATTATTTAAATGAGTGCTTGTCAAGTGAATTTTGACTAAGTGGCGTGACGACCGGTAATTTGGGCGGTCATCGGCTTGTTAGGGGAACAAAGACGACTTGACGGTTAGCGGGACCGAGTATGAGTTAGCGCGATCGTTGGCAGCGAGACTTGTAGCTGAGTGCTACATTATGACTGGGCCGCAAACGGGAGGCAGATCGGCTTCGCCCCAAAACCAAGATGATCACACCCAAACGAAGGCAGGGAATAGACTGGTGTTTGGCGTTGGGTTTTGCGACGGCTCAGGTCCTGGCGTTACTCTCGATTTTGCTGGCCGCGATTGGCGCATCCGGTCAACAGGGTTCCGATCAGAAGACAAAGCAACCGCCTCCAAGCATGGGTGTGGCAACCGGCGTGGCGCATCCCGCGATCAAGGATTCGCATTCCCGGCCGATCACGGCCGGCGGATTCGTGGACGATGCCCCCATCGTGTTTAGCGACATCACGAAACTAGCAGGTCTCGATAAATTTCTGCACCGCTCTGGAAGTCCGGACAAGAAGATGATCCTAGAGACTATCGGTTCAGGCGTAGCGTTGCTGGACTATGACAACGACGGGTGGCTCGACATTTATCTCCTGAATGGTTCCACGATGGCGGCATTGAAAGAGAAGGAGACTCCGCACCGAGCCATGCTGTTCCACAATAACCATGACGGCACTTTTACCGATGTCACCGAAGTGGCGGGCGTCTCGAACCAACGTTGGGGATTTGGCGTGGCCGTGGGGGACTACGATAATGATGGCTGGCCGGACATCTACGTTGCAAACTATGGCAAGAACCGCCTGTATCACAACAACCACGACGGCACTTTCACCGACGTCGCCGAGAAAGCTGGTGTGACACTGGGGGGATGGTCGACCGGACCTACTTGGGGTGATTATGACCACGACGGGCGGCTGGATTTGTTTGTTCCAGGTTACGTGAAGTTTGATCTTGAACATCCACAGATCGCAGGACAGGGCATTATTCCTGCCAATTTTTGTCAATTTCGAGGCATTTCCGTGATGTGCGGGCCGCGCGGTCTGCCGGGAGAGGCCGACCATCTATTCCATAACAATGGCGATGGTACGTTCACGGACGTTAGCGTCAAAGCTGGGGTATTCGATCCCAACGGCTACTATGGCTTGGCCGCAGTTTTTGTGGACGTGGATGATGACGGATGGGTGGACTTGGCGGTGGCTAATGATTCCGTGCCCAACTATCTTTACCGCAATCGGCACAACGGCACATTTGAAGATATAAGTTACGCGTCGGGATTTGCTCTGAGCGAGGACGGGCGCGAGCAAGCATCCATGGGGATCGGTGTCGGTGACTACAATCGTGACGGGAAAGTCGATCTTTTCACGACAACGTTTTCGGATGACTACAAGACACTCTACCGGAACGACGGCGCGGGCAGTTTTACTGACGTTACGTATCGGGCGGGTCTGGCGGGTCCGACCATCCCCTTTCTGGCTTGGGGAACCGGGTTCCTCGATTTTGACAATGACGGGTTGCTGGACATTTTTATCGTCAACGGTCACGTCTACCCGGAAGCAGACCGGCAGGATTGGGGAACAACTTGGGCGGAACGGCCGCAGCTTTTCCGGAACCTTGACGGGTCCAAATTCGAAGAAGTGCCACCGGCAACCGGCAGCGGTTTGGCCGACGTCATTACTGGGCGAGGAGCAGCATTCGGGGATCTCTTCAATAGTGGGCGCATCGATGTGGTTATCAATAATATTGATTCGACGCCCACGCTGCTGCGCAATGTCGTCAAGAACGGTAATCATTGGCTGGCGTTGAAACTGATTGGTGGCCCAAAGAGCCCGAGGGACGCCATCGGCGCGAAGGTCTTCCTGACAGCGGGCGGAGTACGGCAGCGTGCAGACATAGTGAGTGGTGGAAGTTACGGATCGAGTTCCGACCCCCGCATGCACTTCGGATTGGGTTCGGCTACGAAAATTGACAAAATCGAGATATATTGGCCGAGCGGGGCGCGGCAGGCACTGACCGTCCCTGGCGTCGATCGCATTCTAACCATTGAAGAAGGAAAAGCTGCGTTCGAGAAGAATTCATTGTAAGGGCAGATCTCGAAGCAATCCTATGAGCTGCAAACTGTTTTTTTCGCAGGGGATCGGAGTGCACGGCAGCTTTTCAAAATCATTCGGATTGAACGATGATGATGGCGCGCCCGGAGGGACTCGAACCCCCGACCCTCTGCTTCGAAGGCAGACGCTCTATCCAACTGAGCTACGGGCGCATCCTTGGCTACTCATTTGATTCTACTAGAGTTGCAAAACCAATTCGACATCCGATTCTTCCGAAATCTGAGTAACTCCGGTTGGGAGTCGAATGCTTCGAACACCTGTAAAATGGGCACTTTTTCAAGACTCGTGATGCTGAAAATCTGTAGAATTTGGTAAAGACTCTTCTCCAGCCCAAGACGCTTGCGAGCGATGGCCACCAGCAGTGTGTGCATCTTCACCGCCGCCTTGTGCTCACGAAACTTGGCCCAAGGAAAGAGTGAGAGGCAAAGATCGATGGTGGTGGAGTCCAAAGCATACAGACTCTGGTCCAGATCGACATCGATCGGATCGCTCGCATAGAGCGGGCGCGCGATAGCGATCAAGACTTGCGCAAAGTCGGCATAGATCCGCCAGTCGCGTGATTCGTTTGCGTCGGCCAGAGTGGATCGTGCCACCTTGCTTCTAACCCCCATGTGGTAGAGCTTACTGCCTATAGACTGTAGGCACGTTTCGATGTCACGGAGACTCTCTCGATACGTTAATTGTGCGAAAGCCATCGAGAGAAACTGGTCTCGGCAGGAAAAGTTTTGCACCTTGTGATCGCCGCTGTAGCGGCTGACACATTTCTGAAACTCGTAGGCGGGCAGAAAATCCATTAGCTGCGAAAAAACTGTTCGTCCGGTATTCACACCCCATTGTTTCGCAGATCAGACCAAGCCGGGAGGAGCCAAAAACGCCGTTTGCAGTTCAAATCGAAAAAAGTCGAAATGTCACTTAAGCCGCAGCGTTACAGACAGTTACGTCGATATGAGAATTCGACAACCGGACAGTAGTGATCAGCGACATTCAACAAGATGAAACTGAGGTGCGGCTAACCAGGCAATCGGAATGTAATGTTACATTGGGTTCGAAAATTGCTGGATGGAGTATTCGGTAGGCACAGTCATGACCCAAATGGCAAAAGAATTGATGGCAGGCCTTCAGCCTGATGGGATTCAACCCAACATTGTGGTCAGGCACCGGGCGGTGCCTGAGACATTTCATTTGATCCGGCGCTCCTCGCCATCTTTCGAAATCCTTGCGGTGTGATGGCCTCCCGCCGGTAAAAAGTGCGGTTAAAAGTCTTTAGGCTGTTAAATCCGACCCCCGACGCGACTCTGTAGCAGGAGACTTCCGTCTCTAAGAGCAGTTCCTTGGCGCGCTCAATTCGGCAGCGTGCGATCTCTGAGAGAATGGACCTTCCTGTCGCCATGGAAAAGTGTCTTTCCAAGGTCCGGCGGGAGGTTCCGACCTCTTCTGCGACATCGCTAACGGTGATGCCTTGCGCGAACTGGTCGCGGATGAAACGGAGCGCGCTCACTATTAGCCGGTCACCTTGAGCAATCACGTCGCTGGATCTTCTGGTAGCCACGTGCGTAGGCTCTACGTGCACCACGTAGCCCTGCTTGATTCGTCCGGACATCAGCCCATCGAGGAGTTGTGCCGATTCATAACCTGCGCGTTCCACGTCGAGTGCTACGCTGGACAATGGTGGATCGGAGAGTTCGCAGATCAAGTCGTCGTTATCTACTCCCACGACGGCGATGTCATCCGGCACCCGCAGCTCCGCCGTCACCCCGGCTTGCAATACCTGCCGCCCACAAACGTCATTGCAAGCCATCAGGCCCACAGGTTTCGGTAGCGATCGAAGCCAGTTCACCATTCCGGGCTGCTCATGTCTCCAGGTGTCCAGCCAATGCGGTTGCTGGATCCAACTCGACATATGGATATGCCGTGTGGAGCAGGGAAACCCCTTTTCTTGCAGTATGCGGACATATTCCACCTCGCGCACGGCGGACCAGTGACATTTCATAAAGCCGCAAAACGCAAAACTCCGCAATCCCCGTTCCAACAGATGCCTTACACCCATTTGCGCAATGGCGCTAGAATGCGTCTCGATCTCGCCAAATCGTTTTCCAGATTTCGGAGGGCCTGATTCCCCAAGTTGCGAAGCGACAAAAGGTAATCCCGTCGAGCGAATCTGCTTCTCCATTTGGGGCGAGCGGATGCGCGCGATGATCCCCGTGCCATTCCAGGACTCCGCTTCCGGAAGGACCTGATCCAGGTGTCGGGGGGCAACATACATCGACCACGGACCGTGCAAACGTGAATATCGTAGGATTCCACGAAGGAGCCCTCGGCCATACTCGGTCGAAGTTTCAAGAAGCAAGGCCACCTGGGGCAGGCGAACGCTGGGATGGCGCTTTCTCATGGGTGTGAAAGATTAGATGTTTCGCTGTAAGCCATTATAAAATCAACACTTCTGATTTCCGAGCGAAAATCCCCGACTCTGGATGCAGCCCTTCGGACTCGGGGAAGGCGCGCCCGCGACAATGGCGCAAAGTGACGAATCGCCTGTTATTCTAAATTTGCTGCCCCTCGATTTTCAAGCAAAATAACGATGCGCCCCGGGTAGTCCCGTGTCGCAAAATGTCCATTCCATGTCGCACATTGGGGCTAGACTTCCTCTGGGGCTGGGCGTATGGTCCGCCGCATTGGTCGGTTGTACTCGCTTTTTGGATGAACTGGATTGAATTTGTCGAGAAATGAGTGCGCTGGATTGCCAGGGCACACTCAAGCGAAATCCTCTGTCCGTAGCGTGAATCGGGCTCAGGGGTCCCACCGCCTGTTCCGCTCTGACAGGACCACCACTCGAAGACGGTTTGGGAGGATGGAAATGAAATCGTTTCATTCGCTATTTAAACTTTCACTGTTGCTGCGTTATGAAATGGCCGTGGCTCTTGCCCTGCTAATTCTGTTGTTCTTTCAGCGGCCGGCGTACGGTCAAACTGTGACGAGTTCCCTGAGCGGCACGGTGGCGGACACGAGCGGCGCGAGCGTTCCCGATGCGAAGGTGGTGCTGATGAATGAAGGCACCATGACGTCGCAAACCGCTACTTCCAATGCGTCCGGCTATTTTTCCTTTGTGGCAATTCAGCCGGGAAAGTACACGCTGAGAGTTCAAGCAAAGGGCTTTGCGAATTGGGAAGAAAAAAGCATCACTATTTATCAACAAGAGAGCCGGACTGTCCCGAACATCGCCTTGAAAGTCGGCGCAGTTTCGGAGACTGTCGAGGTATCGGCCGCTGAGGAGCCGGTACCGCTGGACAACGGGGCCACCACCACGACCTTGAATAACACCATGGTGAGCCAGCTTGCCATTCAGGGCCGGGATGCTGCGGAGCTGATCCGGCTCATGCCCGGCATGGCGATGAACAGCGGGCTCGGGAATTCACAGTGGAACAGCGCAGTGACGCAGATTAACAGCGGCCCGATCGGACAGTTTTCGTCAAACGGCGCGCAGCCAAACGGCTCGATGCAGCTGGTGATGGACGGCTCGGTGATTACGGACTCCGGAAACCAGGGAACGCAAATTGCCAACATCAACCAGGACATGACCCAGGAAGTGACCATCCAGACATCTTCCTTTGATGCCGAGCACGCCCACGGGCCGGTCACGTTTAGCGCCATCGGCAAGAGCGGTACTTCGAAATTCCACGGAGAGGGCTACGTCTACACCCGCAACGGCAGCTTGAATTCCAACGACTCCTTTTTTAATGCTAAGGGCCTGAAGAAGCCGATTGACCATTACTGGTATGAGGGGTTCAACGTTGGAGGCCCTGTACTTCCCCATACCCACTTGAAAGACAAGGCGTTCTTCTTTTTTGGTTTCGAACATCTGAATCAGAAACCGGTCGGGGCACTTCACCAATACATTGTGCCCACACAGGCCATGATGTCGGGGGACTTTACGCAATTGTCGGCGTTCCCCAGTTGGTCGCACTCCGCTACAGTCCCGTGCGCCGATACCACTACTTGGAACTACGGCCAATTTTGCAAAAACGCAGTCACCAACAGCAATCCCCAAGTCAATAATGGTCAGCCCCAAATTGTCCTTTATGACCGGAACGGGAACCCCATCAACGGCCCTGCGTATGTCGCCAACCCCAGCGCGTTTACCGTCTCGGGCAGCAAGATTACGGATCCCAGTCTGATCGATAAGAATGGACAGGTCCTGATGCAGCTATTGGCGGGTGCCCCCGGCTTGCAGTCCATCGATCCCGCGAAGGCCGGTGGCTTTAACGCGCAATATCTTGACAACCCGCCAGTGAACGGCAACGAGCTGAACATACGGGGAGATTTCAACATCACCTCGAAGGTGCGCGCCTTCGCTAGTTTTACGCGCCAGCCGGAGGCGGATATCAATAACATCGGTCTGTGGTGGTGGCCGGGCAATGCGGTGCCTTATCCTTCGCAGATTCCCGCGAGCCAGCTCGCCCGCGACTATAGCTTCGGTGCTACGGTTAACTTCACTTCGACACTGATCAACGAGGCCACCTTTGGGTACGCGTATTTCATCAATCCGGTGACCCTCAAAAACCCGACTGCGGCGAACCCCGCGACTTACAACTACAACGTTCAGACACCCTATGCCCAGCCGGTTCCGCAAGTGCCAGACATCGTCAGTTGGTGCTGCACCTCAGGCGGAGGCGGCAGCAACAGTGCCAGCACTTCGCCTGGCTTGGCCGCCTCGTCCTTCGGCACCACCCCGAACTGGTATGGCAGTGCCGCTGGGAAGGACAGCTACACGCCGGACTTCAGCGATAACCTCACCTGGGTTAAGCGCGCCCATACTCTCAAGTTTGGCTACTTCTGGGCGCGTTACGCCAACGTGCAAACGGAAGGGGCCTGCTGCGGGGGCGGAACCGTGGGCAATTGGGTCTTCGATACCTACGCTAATCAATCGACAAACAACATCTATACGGACATGCTATTGGGCCACGCGGCTAGCTTTAGCCAAGCGAGCACCAATTTTGTTGACAATGTCGTCTACAACGAGCACGCCTTCTACGCGCAGGACTCCTGGAAAACCACGCGAAGGCTGACACTGAGTTTCGGAGTCCGCTTCGAACACGAAGGCCAGTGGTATCCGACCAATGAAAATCAGGGCATCATGGTCTGGAATCCCAATAACTCAGTCCAGCCGTATGGTGGGAGCGCGGCGTTGGCCGGTTTTGAGTGGCATGGGATCAACAGCAAGATTCCCGTTTCCGGGTGGGCTTCGCGCACGCTCTATGCGGACCCGCGCGTGGGCGTTGCCTACGATCTGTTCAAAAATGGAAGGACGGTTTTCCGTGGCGGATTCGGCATCTACCGCCACAACGTCGCCTACAACTCAGTGGTTGCAAATGGGATGTTGGACTCCCCGCTGGGGCTCAAGAGCTTCAGCAGCAACTGCGTGTTCACTAAGCTCTCAGACCTCTCTACGTGCGCCGGGGCCACTGCGGGCTCGAGAACGTCACAGAATGTCTCGGGGATGCTGTACGGCGATGACAAGGCACCTCACACACAGAACTGGAACGTGACCATTGACCAGCGCGTTCCTTGGCACTCGATGCTGGAATTGTCCTACCAGGGGAGCCGTAGCAGGGACCTGCTGCTCTCGCCGAATGGCGGCGGAGGGATAGCCATCAATAACATCAATTTCGTTCCGGTCGGAGGGTTTTTCAAGCCCGACCCGGCAAATGGGAACACGTACTGCCAGCTATTCCAATTACCACGGCTTCATTGCGCACTGGATGAAACAGACAGGGCGGGCCGTCTTTGACTTGAACTACACGTGGAGCCACACCCTCGGCGTTCGGGATGGAAACAACGACAACGGACAAGGCTCCGGCGCCGCGCTTGATGCATTCTCGCTCAAGAACAACTACAGTACGTTGGCCTTTGACAGAAGGCATATCTTTAATGCCTCTTACGTGATCAACCTGCCGAGCCCCGTGCACAACGCTTTCGCGGGCCAGATCGTAAATGGATGGCAGGTTACAGGGGTGGTGCAGTATCAGAGCGGCCCGCCGCTGCAGCCGCTGACTGGTGGAAGGCTCAATGCGCAGTACAACGGAAACCTCAATGGGGTGGGGGTGAATGCACAAGGCATACTGGGAACGGATGGCATACTGCTGATGCCTTACTTGACCTGCGATCCGACAAAAGGGCTGTCCGCCGGACAGTATTTCAACCCCAACTGCTTCAAGGAACCATCAACGCAAGGCGTGAATGGGCCGCTAGTTTGGGGGAATATCACCGGACCTGCGTATTTTGGCAGCGACCTGGGTATCTACAAGAACTTCAAGGTGAGAGAGAGCCAGGGCGTTCAGTTCCGGTTCACGGCGTTCAATTTCATGAACCATGCGAACGCGCAGTTTGGTTTGACGAACGACATCAACTTAAGCTTCGCGGGCCCCGGTGGGGGCAATACCAACCTCACCACAAACGGCAAGCCTGGTTTCACGGTGGGCCGCCGCTTGGTGGAAATGGCTCTCAAGTACACTTTCTAACCCCGACCCCAACGCGCAGTAAAGAAAAGGGGATGGCTCTACTCCATCCCCTTTTTGTTTTTCGTATGACAAAATAAGGCGCTGCACTAAAGTTCGGAGGTCAGTTGAAATCGCATCGAGGGGTTGGTCGTAAGCCCTTTGGGCAACGAATTTTGACCAGGCGCGAGGCGCTCACGCTCCTGGGCGGGTCCGCGACTCCCTTGCTGTTGGGGGGCGCCTGGCCAGCGCGAGCTACAGCCCAACCGCAGATCCGCTTCTCTTTGCAACCGCTTCCTTTCCGGCTTGAAACAGACGAAACCCCTGCAACGCCTCACGCGCCGGCCACCATGGCCGGTGGAGTGGCCGTATTCGATTACAACAAGGACGGCCGCCCTGATATTTTTTTCACCAACGGAGCGAATATTGCGACCTTGAAAAAAGATTCGCCGAAATATTCCAACCGGCTGTTCCGCAATGAAGGCAAAGGAGTATTCAAAGATGTCACCAAGGAAGCGGGCCTGGCCGGTACAGGATATGACATGGGAGCGGCCGTGGGAGACTATGACAACAACGGATACCCCGACCTTTTTGTCACCGGAGTGCATGGTCGGAAGCTGTATCACAACAACGGGGACGGAACATTCACCGATATTACGGAGAAGGCAGGACTCGGAGGATGGAGCGATCCAGAATTCGGGCCTCTCTGGTCTGTCGCAGCCGCCTGGGTAGACGTGAACAATGACGGCCTGCTGGACCTTTTCGTGGTTAATTATGTGCAGTGGGATTATGCGACGGAACATCTCTGCGGATTTGTAGACCGGTTCGACTATTGCAGTCCGAATTTCTACAAAGGATTACCCAACCAGCTGTACTTAAACAAAGGCAATGGAACGTTCGAAGACGTGTCGGAGAAGTGGGGCCTTCGCAAACACGTTGGCAAGGGAATGGGCGTGGGAGTGGCAGATTACAATCTGGATGGGCGGCCCGATCTGTTTGTCACAAACGACCTTTACTATAACTATCTGTTTTATAATTCCGGCAGCAAATTTGAGGAGGTCGCGTTTGACGAAGGCGTCGCGCTGGTGGAGGACGGACAGTTTATCTCAGGGATGGGCGTGGATTTTCGCGATATCGACAACGATGGTTACCCTGACATTACGACCGTTGGATTGAACAATCAGACATTTCCAGTCTGGCGAAATATCCAGGGAAAGGGGTTCGAAGAGATCACGCATCCCAGCGGAATCCGCGAAGCCAGCCTGCATATGGGTGGCTTTGGCCCCGGCTTCTTTGATTTTGACAATGACGGGTGGAAAGATCTGTTCGTCAGCAGGGGCCACGTCGAAGCGCTGCCAAAACCTGGAACAGAGATCGAGCAACACAACGTGGTGTTTCGCAACCCGGGCCCGAGCGGCCGGTGGAAAGCGCTGGTCGCCGAGGCAGGATTGACGGCGGCAGCCCCGGCGCGGCATCGAGGGTGCGCGTTCGGGGACTTCGACGGCGATGGCAGAATGGACGCCGTGGTAACGGCGCTGCTCGAACCAGCAGAGATTTGGATGAACCGCACCGATGGCGCGGGACACTGGTTGGCGATCACTCTGGAGGGAACCAAGAGCAGTCGTGATGGGATCGGCGCCACGGTAAAGGTAGTCACCAAGGCGGGAGCCCAATACAATCACATGACCAGCAGTGTCGGCTACGCCTCATCGAGCTACGGGCCGGTGCATTTTGGCTTGG
>WNFD01004121.1_pt1 | contig 22322 bp, 20 predicted proteins | sample 5400491 | NCBI WGS metagenome assembly WNFD01 (sample SAMN13153343, study PRJNA577476) | soil metagenome | isolation source: 120 cm saprolite under Douglas fir tree site 2 hole 2 replicate 2 | place: USA:California | collected 2015-04-18
TACCTGCTCATCGGGCTGTGGGGGAGCGAGCGGCGCATCTACGCGGCGGTGAAGTTCTTCCTCTTCACCTTCCTCGGCTCGGTGCTGATGCTTCTGGCCATCTTCTGGCTGTGGAACAACAGCGGTCCGGCCGGCCACCGCACCTTCGACTATCTCGAGTTGCTCGCGCAGGGCGCGCTGCCCGCCGATCGGCAGAAGTGGCTCTTCCTCGCCTTCGCCCTCGCCTTCGCCATCAAGGTGCCGGTCTGGCCGCTGCACACCTGGCTGCCCGACGCGCACACCGAGGCGCCGGCGGCCGGCTCGATCATCCTCGCCGGCGTCATGCTCAAGATGGGGACTTTCGGGTTCATCCGCTACGCGATGCCGCTCTTTCCGCACGCGGCGCTCGAGTACGCGCCCGCCATGGGCACCCTGGGCGTCATCGGCATCGTCTACGGCTCGTTCATGTGCATGGCGCAGTCGGATCTCAAGCGTCTCGTCGCCTATTCGTCGGTCGCGCACCTGGGCTTCGTCATGCTCGGGCTTTCCGCGCTGACTGCCGAGGCGGCCAGCGGGGCCGTGCTGCAGATGGTCAACCACGGCATCTCCACCGGCGCGCTCTTCCTCATGGTCGGCTATCTGTACGAGCGGACGCACACGCGCGACATCGCCGCGTACGGCGGGCTGGCGCGCGTCGCCCCGGCCCTCGCCGCTTCCTTCCTCGTCGTCACTCTTTCCAGCATCGGCCTGCCGGGGACCAACGGGTTCGTGGGCGAGTTCCTCATCCTCGCCGGCACCTTTACCTCGAAGGAGCTGCGCGGCGCGGTTCCGCTCTCGATCATCGGCGCCACCGGCGTCGTGCTCGGCGCGGTCTACATGCTCTGGCTCTACCAGCGCGTCTTCTTCGGGCCCGAGCGCAAGGCCGCCTCCCACGGCGTGGCCGACCTGAGCGTGCGCGAGTGGTTCACCGTCGCGCCGCTTCTGCTCGCCATCGTCTGGATCGGCTTTCAGCCGCAGCCATTGCTCGACGCGGTCAAGCGGCCCGTGGACGAGTTCGTGCAGCGGGTGAGCAGGCCGATCCTGCCGCCGCGCCCACCCCTGTTGCCGCCGCCCGCGGGGCCGCAATGAACCCGAGCGATCTCCACGGCCTCCTGCCCGCGCTGATCCTCGCCGGGGGAGCGCTGGTGCTCCTCATCAGCGAGGTGTTCCTCACCTCGGCGGCGCCGGATCGCCGCTACCAGGCGTGGGTCGCGGCGGCCTTCGCCGCGGCAGGATTGTGGGCGGCCCTGGCCCAGCTGGGCGATCCCGCGCTGCCGATCTTCAACGGCGCGGCGGTGAGCGACGGGTTCGCGCGCGTGGTCGCGGCGGTGGTGTGCGCGGCGCTCCTTTTCTCGTGCGTCGCGGCCTTCTCGTATCTCGAGTCGCTGCAGGCCACGCGCGGCGAGTTCTACGCGCTCGCTCTCTTCAGCGCCGCGGGGATGTGCCTGTTGGCGCAGGCCACCGACCTGATCGTCGTCTTCCTCTCGCTGGAGGTGATGTCGCTCGCCGTCTACGCGCTCTGCGCTTATCTGCGCCGCGGCAAGCGGCCTTCCGAAGCCGCCTTCAAGTACTTCATCCTGGGGAGTTTCGCCTCGGCCATCTTCCTCTACGGCGCGGCGCTCGCCTTCGGCGCCACCGGCTCGACGCGCCTCGCCGACGTGGCCAACGCGGTCCGTCTCTTCGCGGCGAATCGAGCGCCGGCCGGGACGGGAACGCTCTTGCTCGCCTCGGCCGCGCTGCTCGCGTCGGGCTTCGCCTTCAAGGTGGCGGCGGTGCCGTTCCATATGTGGGTGCCCGACGTGTACGACGGGGCGCCCGCGCCGGTGACGGGCTTCATGGCGGCGGGAGTGAAGGCGGCCGCCTTCGCCGTCCTGGTGCGCATCCTCGTCACGGGATTTGGCGACGCGGCCATCGCGACGGGGGCGCACGGCTGGAGCTCGCTCGTCGTCGCGCTGGCGTACCTCACCATGCTCACCGGCAACCTTCTCGCCGTCCCGCAGCGCAGCGTGAAGCGGATGCTGGCGTATTCGTCCATCGCCCACGCCGGGTATCTGCTGGTGGCGGTGGCCGCGATGGGCACCGCCGCGCCGCGCGCCGACGCGACCGAAGGGCTGCTCTTCTATCTCGCTTCCTACGCCGCGACCATCGTCGGAGCGTTCGGCGTGGTGGCCATCATCGAGCGCAAGCTCGCGCTCAAGGGCCTGGGCGACGATCTCTCCTCGTGGGCCGGCCTGGCGGAGAAGCACCCGGCGCTGGCCGCCGCCATGTCGCTCTTCATGGTCTCGCTCGCGGGCGTGCCGCCCACGGCGGGGTTCATGGCCAAGCTGACGGTGTTCCGCTCGGCCATCGAGGCGGACCTGGTGCCGCTGGCCGTGTTCGGCGTGATCACCAGCGTGGCGGGCCTCTACTATTACCTTCGCGTGGTGGTCTACGTGTACATGTACCCCGAGGCCAAGCCGGGCGCTGTCGAAGGCGGCCGGCTGCTCTCGGCGGGCCTCGCCATCGCGGGGTGCGCGCTGATCGTCGTCTGGATGGGCATCCAGCCGGGGGTGTTTGCGGCGTTGACTCAAGGGGCGGCCTCGGCCTTCGGCCGATAAGTCTAGAGTGAGGCGAAAAACCGGGCTCGGGACCGGGTGCGTGTACGTTGACGGGTACGGATGCGGGTACGGTTCACGTACCACGGGTCCGTGGGACGTTCCCGTCCCCGTCCCCCTCCCCGTGAACGTACACGAACCCGGTCCCGAGCCCGGCAGTAGCCTCAGGCAAATTCTAAAACTACCGGCACTTGGGATTGGCCGGTACTCCGGGACTCTCCGCCACGTCGTTCGGGAAGATGACCGGCGCCTTTCCGTCGGGCAGGTTCTGCTGCACCACGAACGGATAGATGGCCTGCTGGTCGGCGCCGAACATGAGCCGGCCGCCCGGCAGGATCGACTCCATGCGCATGGCGGCGAGCTGGGCGCGCACCGCCTCGGGATCGACGGTGCCCGAGGCGGAGATGGCCGCCATCAGCGCTCGCGCCGCCTCGTACGCCAGCGCGCCGTACCAGTCGGGGTCGCGGTGGTAGTTCACCTTGAAGTCCTCGACGAAACGCTGGTTGGGTCCGTGCATGGCGAGCCGCGGGCTCCACCACACCGCGGAGAGGATGTAGCCGAGCCCGTCGAACCCGAATTCCTCCTGCGCCTGCGGCTCGCCGCCGTGCGCGCCGTAGCTGACGACCTTGTGGCAGAGACCCGACCAGAGGTAGCGGCGGTGGAGCGAGAGGAACTCGCTCAGGCTCCCGTCGGCGAGGAAGACGTCAGCGTGCGCCGCCTTGACGCGGCCGAGCGGCGCGACGAAGTCCTGCGCGCCAACCGGGAACGACTCGTCGAAGATGATCCGGTACGAGGCGCGCCGGCTGGGCGTCTTGCCGGCGAAGTCCACCACGCCTTTGCGGAACTCCCGCCCGCGCGGGCTGTCCTGGACGAGCAGGGCCAGCGAGAGCGGCGTGGGCAGCCGGAGCGCTTTCTGCTGCTCGTCGATCCAGCGCATCTGCGTGTAGGCGAGCAGCTCGATGGGCGCCTGCAGCCCGAAGAAGTAGCGGTAGCCGCGCTCGAAAAGCGCCTTGTCGGCGCCCGCCGCCGTCACGTAAGGCACGCGCTCGCGCTCGGCGATGGCGCTTTGCGCCTGGACCACTCGGGTGGACGAGCTGCCGAGGAAGAAGAGCGCTTTCTTCTCGAGGAGGTCGCGCAGCTGCTCTTCGGCTTTGGAGGGATTGTCGCCGTCGTCGATCAACTCGAGGGAGATGGGGACGCGCTTCTTGCCCAGCAACACGCCGCCGGAGTGGTTCGCTTCCTCGAACGCGACCTCGTAGCCCTCTCGATAGAAGCGCGCCGTCAGGCCCTCGGCGCTGCCGATGGGAAGAGACGCGCCGACGACGATTCGCGCCGGGATGACAGGCGCCGCCGGGGCAGGCGGCGACGAAGCTTTAGGTTTGCAGGCGGCCGCGCAGACGAGGGCGCAGGCCAGGAGCGCTCGGTGCATCCGGCGATGCTATGCCCGAACCGGCGCGCCGACCACTTTGCTACTGCCGCTTGAGCAGGACGTAGACGGCGCCGGCGCCGCCGTCGTGGGGGCGGGCGCTGGAGAAAGCCAGCACGTGCCGAGCAAATCGGTCGGTGGCCATCCAGCGCTTGAGCGCTTCCTTCAGCACAGGGACCTGGTCTTTCGAATGCAGGCCGCGGCCGTGAACGACCAGCACGCAGCGCTTCCCCTGCTGGCGGCAGCGGGCAAGGAACGTCACCAGCTCGAGCTTGGCTTCATCCTTGAGCATGCCGTGCAGGTCGACGTGCCCCTGCACCGCCAGATCGCCGCGCTTGAGGCGCCGCACGACGTGCAGGTCGAGGCCGCGGACGTGCCCCTCGATGAACTCGTCGGTGTCGGCGATGTCGAACGGCACTTTGCCCGTGACGAGCGCCCGCAGTTCGTCGTAGGCCTGCAATTCGGGGTCGAGCGGCCGGGGCGCGACCGAGAGGGGCTGCTTCCCCGGTTTGACGCGCGCGCTGCGGTCCCGCAGCGGGTCGGCGCCCTCGGTGGCCAGCGACCACAGGTCGTCGTCGGTCAGCGGCGCGGCCCTGTTGCCCACCGGGACAGTGTAGAGCATCACTCCTTCCGTCGCCGTCGCCGTCAACGTCAACGCGGATGTACCTACTCCTTGCGGAGACCGAGGCGCTTCATCTTGCGCCACAGCGTCGTCGTCGACACGTCCAGCTCGCGGGCCACCCTTTCCAGCTGGCCGTCGTTGCGCTGGACCGAGGCTTCGATGGCGCGCTTTTCCGCCTCGTCCACCTCCTGCGCCAGCGTGTGAATCCCTCCCTCGGCCGGCGTGGCCGGCTGGGTGCGCGGCTCGATGAAGACGTCCTCCGCCTCGATCTCCTCCCCGTGGACGAGCGCCGCCGCCTGCTCGACGATGTTCTCCAGCTCGCGCACGTTGCCGGGAAAGTCGTACGCCACCATCTTCTCCAGCGCCCCTTGTGTCAGCGTCCTCCGCGTCCCGTTCCGCTGGTTGAAGCGTGTGAGGAAATGCTGCGCCAGCAGGGGAACGTCCTCGCGCCGCTCGCGCAGGGGCGGTGCCGTCAGCGGGACCACGTTCAACCGGTAGAAGAGGTCCTCGCGAAACCTCTTCTCGGCGATGGCCAGCTTGAGGTCCTGGTTGGTGGCCGCGATCACGCGCACGTCGACCTTGATGAACGCGTTGTCCCCGACGCGCCGGATCTCGTGCTCCTGGATGACGCGCAAGAGCTTGGCCTGGAACGCGGGCGTCGTCTCGGCGATCTCGTCGAAGAAGAACGTCCCGCCGCCCGCCTCCTCGAAGAGCCCCTGCCGCAGCTTGACCGCGCCGGTGAAGGCGCCCTTGGCGTGCCCGAACAGCTCGCTGTCGAGCAGCGTCTCGGTGATAGCCGCGCAGTTCACCGGCACGAACGGCCGCGAGGCGCGTTTGGAATTGGCATGGATGGCGCGCGCGATCAGCTCCTTGCCCGTCCCGCTCTCGCCCGTCAGCAGCACCGTCACGTCGGTCGGCGCCACGCGCACCACGCGGGCCAAAAGCTCGCGCATGGGCGCCGACCGTCCCACCAGCGCGTCCAGCTTGTACCGCTCGCGAAACTCGTCGGAGAAGAGGGTGACGTCGAGCAAGAGCCGTTTCTTTTCCAGCGCGCGCTGCACGCGCACCAGCAGCTCGCTCTCCTTGAACGGCTTGGAGATGTAGTCGTGAGCGCCCCGCTGCATGGCCTCCACCGCGCTCTCGACCGTGCTGTACCCGGTCATGACGATGACCTGGGTGTAGGGCGAGATCTCCAGCGCCGCGCGCAGCACGCTCAGGCCCTCGGTGGGCGTCTCCATCTTCAGATCGGTCAGCACCACGTCGAAGCGCTGATCGGTCAGAAGGGTGCGCGCCATCTCTCCGCCCTCCGCCTCGGCGACCTCGTAGCCCTCCTGGCGAAGCACCAGCGCGGTGGTGGCGCGCATGTTGCTCTGGTCGTCGACGATGAGCAGGCGCGGCCGAGGCGGGGCAGCCGGCTGCGTCTCGGGGACTGGCGGCGTCGCATCGTCGGACATCGCGGCGACTCTACTCTAGGAATCCCCGCGCGGTCATCGCTCTCCCTTGCGCAGCACGCGCTTGTCGCCGATGCGCAGCGTGACTTTCTCGCGGTCGAAGTACTCGAGCAACGGGATGGCGAATTTTCGCGTCAGGCCGGTCAGCTCCTTGAAGGACTGCGCGTCGATCGAGCCGTGCGCCGAGAGGTGCGCCAGAACGCTGCGGCGCAGCTCGACCAGCGGCGCGCTGCCGAACCACAGTTCCTCGCTGACGCGGCTGGCGCGCCCGGCGGCCGCGAGCGCCTTGAGCAGCGCTTGCGTGCGCTGCGGCGTCTGGCCGATGAGCGCGGGCAATTCGTCAACTCGGGGTGGGGCTAGCCCCGCTCCCTCGAGCAGCGCGGCCAGCTTCTCCTGCGCGCTGGCGTCGGGCCCGCTGAGCGGCGCGGCCGCTCCGGGAGGGCGCACGCGCTCCGCGTCGGCGCGCAGCTCGCCCTTGTCGGCCAGCGCCGAGAGCGCCCGGGCGTAGAGCTTCTGCGGCGGCGAGCCGGCGCGTTGGCGCAGCTCCTCGCGGGCGATGGAGGCGCGCCTCGCGGTCGAAGAGGACGGCGCGGCTCGACTGCGCGAGCCGCTCCAGCGCCTTCTCGGCGCTCCTGGCCGTGAACGCGCCGCGCGCGGCCAGGCGCTGCGGAGAGGCGCCGGGAAAGCCTGACTCGAGCAGCAGCCGGTCGGCTTGAGCGAGCGCGTCGTCGCCCGCCAGCGCCTGCAGCGCCGCGACGTCGGACTCGCGGCGGCGTCTGCGGCGCGGCGCGACCGAGAGAATGCGGCCGCCGCCCAGCGTGCTCGCGTGCGCCCGCGCCGCGCGCGTGAGCCGGCCGGCCGGCGCCCCCTCTTGCCCCTTGGGCAGCTCGCCGCGCAAAAGGAAGCGCAGCCCGGCGATGGCGGCGGCGGGGTGCGAGAGCCGCAGCTGGCCCAGCGCGCGCTCGCCCGGAGCAAGCTGGGCCCGATCGACCAGCGCCACCACCGCGGCAACCTGAGCCGTCCCGATGTGGGCCAGCAGCCGCGCGCGATCTTTCAAAGGGCGCGCCGCCCACGGGAGCAGCTCCAGCTCCACGTCGAGCACCTGCGCGGCGCCGACCGACTCGAGCGTTCCCGCTGGCACCAGCGCCGACCCGCGTGGCGCGTCGCGCACCTCGATGGCGGCGAGGTTGGCGGCAGTGCGCTGGCCGGCCCGCGCCCTCTCGACGGACTCGCCGTGCACCTGCACGCCGCGCACGCGCACGCCGCGCGCCTTGGCGCCCGCGCCGACGAGATCCACTTCGTCGCCGGGAGCGAGCGCGCCCGAGAACATGGTTCCGGTGACCACGGTGCCGAATCCTTTGACCGCAAACGATCGATCGAGAGGGAGAAAGAGCGGCCCCAGCTCGGGGCGCGGCGCGGCCTGCCTGGCCCGCACCGCCTGGGCGATGGCCCCGACCAGATCGGACAGGCCCTGTCCGGTGCGCGCCGAGCACTCGACGATGCGCGCCTCCTCCAGGAAAGTGCCCCTGACCAATTCTTGAAGTTCGAGCACCAGCAGCTCGCGATGGTCGGCGCCCAAGGACGGCAACAGATCCGCCTTGGTGAGCGCGATGACGCCGGCCTGCACCCCGAGGAGCCGCAGCACGTCGAGGTGTTCCCAGAGCACGGCCACGTCGATGCCGCCCGCCGCCGCCACCATGGCGCGCAGGAAGCGCTCGTGGCCCGGCACGTCGACGACCCCGGCGACGCCGATGCCCGGCAGGTCGATGTGCGCGTACCCGGCTTCGAGCGTGATGCCGCGTCGTTTCTCCTCGGGGAGCCGGTCGGTGTCGATGCCGGTGAGCGCTTTCACCAGCGCCGTCTTGCCGTGGTCGACGTGCCCGGCGGTCCCCACCACCACTCGCAGCGCGGCGGTCACTCGTCGACCCAGCCGACGCCGGGGGCGAGCTTGGCCCGGTCCAGCGCCGGCTCGCCGCGCATCACCGCGACGGGGGCCGCGCAGTAGAGCGTGCTGAAGAGCGCGGCGGGGCGGTGGTTGCCGCTGCGTTTCAACCCGCCGAAGGGCAGCCGGCCGCTCGCGCCCACGGTAGGGGCGTTCCAGTTGACCACGCCGCACTCGAGGGCGCGCTGGCAGCGGTCGAACGCCTCGGCGCTCCTGGTGTGGACGCTGGCGGCGAGACCGTAATCGGTGGCGTTGGCGATGGCGATCGCTTCTTCCTCGCTGGCGGCGGGATAGACGGCCAGGTCCGGCCCGAACAGCTCTTCCCTCTCGTAAGCGCTGTTTCGTCGATTTTGTACAAAATGCACGCTCGGGCTGACGTAGCACCCCTGCAGGCCCCGCGGAGCGAGGCGCCGCGGCGAGAGCAGGGCCTCGACATCGGCCGGCAGCCCTTTCTCGAACTTCTCCAGCCCGGCGGGCGAAGCGAGCGGCCCCATGAACACCCCGTCGTCGAAGGGATGGCCGACGGAAAGCTGCTGCGCCAATTGCGCGATGCGCTGCGCGAAACGCCGCGCGTCACCGACGACGATGGCCCGCGAGGCCGCCGTGCAGCGCTGCCCCGCGGAGACGAACGCCGAGAAGAGGACGTCGTAGACCGCCTTGTCGAAGTCCGCGTCGGCGAGGACGAGGGCGGCGTTCTTGCCGCCCATCTCCAGCGCCAGGATCTTCGTCTGGCCGAGGCAGGCGCGCTGGATGGCCAGCCCCACCTTCCAGCTCCCGGTGAAGAGCACGCCGTCCACGCCGGCGTGGGCGGCGAGCGCCGCGCCGACGGAGGGGCCGCCTTGCACCAGGTTGAAGAGTCCGGGCGGGACGCCCGCCTCCTCGAGGCAGCGCGCGTACACCTCGGCGGCTTGCGGCGCGACGTCGCTGGGCTTGAAGACCACGGCGTTCCCGCAGGCGAGCGCGGGAAGGATGTGGCCGTTGGGCAGGTGGACGGGGAAGTTGAACGGCCCCAGCACCGCCATCACGCCCAGCGGGCGGAAGCGGCACTCCGCGCCGGGCTGTCCCCGCGCGGGGAAGCCGGCCACCAGCTTCATCCCGTCCTCGACAGTGATGGCGGCCTTGGCGGCGCAGGCCTGCGCTTCGGTGCGCGCTTCCCAGAGCGGCTTGCCGACGTCGAGCGCGATGGCTCGCGCCAGCTCTTCTTCCCGCTTCGCGAGCACGGCGCCGATGGCGCGGACCAGCGCGACGCGATCGCCGGGCGCTCTCAGCGCCTCGCGGGCGGCCGCGACGGCGCGATCGACCTGCGCCTCGGCGAAGGCGTGCCGCCCCAGGACCACCGACAGATCGGCGGGCGAGCGGTTCTCGATGACGCCATCGGGCGCCTGCGGATCGGCCCAGCTGCCGGCGATGAAATCCATGCCTCACTCGAATGGGATGGTGTGGATGCGCTCGCCGTCCTCGGCGCCCAGCGTCTCGACGCACGCCTTTGGCAAGTGCACCTCGGCGTCGCGGAAGCTGCACAGCGCGCGCACCGCGCGGAAGCGGTTGCGTCCATGCTGGCGCTCGAGCGCCACGAGGCGGTCCTCGATCTCGTCCTGCGCCGGCTGCGCCCCGTCGGGAAGCCGCTCCGCGGCCAGCTTGGCGCGGCGGAAGCGGCGGATGGGCTCGATCAGCTCGGTGGGCGCCGAGTAGTGCGGTCCGCCGTCGAAGGGATCGATGCGCTCGTCGTAACGGAAGCCGATCCTCGTCAGCATGTTCTTGGCGCCCGCCGTCTCCGGCCCCACCTCGCCGATGGCGTCCTGGATCTTCTGCGAGAAGATGGTCGCGTAGATTTCCCCGGGGGGGAAGAGCTGCTGGATGAACTCCTTGTTCTCGCGGCTGAGCCGGTCGGCCTCCTGGTAGCTGAGGCCGGTGAACTTGCGGCCCAGCGCTTCCCACAAGGGGCTGCGGCCGTCCTCCTCGAGGCGGGGGAGCAGCTCCACCAGGATGCGGTCGCGGAAGCGCGCCCGATGCATGGCGATGAAGAGGAAGCGCACGTAGCTGAGCTGCTTGCCCGGCTTGCCCTGGCCACGGAACTGCGTCGCGACCACCAGGCCGCCGATCTCGGTGGGCCCGTCGAAGTTATACCCGATGGAGAGCACGCGGTGGCGGAAGTGCTTGTCGACCGAGTGGCTGTAGTGCTCCTTCTCGTAGACGTCGAAGAAGATGTGCGGCGCGTCGCGCGTGCCGTGCTGGGCGATGACCAGCGAGGTGCCGACGATCTTCTCGCTGCGCGCGTCCTCGAGGACGAAGAGGTACTCGCGCTCGAACGGGTCGCGGATGCGCCCGTCGAACGAGCGGGCGGACTTCTCCACGATGGCCGACAGATCGCGCTCGTCGTTGGGCAAGTTGATGGTGTTCAGCTCGCCGGCCAGCTTCTTGAGCGACGGCAGGTCGGCCTTGGTGACGTCGCGGATCACGTACACGAGCACAGCTCCAGCAGGAGGGACTGGTAGAGATCGCACGCCTTCTCCAGCTGCGCCATCTCGATGCGCTCGTTGGCGGTATGTGCGTTGCCGGTGCTGCGGCCGGGCCCGATGACGGCGGCCTGGCAGCCGGCGCGGGCGAAGACCCCCGCTTCGGTGCTGGTGGGCTTGGCGCGGGGGGTGGGGTCGAGGCCGAAGCGGGTCAGGACATTTTGTACGACTTGTACAAGTTCCGCGGCGGGGGACAGGGCCATGCCCCCCGCGTTGCGCTCGGTGGCTACCTCGACCTCCAGCTCGCCGCGCCCGAGCTCCTCGACCCACTTCTGGGCATTTTGTACAAAATGCCCAACCAGCCCGTCCGCGTCGTGCTCCGGGAGCAGCCGCGCGTCCAGGCTCGCCGACACTTCCGCCACACCGTAGATCGCGTCCGCCGCCGGCACGGCCGACTCGGCGCTGGCGATGACGTTGAGCCCCCCGACCGCGCCGGGAGGGTCGAAGCGCGGGTCGGTCCCCTCCGGCAGCACTTCCTGCCACAGCTCATGCAGCGCGCCCAACGTCGCCAGGGCGCGCCACAGGTTCGGGCGCATCGGCTGGGGAGGAAGGAACTTCACCTCGTCGGGGTTGGGCTCGCCTTTCTCGCGCGGGGCGGGCACCCGCACGATGCAACTCGCCGGAACGACGTTGCTCGACGTTCCGCCTCTGATGGCCAGCACCGGCCCGCCGGAGCTCTTCACCCACCGCAGCGCTTTCAAGATGGCGTTGACGCCGAGGTGAGGCGTCGAGCTGTGCGCCGCCTTCCCCGCAAAGTGCAGCTCTTCCGTCCCCGGCCCGGCCGACGAGACGAGCCGCGCCTTGCGGTCGCGCACCGTGCAGCGCACCACCGCATAGCCCTTGTGGGCGGTGATGAGCTGCAGCTCGCTCGGCTCGCCGCAGAGCACTTCGCGCGGCTTGACCTCCTGGAACTCCGCGCTGCCGGCGAAGTGGCGCGCGCCGAGCAGGCCGATTTCCTCCCCGAAAGTCCCCAGAAGCCAGAATGGCCGGTTCAGCTTGCGGCCTTTCAGGCGCAGCGCCGCCTCCGCCTTGCAGAGCGCGTCGAGCTTCACGTCGGCGACGCCGAGGCCGTAGAGGACGCCGTCCTTTTCGGTCAGCTCGAACGGGTCGGTCTGCCAGCCCGGCCCCGCCGGCACCGTGTCGAGGTGCGTGACCAGGAGCACGCCGCCCGGGAGCCGGGCGCGGCGGTCACCGACGTCGGATCCCACGCCGCCCGGCCCGCCCAGCACATTCACATGGATCTCCTCCACGACCTGCCGTCTCACCGCCAGCCCGGCGTGCTCCCAGAGCGACGCAAGGAGATCGGCCGCTTGCCTCGTTCCATGGGCCGAAACCGTGTCGGCGCGGATGAGTTGTTTGGCGAGCTGGAGAAAGCCCGTCGAGAGCATGGGCCGCCTCCCTTGTCACGGACCCTGTCATAGGTCAACCTGCGTGCGTAGCTTGGGGGACAAAGGAGCGGGACCATGAGCGATACGAAGGCGACGCCTTTTCTCACCGACATCAAGGAGCTGCAGCGGCGGGCGCGCGAGCACGTCATGAAAGGCGCGGTGACGCCCGCCTACCACGGCGACGTGGAGACCGCCGTCAAGCTGCTCAACGATGCGCTGGCGACCGAGATCGTCTGCGTGCTGCGCTACCGCCGGCACCATTTCATGGCGTCGGGGATCCATTCCCAGGCCGTGGCCGACGAGTTCATGGAGCACTCCGTCGAGGAACAGAGGCACGCCGATATGATCGCCGAGCGCATCCGCCAACTCGGCGGCGCGCCCGACTTCGACCCCGCCGGGCTGGTCACGCGCAGCCACTCGCAATACACCGAGGGCGTAACGCTCGTCGACATGATCAAGGAAGACCTCATCGCCGAGCGCATCGCCATCGAGTCTTATCTGGAAATCATCCGCTTCTTCGGCGACAACGATCCCACCTCGCGGCGCATGATGGAGGAGATCCTCGCCAAGGAAGAGGAGCACGCCGACGACCTGGCCACGCTGCTCGAGACGCTCGACCCGCGCGACAAGCCGGCCGGCATCAAGCACTGATCGGGGTGGCCGTGCTATGCAGCGCCGCGTGCGCGCGGTGGTGCAGAGAGTCAGCGAAGCCAGCGTGGCCGTCGAGGGCCGGGTGACCGGCAGCATCGGGGCCGGGCTCTGCGTCCTTTTGGGCGTGGGGACGCGGGACTCCGAGGACGACGCGCGCTGGCTGGCCGACAAGGTGGCCGACCTGCGCATTTTCGAGGACGAGCAGGGGAAGATGAACCGCTCGGTGCTGGAGGCGAAGGGCGCGCTGCTGGCCGTCTCGCAGTTCACGCTCTTCGGCGACGCGCGCAAGGGGACCCGGCCCGGCTTCATCGACGCGGCGCGGCCCGAGGCGGCGCAGCCGCTCTATGATCGCTTCTGCGCGTTCTGCCGCGCGCGCGGGCTCGAGGTGCAGGAGGGCGTGTTCCGCGCCACCATGCAGGTGCGCATCGTCAACGAAGGGCCGGTGACCCTGCTGCTCGACTCGAAAAAGCTCTTTTGATCTAAGGTGGCGAGATGGAAGACTGCATCTTCTGCAAGATCGCGGCGGGAAAGATTCCGGCGAAGAAGATCGCCGAAGGCAAAGATTGCCTCGCCTTCCCCGACATCGACCCGCAGGCGCCGGTGCACGTGCTGGTGATCCCGAAGAAGCACATCAAGTCGCTCGACGAGGCGGGCGATCTGTCGATCGTCTCGAAGATGTACGCGCTCGGTCTTCAAGTGGCGAAGCAACTCGGCATCGACAAGACCGGCCATCGCACAGTCATCAATACCGGGTTGAACGGCGTCCAGACCGTGCTCCACCTTCACATGCATCTGCTCGGTGGCCGTACCATGACGTGGCCGCCCGGTTGACCCCAAGGCCCCGTTCAGACTACGTAGCGCCTCAGATTGTCGACTGAGCTGCACAGCGAATCGGCGAGCCTGAGGGCGGCGCCCGAGATTCCCGAGAACCTCCTCGACCCCGACGCGGTGAAGGTGGTGCGCCGGTTGCGCCGCGCGGGGCACCAGGCTTACCTGGTGGGCGGGTGCGTGCGCGATCTGCTGCTGGGGATCGGGCCCAAGGACTTCGACATCGCCACCAGCGCGCACCCCAACCAGGTCAAGGACACCTTCCGCAACAGCCGGCTCATCGGGCGGCGCTTCCGGCTGGCGCACGTCTTCTTCCGCGGCGGGAAGATCGTCGAGGTCTCGACGTTCCGCGCCAACCCGCTCGACGAGCTGGCCGACCTGCCCGCCGACCTGCTCATCCGCCACGACAACGTCTTCGGCAACGAGCAGGAGGACGCGCGGCGGCGCGACTTCACCATCAACGCCCTCTTCTACGACGTCGACGAGGGCCGCGTCGTCGACCACGTCGGCGGCAAGGCCGACCTGGCGGCGCGGCTCGTGCACACCATCGGCAATCCCTTCGTGCGCATGCGCGAGGATCCGGTGCGCATCCTGCGCGCCATCCGCTTCGCCTCCAAGTGCGCGTTCGAGATCGAGCCGGAGACGCTGGCGGCCATGAAGGCGCACGTGCACGAGATCCCCCGCTGCGCGCCGCCGCGCGTGATGGAGGAGATGCTCAAGCTGTTGCGTTCGGGCGCGGCGCGGCGCTGCTTCGAGCTCTTGCGCGAAGTGGGGGCGCTGCGCATCCTGCTGCCCCCCGTCGCGGCGTATCTCGAGCGGCGCGGGCCCGAGGAGGCCGAGCGGCATCTGCGGGCGCTCGAAGCGCTCGATGCACACGTCCGCGTGGGCGAGATTCCTTCCGACGCGGTGCTTCTTGCGACGCTGCTGGCGCCGCTGCCGCGCGCGGGCGCTCCTGGGGGGCCCATTCCCAAGGGCGCGCCGCGTCCACCGGGCGGCCCTGGCGCTGTCGCGAAGCCCGCGCCCGAAGAGGACGACGAGTTGGACCGCGAGTTGGAAGCGCTCGAGGCCGAGCAGGAGCCGGACGAGGATCCCTCCCTGGCCCCGTTGCCCGAGGGAGCGTTGCGCGAGGCGGCCGAGCTGCACGACGAGCGCCTCGGCGGCGCTGCGCCCTTTGCGGCCGGGGGCGACGCCCAGCCCTGGTCGCTGCCGCAGGACGTCGTCGCGCCGGAGATCGTCCTCGCGGAGATGGTGCGCACCGCCCGGCTCCCGCGGCGCATTGCCGAGCGGGCGAGGATGATTCTTCTCGCGCAGCCGATCCTTTCGGGGGAGCGGCGAAGGAAACGAAGCTCGCCGCAGGCTTTTGCCCGGCAGAGCTATTTTCCCGAGGCGCTGGCGGTGTTCGAGTTGTCGGTCGCTGCGACTGGCCGGGGACATGATCAACTCGCGAAGTGGCAGGGAACTTTCGCGGAGCAGGATTTGTCGCAGGTTGACCATGAAGCGCCGAAGCGGCCGGGGCCGCACCATGGCGCCCCTGTGAAGCGGCGCAAGAGGCGCGGCGGGCGAGGGCGGCGAGGAGGCGGACAAAGCCGCTCGAAACAGGAGTAAGACGGCTCCCCCGGACAAGCCGCGCTGCAACCTACCGCTACGAACGTAAGTCCATGGGCCGAGTTTTCCACAGCTTGTCGCCAAGCGGCCGACGTTTCAGCAGCACTAAACTTTAGAGAGCGTCGAGAGCTGTGAGTCTTTGGATCAGTTGCTTTTTTTGGCGTTCGTGCCGGCCGGCCATACGAGGGCTCTTCCCGCCAATCAACAGGTCTGATAAAAGGGGATCAACCTAGGTGGTGAACCGGTCCTGAAGGGGGGAACGTGGCTCCGGTCTTTGGCATGCTATCGCCCGGCTTTGAAGAGATGGAACGGGAGCGGATGCTCCTCCGTCGGAACGTGCAGCTGACGGCTCGCATCTTTAGCACGCTGGAGCCTGCAAGGTGATTTGGGACGCATCCTTGAGACGATCCCGGCCGTCTTCTCCGGAAGAAGAGCCGGCTGAACTGGGCAGTCCCCGGCGCTTGGCGCTGATCGTTGAGGACGATCCGGGAATCAGGCGGATCGTGAGGGAGTCCCTCGTCCGACTGGGCGCCCAGGTAGTCGAGGCTGAGAATGGGCGGGGAGCGCTGGCGCTTCTCCGAAGGCTGAAGCCTGACATCGTCTGCCTCGATCTGCTGCTGCCCGAAGTCAGCGGCTACTTGGTATGTGAGTTCATACGCTCTACTGAGGTGCTCCAGCAGGTCCCGGTGCTGGTCATGAGCGCGAGATCGCGGCCCCAGGACAGGGCCCAAGCGGAAGAGGTAGGTGCGTCGGCATTCCTCTCGAAACCCTTCACGAGCAGGCAGTTCAGGGAAATGATCGTCGGCATCTGGGCCGCGAACAGGAAGTAGCCCTCGTGCGCGAACACGTTCGTGCCCCGGCCTCGTAACGCGCCTTGAAACGATCCTAGTCGGATTTCAACAGCCCAGAGAGGCGATTGCGGTCGCGGGCCGAAATCTCCTCGAACTTGATGCCTACGTCGAAGCGGGCCGGGGCGTTGGCCGGAAGGTCCTCCACCCAGACGACCGCGACGCGGCATATGAGCTGCGTCTCATCGGGCAGGAACAGCTCCAGTTCGAGCCGGTCACCTTCTGCGAGCAGCTCATCGGCGTAAAGCCTGATGCCGCCCAGGCTCAAGTCGATGGCCGGCCGCCTTCCAAAGAGCGCACTACCCACCGGCCTGCAGAAGACGGGTGCATGGAGGCGCGGAAAGCGGCGTAGATCATTGATCATACCGGCAGTTTTGTGCATGCGGGAGATCGTGGGGCCGTGGTGCCTCCTGCCAGGAACAGCACTGCCTCTTCGCGTGGAAAAACGCGCGTAACCTTAGTGTGCTGCGATTGGCAAGTCCGCCCGCATTATGAAAAAAAACAGATGCGAGGGCGAAGGTCGTCTTCGACGACCAGTGCCCGCGGGCGCCGATCGTCTGGCTTAGCTTGCTCCCTTTCCAGAGAGGACAGCAGGGAGTGTCTTGAAGATGAGGCCCACATCTCGGCTGAAGCTCCAGTGATCGATGTACTGCATATCAAGGTACATCCATTCATCGAAGGCGATCTGATTTCGGCCCGAGACCTGCCAGATGCAGGTCAGGCCCGGTCGTACCGACAGGCGCCGAAGCTGCCAAGGCTCATAGCGTGCGACCTCATCGGGGACCGGCGGACGCGGACCCACGATGCTCATCTCACCGCGGAGGACGTTGATCAGCTGGGGCAGCTCATCAATCGAATACCTGCGGATGAGACGACCGATCCACGTCACGCGTGGATCGAAACGCATCTTGAACACTGGACCTGCTTGCTCGTTTTGCGCGAGGAGCTTCGCCTTGAGCTGGTCCGCATTCGCAACCATCGAGCGGAACTTCGGCATGTTGAATGGCTTTCCTCGCAGCCCGACTCGTCGCTGGCGGAAGATCACGGGTCCGCGAGAGGTGGTCTTGATGAGAAGAATCACCACGAGGAGCAGGGGAGTCAGCACCCAAAGGGCTGCCGCGCTGCAGATGATGTCGAAGAGCCGCTTGAGCGCCATCTGCAGCGGCTTGACCTCGTAAGGCGTGCAATGCAGATACCCGTCGCGATTCGACAATGGAGGCCACGCGCGCTCGAGGCGGAAGCTATACGCGGGCAGCGCGAAAGGAAGACCCATTCTTTCGCAGACGGAGATCGCCCGCTGCATGTCGGGAGACTGCGCCAGCGCGTTGCCGGCGATGTACACCTCCTCAACGGGTGTCTTGCGCAGCACCGATTCCATGTCCTCAGAAGTGCCCATGACGGGCGCGGTCAAGTGGAGGGCGCTGCGGAGGAGGGCCCGGTCCTTTTCCGTTTCATTGGGAAACGACAGGTACCCCACCACACGTCGGCGACCGCGCAGCATCAGATCTTGACCGGTGAGGCGCGCCATCGGCCCGGTTCCGATGACGAGGACGTCCTCCAGCGGATCCTCGGTAGCGGAGAGCGGGCGAATGATGAGCAGTCGCACCCCAACCACAATCGGCCACAAGATGCTGATGAAGTGTCCGGGGTGCGGCATCACCCCGAGCGACGAGAAGGTGAAGTCGAACAGCGCTACACACGTCCCGGAGGCCATTACCAGTACGGTCACCAGCGCCGCGTCGTCGCCAGCCCCGCGATCGAGAGCGGAGGGGTCATAGTGACGAAGGGCGGTGCTGACTACGGCCCAGGTCAACCCCGCCACTGCGGCGAAACCCAGCAACGCGTTTAGCGCTGCCCCGGGCGACGACCCATGCGGCAGCTTCGAAGAGAACAGCGTTGCCGCCACCAGTGCGATGAAGTCTGCGAGCAGATTGAGCCTGATCGTGAAACCAGGCGACAGCTTGCCGAACCATCTGGACATGGAACCCCCCTGCATTGACTGCAATCGACGACGACGCGCGAGTACCTGCTTCCCCCATTCATTACTTTACCATACACGCCAACACAAAATAGCTCGCGGCTCGACGCGGGGCCCGAATCCGCGAAAAACGCATGAGATTGATAAGATGTGAACAATAAAAAGGGCGGGGACGTACGTGGAGTTACTTGGGCGGCTCAGGCGCAGGCGGCGCCGTGGGCGCACCGGGGGCTGGGGGCGTGCCGGGCGCTACGCCACCATCGGGCGCAGCGCCACCCTCGGGCGGCGGAGTCTTGATCGACTCGGTCATCATCCCGATCGTCCATCCGCTCGAGCTGTCGCGGATGGCGTCGAGCGCCTTGACCGCGTTGACGTACTTCGTCTTGTCGTCCGCGTCGAAAAAGATGACCGGCGGCCCCTGCGTTGCTTCCTTGCTCTTCGCCAGCCGGTAGTACGCCTTGAGCCGATCCTGCACGTTGGCGTCAGTGACCGTCTCGTTGTTGATGTGGAAGTTGCCGCTCTCGTCCACCTTGAAGACGATCTGCGTCAGGTCGGGCGGCGGCGGCTCGTTCTGCATCTCGGGCGGCGTCTCTTCGGGGACGCGCACGCCCATCTCCTTCTCCATCAAGGGCGTCAGCACCATGAAGATGATGAGCAGCACCAGCACCACGTCGACCAGCGGCGTGATGTTGATGTCCGAGCGCGGGCCCTTCTTGGTCCCGACGTCCATTCCCATTGGCTACTTCCCCTTGATCTCTTCTGCCGCGAGCGAAACGCCCTTCAGCTTGGCCTTGGAGGCGAGGTTGAGGACCGGCCGGACCTTCCCGTACTCGGTCTCGGTGTCGGCCTTGATCATCACGCGCTTGCCGTCGTTGTTGGCCTGCTTCATGGCCTCGATGAGCTGCTGGTCGCTGGCCGGCGTCTTGTCCTGCTCGAGATAGACCAGGCCGTCCTTCGTCACGCTGATGAAGGCCGGCTCGGGCCCCTCCTTGGAGACGGCGTGCTTGGCCTTGGGCAGCTCCACGCTCTTGCCGCGCTGGAGCATCGGCGTGATCACCATGAAGATGATGAGCAGCACCAGCACCACGTCGACCAGCGGCGTGATGTTGATGTCCGAGCGGACCCCGCTCTTGGTCCCGACGTCCATCCCCATCGATCAGGCCTTGGCCTTGGCGCCGGGAGCTTTCGCGGCGGCAGCGCCCGCGCCCTTGCCAGCGCCGGGGTTGGTGAGCGGCTCTTCGAAGCGGCCTTCCTTGAGGAAGAAGTCGACCAGCTCGTTGGAGGCGTCCGCGATGTCGACCGTCATTTCCTCCACGCGGTTGGTGAGATAGTTGAACATCATCAGCGCCGGGATGGCGACCAGAAGGCCGAAGGCGGTGGTGATGAGCGCCTCGGAAATTCCCGCCGAGACGGAGGCGAGGCCGCCCGAGCCCGATGCGGCCATCAGCTGGAAGGCGGTGATGATGCCCAGCACCGTCCCGAGCAGCCCGACGAAGGGCGCCGACGACGCGACGGTGGCCAGGCCGGAAAGGCCGCGGCGCAGGTCGGCCGTCACGCGCAGCGTGGCGCGGTCGAGGGCGCGGTTGATGGCCTCGACCAGGTCGAACTCACCTACGTCGTGCGGCCCCTGGTTGGCCAACGCCTCGCGGCCTTTGTTGTACTCGGAGATGCCCGCCCCCAGGACGCGCGGGATGTGGCCGTACTTGAGCGTGGTGGCGTACTGCGCCGCCTCGATCATCTGGTGGCCCGGGAGCAGGTCGCGCAGCTTCTCGGCATACTTGCGGCTCTGCTCCTTCGCGCGGGAGAAGCTGAACATGCGCTCGGCCATCACGCTCAGCGAGTAGACGGACATGATGGCCAAGGTGAGGACGACCAGGCGGGCAGGAATGCCCATCGACTTCCACATCCCAAGTAGACTGAAATCCATGGCGGGTGATTTCCTCCGGAACTGCGACCCGATTGCTTATTTCGGTTTGAAAATGAAAGGCTGCCTCATTCTGAATGGGACCGGTTTGCCGGCCGACATCGACGGAGTCCACTGACAGCTCTTCAGCCAGATGCGGACCGCCTCGAAGAGCATGGGCGCGGCTTGATTCTTGAGCACGACACTTTTCACTCGACCATCTCCGTGCACGACATATTCAACCAATACGGTGCCGCTCATGCCGGTCTGCGGCGCGATCGGCCGGGGGCGCGCGCCGAGGGGCGAGCAATCGCCGGCCGGCGCGGGCCGCGTCATGCCGGCGGTCAGGAGCGCCGTCTCGGGGATGGCTCTCGGCTGGAAGATCGTCCGCGGGGGAACCTTGGGGGCGATCGGTTTGGGCATGGGCCGCTGCAGCCGCGTTTTGGGTCCCGCGGATGGCGCGGGGAGCGTGACGTAGACCGGCCGGGGCAGCATGCCCTTCACGTACGTGAACGCCGCAGCGAGAGAGACGACCAGTCCGTGGAGCGCCAAGGAGGCGAGCATCGAACCTCGACGCCCGCTCTGCCATGTGCTGTCCGCAATGCTCTCGAACAACATTGAAGCCATCAGCCTCTTTATCGCCTGAGAAAGGCGGCGGAGACTACACACCGGTCACCCGCCTGTCAACGCATCGTCACTCGGGGGGCGCTCCCTTGACGACCCTCCGTGCCTCCTCTATGAGCGACGCCTTTTGTCGGGGGCTTCGATGAGGCTCGGAACCGTGGCAGCCGTCCTCGCCGTTGCGGCTGCCGCGCGGGCGCAGACGGCTGGGGCCCTGGGCGGACAGGTGGTCGACGCCCGGTCGGGAAAGCCGGTGGCCGGCGCCGTGGTCACCGTCAGCGGCCCGTCGCTGCAGGGGGAGCCGAACGGCGCCACCGGTGAGGACGGCGCGTTCGAGATCGGGCTCCTCCCGCCCGGCAGCTACACCGTCACGGTGCAGCGCGACGGGTTTCAGCCGCTCACGCAGGGCGGGCTGACCGTTCACGCCGGCCAGACTATCGAGATGCGGCTCTCGATCGTCCCCGAGTCGAACCAGGGAATGGCTTTCCGCACCGTCCCGCAGATCCCGGAGGTCCCCGCCGCGAGCGCCGAGACGGGCGGCGTCGTCACCGCCGAGCAAATGAGCCTCGTGCCCTACGGCCGCGACTCGCGCGGGTTCGAAGAGGCGGCCACCGCCATCCCCGGCGTGCTCGCCGACCCGCTCGGGCTGCGGATCGCGGGAGCGCAGCCGGCCGAGTCGCGCTGGACCATCGACGGCGCCGACGTGACCGACCCGGCCTTCAACCTTCAGGGCACGTCGCTTCTGCAGGACTTCGTGCAGGAGATCGGCGTCGCCACCGGCGGGTACCGGGCCGAGTACGGGCGATCGTCGGGCGGCATCGTCAACGCGGTCACCAAATCGGGCGGCAACGACTTCCACGGATCGATCTTCGCCAACTGGCTCCCGCTCGAAGCGTCGCGCAAAGATTCGGGGAGCGGCGGCCAGGTGATCTCGTCGCGCTCGTCGCTCCACTACGACCTGGACGTGGGCGCCGAGTTGGGCGGGCCCATTCTGAGAGACAGGCTGTGGTTCTACGGGGGCTTCGCGCCGCAAGTCCGGTCGACCACCGTGGAGCGGGTCATCTCGCGGCTCCTGCCGGGGGGCGGGACGGAGCAGGTGGATTCCAAATCGTACCAATTCTCCGACGCGCGCTTTCAGTACATCGCCAAGCTGACCTGGCAGGTCCAGCCGGATCACACGCTCGTGCTCTCCGCCTTCGGCGATCCAGGGCGCAAGTCCGGCCCGATGGGGAGCCTCAACGGCAACGAGGAGTCTTTTCTCGGCGCGGGATCGACCGGTGCCAACGACGTGTCGGTGCGGTACGCAGGCCGGCTGTTCGATTCGACGGTGCTGGTCGAGGCGATGGGCGCGTGGCACCACGCGACTGATACCGCCTCCGGCTCGGTTTCCACGGGTGCGCCAGCCATCCGCTGGGTTCCCACGCTCAACTTGCTCGACTCGCGGCTCGGCGCCGGCGCGTCGGCCAAAGTCGCTGCGGCGTGCGCGCCGGTGGCCGGCTTCGATCCCTGCCCGGTCAGCTCCTACTCGACGGGCGGATTCGGCGTTCCCGTCGATCTGACCCGCGACCGTTTCGACGGCGCCGTCAAGATCACGCACCTGTTCCACGCCGCCGGCCGGCACCAGCTCAAGTACGGAGTCGACGCCATGCGCGACAGCTACACCGACGTGCGCACCAACAGTGGCGGGGCGGCGGTGGATGCATTCGACGATCGGTACGAGGTCCACGTCTACGGGCCGGACGCCACCGTCAAGACGCGCCAGTTTTCGCTCGCCGGATTCGTGCAGGACACCTGGAGGCCCGCCGACAACATGGCGGTCGATCTGGGCGTGCGCTACGAGCGGCAAGTGATGTCGGCTATCGAGCTGAACAATGTCATGCCGCGGCTTGCTCTCATCTACGACTTCACCGGCCGCGGCCTCTCGCGCGCCT
>WNFD01006573.1_pt1 | contig 22322 bp, 32 predicted proteins | sample 5400491 | NCBI WGS metagenome assembly WNFD01 (sample SAMN13153343, study PRJNA577476) | soil metagenome | isolation source: 120 cm saprolite under Douglas fir tree site 2 hole 2 replicate 2 | place: USA:California | collected 2015-04-18
CATCGCTCATGACTCTCAGCTTCCGACGCAGACGGTAGGTGCCAAGTCCTATGATATTCATTGCTGACGCCCCGAAAGGCGGACAGTTTACCATTCTCTGAGGGGCAGAATCGAATCGGCGAAACTCGCCTCGGACGTGATCACAGGTGAGTGTGGAGCTTTCCGTTGACTTCGCCTTTGCAGCACTCCTAACATGGTACCCTGAGTCGCTGCGCACTCATGATCGGCCAAACCATATCGCACTACCGCATCGTCGAGAAGCTCGGCGGCGGTGGGATGGGTGTGGTCTACAAGGCCGAGGACATCGAGTTGGGCCGGATGGTGGCTCTCAAATTCCTGCCCGATCTGATCGCCCAAAATCCCACGGTGTTAGAGCGGTTCCGTTGGGAAGCTCGTGCCGCTTCCGCCCTGAATAGCCGCATCTGCGATGGGCCTTGATCCAGGTATGGGGTGCCTTCACGTGGACACGCCGAACAGGGACTCACTCGCCTGCGACCTCATGGAGGTCTGTAGGCCCAAAGTGGACGCGTTTGTTTTGAACTGGCTTCAGAGCGAACCGCTTCGCAAAGCGGACTTCAGCGAAGATCGTAATGGGAACTGCCGTCTGGTTTCAGCCTTGGCAATCCGTTTGAGCGAGACGGCGGACATGTGGCGCAAGTTCGTAGCCCCGGTCGCGGAATATGTCGCTCAAGAGCTTTGGTCCTCGATTTCCAAACCTGCATCCAGGGTTGCCCGGCAACTGATAGCAACGCGCCTTACGCAGCGCAACAAACGCGAAGTAAAGGGTAGCGGCGTATCCGCAGTGAACCAGGCGAAACCGGAGCACCTGTGCGGCAACTGTGGAGTGAAGATTCCGAACAACACGTCGCACTGCCTGAATTGTGCGAAGCAGGCGACGCGTAAGAACTTTCGCGCAGGCCGCAAGATGGCCCAGCGCCCGGAACACCTTGCAAGGCGGGCGGACACAATGCGAAGTCATAGGCTTGCGATTACTATTTGGAAACCCTCGGAACTACCGGGCTGGCTAACTCGTTAACTCGTGATGTCTATGTGAATCAGATTCAGCCTGCACTTGCGGGCGTTTCAAAATCGAGCATACGTGCAGCTCTAGGCGTTAGCGAACCTTACTCATCCGACATCCGCGCGGGCCGATGCCATCCGCATCCACGGCACTGGCAGGCGCTGGCGGAACTGGTGGGAGTTTTGAGGGATGTTTAATGGCCAACATGGGAACAGCGTTATCAACCACCATTTTGGGGTTTGGGGTTGGGGGACTGACTTTTTCTAGCACGCGGCGATATCGAAAAGACCAACTTTGCCAATAGTCCCTTCGCCAGAACGTGCGATCAATATGTCAGACTTGCGCAATCCACAACGGTGCTGTGCCTGCTCATAAAATTCATTTGTGACGAGAGTGCAGGCGTCTCCCGCGATTCGAATCTTGCTGCCGTATTGCACCCGGTGTCACGTACAAAGCCGGAACCGTTTTCATCAATCGATTCCAGATGCAGAGTCGCCCCAAGACGAATCGGCGCAACTAGGTGGGCCTTCACTCTTCGATGAGGGATGTGCGCAAAGAACGAATCTGTAGTCTCGCAGTGTGGGTGATGAAATCTGCTCGAATTTCGCAGTATCCACGATTTCGCAAAGTCTCTACTAGATCGTGGGAATTTAAGCTCTCTTTCGCGGGAACGATATTCCAATAACGGATAATGGAACCCTCGGCAAATGACCTCGTCAATGACTTGGTTTGACGGTTGAAGCCGCGTTCGGGATTCCCGAATACTGCCCTCAAGCTCGGCAACCTTCCTCAAAAGCACCCGCTCCTTCTCTGCGGGAAGGGTAATCAGTCGAAGGCGCGAGAGGTCGTCCGGGTAGATTTCTGGTGTTCCTTTAACGGCGACTTCAATTTGGTGAATCTGCGCTTTCCCGAAAGTGCTTCTCAAGAAACATGAAACAAATTGCGGGCTGGAATCCGGGCGGAGAGATATGACTGCAACTTGCTTCTGATTCGATGTCTTCCTTTTCGATAATCATCACCTGATAAGGTCTCTTTGCGTTATGCTTTTGAAGCAGCGACTCGACCCGAAGGCAATGAGGGGAGGGTCGAAATTCCGACTAATTCAGGTAAATAACGGTCGGGCTTCCGACATAATTAGCGGCAACCTAAACTGTCACCACGCCCGCGAAGCATGCGAGAACCAAGTCCCGCACACTGGCTTGACAAACCAAGTCACGGCGAGTCTACCTGCCGCAACACTGCTACGATCTGCTCTTCCGTGTGACCCTTCTTGGGCTTTGTCTCCTCTCCCGGACTTCTGCCCCAGCTTACCTCTAGTTTCCTCTGTGTCAGTTTTTGGGTTTTGGGTCACCGCCGAAAACTCACCTTGGAAGTGTGACCGAAAAAGGGGAACCCTCGAAAGGATGAACATCAATGATCTACAGAAAGATTGCAATGCTGCTGTCAATTCTGCTGCTCACCGTCTCGCTTCAGGCACAAACCCTATTTTATGTCCTCGGCACTGGGAGTTGTAATTCAACAGGGGGTATATGGGACCTTCATGCTGATTGGGGCCTTGGCTCATGTGTCCTTGGCGACGACTTGTTCAAAGGTCCGATAGCGGGCAAAATAACTGACATCGTGTGTCGGTCGGGCGCCTATGGTCCAACGTGGGACATTGTGGTCTATCGAAGCGTGATACATTGTACTTGTCAAGATTTTTACTACGTCGCTTCCTCGTGGACATCTAACAGTTGCCAAAAAAACAGTTTGTTAGAATTTCCCCAACCACACACGGTCTGCGACTGAAGGGAAGAACCAATGAAAACACTATCACTGTTGCTGATCCTTTTAGCGACTGTTGCGGCCTCGGCTCAAACTGCCAAGGTCCCGGCTACGCTTGAGGTCACCCCTACGATGATCATGGCAACCAACACCTCAACTCAAGAGATAATCGCGGTGGTCATTCGCAGCCCTGCGGGAGGCAGTGGCTGGAGCGCGGTAATTTCCCATGATTTTTACTTTAAGCAGGGAATTACCCCGACCGAGGCGACTGCAGTGGATGCTCATGATGATGGCCGTACTTACATCTCCGCCGAGCTACTGTTTGTACAGTTTGCTGATGGCTCAACATGGGGAGACTCCACGCTAGCGGCGGACTTGCTGGCGCGGAGGAAACCGCAGAAAGATTTTCTGGAGAATGTGCTGTTGGCCTATCAAAGTCAAGGGGAACAAGCCTTTGTTGACCAACTACAACAAGAGAAGGAGTTTAGGGGACTGGCAACACATTTGTTGGACATCCAAAAACAATCAGGAACGGCAGCAGCCGTGGACGTGGTAAAGGATCGATTGGCCGCTGCTAATTCAAGGGGGTTCTGAAGTCTTTGGGGCAGCGGGCGTGGCAGCGCATAAGTTCCGCGCCAACCAGTCTGGCCTCGGAGATCATTGCTGTGAAGTCAAGCGGACAAAGCGCATCCCAACCGGAGAACTCGTCATATGCTGGAACCTGAAGTGTAAAGCGGCCCCACTATGCCATTTACGGCAACGGCAAATTCTGCAACTTCCAGTGCCCGGCAGGAGTATGCGGCCAGCATCACGAAGACAGAAGCGACGCGTATCCGCATGTCGCTCTCGCACCTGGGTAAGTAGACACCAACACTCCGAAGAGACCAAGCAGAAGATTCGTGAGGGCGTCCTGCGTCGCTTAGCTGCAAAGGTTAGTGCGTAAGTTCCTAAGTTCCGCGTTACCGAACCCATAAAGTAACAGGCAACCAACAGCAGACCACCTGCAGAGGTCTTTCGGCGGTTGGGTTCAGGCTTGCATCTGCGTCAATTGGAATCTTCATCTACACACGGCCCTTAACCTGGCCGTTTGTGCTTATGTCTATCAAATACCAATCCCTCTAAAACATGACCAAGTTGGTGTTCCAGGACGAACAGAGCACGGAGGCCGCGATTGCGCAGGCCGGATCACCATACGTCGGGTTCCAAGAGAGCAAGAGAGGGACGGCGTCGTGATAGAAGCCTACGCCTGTTACACGAAAGAAGAGGTCCACGACGCCCACGAGCGTCTACGCGGGCGCCCCCCCGCCCGGCTCCAAAGCACTCCGCCCCCTGTGGCCTAAGAACCGCCCCGCCCGGAACCGGCGCATGTTAACTCCTAGTACTCGGAAGGCAGGGGTGTAGCGTTTTCCCCTCGTGCCCCTATACCCCCACATCTCGTTGACTTCGCACCACTCCGCCCCTAACATGGCCGCGAACGACGGTCAGCTAGCTGACGCACTGACCATCCCCTAAGCAAGACAGCCCGTTGGACGCCTTCAGCACATCGACTTTAAGTTTTGCCAGAAAAGTGTAGGCACGCGGGTCCCCCGAACCTGCGAACCTCGTTGATCCAAACCGGCGTGGGGTGGTCGGTCTATGTGTCCCGAACGGTGTCCCGTAACTGCCGAATGAGGTCACATTGCGTGAGATTTGGTACTCGAGTGCGATTGTAAGTGATTGAGGTTACGTCGGGTGCCGCCGAACCGGACAATTCGTAATCGGCAGGTCAGCGGTTCAAGTCCGCTCGTCGGCTCCAGTTTTTCAACGACTTGCGTCGGATTTTCACTGCACCCTCATTTCACTGTGACGTGGATTGTGACGTGAATCGCGCTGGTCGATGGCTTCGCGCACCGGATCGAGAATCGGGTGCTGGTAGCGCATCGCCGTTCTTACGTCGGTGTGCCCCATCACCTTCATCACCATCGCCAGGTTGCCGGTTCCCTCGTATATCGCCGTGCCAAATGCATGCCGAGCACAATAGAGTACGAGTGAAGCCGGCAAACCTGCCTCCTGACGTGCTTCCCGGAACTGCTTCGCCACCGTCGTTCGATGACCGCTCTTCGCCTTCGCACACGGAAAGAGCCACCCTTCGGTTTTCCCCGCGCATCGAAGCAGAAGCATATCGAGCATTCGCTGGCTCATGGGAACTAACGCCGAGAAGCCTTCGTCTTACCGTTGGGATTGAAAATTTGCCGCGCAACGAAGTCAATGTTTTCGATCCGAACACGGAAGACCTCATCAGGCCGCATTCCCGTGTCCTGAATGATGACCAAGACGTCGTTCAGAGGCTGTTTGCCAACGGCCACCAGCTTTGCTTTCGCTCTCAGGATCAAGAACTTGCTGACGTTCTGGTTCAGGCAAGAGCCTAATCCTAGGAGCAACGGCTATCACTTTCCACTCGACTGCCTTCCCAAGAAGCCTACGCAGCGTTCGTAGACCCTGATTGACGTAGCTCGGGGAGCCAGAGAGGAGCAACCCGTCTACCTCTTCTGTGGTAATGCGATCCAAGGTCATTCCCATAAGTTGCGTCTCCGTGATGCGTTGCAAACCGAGCCGATAATAACCGCGCGTGTTGGCAGCCAGGCCACGCCCGTCATTCACCCAGCTCAAGAAACGCGGTCCGAACACTGAAAGCTGTGGGGCACGCCGAAGAACTGCTGACGGACCACTCTGCTCCGCCTTTGCAATCAACTTGGATTCAACTTTTCTGGCCCTCGACTCCGAAGTTTGTCGGGTGGAACCACGAAAGCGCTTCCCGGCGACCGTGAAAGTCGTAATGAAAGTAGTTCTCTCGCCTATACAACATCGTTTTCCTCCGCGTATGCCCGCACGGAAGGAGTTCGGCGATTGCGTTCAATGTATCGCAAAACCTCCTCCTCCGCATACCGGATGGATCCGGTATGAGATGGAGGCGCCGACGGATGGCTTCGTCAACCGAACGCAGGCCGGGTTTATGATTGCCCGCGATGACCAACTTGAACTCCGGGCGAAACTCGAAAAAATCACAGCGCATGAATCGTGCGGCAATCTTGTCGCCGCCGGTCATAGACTTGATCTTCGCTTCAGCCCACCTGACCCCGTCCTCGGTTTCGGTTGCAGTTACAAATCTGGCGCCGCGTAAGCCCGCCAAATCGGTCGGATGCTGCTCAGTGGCGCTTGCTATGAATGCCGAACTACTAGGCGACTACGCGAAGACTGCGCCGGTATCATCACCCTGTCTTGCTGGTGCTCCGTGACACTTGTGACACTTCTCCCTATATAGGGCGTCCGCGTGCATGGGTGACGGGGATAACCGGAGAATCCTGTCACATGTGTCACATCAACTCGAAGCCCGATTCCCGCAAAGCCCCTTGCCGTCCGCGTTCTCGTTTGACATCTTCAATTCTACCGCCGGGCCAGGCTGGTACGCGGATGCTAGGCGTGACATCATTCGCAACCCCGACGATTGATCCTGCTGGCCTCCCCGTCCTGTTGCCGATTACCTGTTGCTTTGCGTGACGCTTCGTCAGCAGCTTGGTTCCGCTGTCCATGCGCACCTCGCCAGCTAAGCTAGGGGGGAGATTCATCTCTACGAACGCCAACGATTGAAAGTTTCTGATTGCGGAATCTCGATTTACTCTGACTGTCGTGTGGAGTGCTTGGAAACACCGCTGAGGAGGATGAGTCTTCGCTAAAGGGCTGGCAAGAGCCAAATACGCATGTGCTCTCTGCGGGTCATCAAACTTCCACCTTAACCGGCAGTAGCTCGACCACCTTCGCCAGTAACGCTCGCGCTCGGCTTCCGGGCATAGGCGATCTTGTAAAGATCAGCGAGCGTGGTTAGTGCGTCGCGGAGCGCAATGTATTCCGAGATGCCGCCCCCATTTTCATTTTGGTCTGTCATCAAAGCATCGATTCGTGTGTTTATGGCGTCATTCGCGCGTTCGATGCGCTGTCGCAACTTAACTCTGTTCGGCTCAAACAACGCGACATCAAAGAGTTCGCGCCAGTCTCCCATGTCGTTTGCAGCCATGATGCGCCTCCTCCTGAACATGAACGGGCTTTCTTGCGAATCTAAATTCACTTGTCAAATTGGTTGTGCGTTTTTCGCGCTTCTTACGGAATCGAGCTGGCCGACGGCAATCATTTGAAACAAAGCCAGAAGAGTAAAACTGCTTAGCAACAGGAAATAGGCCACCACGGCGCCGCTAGGAAACCGCCTGCAACGGACAGCTTGCAAGTAGATTAGGAGGACGAGAGGATCTCGAATTACAAGCAACGGAGCACCGAGCGACGAGACGATCCACTTGCGGAGAGCCCCTTCGCCGATCAACAGAACGAAATATAGCCAAATCATCCGCCGCAAGGCAATCAACCGCCTTCTTCTCCGCGAACGTGTCTTGGCCGAAGCGTTTGAAACATATCGACGCTTGGGGGTTAACCCCAGATCCATCCACACGTACACTTAAGAGGTATGGATAGTAAATGCTTATAGAGATCACGCTTACAACACGGACACGATCGTCGCCACATACATCCTCCTTACTTGCCCAACAACACTCATTGGTAACGTTTAACCCATGTCCTTCCTCAAGGGAGAGAACCATATTGGTAAACGCTGGTAGGCCACAAGCGGGTGATAGTCCCATGGACTGGGGCCTCCCGTCGCTCTTCTTCAGGGCAGTGCATATCTCCCTACCAATTATTCGTGGCTGTTCTGGCAGAGGCAGAAGCCCCAGAGCACGACAGAACTGTTCGTACCTACAGTCGGGGGCGGTCATCCTCAGTGTCGACCAGACCGGAACCAAATCCGTCAACGCTTGACAATACTGTTTCAGCTTGTTCGCCCCCCACCTCCATGTGAGACTACCGTGACTCAACTTAGGCCGGCGTCTTTCGTTCAGCCGCGCGAGCAATGCAGGAACCTTTATCGGTCGAGGTCAGCATGGGTCGATGACGCTTTCGCAGTTTTCTCACAATTCGACACCTACGCAGGCAATCCGAGTTTTGATCGCTGATCGAAACCGAATGAGCAATCAGCTTCTCGCGGAGTCGCTTGGACGTGATCCACGCTTTGAAATAGTCGCTCTTGCAACCCCTGTTGATATTCTGTCAATTGTCACAACCCTCCAACCGCATCTGGCTTTGATCAGCACAGACTTTGATTGTGCGGCAAAAAAGGGGCTTCAAGTCGCTAGAAGCCTCAATGGTCGTCACCCTTCTGTCCGAATCGTGATCTTGCTCGAAATGAGCACGCAGAAATCGGTCATGGGTGCTTTTCGATGTGGCGCCGCCGGTGTCTTTTGCCGGACCGAGTCGCTCTCCGAACTTCCCAGTTGTCTTGAGCGTGTCAGTCGGGGCGAGATTTGGGCGAGCCAGGCCCATTCAGAGTTCTTGCTCGAAGCCCTCAGAAGCACTCCATCCTACGAAGGCATCGAAACCGGCGAGATTGACCAGCTTTCCCGTCGGGAAGTTCAAGTGGCCGATCACGCCGCGCAAGGCGAAAGCAACAAGCAGATTGCAGATCGACTCGGGCTCAGCGAGCACACCGTCAAGAATTATCTGTTTCATGTTTTTGAGAAACTGGGTGTGTCGAACAGAATGGAACTGCTTCTCCTGTTCAAGGGCAGCGGTCAGGCTACGAGTCCAGGTGGACTATCGTTGGGAAATGACGTCAGCCAACCGATAGGAGCCTACCTCAAGGCTGCCGAGGAGGGCGTAGTTGCAGCGCAATTCATTGCCGGACTGGCCCATCTTGAAGGCTACGGCATAGAGAAGAATGAACGCTCTGCATACTACTGGCTAAGAATGGCCGAAGAAAATTCTGGTGCGATCGAGCAGCGAAGTCGTGCTCTTGTCGAACGACTGCGCAGCACTGTGAAAACAGACGACATCGAGGCGGTGGAACAGATGGTCGCGATCCGGGTACAAGAGAACAAGCTTCTCAGAAGCAGCCGCCCCGCCGAATTCGTCAGCACGAGTGCGGATTTAGAGCCCCTACAGATGCTTCGGGAATCCCCGCGCAGTAAGGCCAAAGCAGCGTCCTAAATATTCTCCGTCGTTCACCCAAGTCCGGCCATGAATGGCTTCATCTCAAGGAACAACCGCGGAAGGAGCAGTGCGGTTCACCATAGCTATCGCTCGAATCAGCGGCCCATAACTTGCTTCGATCAAGAAGGCAGCAGCTTTTTCAAACCACACGCCATCATAGCGATTCGGCGAAACGTGACCGAGAAAATACGGCATTAACTTCCTCATGCGTGCGTGCTCTTTGTCAGTTAGTGACGCTTTAGGAAAAGCCGCTCCCCAAAGCTTCCCGCTCAGCCAATTTGTCTGAAACGTAGTGCCTTTTAACGTCAAGTATTCTTGGACGAACGTTGTGCTGGCGTTCACCAAGGCTCTCAACGCCGATTCGCTACGACCTTCCTTCGCCAGGCGTCGCGCAGGAAGAGCAAGTTGCCCCACTGATGCTCGATTTGATGCGCCTCCTCCTGAACATGAACGGGCTTTCTTGCGAATCTAAATTCACTTGTCAAATTGGTTGTGCGTTTTTCGCGCTTCTTACGGAATCGAGCTGGCCGACGGCAATCATTTGAAACAAAGCCAGAAGAGGCGAGTTTTTCAACAGCCACAAGCGTTTACACCACTAATCTGGTTGTTGGTGTAATGGCGATATTTCAACAGCTACGCTCAACACCCGCCGCCTTAATTCGACGAAAGAGCCTGAATCTTCGCCCAGAAAAAGCCCGAGAAGAGTCCGGCGACCGCGTACTGCGGTGCAGAAATCCCGAGTTTTCCACAGTTTTTTCTGAAAAATGTCGATTTCGGTAGGACACTTTCGTCTATATGTAGAGGGCTGTCCCGAGGTGTGTACCAAACAGCCTTGGGCGACGAGCTTTCAGCGCCAATTCATAAACCAGGAACCAACAAAGCTCAAAAGGAGACAAGTAGACATGAGTACAAAGCCGACGTACGAACAAGCGCAACTACATCTTCAGGTTTACGATCAGCGCCGCGAGGCCAAGCTGCGCCAAGCGCGTGACTGGTTTTTTAAGAACTATCATGTGACAAGCCTTGACGACGCCATGCGGGTTGCTCCCATGGGGTCGGAAACAGGCGCGTTCGCCAGTATGGTCATCAGTTATTGGGAACAAGCTTGTGCTCTGCTCAACTATGATCTGCTACATGAGGACTTGTTCTTCGAAACCAGCGGAGAGTTTTTTGGTGTCTGGGAGATGGTCAAGCCGGTTGTCCCCGCATTCCGAGAGCGTTTCGTCGACAAGACGTTCTGCACCAACCTGGAAAAAGCTGCGCAGCGTTATGAGAAATGGATCGAAGGCCGCTCGCCAGGCCACATCGCAGCGATGCGCGAGTTCATGAAACAGATGAGCGCCCAATTGGCGAAAGCAGCTTAACCTCTCGCACGGGGTGCCCCGTCCTGGTCTCTCCGTTCGTTTGAGAGACGGGGCGGGGATTTTTTTGAACTCACCCCTTCCGCCCTTCCTTTGTGGATCAATAGAATCAGCTGCCAATCGAAGGTGGCGCAATCTCAAGGCGCCCAATTTGCTACTCTGATTGTCGGATTTGTCGATAGAACCGAGGCGGTTTCCACGAATTACGGGTCAATGAGTAATGATTCCATGACAATGTCGGCTCCCTGACCCGAGTAAATTTGGTGGTGCCAAAACCAACCAAAAGGCTCTCTCGAAAATACTCACATCGGCTGTGTAGCAGGTGTGAGGGTGACTTGGTAGCCGAGCCGTTGCAGCCGACGGACAAGAGAGTGGGAGAGACCCGGTGCACGAAGCTTCTGGTAGTAGTCGCCGAGGATCTTGTGACCAATGGCCACGATGGCTCGTTTGCTTCCGCGTTTTGCTGCCAGGCGGTGGAAGCGCGCAGCAAAGTAAGTATTCTTGGTGCGGACAGCGGCCCAGGCTGCCTGGTTCAAAGTTCGACGGCCCTGGTCCACTACGCAGAACTGCCCGTCTTCCGAGGTGATCAGAGCATGGTCGCGGGAGACGCGAGGATCGGCCACTACCAGGTCCTTATCAACTTTTCGTCCTACGGTGAACGGAGTGTGATCGAGATACCCCCGAGCCGGGTGACGAGGTGGAGCCAGTGATTGGTTGAAAAGCCATGGGCACGCCACACCGCATCATACTAAACGTGCTTTGGGTCTGGGTCGTCAGTTACCACTTTCATGTCGCGGTGTCCAAAATCCCCCAAAATTTCCGCCCGCTAAGTGCTTTCCCTGCACTGCTCGAAAATCACTTTCTCGGGTGTCATCAAACACTTGATCGTGGAACGTATTTGGAATGTGCGGAAGCCCGGTGGTTCGCCTCAGGGCGGCTAGGAAAATTAACCGGCGATCGTTTCGTGGAGTTTGCTCAACCGTTTCCGGATAGCGAGAGGAAGGCTTAAGAGATAGTCGGCGGACACACTCTCAAGGTAGTAGCAGTGCTCTTGCAGGGCAGACTGGAGTTCATCAAGTGCAGCTTCCAGTTCCGGCTCATCCGGCGCTAGCACGACCTTATGGCGGAGCTCATCGATGAGATCTTCGGGGGTCATCGGGGCGCCCCTATGGAATGTTTCCATACCGTACTTATTTATATTGTCCGGAATACCCTCGTCAAAAACAATGGCCCCGTTGGCGGGGTATCGCCACCGAAGATGATGGGGGCGTGCCTGCCCTTCCGGAGGAGGATTTAGGCTATTACCAGCAGCACCGTTGCCGCCCCGGATTAAAGCCCGGCCAAACGGAACCGTTTCTCGTGCGTCACCAGTTCGACATGATCTACTCGTTCTAACTGAGGATGATGCGAGCTGCCATTTAATCGCAAATTGATCTAGGCTTGTGGGATGACTCTTTCTGCTCGCAATCAGCTCAAGGGAACCGTCGAGGAAATTCAGCTTGGTGGCGTTATGGCCCACGTCGTGGTCCGCGTTGGGGAGAACCTCATCGAAAGCGTGATCACACGGAGGAGCGCCGAGGAGATGGCGCTCAAGAAGGGTGACGCTGTGAAGGTCGTAATTAAATCAACTGAGGTAATGCTGCAAAAAGACTGACACCTCCATCAGCCATGGAGCCGGCAGCGTAGACAGCACCAGGAACACTGTTCCTTTGCCCCGCTGGCGAATTTTGGCGAGGGTGGTAGTCCTGCAGCCTTCCGATAGCGCTCCTTGCGGTCCAAGAGGAACGCACGGCGAAAAAGCTTCTGGCGCTCTTTGTCGCAGGTCTTAGCCCCGCGGCGTACTCGTTTGAATGAGATCGCGTCCGCCACCGCCGCCCGGGCCTCAACTCGCTCGGCATTCGCCCCAACCCTCGATACTTGCGCGCCGTCTTAGCATCCATGCCCGCTTTGGCCGCCGCTGTTTCCAGACTGTTTTCCACTTTCGCCAAGGCAAATAACCTCCTCACCTGCTTGTCTGTGACCAAATTCTGATGTCGCCAAGAACACAAACCAGAGCTTGGCTATTGTCGCTGATCGGGAATTCTAATTGTCGTTGGCCGGGACTTCTAATTGTCGCCCATCAGGCAGCAGACTGATAATGATGAAATCTTAAATAGGGTCCTGGGTGACGGTACTGCAACACCTGCCAAAGGCTACGACGTGGTGCGGCTGCGTGAGGACGTCACGAAGGACTGAGATCTGCTTCATAGTTTCGCCGAACGTGCCGGGAAAGTTACCAGGGCAAGTGACCCGAAATTGGCCGCGCTCGTTGAGCAACTCACCGAGATTCTCAAGAACGCGGATGCGGATGGCTTGGATGACAAAGACAAGCGTAATAAGCGGAAGATCATCATCTTTTCGTTCTTCGCCGATACAGTGGATTGGATTCGAGAATATCTGTAAGCGTACGGCAATGACCGCCTGGACATCAGTGTATTGGGGACGTCATGCTCGCGAAGTGGACACAAGCGATAGTGTCCACTTGGAGCGATGATGGACACATACACTCAAGCAATCACACCTAAGCGTCGGTACCGTGGGTTGGAGGAGAAGCGGCGGATTGTTGAAGAGACATTGGCGGAGGGGACTTCGGTGGCGCTGATAGCGCGAACGCACGGGGTCAACGCCAACCTGGTATTCAACTGGCGCAGGCTGTATCAAGCGGGGCGGCTGGGTAGCGGCCGGGCGAAGCTGCTGCCAGTGCGAGTGACTGTTGATGAGTCGACGACAGCTTCGGGCCCAACATCCCTACCAGCCTCGCGGGGCAGGATTCACATTCAACTGCACCATGCGCAAGTGAGCATCGAAGGAAGTGCCGATCCGGGGATGCTGCGCGTGCTGTTGGAGTGTCTGCGGCGATGATCGCGCCGCCAGGCAACACTCAGATTTGGATTGCCGCAGGCGTGACCGATCTGCAGCGCGGCTTCACGGGGTTGAGTGCACTGGTGCAGACCCAGTTGGAGCAGAGTCCGTTGTCCGGCCAGGTGTTTGTGTTCCGCGGACGGCGTGGCGATCTGATCAAGGTTCTATGGTTCGATGGAGACGGGCTCTGCCTGTTTTCGAAACGACTCGAGCGTGGGCGTTTCGTATGGCCACAAGCCACGAGCGGCACAGTGGCGTTGACGCGGGCGCAATTGTCGATGCTGTTAGAAGGCATTGACTGGCGACGACCGCAGCGCACGTGGGATCCACAGTTGGCGGTGTAGATACAGCTTCAGATTTGCACAGATTTTTGTGCAACGACTAGTCTTGCACAGCCCGTGTTCATGGCATACTGCCCCCATGTTGGCGCCCACGCTTCCGGATCTGAGTAAGTTAGATCGAGAAGCGTTGCAGGCATTGCCGGTAGCGGAGCACCAGGAACGGATTGCCACCCACCAGCGGCTGCTTTCCCGGGAGTGTGAGATCGAGCATCTGAAGCTGCTGCTGAGCCAGTTGCGGCGGATGCAGTTCGGGCGCAAGTCAGAGAAACTAGAGCGCCAGATTGAACAGCTGGAGTTGCGGCTGGAAGATCTGCAACAAGCGAAACAGGTCGAGAGCACCCCTCCAGCCGCGAGTCAGCTTCCCGCTACATCCCCTGTCATCAAACCAGCGCGGCGCCCGCTGCCTGAGCATCTGCCGCGAACCACAGAGACGCACTTACCGAAGCAGACGGCATGCCCGGGCTGCGGCGGCGAGTTGCGCAAACTGGGCGAAGACGTTTCCGAGATACTGGAGTATGTGCCGGAACGATTCCAGGTGATTCGCCATGTGCGCCCCAAGCTGAGCTGCAGGCATTGCGAGCAGATCGTGCAGGCACCCGCTCCGAGCCGACCGATTGCGCGAGGGCTGGCCGGTCCCGGTCTGCTGCCGCACGTTCTGGTGTCGAAGTATGCCGATCATCTCCCGCTCTATCGCCAGTGCGAGATGTATGCGCGCGAGGGAATGGAACTGGAACGATCGACGCTGCCGGACTGGGTAGGGGGAAGCAGTGAGTTGCTGGACCCGCTGGTGGAAGCACTCCGTCGTTACGTGATGGCTGCAAGCAAGCTGCATGCCGATGACACGCCGGTGCCGGTGCTGGCGCCAGGCAACGGCAAGACGAAGACGGGACGTTTGTGGACCTATGTTCGAGACGATCGGCCGGCGGGCGACCTGGCGTCACCGGCGGTGTGGTTTGCCTACTCGCCCGATCGCAAGGGGGAACATCCCGAGCGACATCTGGCTACCTTTCAGGGTGCGCTGCAGGCCGATGCCTATGCCGGATTCAATCAGCTCTATAAAGAAGAAGGTCGGATTCAGGAAGTGCCCTGTTGGGCGCATTATCCCGAGTCCGGTCTTATCCGGAGTAAGTTGTAACTGGGCAAAACAAACCGACATGAAATGGGGGATGACTGCTGGCTGTACTCCAGATAAGGCTCTATAGATTTTCAAGGAGTGTAAGTAGCTTGGGGGATGGCCGCCATTTTTGGAGAGGCGCAGGGCTGAGTCCGGCACGCTTCCAGAAAGCCTCAAGGACATCGCGCTTCATCTGCAGGTTTGTGGTGATATAGCGGCTTGTGGTGGCCACCGATGCGTGGCCGAGATAATCGATCCTGAAGCGTATCTGAGAGAGGTCCTCACGCGCATCGCCGATTATCCCGTGAACCGCATCGCGGACCTGCTGCCTTGGAATGTCACCCCGGCCGGTTCGACAACACGCACCATCGCTGCCGCTTAATCGAACCCCAACCCATGTCCGGATTTTCAGTTAGACTCAGCAAACCCGGGGAGGGCTACGATGCAACGACGTCGCATGTTCGCTTTACTGGCATCCGCTGCCATCGGTGGCACTAACGTCTTACAGGCAAGTCCCACGGGAGACCAGGGAGAATCCTCTAAGGCTCATCTGGCTTGGGTCGCCGAAGTTTTGAAGCGCATGCAGACAATCAAGCCCGGCATGACGCGAAACACTCTCCTCAGGGTGTTCACGACCGAGGGTGGGTTATCAACGGGTTTGCAGCGTACATTTGTCAGCCGAGATTGTCCGTACTTCAAGATCGATGTCGAATTCCAAGCTGTCGGCCGGCCGAACCGAGACGAGAACGGTCGGGTGACGCTGGTCGAAGGCAACGAGGACATCATTCTCAAAGCCTCTACACCGTACTTGCAGTTCAGCGTTATGGATTGAATTCGAAACAATCTCGACCAAGCCAATGGATTCCCGCGCACCTTGTCAATATGGCCTACCCCGGACGCTCACAAATATCTCGAAGGCGTATTCGCTTCTGACCTCAAACTTGCTGCCTATCGCGGACGACTAGCCTGCGTAATCGGGGATGAGGGCCACGGTGGAGTATCGAGAGAAGCGGCCATTTTTAGCTTTGTGCCTGAATCGTCGGAGGCACCAGCGGGCCGCCAAGACGATCTTTATGACGTTCTGGTCACAACGGATGTATTGTCCGAGGGAATGAACCTTCAGCAGTGCCGCAATATCATTAACTATGACCTACCGTGGAACCCTATGCGTCTGGTTCAACGGCATTGCCGCCCTTGGCCACAAGAGATTCAAGAACTAATCTTGCGGGACGGAACGCGGGTGAAAAGTGGCGGCCCGGCTGTGGAGGGGTTCCCGGTCGAAAGCCCTGATCGAGCACGGGTGGCCGGACTGGTCTCCGCAGTACCAAAAGGCCATGAAGGCAAGTCTTGATCCACGTCGAAATCACGCGACGAGCTACCGCACCGCAGGGGATGAGAGTAGAATCGGGTTTTCATTTCGGCGAGTTGCAGAAAATGCACGTTCGACTCTCTTGCGCCATCATTCCCTTATTGGTGGTTTCGGCTGCGTGGTTTGCTCTTGCACAACAATCATCCCAAACAGGTGCTCTCATGTCGGACCGCGACAGAGCCGCCCTTCGAGGTCCAGTTAAGACAGTGCTCGATGAGCAAACTTTTTCGGGTGCCGACGGGCAGCAGCTGCTCACGACCACCACAACGGATTACGCACCCGATGGCAGGATTCTGGAAGTGCAAACGGGCAACCCGGACGGCTCGAAATGGGTAACGAGCTATACCTACCACTCCGATGGACGTCTCCTCAAAACCGTTTCCGGGAAAGTGGTCTCCGCCCCCAGTTCTGAGACGACCTACTCGTACGACGAGGCACGAAGGCTCGTTGGAATGAAATCGGGTGGCAGGGACAAAATTCGCTACCAGTATGACGACAAAGGGCGCAAGTCCGTCATTGAAAGCTACGATTCAAAGCCTCTACCTCCGAACACGGCTTACTCGACACATTGGGAAGGAACCGACTTGGGGTTTGCCCCGTATCCCGGCGGTACTCTCACCACAGCGTACAACGAGCAGGACGTGGCGACGAGTGCGCAACTGTGTGATGCCGAGGGAAACCTCGTGGCCCACATTGTGCGCAAGTTCGATTCAAAGGGTCGCATCGTCGCAGAGGAACAGATCGCGGATGCCCCTAAGTTGATGATTCCTGAAGAGCTGCGGTCAACGCTCAATCCAGAACAGGCCAAGTTCATGGGCGCGTTCTTGGCTGGCGGCTTGTATAACAGAGCTATCTCCTACTCTTATGACGCCAACGGTCGTGTGACGGAACGGCACAGGAGTGGTGGGGTCTTTGGCGAAGAAGTGACTATCACAACCTATAACGACCACGGGGACAAAGACTCGGAGCGTACAACCACGGTCATGAATCCGGAAGTAGGGGGGGAATATGGCCTCAGTGAAGCCGGAGCTATGATTCCGGTCGGGCAGCCTCAACCCGCCCAGCACCCCGCCACCTACGAAACACAATACATCTATCAGTACGATGGCTATGACAATTGGACAGAGCAGACCACTGTCGCCCGCTCTCGTCCAGACGCAGCCTTCGGACCGGGCTCCATCCGTCGTCTTAAGCTCACCTATTACTGACGTCTACCGTGTTCAGCAAGAAAGTTTAGAGCGTACCACCACGGTCATGAATCCGGAAGTAGGGATGCGTTTTGCGAACGTGAACATCGCTGACAGTGTTACCTTGATGTGACGTGGCGTGAGCCAAGTCTCCGGTTTCAGTCTTGTTCGCGGTTTCAATCTCGCACATCAGGTTTTCACCGTCCACAGTCCTGAAGTCCCTTACGCGACCCCTCATTCGATCTTTGATGTGGCACCGCCAAGAATCCCTGTAACCCTTGACCGAACTCTTAGCCAGCCTCTTCTCAATCGCGGGGAAATAAGTCTTCTCCACGAAATCACCAATGCTGACTCCGGCGTCGTAGGTGAAGCCGATCAGGTTGAGCCTGTCCATGTACTCATTTTTCAACGGAATGACCTCGGCTTTCTTGGGGTATTCCGCCAGACTTGCCAACCTGTAGGCAACCGGGTTCTTCATCCCATACTCACGGTATCTTACGTACCACGCACCGTGCGATTGAAACAGACTTCCTTGCTGAGTTCTCATTAAATGGCTCCTCCATTTTCTTGAGACCCAGCCTTGCGCGTTGTTGTGTTGTAGCCAGCACGACGATCAAGCCAGTCATTCATTTCGGGAGAGCCCCAGCGATACCGCCTATGCTTACCCAGTCGGAAGACCGGCATGGGATCAGATGTGCGGGACCGCTTGCTCTGGTCTATGACCCAAGATTCCCGAACCTTGAGCAGCCGCGCAAGCTCTGCAGAAGTTAACACTTCGAAATCGAAAACACTAGGCCCGAAACGCAATGTTGATTTTGGGTGGGAGCGATGAACCCGGAACAGCAGGAGAGGTAGGCTGGACAGGGGAGTTGTTTTCGCCGCTTTGCGACGGTGAATTGTGCTGAAACAAGGAAACACTCCTTGGCCCACGCCAGAATGTTTGGCGTCAAGGCCGAGGGGTAACAGGTACAGCACAACGCCCTCGTGGATTTGACTTCTTCTACTTCTTCACGCCCTTCGTAGCTCATTGAAGCATTGAAGCGCAACCCGACTGCTATAAAAGAACGAATGATTGCGGCTACTTAAAAGACGCTTGATCTTGGCGACTGTCGTGAAGAGACGAGGCGATCAATTAACCTCGAAGCGGCCCCAAATGACGACCATCAGCGAACACTCAACGTTTCCAGTCTTCCACAGAAGCACGTTGGAGCCATTCCCAGAGTGCGGATCAGAACGTAGGCTGGTTGTGAGCAGACTTCGTGGGAGGGTTGTTCGACACGCGTCCCGTGACTCTTTGAGTCTGGGCTTTTGTTTTTGGGGGTGTCGTAGATGTCAGCCTGTCTGCGATGGAACATGTTTTCCCTGTGGAATGTTTTTGCATTGCGCGTCAAATGCCACCTGTATGTCAACGCGAAAGAGAGCTTGGCAGAGAACGCCGCTTCTACGCTCGCCGTCGGCTAAAGTCCCTCTCAATAGTTGGAATTGCGGCGTCCGATCAGCACAGGGCAATGGTCGCGGCTCTCGCACGCCAACGCAAATCTGGTTTGGCATCGCAGTTGCTCCTGTCTAACCGATAGCCCGTTTGGGGCCCCGCGAGGGGTCCTTTCCCCAGATTCCCGCTTTCCCCCGAGGAAGCCCCCGGATTCGGCAAGATCGCACACATGGTGTGATAGCGATACTGGTTCGAGAAGGCAAGTAGGCAACATGCCCTATCTCGGTGTTGGAAGCATCTCCGGCATCATCCACATCATAGCCAGAATTCCTCATGCCGCCAGAGCCGTCGTGGTTGTTGCAGTGTTGATCGCCATTTGGCGCTGAACATTAAGGAGAGCGTGGATGACATTTGAACTGCTCAACTCTAGGCAACCGGGTGCTTGTTTGCTCGTACGCCAGATGCAGATTCCTCGATGCGGAAGGGCCTGTGTGCGGAGACCCCGTCGGTGAGCCACAATGACAGGGATTGGCTCGACGTTTATAGAGCCGCGGCAATGGAATTCGACCGGGACAAGTTGCCAGCGAGCATCGACGTGGCTGAGAAGGCTATCCACCGACGCTTACGGGGATTGCCGATTGCACACTCTAAGGAGCATCGCAAACTGAGAGATGCGCTCAATAGTCTCGCGGTTCTCAAGAGAATGCTCTAGCACATTTGGCGTGTTGAAGCATTTTCTGTTGGCCTTGAAACCGAACTACTGCGGGATCGATCCTGCATATCGTGCCACCCCCACTTCGCAGTCCAAGCGTTGGTCAGCGGCCTTCAGGCGAGCCTGTATCCTGAGAACGTGTTTCTAACTCGCTCCGTAGCACGGTTAAACCGTGGAGCGCATCGCTGATAGCCTGTCGTTCCTCAGGCGCACCTCCGTGGTCTAGCTGCATTTCGTGAAGTCGGGCGTCAATCGCGGCCTTTGCTGCATAAATCCGCTTATGTAGCTTCTCATCGTCGGATTCGAGGACTGCGGCTTTGTAAAGCTCTTCCCAAATATGGTCGGCTTTCATCGTCGTTCCTCTCTTTGGCATCGAGGAACCGCTCGACCTTGCCAATAGGGCAGATGCGCTTAATAAGAGAAAACGCATCCTCGGTCTCGCATAAGGCCGGATAAAAAGAGTCTGGGAGAGCAGCTGTTCCTGCTCCCTGCGCGACGTTTCGTCAGTTCTCGCAAGGAACCGTCGCCCGGAGGGTGCGGCGGAAGGATGAGAAAAGTAACATAGCTATTCTACTACCAGTTTGAAGGGCTGAGGGGTCAATCACGTGGCTAACGACGACGCGGAATGCTCCGCGCCCGTCGAACTCGCCGAGGTAGTCACCAGCACGGCGGTCCTTGGTGATTTTGTGGATCAGGACTGTTACCTCGGGGACTGGGGGAGTCATCCCATTGAGTAGGCGCAACTCAAAGGGCAACGCAACCTTCCTGAATCTCTTGGTCCAATAGAGTTTGATCTGGCGATACTCGATCTTCTTGGTGCCCGCGATGATCTGAGCCAGCCACTCGCGTTCAATTGTCGTCGTTATTCGGTCGTAATTCACTCGCATAGTTCGCCTTCGGTACGTGAAAGTGTGGCGAGTTAATTCTCGTGCAGTGGCCGAATCTCTTGCAAGTGGCGTCTGAAATAGTCTCTCCGTCTGGCATAATCTTCCCCTGTGCTAGTGACCGTCCCAGCGAAAGCAGAGGGGTGCGAGGAGTACCCGGTGAGGGCAGCAAATGGAATACGTGATTGGCTTGCTACTGGCGGCGGCCGTGGCGGGTTCGGCGGCTGTGATTGGCTTTGACCGGGAGCGTGCCTTTTATCCGACCGTGCTGATCGTGATCGCTTTCTACTATGTATTGTTCGCTGCGATGGGAGCTTCTAGTCGCACTCTGATCATTGAAAGCGCGGTTGCGAGCGGCTTTCTGCTGGTTGCCGTGCTCGGCTTCAAAAGAAATCTCTGGTTCGTAGTCGCAGCCCTTGTTGGGCACGGGATTTTTGATTTCGTCCATCGCCGCTTCATCGACAATCCCGGTGTACCCCACTGGTGGCCGGGTTTCTGTTTGCCATTTGATGCGGTTCTCGGCGCTTTCTTGGCTGTGCACCTGATAAGACACCCTGAACGAGTAATGTAAGAGGCCCAGAACTATCGTTGCAGTGGACTCTCTTCCGCAATCCAGAGGAAATGAACGCCGACGTAAGTTCCAATCGCCTCCATGATGAGCAATAGATACGCGGTTAGGGCAAACGTGGTACCCCATCCACCCGATGGCTGCGAATGGATGTGATCTGGGCTAACGACCAGAAAATGGTGATACAAACCAAATAGCAATGACCTGAACATCGAGATCGACAGGAGAGTGAGGCCGAGTCGTTTCTTGGCTGTCCAAAGGAACCCCGTTGCGATCAAAGGCAAGATCAGCACAACCGCGATGACGAAGATCGAGGCAAGCGGAGCAAGCCCGACGTGGAGTTCACGATGGGCACGACCATGCACGATGTTGACCATCAGGTGAGCAACAACAATAGCGGTCGCGTACTCGGCTGATCGGTTCATTCGGTTTAGGGGCTTGCTGCGTTATCAGTCCAAGTTCTTCTCAGTTTGAGGCGCACTGTGCCAAGGTCGGCTATCGGGCACGCTTCCCATATTCGCAAGATGCGGGAGGTTCATCGTGCCATCATCCAACATGAACAAGAAGCCTACAGTAGTACGCGGCCTTGGCGAGATTGCGCTCCGTGTCGAGAATTTGGACGCCATGCAGCGGTTCTACGAGCAAGTTATCGGCTTGCCGCTAATGACCCGATTCCCGAATTCGGCGTTTTTTAATATTGCGGACGGCTTCGGCGGTCACACTCAAGTGCTCGCCTTGTTCGACCGATCACAAAGCCCCGGCTATCGCGGGGCGGACGCCGCAACCTCCACCTTTGACCACATCGCATTCGAGATTCCTCTCGCTGACTTTGAAGTCGAACGGAAGAGATTGGAAGCATTGGGGCTGCAAGTCGAAACCGCCCAACACGCATGGGCGCATTGGCGCTTGCTTTACGTGACCGATCCCGAGGGAAATCAGGTGGAACCAGTCTGCTACGATGCCAGCGTGTGAGAGCCCGACATGGCGAAACGGAAGAATGAATCGCAATTATCCATGGTTAACAACTACTGGTCACCTGCAATCTTGTGCGAACGACCTCTCGAAACTGACTTCGTCCGTGATGGCTTCGTGGTGCTTGAAAGCTTCGTGAACAAAGTGGAATTGAAAAAGATTGTACCGCTCGTCGAATCGATCCTGACTTCATCCCCCGAACTGACGTGCACACGCCCCACAATATTCTTGTACCGCTACGATGGAACGATCCTATCGTTCGGCTGCTGCCGAAATCCGACCGCAGAGTCCAAGCCTTGACAGATGGCTTACGTGCGGACGATCTTAAATGGATTTCCGGATACGTGAGCGTCAAGGAACCGCATAGCCCGCCCTTGTGGTGGCATCAGGATTGGTGGTGCTGGGATCATCCGCTGAGCTATCGGCGAATGGCCCCACAAATAGGAGTTCTTTGTTCGCGCTCTCGGCTTCGTGGTTCGTCCGCATGGCAAAATCATACAATCTGGAGTGTAGTCCAGAGTCAAGCGGCAGGTGAAACAATAGCGAGGGTGGAGCAAAGCTGAGGAGAGGACGAAATGCTCAAGTCGTTCGCAAGAGCGGCCGGGTTTCTAGCTTATTTGCTCATCA
>WNFD01001668.1_pt1 | contig 22315 bp, 18 predicted proteins | sample 5400491 | NCBI WGS metagenome assembly WNFD01 (sample SAMN13153343, study PRJNA577476) | soil metagenome | isolation source: 120 cm saprolite under Douglas fir tree site 2 hole 2 replicate 2 | place: USA:California | collected 2015-04-18
AGCTGCGCGGCGAGATTAAGAATACGTTCCGGAACTTCGCGAGAATCGGGCATAGTCCCTCCTTACGGCTATAATAGCCGTAAGAATACTTTCTTACCACCCTATTCTCACGCTGTTTTCACTTCCATGGGGTGCACCCGCGGAAGGCCCTTATCTTGCTTTTGCCGTACAGCCGGAATATACTTTAGTTTCGCTCTGAGGCGGGTCGCACGGAGGAGTGGGCGCAAGCCCACTTTTTTGTTGGGCCGGTTGGAGTGCACTACAGACCGGCTACGGTCGGGGAGTCTCTGCTTGGATTTGGAGAAGATCCGGGAAGCCGCCGAACGAGTGGCGCGTTCGGAAGGCCTGGAAATCGTTGACGTCGAATGGAAGATCGGCAAGCAGCGGTTCCTGCGGGTGTACATCGACCGGGTCCCGAAGCCAGTGGAGGAGACCCTTCGCAAGGACTCAGGGCAAGTGAGCGATGCTGCGGGAGCGGTAGGGCCGGCGGTGGCACATGACCCCTACCCGAAGATCAGCCACGCGGACTGTGAGCGCGTCAGCAAGCAATTGAGCGTGATCCTGGATGTCGAGGAGCTGATACCCGGGCCGGGATACATCCTGGAGGTTAGCTCACCAGGGATGGACCGGGCGCTGAACAAGCCGGCGGATTTCGAGCGGTTCAAAGGGCGGCTGGCGAAGATTACGACCAGCGAGCCCGTGGGCGAGGCGAAATTTTTTGAAGGGCGGCTGGCGGGATTTGGGGAAGGAAAAGTCCGGATGGAGCTGAAGGGCAAGGAAGCGCGGACGGTGGAGTTGCCGATCGAGGTGATCCGCAAGGCGAATCTGGTGGTGGAGTTTTAGGGACGGAATTCTAGGAAAGCAATATGGCGAATTTGCTGTACCAACAAATTGAGATGCTGAGCCGCGAGAAGCACATCGAGCCGGAAGTGGTGGTGTCGGCGATCGAAGACGCGATGGTGGTGGCGGCGCGGAAGTATTACAAGACGGAAGAGGATTTGCGAGCGAAGTTCAACCAGGAAACCGGCCAGGTGGATGTGTTCTCGGTGCACCTGGTCGTCGAAGAAGTGACCGACCCGAAAAAGGAAATCAGCCTGGCGGAAGCGAAGAAAAAGAATCCGGCTGCGGAGGTCGGGACGGAAATACTGGCGGCGAAGCCGACGGACGTGCTGGGGCGCATTGCGGCGCAGACGGCGAAGCAAGTGATTCTGCAGAAAGTGCGCGAAGCCGAGCGCGACACGATTTTCAACGAGTATCACACCCGTGTGGGCGAGCTAGTGACGGTGATTGTGAAACGCGCCGAAGGGCCGGACCTGATCGTGGACATGGGGCGAACGGAAGCGCGGCTGCCGAAGCGCGAGCAATCGAAGCTGGAAACTTACAATATTGGCGAGCGGTTGCGCGTGGTGATCAAGGTCGTGGATCGCGCAGCGAAAGGGCCACAGGTGATTGTTTCGCGGGCAGATGCCAGCCTGGTGCAGCGATTGTTCGAGATGGAAGTGCCGGAAATTTACGACGGCACGGTACAAATTCGTTTCGCGGCGCGGGAGGCGGGCGAGCGGACGAAGGTGGCGGTGGCAAGCCGGGACAAGGACGTGGATCCCGTGGGCGCGTGCGTGGGCATGAAGGGCATGCGCGTGCAATCGATCATTCGCGAACTCCGCGGCGAAAAGATCGACATCATTCCGTACAGCGAAGAGACGGTGGCGTTCGCACAAAAGGCGCTGAGCCCGGCGAAAGTGACGCGCGTGCAGATCACCGATCCAGAGAACAAAAAATTGGAAGTGATTGTGGAAGATTCGCAGCTTTCGCTTGCTATCGGCAAGAAGGGGCAAAATGTCCGGCTGGCCAGCAAGCTGATCGGCTGGGACATCGACATCAAGAGCGAGGAAGAGAAGCGCCAGGAAATCGAAGAGCAGATGACGGCACTGACCGCCCCGGTGACGCCACTGACTTCGCTGGCGGGCGTCGGTGCGAAGACCATCGAGAAGATCGAAGCGGCGGGGATTACCTCCGTCGAGAAGCTCGCAGGAATGACGCCGGAACAATTGATGGAAATTCCAGGCATCGGCGAGAAGATGGTCGACAAGATCTATCAAGCGGTGAACCGCTTCTATGAAAGCGGCACCGAGGCTGCTGCCGCGACGGGTGAAGCGGCTGCGAGTACCGAGGCTCCGGCCCAAGAGAGCGAAGCAGCGATAGTGGAGGCCGCAGAAACCTCGGAAGTCACAGAAACAGCGGAAGCCCCTGAAGCTGTAGAAGCGGCAGAGGAAGCTGCAGCCGCGGCAGACAGTGCGGCAGAGGCTGCGCCCGCAAGTGCGGATAGCGAAGGCGAGCAGGCGGAAAAGGCGAAGTCGTAAAAGGACGCATGACCGACGTAAATCAAGTTCGAATTAATGAGCTGGCCCGGGAACTCGAGGTCAAGGCGAAAGCCATCATTGACCTGTTGCCAGGGTACGGCGTAACAGAAAAGAAGACGCACTCGAGCTCGATCCCGGCTGATGTCGCGGAAAAAGTTCGCAAGAATATTCTTGGGCACGCGGAGGAAGAAGCCAAAGCGGAAGCCGCCGCGAAAGCGGAAAAGGAAGCCAAGGAGGCAGCTGCGAAGGCCGCGCGAATGAGGCCTCCGGCCCCGCCCCCGGCGCCGCCGCAAGCCAGCGTCACGTCTGCCGTCACGAAACCAGTTGCGCCCGCCGCGCCCGTCGCAAAACCGGCTGCACCGGCGGCTGCGACTCCAGCGACAGCGCCAGTTGTCCCGAAAGCACCAGCTGCTACGCCTGCGGCTCCCGCGGGGGCGAAACCTGCCACAGCACCACCTACTCCCGCGGGAACGCAAATTCGTCCGGCATCGCCTGCGGTACAGCCTTCTGCAGCACGGCCTGCCGCTCACGCGGGCGCGCAGTCATCCACTGTGCGTCCTGTAGCGGCCGCACCTGGCGCCTCTCCTGCGCGTCCCGGCCCTTCTGCGAGACCTGGCAGTCCAGGCCGACTTCTGCCCACAGGGAATCGAGGTCCTTTGCCTACGGGCAATCGCGGGCCGATGCCTGACGCGTCGCGAGATTCACGCCCCAGCGGACCGCGTCCCGGTCAGCCGATGCGTCCGCAGCAACCCGGCCAGGGGCGGCAGTTCACGCCGCGCTCCGGAACGGGCGGCGCACCAAGTCGGCCTCTTGAGCAGCGCCGCGGACCCATGCCAACGGGAACGCGCCCCGGACCACGTGTACCGGGTCGTCCGGGCATGTTGCCGCCATTTCCGGAGAGGTTGCCACCGAAGGCGGAGCCCGGAAAACCGCTCTATACGAGAAAGCCGCCGCAGCGCCAACGTCCCGTCGTGGACAAACGGGAGCAGGAGGGCGAGCGCAAGCTGCATCCGACACGTCAGCGCCCCGGAGCGGGACGGGGGGGTGTTGCCGCAGTGATTGCGCCGCCGGAGCCCCGGCCGCCGCGCGATGTCACCATCACCGAAGGGATCACAATTCGCGAGCTTGCGGAAAAACTGGATGTGCGCGCCAAAGATTTATTGAAAAACCTGCTGGATCGCGGCGTATTCGCCAGCATCAACCAGGCCCTCGACGTGCCTACGGCTACGACCCTTGCGGAATCGTTTAGCGGTGTGGTCAGCGTCGTCTCCCTAGAAGAGGAGATGGTGCTGGAAGTTGCCAAGGAAGAGACGAGGGAGAGCCTGAAGCCTCGGCCGCCGGTGGTGACTGTTATGGGCCACGTCGACCATGGCAAGACGAGTTTGCTGGATGCCATCCGCGAGGCGGATGTAGCGGCTGGCGAAGCAGGCGGCATCACGCAGCACATCGGCGCATACAAAGTTGTTGTCAACGATCGCGCCGTGGTGTTTGTGGACACGCCGGGTCACGAAGCTTTTACGCGCATGCGCGCGCGCGGCGCGAAGGTCACCGACATCGTGGTGCTGGTCGTGGCCGCCGATGACGGCGTCATGCCGCAAACCAAGGAAGCGATCGACCACGCCAAGGCCGCCAAGGTGCCGATCATCGTGGCGATCAACAAAATCGACAAGCCGGAAGCGCAGATCGATCGCGTCAAGCGCCAGCTCGCCGACGTGGGCCTGATGTCCGCCGACTGGGGCGGCGACACGGAATTTGTGGAAGTTTCAGCGAAACAGAAAAAGGGCATCGAGAAACTGCTGGAAACCATCCTGCTCGTCGCCGATTTGCGCGAGCTCCGGGCCAATCCGGACGCTCCCGCGACCGGCACGGTGCTCGAATCGCGCGTGGATAAGGGCCGTGGCCCGGTGGCTACCATCCTGGTGCAGAACGGCACGCTGAAGTCTGGAGACTTTTTCATCTGCGGATCGGTATTTGGCAAGGTTCGCGCGATGTTTGACGATCGCGGCCGGGTGGTCGCGGATGCGCCTCCGTCTACCCCTGTTGAAGTTCTCGGATTGCAAGGAATACCGGACGCGGGCGACCTCTTTCAGGTCACCGATGAAGCCAAGGCGCGGCACATCGTCGAATACCGACAGGGCAAGCAGCGCGATGCGGCGATGGCACGTATCAGCGGCTCGCGCATCACGCTGGACCAACTCCACGAACAGCTCAAGGCCGGCGACGTCAAGGAATTGGGTATTGTGATCAAAGCAGACGTGCAGGGCTCCGCTGAAGTTCTTAGCGAAATGCTTCCGAAGCTTTCGACCGACCAGGTGAAGCTGAAGATCATCGGTTCAGGCGTTGGCGCGGTGACGGAAAACGACGTGCTGCTAGCCTCTGCATCCGGCGCGATCGTGATCGCCTTCGGAGTGCGGCCGGACCGCAAGGCTTTGGACCTGGCGCAGCAGGAACATGTGGACATCCGCACGCATACGATCATCTACGAAGTTTCCGACGAGTTGAAGAAGGCCATGGAAGGCTTGCTCGAGCCGGTTGTCACGGAGACGTACCTGGGACGCGCGGAAGTGCGCAATACGTTCCGTGTCAAGGGAGCGGGCACGGTGGCAGGCTGCTACGTGGTCGACGGGATCCTGAAGCGCGAGGCGCAGGTGCGAGTGCTGCGCGATGGTGCGGTGATTTATACCTCGAAGCTCAGTTCGCTGAAGCGCTTCAAGGATGACGCCAGCGAAGTACGCACAGGTTTTGAATGCGGCGCGGGCGTTGCTAATTTCAATGACATCAAGGTCGGCGACATCCTTGAATGCTTCACGGTCACGAAGATAAGTGCCGCGGAAGCCGCCGGACAGGGCGGCGGGTCCGCCGGTAAGAAATAGACCGCCTAACTGTCTCCCGGAGCCGCACATGCCGGTCGGTCTGCTCACCCTCGAGCTGCACATCCCTGACGCGCAATCGTTGAAGGACAAACGGCAGGTTTTGCGCAGCCTAAAGGATAAGCTGCGGCGAGAGTTCAACGTGGCCGTGGCGGAGCTGGAGCATCACGAGACGTGGCAGCGGTCGGTAGTCGGAATCGTCACGCTTTCGAATGAAGAGAAGCACGTCAAAGAAGTGCTGCAAAAAGTCTTGGATGAGGCGGATCGCATTCTCGGCTCCTTTTTGATCAACCAGGCCGTCGAAATCATCTAGAAAGTGCGTCAGAGAAGACGATGAGTCCAGCAAGTCACCGGCACGAACGGGTGGGTGAGGAGATCGCTCACGAAATCAACGCGATGCTCGCGGGCGAATTGAAAGATCCGCGGCTGGAAGGCAGCGTGATCGCCAGCGAAGTACGGGTGCAGCCGGACATGAAGCACGCGCGCGTTTTCATCAACGTGCAGGGAACGAACAAGGAACAATCCGACGCCATCAAGGCGCTGGAACATGCTTCCGGATACATCCGGCGGGAGCTCGTCGAGCGGCTGCAGCTTCGCCGCGTGCCGGAGCTGCATTTTACGCTGGACCTCTCGCAGGAGCATGTGGAGCGCATCGAACGGCTTCTGAAAGAAATGAAAAAGGACAAGCCCTCCGCAGCAGAACAGTAGTGAGTTTTTAGTTCTTAGTCGTGAGTAAGAAACTTTGCCAGAATGCGCTCCGTGGGATCGGCCTTGTTTTTTTCTCCGGCCTATCGGAAGTTTGTTCTATAGCCAGATGTCTTCGTGGCCACACGTTCATGGCATCCTCTTTCTGAATCTTGTGCTTGAAACTCAAAATTTATGACTGACAACCAATAGAATGCCACGCCAGCCACAGCCGGCGCCGTTTGACGGCGCGCTGGTCATCAATAAGCCGAAGGGAAAGACGTCGCACGACGTTGTGGATGCGGTGCGGCATCTGGCAGGGTTCCGGCAGATCGGGCACCTGGGCACACTCGATCCGCTGGCGACAGGCGTCCTGGTGCTGCTGCTTGGGCGCGCTACACGGCTAGTGCAGTTTTACAGCGGGCGCCGCAAGCGCTACTCGGCAGGTTTTCGCTTCGGTTTTGCGACGGATACTTACGATTCCGAGGGTGAAGCACAGGGGCCGGATACGGCACCGTTGCTGGATGCAGCCGTGATGGAAAAGCTAGCCGCGGAGCGCATCGGACGATTCGAACAGATGCCGCCTTCCTTTTCCGCGAAAAAAGTGCGCGGGCGCCCCGCCTACGAACTGGCGCGCAAGAAGCAGCCGGTCGAGCTGAAGGCTGTCGAAGTCGAGCTTTTCGAATACAAGCTGCTCGAAATGGAAGGCAGCATCGCGCGTTTCGTCATCGAGTGTTCGTCGGGCACTTATATTCGTTCGCTGGCGCACGAGATGGGGCAAGAGCTCGGATGCGGCGCGCATCTGGCGGAAATCACGCGGACCGCCGTCGGAGAATTTTCACTGGAGCAGGCCATCCCGCTCGAAGAACTTGCGGAGGCGAAGCGGGCGGGCAAATTCGCGGATTGCCTGATCCCCCTGGAGAATCTCCTGCCGAATTTCCCGCGCGCAAACGTTCTTCCGGTAATTGAGAAGCGTGTGCGCCATGGCTCCAAGTTCAATGTTTCGATCGCGCAGATTCAACCGGGCCGCGCTGAGCCGCCGCCGGGCGCTACGATGCAGTTGGATGGCGGCGAGCCAAAGGCGCCGCATCTGCGCGTTTTTGGCCAGCACGACAAGCTCATCGCCATAGCGGAAGCCGTCGTCCCCCGCACGTACCAGCCGATTGTAGTTTTTGAACCGCTGCCGTAGATCATTCGCGAAATCACGCGTTTGCGTCCCAGCGGAGATTCACCTATCTCGCTTAAGCGGTATGGGCGAAAATCAGTGCCTCACCTACTTATTGCTGAGGTTGTGGAGAGGGAGACTGAAGTGTGCCGGGACCGGACGCTCTGCCGCCAGTCGCATCGCCCCGGCCGGCAAAAATCGTTCGCGTAAAATGGTCCGCCGCGCGCAATCTGCGCGGCGTGATGAGAATCAGGAGTTCGGTGTCCAGCAGCGAATTGTTCCTCTGCCCGAAGGCATAGCCCGCGCCCGGTATTTCCGCGAAGCCCGGCAAGCCGGTGATCGCGCGGGTCTCTTCCGTATCGGTGAGCCCGCCGATGAGCGTCGGTTCGTCCTCTTTGAGGCGCACCATTTGCGTCAGCGTGCGATTAGAAATGATGGGAATCCCGTTCACGCTGCTGCCGGAGAGCGCCCGAATTTCAAATTCGAGCTGCAGCGTCACTTCATGGTTGGGATGCATCGCAGGCGTGGCCTTCACCTTTACCCCGAGGTCGATGTATTCGGAAGCGGGATAGGGCTGCTGGGTCAACCCGGAACTTGAAAACAGACTCGCCGGGCTCAGGACAACCGTGACGTCGCCCGCGGCGCCGGACACATTGTTGGTGATGGCCACATCAGGAAAGCCGCCGCTCACCAATTGCGCCGTCACGATCGCCGTGGGAATAGACCCTGACGGGCCGGCGGGCGGTTCAAACCCGAGTGTGAAGAGACCTGCAGCGACCCCGAAAAAAACTCGAAACGTGTTCGTGTCTCCGCCCGTGACCGCGAAATCCGCATGGCCGTCTTGATTGAAGTCCGCGATGGCAATACCCGTGGGATTAGTAGCGGTACTAAGCGGTGAGTTCGGGCCGGCAACAAAAGTGGCGTCGCCGTTGTTCAGGAGCACGGTGACCGAATTGTCCGTCTTGTTCACGACAGCGAGGTCGGCGCTGGCGTTTCCATCGAGATCCCCGGAGGCAATCGCGACGGGATTTTGCCCCACAGCAATTGGTGAGCCGGGAAACTGAGTGAAAGTTCCATCGCCATTGCCCTGGAGCACCACTACATTGCCCTGCGCGACGGAGGGATTGGCGAGCGTGGTTTGATTGGCGATAGCGATATCAGGCTTGCCGTCGGCGTTGAAGTCAGCAACGGTCATGGCGACCGGTCCGCTGACGCTCGCGGGGAGAGCAAAGGGAGAGCCTGTCACCTGAGTGAAAGTGGAATTTCCGCTCGTGTCAACGCCTCCCAGAAAAACTGAAAAAGTGCTGTCGGTGAAATTGGCCACGGCGAAATCTTGGTGGCCGTCGCCGTTGAAGTCCGCGGTAACGATGGCGCTCGGCCGAGCACCAACCGGGATCGACGTGGCAGGCGTCTTAAAGGTGTCGTCGCCATTGCTAAAAAGGATCTTAACGTCGTTTGCGGTAGGGTCGGTGATAAGGAGATCGTGAAAGCCGCTGGACGTGAGCACCGCGGATGCGATGGCAGGCGCGCTCGCCGGAGCCGTGGTGCGCTTCGCACCCAGCGAAATGGGAGAATTCGTGGCCTCGACGAATGACCCGGGTCTGCCGCTCTGATTCACCAGGATCGTCACGGAATTGTCCAACTGGTTTACCGCGGCGATGTCGAGTATGCCGTTGTTCTGAAAATCGGCCGCGATGAGGGCCACCGGGCCAACGCCCACCGCATAGGAAGTGCTAGGGAAGGGATTGCTCGCGCCGCCTGGATTTGCCCGCGCGCTCGAGGTACCAAGGCTGCCGGAGAGCAACGCGAGCGTAACGGGGAAACGATCGCCCACGAAGAATGTCGCCGGCTTGCCGTCCTGAGCGCGGAGCAGAACCTGGCGCCCGCTGTGCACCAGGGAAAGGGCATTGGAAAAATCCAACGCAGCTCCGGGCAGCGTCAGAAGAAACGTGGTCTTGCCTCCGCCCACGGCAACCAGCGGTGGAATCAGTGAGCTGACCGATGTGGCCCCCGCGTTTGCAGCCGTACCGAAGATGCCTGCCAGGAGCGTTTGCAGCGCCGAAAGATTGTTGGCCTGCGTCAACTTGCTGATCAAATTGGGCGGGATGGTAAAGAGCTGCGCCTTTGAGGGCGTTTGAACGCCGAGTTTCCGAGCGGTGTCGCGATCCACCTCAAGGAGCTCAATCTCCAGCATCACCTCGCCGCGCGCTTTTTCCACTTGCCGGATCAACTCTCCGGCAACGGCCAGACGCTCTGGCGTGTCGCGAATGGTGATGGTGCGGCTGCGCGTGTCCAGCTCGATGTGCGTGGCCCCGGTCATCTCCCGCAGAACGCGGAGCATTTCCGTCACGTCTTCCGGGCTGGCGGCGCCAGAAAGCGGGAAAGTCTGCTGGGCTTCAGGGGCATATTGCCGGCGCTTCTCCTGGGTGTCCGGGGTGACGAAGATGAGAGTCGGATTCACCGGACGCCAGAACGTCGCCGTTTGTGCGCTCAGGATCGAAACGGCCGTGAAAAAATCCACATCGTCGAGGCGAAAGCGTACCGTACGCGGACTTAAGTCCGGATCAAAAACGGCCTTGATGCCGAACACAGCGACCGCCTGTTCGAAGACAGTTTTCGTGTCGCCTCGCAGGTTAAGGCTGTGTTTTTCGGGCCGGGGCTGGAGCTTTGGCAAGCCGGAGATTTCCGTCGCTGGTTTTGTAGGTGGCTCGTCTGCCATCGTTTTCATTTGGGCGAGGCGCTCCGCCACGATGGTATCTCCCGGATTGATCCGCAGGGCGGCAGCTAACTCTTCGGTGGCCTGATCCATGTGGCCTGCAAGGGCGTCACGCTCGGCGGCCTCGGTATGCCCACGCACCAGCTTGGAGCGTAGCGCCGCTGCGCGTTCTACGATGGCCGTATCCCGCGGCGCCAGCAGCGCGGCCTCTTGATAGGCCGCCAGCGCCTCCTCGAGGCGTCCAGCCGCTTCGGCTTTGGCCCCGCGCTCTGACGCCTTCTGGGCTCGCTTGGGACTGGGTTGTTCCACGGCGGCTGCTGGGGACTGTGCGGTTGCTGGCGCTTGCGCACGCATCAGTGCGCATAGAAGCAGGCCGGCCGAGAAGACGGAGGCAGTTTGGCGAAGGGTGCGCATGAGCAGCGAACAGGATAACCTATTCGTGACCCGATGAAATCGGACCAACTTGGTCCGGTTGACGGAAGGCTATGGCTGCGGTACACTTAAATCGCTGTTGCAAATGACTAACAACTGGAGTTCTCGTGCTCTCGGCCTTTCTTCTTGCCCTTCGCGAAGGTGTTGAAGCCTCTCTCGTTGTCGGCATCATCCTAGTCTACCTCTCCCGGACGGGACGCGGGCAGCTGGCGCGTTTTGCCTGGTACGGCGTGGCCGCGGCTGCGGCTCTCAGTCTCGGAGTCGCGGTGGCCCTGGAACGCTTCCGAATCAGCGAAGACGGATTCGAGGGGCTGCTGCTCCTTGTGGCTTCTGTGTTCGTAGTTACGATGATCGTATGGATGAACCGCGTTGCGCGCCACCTGAAAAAAGAAATTGAGCAAAAAGTCGAGGCATATGCCGGACGCACAGGGAGCGCCGCGGGCTGGGGGATTTTTCTATTCGTGTTCCTGATGGTCTTGCGCGAGGGCGCCGAGCTGGCGCTGATCCTGCGTGCGGTGGAACTCTCGAGCAAGGGGTTGCAAACCTGGATCGGGACGATTGTAGGCATTGGGGCGGCCGTGGCTGTCGGCGTGTTTTTCTTCAAGGGCACTTTGCGTATTCCGCTCCATCGGTTTTTTGCCGCGACCAGCGTCATTCTGATGCTGGTGGCATTTCAGCTGGCGCTGACGGGCTTGCATGAGCTGAGCGAGGCGCGCTGGCTACCTTCGAGCAAGCAAGAAATGGCGCTGATCGGTCCCATCGTGCGCAACGAGCTGTTTTTCTTCGTTTTCATCTTCGGGGCCGCGGCGCTGCTGGTGCTGTGCGAGTGGCAGTCGGCGTCACAGGCCAGGGCAGCGAAAGAAGCTGCCGGCGAGGCGGAGAAGAGATTGCTCGAAGCACAGAATCGCCGCCAACGTCGCTGGATGATTGCTGCCGCGAGCGCGTGCTTGGTGGTGATTTTGGTGCTGACCGCGGACTTTATTTATGCGCGTGCGAACTCCGCTCCGCCCTCTGCACGGGCGGTTGTGGCGGTGGCCAATGAAGTGCGCATCCCGATCAGTGAAGTGCAGGACGGCACTCTGCACCTGTACACGGTCAACGCCGGCAATCAGTCGATGCGATTCCTGATCATCAAGAAACCGAATGGCTATGGCACGGCGCTGGACGCTTGCCGGATTTGCGGCGCAGAAGGGTATCGCCAGGATGGGCAAAATGTCATCTGCCGGCACTGCGGTTCGGCGATCTATGTGCCATCGGTGGGAGATCACGGTGGTTGCAACCCGATCGGTGTTCCGTCGCATGTGGATGGTGGCGAGCTGACCATCGATATTTCGTCCCTAACGCAAGCTGCGAAGGAGATTCCTCAGTAGGGCACACTCGATTTATCGAGTCCCTACACGGACTGCCGCGAACCCCATGTTCTTGCGACTTGTTGCCGATTCCTTTGGACGACGCCCGCGCCACAAGCTCCTCACTGGGGCGGCGCTGGCTCTCGGCATGGGCGTAGCCACGGCGGCGCTGAGTGTATCGCTGGATGTGGGGGACCGGCTGGCGAAGGAGTTCCGCAGCTTGGGAGCGAATCTTCTCGTTACGCCGCAGGCCGATTCGCTGCCGCTCGAAATCGGCGGCGTCGATTATCGCCCGGTGAATGCAGGCGCGTACCTCCCCGAATCCGACCTCCCAAAACTCAAGACTATTTTCTGGCATAACAACATCATCGCGTTCGCGCCAATCCTTGAAGTTAGAGTCAAAGCTTGGACTACACAGTCTTCTCCTGCTTCCGCTGTTTTCGTGGAACCTGCGGGGAACGGCGACGCTACTCTGATCGGCACTTGGTCAAATCACTCGCTAATCTTGCCGAACGGCGAAACCTTTATCACAGGGATTCAACAAGCAAGTCCATGGTGGCATCTTGACGGATCTTGGTTTCAGGATGGAGCGGGTGAGTGCATTGTGGGCAAAGCCTTCGCAGATAGGAACGCATTGAAGATCGGGAGCCCCCTCTACCTTGCCACACCCTCATCAGACGGACTGCTATTGAAGGTCACCGGAATCTTCGCCAGCGGTGGCTCGGAGGACAATGCAGTAGTTACCTCCCTTTCGATAGTGCAGCAATATGTCGGGACATCTGCCCGATACAGAAAGCTGTACGTGAGCGCGCTGACGAAGCCGGAAGACGATTTTGCACGGCGCGATCCGAAGACTATGAAACCAGATGAGTTGGAACGTTGGTCCTGCAGCCCGTACGTCTCGTCCATTGCGTATTCGATCCAGCAGGTCTTGCCCGGGGCCGATGTGCGCGTGATTCGCCGCGTTGCGGAAGCCGAAGGCCAAATCCTCACACGCGTCCGCATGCTGCTCTGGCTGGTGACCGGTGCGGCGTTGCTCGCGGCGGCACTGGCGGTCGGAGCTTCGGCGGCGGCCTCTGTGATCGAACGGCGCACGGAAATCGGTTTGATGAAGGCGCTCGGCGCAGGTTCGGGCACGGTGGGGTTCTTGCTCGCCGCGGAGCAACTTTTGCTCGCGCTTGTCGGTGGCGGCATCGGCTATGCGCTCGGAATTATTCTGGCACGCCTGCTCGGGCAGAAGATCTTTGGAGCTGCGCCGGAGCCTTCGCTCATAGTTTTTCTTGTGGTGATCGCGATTGCCGCCGGCGTCACGCTGCTTGGCAGCGCTTTGCCGTTACACCGTGCTTCGCGTTACCAACCGGCGCCCATCCTGCGAGGCGAATGATGTCTGCCCACCGCACAGCCAATCGAGCCATGTTCTGGCGCATCCTCCGCCGGCTTCTCGGCGCCAACTGCGGCCGCCTCTTTGTCATCCTGTTGGCCCTTGGCACAGGCGCCGCCGTTACTGCTGCGCTCCTCAATCTCCGGGTGGATGCCAAGCGCCGTCTCACTACCGAATTCCGCGCTTTCGGTGCAAATGTTGTCATTACTCCACGCACTGGCAACATTTCTGGTCCGTCCACGCTCGATGAATCTGTTCTGCAGCGCGTTTCCAGCGGTAGCACAACTTATCAAACAATAAGCGCTGGGCTTCTTTATGCCATCATTAACGTAACGGTCGTCGACCTTCGTACCGCTCTTCCAAGTCCTATGAATTCAACCTCGGTGGTTCTCGTCGGATATTCGACAGATGCCTATCGCCAGCTCATTCCCTCGACCCCATTGGAGGTGTCACAACCAACTGGCTGGCAGTCCCCCCTTTGTTATGTGGGCGCGAAAATTGCTCGTCAATTACACATGCATGCCCGTGATTCACTCTTGCTGTCCGGGAACGGCACTGAATTGGAATGTTATGTGCAGACCGTCGACAGTTACGGCGGACCTGAAGACAACCAAATTTTCGTGAATCTGGAAACTGTCCAGAACCTTGCGGGGCTCTCGAGGCGTATCAGTGTGGCGCAGCTCAGTGTTTCCGGCGCGCCCCAACAGATTGAAGAATACATTTCTATACTTCAGAAACAATTCCCCGACGTTGACGTCCGTCCAATCCGGCAATTCACGGAGGGCGAAGCAAAAATTTACAACCGGATCAGCGGGTTGTTGACGGCGACGGTGGGGATTGTGCTACTGCTGACCGGGCTTTGCGTGATGGCGGCGATGACCAACGTTGCGATGGAACGGAAGATGGACGTTGGCTTGATGAAAGCCATCGGCGGCTCGATGCGGCGCGTGCTGCGGCTTTTCCTTGCAGAGGCTGCGCTTCTCGGACTTGTGGGAGGCGTCATCGGCGCGGCATTGGGAATTGTTCTTTCGATGGGATTGGGGAAAGCCGTCTTTGGCGTGGCGGCGCGGCCGCGGCTGATTGTGTATCCTGTGGCTGTGGCGTTGACAATCATCGTTGCCATTCTCAGTGCTTTTCCGCTGCGGCGGCTGGCGAGCATTCGGCCTGCTTTTGTATTTCGGGGTGAGGCATGAGCTCCCTGATTCAGGCGCAGCCTCGCCCCGGGTCGTCGCAAGTGGTTATCGAGAACCTGACCAAGCAATACGGCACGCTGTGTGCTCTCGGGGGAGTCAGCTTCGGCGTGAGCACCGGCGAATGGGTCGCGCTCATGGGCCCTTCGGGCTCCGGGAAAACTACGCTCATTAATATTCTCGGGGGCTTGGACACGCTGACTTCGGGCCGCGTGGTCGTGGACGGCGTTGACCTCTCCAATCTCAGAGAAAACGAATTGGTTCGCTACCGCGCCGAAAAAGTTGGCTTCGTTTTCCAGCAGTTCCACCTCGTGCCGTATCTCACGGCGCTCGAAAATGTCATGCTGGCGCAGTATTTCCACAGCGTCACGGATGAAAAACAGGCCGCGGAAGCGCTTAAGCGCGTCGGCCTGGGCGACCGCCTAACCCATCTTCCCACGCAGCTTTCCGGCGGCGAGCAGCAACGCGTGGCCATCGCGCGCGCACTCATCAATCAGCCGAAGCTGATTCTGGCCGACGAGCCGACCGGCAATCTTGACGAAGCCAACGAAGACGTCGTGCTTCAGATTTTCCGCGAGCTGCACAACGCGGGTCACACGATCTTAATGGTGACGCACGATCCGGATATTGCACGCCAGGCCGACCGCCGCATCGAGCTGGCCCACGGGCATCTGCATTTCGACACGTTGCAGCACGGCCCGAGCCATCCGCTTAATTGTCCTCTCGCGGACACGGCGGACTGCTGCACTCCCGTTTCGACCGACGACGAAATCCGCTTCGACCACCTGCTCGAACAAATCTGGGTTTGTGGCGAGGAAGGGAAGCCGGCACAAGCCGAGCGACTCCATGCCTCGGGGCCGGCCGGGAAACTCCCCGTCGTCACCGAAGAGCCCGCGACACGCGTGCTCTCCCGCATGTCGGATTTGCATTTGGTACAGATGCAAAACGGCGAAGTGCAGCTCACGCCCGTAGGCAGCCAGCGCGCGCGCGACGTTGTTCGCCGCCACCGCCTGGCCGAGCGCCTTTTCAAAGACACCTTTTCCATCGAGGATTCCGAAGCGCACGCGCAAGCCTGCCAGTTCGAACACATCATCAGCCCGGAACTGGACCAGCGCATCTGTACGTTCCTCGGCCATCCCAAGACCTGCCCCCACGGGAATCCTATTCCGGCGGGCGATTGCTGCAACGGCAAGTCCAAGAGCTGATCGCGTAAGCCAACAATGCCAACTCCACTGGACCCGCGCAAAAAACCGAGCAGCATCAAAGTGCACGTCTCGAGCGGCGCCGGTGTGGACATCACCTGGGCTGACGGGCACTCCAGTCACTACGACTTCACATATTTGCGCGAAGAGTGCCCCTGCGCCACATGCAACGACCTGCGTGAAAAGAAGCAGTCTCTCGACGCTACCACTCCAACTCTCAAGTCATCGCCCGCCCTACCCATGTTCAAGCCAAAGCCCAGGGCCAAAGCCGCCACACAAGTGGGCAATTACGCGATTCAACTCAGCTTCTCTGACGGCCATTCCACCGGCATTTATAGCTACGACCATCTCCGCAGCATCTGCCCTTGCGCTGAATGCGCCAAAGCCTTCCGCACGGCGTCCGCGGGCTAATATTTCATAGCTCTCCTAGGCTGGACCAGCCATCCTCTAGCGTTTTCATCTTGTTCCCGCAGAAAACGTGTCATCAACCCTTACTACACTCCGGTGGTTGTTTCTTTCCTTGCTTTTGTGGAATCCTCTGGACAGATTGCGTGATCCTTTTTACTAAACGAGGTGGCCCATGGCCTGCGACCTTCAAGAATTGAAGCACGTTCCGCTTTTTGCGCTTCTGGACGATGAGGAAGCTGCCGTTCTTGCGAGTCAAGTTGAAGTAAAACGATTTTCTCCGCGCCAGCGCATCTACAAAATCGGTGATCCCAGTGGTCTAGCCTACGTGATGATCTCCGGCCGGGTTCGCGTCTCAACCGTCGATGAAGATCATCAAGAGGTCATCGTCGATGAGCCGGCGCATGGCGAGTTTTTCGGGTTCGCCTCTATGCTTGAAAAGACTCCTCATCAAACCGACGCGATTGCACTCGAGGAAACGACGTGTCTCGAAGTCTCCCGCGACGACATCGCTGTTCTCCTGCAGCGCAAGCCCCTTGCGGGCATGGACATGCTCACCGTCCTCGGCAAGCAGTTTCACGCCTCCCAACAACTGGTGCGCCTCCGGGCCAATCGTCATCCCAACGAAATCATCGAAGAGGAGGCCACCTTTAGCGAACGCGTCGCCGATTCGGTCAGTCAATTCGGCGGCTCCTGGACGTTTATCATCACGTTTGCAGTCGTGGGCAGCGTCTATACGGGGGTGAACATAGTTTTGGGAAAGACCGCCTGGGATCCCTATCCCTTCATTCTTCTAAATCTCTTTCTTTCGTTACTGGCCGCTATCCAGGCGCCCGTCATCATGATGAGCCAGAATCGCCAGGATACGAAGGATCGCCTGCGCGGTGAACTCGACTTCGACGTGAACCGCCGCGCCGCTTCCGACATTCAAGGCTTGGCTCGAAAGCTCAATCTCCTCGGCGAGAAGATAGGCGACATCGAAGAACTGCTTCGCCAAAAACATTCCGGTACTGTGCTTCCTGGCCCCACCATCTAGCCTGGAGCTGGCGAGATTCTTGGAGGGGTCCGCGGGGCCTCCTGCTAGACTTCGCTCCTCAAAAATGCGACGATTTCAACCTGCAAGGTAACGATACCCATACATGAGCAGCACTCCTAAGAGCCCTGCCGCAGCAGGCAGCCGGGGCAATGGTATTCCGCGCGTCATCGTCGCCACTACAGCCCTCCTGACATTCATTTCCTTCTGGCGAGCGGCAGCGATTGTCCTGAACGACCTGGCTTCTTCGGCGTACTACGCCGGCGGCGAGGCCGAAGGGTACATCGGCAAGACCGCTCCGTGGTTCATCCTCGCCATCATGCTGTTTTCGTACGCCGTGCGTGCGGTGTACGTAGAAAGCTGCAGCATGTTTGTGCGTGGCGGCGTCTACCGCGCCGTGAAGATGTCTCTCGGCGGGACGCTTGCGAAATTCAGCGTCTCTGCGCTCATGTTTGACTACATCCTGACCGGGCCGATCAGCGGCGTCGCGGCCGGCCAGTATTTAGCCGGACTTATCAATGATCTCTTGCAGTACTTCCACGTGAGTGGCCCGCTTTCCACCGGCAGTGCCGATTTCATTGCAGCGAGCTTCGCCATCGTCGTCACACTTTATTTCTGGTGGCAGAACACCAAGGGCGTTGCCGAGTCCAGCGAAAAAGCCCTGCACATCATGAAGCTGGTCACCGTGATGGTGGTGTTGCTCATCGCCTGGTGCATCTACACGGTGGCTGTGCGCCATTCCGCATTGCCTCCCCTGCCTCACCCACGCAATTTGAGGCTGAGCGCCAGCGCACTCGGATGGCTTGCGCACAGCAGCCTTCCTCACATGTTTGGCATCCTCGCTATTTTCATCGCTCTGGGCCATTCTGTGCTGGCCATGAGCGGCGAGGAATCGCTCGCGCAGGTCTACCGCGAAATTGAAAGCCCCAAGCTGCCGAACCTCAAGAAGGCTGGGCTGGTCATCTTCGTCTACAGTCTTGTCTTTACCTCTCTCGTCTCCTTCTTTGCGGTAATGATCATTCCGGACGATGTCCGCCAGCACTTCCTCGAAAACCTGATTGGCGGACTCGCGATGAATCTCGAAGGGCCCTTAATCGCCCGTCTGATTTTTCACGCCTTCGTCGTTGTGGTCGGAACCTTAATCCTGGCGGGCGCTGTAAACACCGCAATCGTCGGCTCGAACGGTGTGCTGAACCGCGTTTCCGAAGACGGAGTGCTCAGCTCCTGGTTTCGCCAGCCGCACCGGCGCTTTGGCACCAGCTATCGCATCATCAACATCGTCGTGGCTCTGCAGGTCATCACCATCATCATCAGCCACGGCGATGTGACTTTCCTCGCGAACCTCTATGCGTTCGGTGTGATCTGGAGTTTTGCGATGAATGGGCTCGCCGTCCTCGTTCTCCGCTACACCAGTCCCGGCCAGCGAGAATTTCAAGTTCCGCTTAATTTCACGATTCGCGGCGTGCAGATACCCGTGGGGCTCGGGCTCATCACGCTGACGCTGTTCTTGATCGCCATCGTAAACCTGTTCACCAAGCCCATCGCCACGATGGCCGGCGGCGCCTTTTCCATCCTCCTCTACATTGTGTTCACGATCTCGGAACGCCGTGGCAAACGTGGCGGTGCAGCTCACGTCGAGATGGACCAGTTTAATCTCGAGTTGGAAGGGGAACTAACGCCCGAGGCTGTGGGTGCGCGCCCCGGGAACATCCTCGTCCCCATCAGCAATCACTACGCGCTCTATCACCTTGGGAACGTGCTGGACCGCATCAAGCCTGGCCGACGCGACGTGGTCGTGCTCCACGTGCGGCTCCTGCGCCGCTCCGCTTCCGGAGAAAACGAACTGGAGGCCGATCAGCTTTTCGGCAGCATCGAGCAGCACCTCTTCTCCCAGGCCCTGTCCATGGCGGAAAAGCGTGGCAAATCCATCCGCCTCACGGTGGTCGCGGCCAACGATTTGTGGGACGGTATCCTGCGCGCCGCGACATCCCTGCAATCCAGCACAATTGTTGTGGGGCGTTCGACAAAAGAATCAAATGAAGAGCAAGCGCGGCAGATCGGGGAAGCTTGGGAAAAGCTTGGCGACCCCAAGCCGCAATTCAACCTCGAAATCCATTTGCCCAACGGCGACAAGCTTTACAAAGTCCTCGGACCGCACGCGCCGAACCTCACGGCCAACGAAGTGAATCTTCTCCACCGGCTTTGGTTGCGTTTCAGCGATGCCGTCGCGCCCCTGGAGATCCATCATCACGACGTTGTTCACTTCGCCTTGGAAGAAGTGCAAAAAGAGGTGGACGAAGGACACGAGGACATGGTCGTCAATCGTCTGCGGGCGCATCTTGAAACCAACCAGAAGAAGAAAGCTCCAAAGGCCTGAAGCAATCAATATGCAGTACTTAGTTTTTGATTCTTGGCCCGCGCTTGTATAGGAACTGTGGCTTTGTCCGTAAACAGCCAGCCCATAATTCGTAGTTCTCAGCCAGTTTCGAATGTGCTGTGGTTCTTACCGACAGAACTCTCCACCGAACACCCAGAACTTAGAACTAACCACGAGCCGCAGTTGGCGGCCTCAAGCCAGCTGTGACGTGCAATGTCCGCAGCGTTTGGCCGCGATGGGAATCGTCATGGCGCACTGCGGGCAGTCTTTTGTAGCGGGCGCCGCCGGGGCCTCCGGCTTTTTGGTCCAACGGTTCACCTGCTGCACCACGAGAAATACGGCAAAGGCGACGATAAGGAAACTGATCACCGTGTTCAGAAAGAGTCCGTAGTTGAGCGTCGCCGCACTGTGGGCCTTCGCGTCTGCCAGCGATTTGTAAGTTTCGCCGCTCAGGTTGATGTACAAGTCAGAAAAATTCACATTGCCGAGCAACTTCCCGATCGGCGGCATGATCACATCTTCCACCAAAGACGAAACGATCTTACCGAAAGCTGCGCCGATAATGACGCCGACCGCCAGGTCCAGGACGTTTCCACGCATCGCAAACTCTTTGAATTCTTTCAGCACGGTTTTTCTCCTTTGCATTTCAATCAAGGCAAGTCACAGTCTTGAGCGATTACCCGGATTTCGGGAGGGCAGTTTGTTGCGCGGATTATATTAGAAGCGAACTGAAAACCAATGACGAAAAGAAAGGGCGCGATTTGCACTGCTACTTAGGCCGAAAGATCAAAGCGGAGCCGATAACGCCCCGCAGCACCAATGGCCCACCCGCAACGGCAAGCAACGGCCCCACCCAAGAGAACGGCACCCGAGAAATGACCAGCATCAGGATTCCTAGAAGTGCGAGGGAAAGCCCGCGCGTCCAATTCTCCCAACGCAACCACCACTGCCCCGGCCTGTAGAGAGCGCGAAGACCCCACAGAATGAGCGCGACGCTAAGGATCACCCAACTGATGCTGTGCCGATCGACGGTCCGGCCATAAACGGGGCCCGCAAAGCCGAACCATATCAACAAACCGCCAAGCAGTATGAAGATAAGTTCGATCACCAACCGCAGGAGGCGCTCGGGTGTGAGCATGGGCAGGCTTCGGGCTTACGACGGGATGCGCTCGATGCGCACCTTCTGCAGCGCTACAGGCGTGCGCGGGCGATCGTTCGAATCTCGCGGCACGTTTGAAATCTTATCTGCCACATCCTGTCCTTCTACGACTTCGCCGAAAATCGTGTGCCGGTTGTCCAGCCAGGGTGTCGCCGCCACGGTGATGAAAAATTGGCTGCCGTTCGTTCCCGGCCCGGAATTCGCCATCGAGAGCTTTCCCGCTTTCGAATGCTTCAGCGAGGGATGAAATTCGTCGGCGAATTTGTATCCCGGTCCGCCCATTCCTGAGCCCTGCGGGCAGCCGCCTTGAATCATGAATTGCGGAATCACGCGATGGAAAATTAGGCCGTCGTAGAACGGTTTCTTTTCCCGCTGGCCGGTTTTTTCGTTCGTGAGTTCCTTGGTTCCCTCGGCGAGTCCAACGAAATTGGCCACCGTCTTCGGTGCTTCCGCTTCGAGCAAGCGCGCCACAATATTCCCTTGGGAAGTTTCGAATATGGCGTAGGTTCCTGCCGGTCGGCTCATGCGGTCTCCTTGTGCACCGCACAATCCTACACGACGGTAAGCACGCCGCGCCACTTCGCGCGGCGGAACAAAAAGGTATGCGAGGTGCTCGAGCTTGCTTATTTCGGTGACAGGGCGCTACCAGCCCTTTTGTTTGCGAAGCTCCGTGATATGCGCCGTGTGATGTCTCCCGTGCCATTCATAGAGAAAGAGCAGCCAATCCACACTGCGTTCACCATGCTCCGGGTGAACCAGCACTCTAGCGAATTGCTCCGGCTTCATGGAACGCCAGAGACGATCCCAGCGATCATGCACGGTGCTCAGGAGTGTGAGGGAAACTTCAATAGGGGTCGACTTCGAGTCAGCCAAATTTGCCCAGGCCTCCTGGTCGTACGGCTTAATCGTTGGTTTTTCTTCCGTAAGCGCGAGCTTCAATCGCACATACGCATTCAGGTGGCTGTCCGGAACGTGGTGGAGTACTTGGCGCACGGTCCAGCCTCCTTCGCGGTAAGGCGTGTCAAGTTGCGATTCGCTCAGCCCTTTTGCCGCGGCCCGCAATTTCGCCGGTGTTGCCGCAATTTCATCAATCGCCTGCTGGCGACGGGACGCTGTCACTTGCGCGGGCATTTCAAACGTTCCAACCGGGTAGCGCGGATCCATCGTGAACTTCTCCTTGGGCAGCCGGATCTTTCTTTGGACTATAGCCGCGGCAATTTACTTGGGTCAATGCCGCTTAACTCAGATTGCTCTCCAAATTGGATGCCCCTCGTTCCGAGACGCGACGGAGGGAATGCTACAATACCGGCTCCGTTGTATCCGGCGGGCGTAGTGCTGAATCTAATAGAGGGAGAAGTATCGAAATGTATAACGTCCTCATCATCGGCAGCGGCTGCGCCGGTCTTACTGCTGCGATTTATGCTGGGCGCGCGAACCTGAAACCGCTGGTACTCGACGGGCACGAGCCCGGTGGACAGCTTTCCCTCACGACGCACGTTGAGAACTATCCCGGCTTCCCCGACGGCATTATGGGGCCGGAACTCATCGAGAACATGCGCAAACAGGCGAAAAAATTTGGCGCGGAGTTTAGAGCCGGAGCCGTCACGGAAGTTGACGTCAGCAAGCGCCCGTTCAAAATCATGGCCGGAAAAGATACCTACGAAGCGCAAGCTTTGATCGTCGCCGCGGGGGCCTCAGCGCGTCTGCTGGGTCTGCAGGGTGAAAAAGAACTGATCGGCCACGGCGTTTCTACCTGCGCGACCTGCGACGGTTATTTTTTCCGCGGCAAGCCCATCGCCGTAGTCGGTGGCGGTGATTCCGCCATGGAAGAGGCCAACTTTCTGTCCCGCTATGCCAGCAAGGTCCATCTGATTCACCGCCGAAACGAGTTTCGCGCTTCCAAGATCATGATTGACCGCGCCAGGGCCAACGAGAAAGTCGAATTCGTTACTCCTGCCATCGTTGACGAGATTCTCGCCCCTCAAGGGCACG
>WNFD01003582.1_pt1 | contig 22301 bp, 21 predicted proteins | sample 5400491 | NCBI WGS metagenome assembly WNFD01 (sample SAMN13153343, study PRJNA577476) | soil metagenome | isolation source: 120 cm saprolite under Douglas fir tree site 2 hole 2 replicate 2 | place: USA:California | collected 2015-04-18
ATCGGGCGTATCGCCCTGGACAACTTCGACGACGTCGACCGGGTGGCCGCCGCGGCGGCCCACGCCGGCCGTCGCCAGGCGGTCCTCCTCCGGGTGACACCCGGCGTCCAGGCCCACACCCACACCTACATCCAGACCGGCCAGGAGGACTCGAAGTTCGGCCTCTCGATCGAGGCGGGCCTCGCCATGGTCGCCGCGGAGCGGGCCGACGCCCACGACAGCCTGGAGCTCGTCGGGGTCCACGCCCACATCGGTTCCAACATCTTCTCCTACGACCCCTTCGGCAAGACCGTCGAGATCCTGTTCGACTTCCTCGCCGACGCCGAAAAGGTCTTGGGCCTGACCTTCAGCGAGGTGAACCTCGGCGGGGGCATCGGGATCCCCTACGTGGCCGGCGACTTCCCGGTCCGGCTCGACCTGCTCGCCAAGCTGGTCGGTGAGACGGCCCAGCAGGAGGCAGCCCGCCACGCCATGGTCGTGCCGCGGCTGGCGTTCGAGCCCGGACGGTTCCTCGTCGGCAACGCGATGGTCACGCTCTACTCGGTCGGGGTCGTCAAGGAGATCCCCGGGGTGCGCACCTACGTCTCGGTCGACGGGGGCATGAGCGACAACATCCGGCCCGCCCTCTACCAGGCCCAGTACACGGCCCTCCTCGCCAACAAGGCCCGTCACGAGCCCAGCCGGACGGTGACGGTGGCGGGGATGCATTGCGAGTCGGGCGACGTCCTGGTGCGCGACGTCGGCCTCCCCGCATCGGTCCGGCGCGGCGACGTCCTCGTCGTCCCGGCTACCGGCGCCTACGGGTACTCGATGGCGTCGAACTACAACCTCCAGCCTCGCCCGGCCGTCGTGCTGGTCCGCGACGGGACCGCGCACCCTATCGTGCGCCGCGAGACCCACGACGACCTGCTGCGCCTTGAAAACCCGCTTCCGTAGGAATCTCTCCGCAGCCTGCGCCCGTAGAACCCTTCCGGGGGAAGGAGATATCGCGTCCGGATTCGCCGGGCGCGTCGAGAACGGGGCGCTTCGAGAACGGAGTGCATTCGAGGACCGGGTGCATCGAGGAAAGGGGGACTTCATGCGGAGCAGGAGGCTGGGCATCGCCGCCGCCGTCGCAGGGCTCGCCATGGTTGGAACCGCTGTGTTCACGGTGCCGGTGTTCGCCCGGGACAGAGGCAACGGGGCCAAGGGCAACGTGCTCGTCGCGAACCTGACCGGCGGCGTTGAGGTCCCGCCCGGTGACCCGAACGCCTCGGGCACTGCCGTCGTGACCCTCAAGCCAAGCAGCAACACCGTCTGCTACAAGGAGTCGTGGGAGGGCCTCACGGGGGTGACGGCCAGCCACATCCACCTGGGGCCTGCCGGCGTGGCCGGGCCCATCGTCGTGCCGTTCTTCGGCCTGGCTCTGCCCGACACGATCTCGACGGTGGGGGGCTGCGTGCGCAACGTCGACCCCGCCCTCATCAAGAACATCCACGACCACCCATCCGACTACTACGTCAACGTGCACGACGCCGCCTTCCCGAAGGGGGCGATCCGCGGCCAGCTCCACCGGCCGGGCAAGCACGACGACACCGACGACGACTAAGAGGGCTGGCTCAGGGAGACTCGGGGAGGCTCAGGCGTCGAAGCTGCCGACCGACTCCCGCAGCGAGGCAAGGGTCTTGGCGAGCAAGCGGGACACGTGCATCTGGGAGATGCCGAGCTTCTCGGCGATCTTGCTCTGGGTCTCGTTGGCGACGAACCGCAGGTACAGGATCTCCCGCTCCCGGGACGGGAGCTTCTTGAGGAGCGGGGCGACGCTGGCCCATGACTCGAAGAGCTCCAGGGCCTCGTCCTCCGACCCCAACTGGGAGATCGAGAAGTTCCCGTCGTCGGTGTTCGTCGGCGCGTCGAGCGACTTGAGCGAGTAGACCTGGGCGGCGTTCATCGCCTCCAGGACCTCCTCCTCCGAAAAACCGAGGGATGCGCCGATCTCACTGAGCGTCGGGGAGCGCCCGAGTTCCTGGGCGAGGGCCGGCACGACCTCGGCGAGCTGCAGGCCGACCTCCTGCAGGCGGCGGGGCACTCGGATCGCCCACCCCTTGTCCCGGAAGTAACGCTTCAGCTCCCCGACGATCGTGGGGGTTGCGTAGGTGGAGAACTCGACACCCCGCTCGGGATCGAACCGGTCGATGGCCTTCAGCAGGCCCAGGCTCGCCACCTGGATCAGGTCGTCCAGCGGTTCCCCGCGGCCGCGGAAGCGACGGGCGAGGTACTCGACCAGCGGCAGGTGCAACTCGACGAGCCGGTCGCGTGCCGAGGGGTCCCTGGGCAACTGGGCGAACAGCTCCTTGGTGCGCTCGCGGTTGAGGTCACGCTGTTCGGTGTCGCTCATTGGCCGTCCCCGCGGCCGTTGCGGTCCTCCGTCCGCTCCTCGGTCCGGTCCGCGGAGATGCCCATCAGCAGGCGGATGGCGGGGCAGCCCTCCTCGAGGACAAACGAGACGTCGTCGACCAGGCCGGCGAGGATCCGCCACGCCAGGGTCTGCCGAGTGGCGGGGGGCCACGTCGGCACGGGGGCGTCGGTCATGACGGTGATGTCGATGTCGCCGCCCACCCGCAGGCGGACGCACAGCCTGCGGCCGCGGGATCCTTCGCCCTCGCGGGATGGCAGGGCCAGGAGGTAGGCCGCGGCCTCGCTGGCCGCGAGACTGAGTTCGTTGATGGCGTCGTAGCTCAGGCCCTGGCGGGCACCCACGCCGGACACGACCGCCCGCACGACGTGCAGGAAGTCCGGCTTCGCCGGGACGTTCAGCGAGACGTCGCTCATGGTCTTCACCTCGGCTAGGTTCACCTGACCCACTTTGCCCCGACGGGTGATCTGGTAAGCCAAGCCAGACCGCGTGACAATGCCTGATTATGCTGCATAGTCTTCCTCTCGTGGCCCGCTCCTTCGGAGCGTCCCACGAGCCCCGAATAGGAGCCGGGGGGATTCGCAGCTCATCCGGCTCCGCTGCGCTTGGCCGGGCTGCTACTCCCCCCTGGACGCCCCTGAAGTTTGCCCCTACCTGCCCTGGGTACGCTGGCGACCAGATGACCGATGAGGGATCCGCGGAGGAGAGGTGGGCGTCGACGGAGACCTTTGCGGTCGCGGCACGCCGGCAGGCGGGCTGGGCCATCATCGATGTCAAAGGAGATCTCGACGTCTACAGCGCTCCGACGCTCAGGCATGTGATCACCGACCGGATCGAACAGGGGGATGCCAGGATCGTCATCGACCTCGAGCACGTCGACTTCATGGACTCGGCGGGGCTGGCGGCGATGATGATGGGGCTCAGGCTCGCCGGCGACGAACAGGGAACGCTGGTGCTGGTGCAGCCGGGAGACCAGGCCCGCCGTATGCTGAAGCTCACCAATCTCGACAGCGTGCTCCACGCCTTCCCCTCCGTTGAGGAAGCGGTGAGCCTCGGAGACCTCGAATGATCGATGACGACCTGCTGGAACTGCAGATACCGCCTGAGGCGGAGTTCGTCGGCACCGCCCGGCTGTTCCTCGCCGCCGCGGGGCGCCATTTCGAATTGAGCGAGGAGTCGGTGGCGGACGCGAAGGTCGCCGTCTCGGAGGTCTGCGCCGGCGCCATCGAGAGCCCTCGGCAGCCCGAGCACCTCAAGATTGCGATCCGCCCCGGACTGGAGGCCCTCGAGGTCGAGGTGGTCCCGGTGGGAACGGGCATCGAGGCAGACCCGCCGCCGCCGGTCCCCGACACGGGTGCTGCCTCCTTCGAGCACATCATGCGTGAGCCCCTGGTCCACGCCCTCTTCCCCGATGCGGCGTACGAGCCGGCCGAGCACAGCCTGCGGCTGTCCCTGCCCTGGGAGCTCCCCGAGGAGCCGCAGGAGCCCTAGAACCTCCCGTCCTTTTAGCAGCCAGCCCCTCGTATGCTGTCGGGCGTGGGGAAGTGGGGTGCGTGGGTGGTCGCCGGTTCGCTTGCGGGGCTGGTGGCGTCGCCCCGGGGCCGCAGCGCCTTCAAGGGCGCCCTTCTCCTGACCGAGGTCCTCCCCGCTCCCGTCCACGTGCTGAACCGGCTGACGCAAGCCCCGCAGGTGCGGCGCATCGAGCTCCCGCACGGCCAGGCCGACCACTACGAAGGACGGCCCGGCGGCCCGGGCGTCGTGCTCGTGCACGGTGCCAACCTGGGCGGGATCGACGACCCCCGGGTGCGTGGTCTGGCGGAGGCCTTCTGCCGGGTCGGCCGCAGCGTCCTGGCACCGTCCCTGGTGCTGGCGGAACGCCGGATGGACCCCGACGACCACCTGCGCATCCTCGACGCCATCGATGCCCTCGCGGACCGGACCGGTCCCGTCGTGGTCGTGGCCTTCTCCTACGGCGGCGCCCTGACGCTCACCGCTCTGGCCCGCCGGCCCTCCATCCAGGCCCGGGTGCTGAGCCTGGCCACCATCGGCACGTACTTCGACGTCCTCCACCTGATCGAGGGCGTCACGACGGGCCAGGTCTGCGTCAACGGCAGCCTGTACCCGTGGCAACCGCCGGTGCAGGCACTCGACCAGGTGGGGCCCCTGCTTGGCGAATTCCTCGGCGGCAGGTCCCTCGACGCCGTCTCGGCGATCCTGGCGAACCGGGATCCCCGGCGGACCCCTTCGCTCGTCGCCGAGCTACCGTCCGACATCCGGGCGATGCTCGATCAGGTCTCCCCGGCCCGGAGCATCAAGGCCATCCGGGTACCGGTGCTGGCGCTCCACAGCCGCGTCGACCCTGCGGCCCCCGCCGTCGAATCGCAGCAGCTGGTCGCAGCCGTCCGCCCGCGCGCCCGGGCGCGGCTGACGCTGGTGGGCTCGCTCCGCCATGTGACGCCCGTGGGGACCGCCCTGGGCTGGCTGCGGGATGCGCCGGGCCTCCTGGGCTTCGCAACGTCGATCCTGCGGGCGCAAGAGCGGTGGTTCTAACTCCCGAGAAGGGTTGCCACTTCAATGATGAGGTCGGGAAAGGCCTGAGGAGCTACCTGCTCGCCCGGAACATACCGGCGGAACTCCTGATACCCGCTCCCGTCGGGGGTTCGGTAGACCTCGAAGCAGCCCTCGGGGATGTTGATGATCCAGTACTCGGCGATGCCGAAGCGGGCGTAGAGGCGAAGCTTCACCATTCGGTCGGACCGAAGGGAGGTGTCGGCTACCTCGACCACCAACAGAACATCACCCTCGCGGGGGTAAGCGTCCTTGTAGAAGTTGGAGCGGACCTTGAGGAGTGCGAGATCAGGCTCGGGCAACGATCGGTCGCCCAACCGCACCGGGAGCTGCGGGTAGACGTTGGCCCGATCGCCGATGCCGCGGAAAAAGAGCGCCATGAGGTGGGCGACGGTTCCGAGGTGCGGGGGTCCCTGCGGCGTCACCTGGATGATCTCGCCATCGATGAGCTCCACCTGCTCGCCGGGAAGCAGGATGCCCGACTCGCCCATGCGCAGGTATTCCTCGACCGTGAAGCGGCGAGGCTGGGGTCCCGGGGCCGTTGCCATGCTTGAATCGTACCCTCAAATCGCGCCGGGTTGGTAAGCGAGCGGTCCCTCCGTCTGGAGCACGACGGTCGAGCCGTCCCTTGCCTTCTCCAGCACGATCAGGTCGTCGAGCCGGGCCTGGACCCCCCCGACGTGGGAGATGACGCCGATCAGCCGGCCGGGCAGTGCCAGGCTCTCGACGCCGTCGAGCGCCAGGTCGAGGCTCGCCGCGTCCAGGGAGCCGAACCCCTCGTCGAGGAAGAAGCAATCGAGGCGGCTGCCGCCCTCGGAGACCGCCTCGGCGAGGGCCAGTGCGAGGGCAAGGGATGCGAGGAAGGTCTCGCCCCCGGACAGCGTGTCGGGCGAGCGCACGACGTCGTTGGCGAGGTCGAGGAGGTGGAACTGCCCTTCGTCGTCGAAGCGGTACCTGCCGGTGAGCTGGAACAGCTTCTCGGACCCCACGCGCGCCAGGCGCTGGCGGTCGGCGTCGAGCAGGTAGGCGATGAACTTGGCGTCGGTGAAGTCCGTGGCCAACCGCTGGTAGAGACTGCGGCGGGCCTGGATCTCGACGGTGCGGGCATCGAGCAGCAACCGCTCCGCCAGGCCTGCGACGACCACCCGGCTCTCCGCCTGTTGCGCCAGGACCTCCTCCCTGAGGCGGGCCTGCTCGGCGAGCGTGGCGGCACCGGCGTCCCTCGCCAGCTTGGCCGCACCGGCGAGGCTGGCGGCGTCGTCCTCGGTGTCCGGCGGCTCGAGGCCGAGGATGGTTGCGATGCGGATGAGCTCCCCGAGGATGTGGCGCCGTTTCTTCGCGGAGGCCTCGAGCCCTGCCCGGGCGACCGTCACCGCCTGCAACGACGCCTCCGCCCGCTTGCGGCACAGCTCCGCATGCCTGGTCGCCGCGGCAACGACCGCCTCCCTGCGGTGCACCTCGGCGGCTGCGCCGGCGCCGGGACCCAGGGGCCCGAGGAGCGCGGCCAGTTCCTCGTCGATCTCGGCCAGCTCGCGGGTGGCCGACGCCATCTCCTCTTCCGCTGCCTGCAGCTTGGCGCCCGCCGACGACGTGGCGCCGTGCAGCTCCGTCAGCCGCTTCTGCACCGCCTTCAGGTGACGAGCCGCCGCGTCGGCCGCCTGTTGCGCCGCACCGAGCGCCACCGGGACGGCACCGAGCGGCGGCACCTCCGCAACGTCCTGGGCGCACACGGGGCACGGCTCTCCCGGCTTGAGGTCCGCCCGCAGGAGGTGGGCGGCGTGGGCCTGCCGCGTCCGGCGCAGCTCGTCCTCCGCTGCGTGGGCGGCCGTCTCGGCGGCGCCGGTCGTCGCCGTCTGGGCCTCGAGGGCGGCACGGGACTCCTCGGCGGCTTTCCGCATCGTTGCCAGCGACGCAGCGCGCGACGACGCCTGGTCCGAGACCCGTCGCCGCTGCACCACCAAGGTCTTGGCGAGGGCCAGCCGCTCGCCACCGAACGCCGCCTCGGCCTGCGCTGCCCCGGCCGCCGCGTCGCCGGCGGCCTGCTGGGCCGCCTCGAGTGCCGCCTCTGCCTGAGCGACGCTTCCCAGCCCGGCATCCTCCTCGGCCGCGAGGGCTTCGAGCCCGTCGGCCGGGGGGATCTTGGCGAGGGTCCTCGCCGTCAGCTCGGCCCTCGACCGGATCTCGTCCAGCCGTTCCTCGGCAAGGGCCACGACGCTCTGGGCAGCGGCAAACCCGGCAGCAGCGTCCTTGAGTGCGGTGACCCGCTCCTCCCGTTCCTCGAGCTGTTCCTGAAGGCTGGCGAGGAGCGCTTCGGGCTCCGGGGGCAGGGCAGACAGCTCGCCCTGGACGGCCTTCAGCTCGATGTCGGCGTCGTTGACCCGGCGCTTGGCCGCCTCCTTCATCGAGTCCACGCGCTCGTAGCGGAAGATGCGCTTCAGGATCTTGGAGCGGTCCGACGGCGTCGCTTTCAGGAAGCGGTCGAACTCGCCCTGGGGAAGCGTCACCGACGAGCAGAAAGCGTCGAAGTCCAGGCCGACGATGTCGACGATGCGCTGGTTGACGGCCCGCTCGCCGGACGCCTCGAACGCGACCTCACCCTGGCGGTGGAGCACGTTCTGGGAGGCGCCGGCGTTGCGCAGCACCCGGGTCACCTCCCAGGTGCTCCCGTCGACCTCGAACACCAGGCGGACCCGGGCGATGCCGGCCCCGGAGGTGATCAGCTTCTTGGTGTCATTGCCGATCTGCGGCGTCCTGCCGTAGAGGCCGTAGATGATCGCGTCCAGGATCGAGGACTTCCCCGCTCCCGTGGGGCCGACGATGGCGAAGAGGCCCCGGTCCTGGAAGTCGAACGTGGTGGGCGACCGGTAGGAGCGGAAGCCCTCGAGCGAGAGCTCAAGGGGTCGCACGCAGTACCTCCTCCTCCAGTTCGCGCACCGCGGCGATCAGGTCCTCGGGGGCCGGCACGTCGTAGCCGCCGCGGGCCTTGGGCAGGGCGTGGAATTCGGCGTAGGCCGACGCCAGCGAGCGCTCCGGTCCCCCGGCGCCCGGCGTCGTGCCGGCGAGGTGCGGCTCCCACGTGGCCTGGGCCAGCACGGCATCGGGCAGGAAGCTGCGGACCTCGTCGGCGATCCCGAAGACCGGCCCCGCTGTGGTGACCCGGACGTCGAGGTACGCATCCTCGAACTCCCCCGCCGCTGCCCGGGACCGCAGCTGCTCCATGGTGTCCTCCACCCGGAGCAGCCGCCTCCCGGCGGCAAGCTGCTGCGACCACACCTTGGGAGGCGTGTGGGCCGACGCCTCGACGAGCACGACCTCCTTGCGGTGGGTGCGCTCGGAGAAGTCGAGCTGCAGGAGGCTGCCCGCATAGCGGGCCCGGACCGCGGCGCCCGCGATCTCCTGGGGGCGGTGGACGTGCCCGAGGGCCGCGTAGTGGATGCTCGGAGGGATGGCCTGCACCGTGGCCGCGTACTGCGGCCCCACCTGGATCCTGCGTTCCCCCCCGCCGAGCTCGGCCCCCGCCACGAAGAAGTGCCCGGTCAGGATCCGCACCGCCTCAGGGTCGAGCGCATCGCACAGGGCCCGGCAGATGCCCTGCACCCTGGCGTCGTAGCCCTTGAACCACTCCTCGGAGTCGGCCATGAAGTCGACCACCTGCGCCTCGTGCAGGAAGGGGAAGGCGGCGATGGCGGCCGTCTCGGCCCCGTTGCGGGAAGGGACCCGGAGCACACCGCCCTCGGCCGGACGGCGGATGTGGGGCACGAGCAGGATGCCGAGGTCGCGGAGCCAGGGCGCCAGGAGGTCGAGCAGGGCGACGGAGTCGTGGTTGCCAGCGATGACCACGACGTGGCCGGCCACGTCGGCAAGCCGCCGCAGGACGTCGAGCACGAGGGAAATGGCCTCGTAAGGGGCGATGGCCCGGTCGAGCAGGTCGCCGGCGACGATGACGAGGTCGACCTTCTGGTCGCGGGCGATGGCCACGATCTCGTCGAAGACCTGCTCGAACTCGCAGCTGCGGTCGATGCGGCCCATCTTCTTGCCGACGTGCCAGTCGGCGGTGTGCATGATCCTCACCGCGGCGCCCCGGAGGAGGCCAGGCCCCGGGCCGACTGCCGCCGATTCGTAGTTTCCGTCAAAAAGGCTGGTGGGCGGTCTTTTTGACGGAAACTGCCCCCTCTCACCCCCGGGGAACTCCTCACGAGAGGCCCTCGAAGGGGTCGTCGTCCACGACGGCCTCCTCCTTGCGCGTAGCCCACGGCGGGAAGGGGAACGTGAACACCAAGGGGGCCGGAATGCCCGGCTGGAACAGCACCATGGTCCCCGGCTTGAACAACCGCGCCCTCGCTCGCGTGGAGGGCAGCATCCACCCGTACTCGCTGCGCTCCGCCTCGGCGGCGTCGAGGCGGCCGGTCACCCGGATGGAGGCGTTCTCGACGACCTCCTGCGCGACCCGGGACGCGGTCTGCTGCGCCCCTATCAGGAGGATGCCGAGCGACCGTCCCCGCTGGGCGATGTCGACCAGGGTGTCCTTGATGGGGGACTGCCCCTCCCGGGGGGCGTACTTGTTGAGCTCGTCGAGCAGGATGACCTGCAACGGCTGGCGTTGGCCGGTGGCTTCCTTGTCGGCGAAGACCTCGTCGAGGATGGCGCCCACGACGAAGCGCTGGGCGAAGTCCTGGAGCTTGTGGATGTCGACCACGCAGATCGTCTCGGCCAGGCGGTCCACCCGACGACCGCCGGGGCGGATGAGGCGCCCGATCCGGGCCTCCGCTGCCCGCAGCCGCCGCATGAAGGCCAGGGCCGTGCCCGCCGCCACCCGGCCGGTCCAGGCGAACTCGGGCTCGCCGTCGACGGGGTCGAGATGCTGTTCGATGACCTCGACAAGGTCGCCCAGGGACGCCACCGGCATCCCCTCGACCACGGCGACCCCGGGCCGCCGCGGATCGGCAACGGTGTGGCGCTCCAGCTGAGCCCGGACCCGCTCCTCCACGAACGTGAGCTGCTGGCGGTAGTCCCCGGTCTCGGTGAACAGGAACCGCAGCAGGCCGCGCTCAATGAACTCGAGCGGCGTCCAGGAGAAGGCGGTCACCCCCTCGATGCGGGACTCGGTGTCCGGGATCAGCTCCGGTCCCGCCCGGACGGGGGCCCACAGCGAGACCGAGGGGAACGGCTCGGCGGGCACGCCGAGGGTCGTCCACTGCTCCCGCGCCTCCTCGGTGAGGCGGGCGTTGGCCTTGTCGAGCCACAGCAGGTCCTCGCCCTTCACGTTGAACACGAGCGCCCGGAGGTTGGCGGCAGCCGGCCCGACGATGCGGTGGTGCGCCGTCAGGAGCCGCAGGAAGGCCAGGGCGAACGAGGTCTTGGTTGCCACGCCCGACACGCCCGAGATGGAGACGTGGGCGCCCTTCGTCCCGTCGAAGAAGTCGAGGTCGACCCAGAGTGGGGCACCATCCTTGGCGAAACCGACCGGCAGGCGCCGCCCCATCTCGTCCGCATACAGGGCCTCGTCGCGGGCCTCGCCCGACACCCGCCACGCCGGCTGCCCGGGGTCGGGCGCCACCCAGATCTCGGGGACCACCCGCATCGTCTGGACAGTGGCCGACCGGGACGTGTCGGCGTCCATGGTGAACTCCTCGGCGATACGGAGGGTGTCCGACTCGAAGCGGCTCCCTTCGTAGCAGGATGCGACCTCAGTCACGACGCCGTAGGTCCTGACGTCGCCAATTTTGGGCACCGTGGTCTGCACGACCACGAGGTCGTCGAGCTGCAGGTAGTTGTGCTCGTCGATCAGCACCCGGAACTCGGTGGTGGTGGCCGGCTCCAGGCCGAGCACCCAGCCGACCTGCTCCAGCTCGTCCTCAAACATCGGCATCCACCGCGGCACCGGTCATGGCGGAGCGGATCCGGCGCAGCACGAGCTCACGGTCGCCCTGGAGATGCCACAAGCGCCGCTCCAGGGTCGCGATCGGGACCAGGTTCTGTGGGGAGCGGGTGTCCCAGAAGGGCTTCGAGGCGAAGCGCGGCAGGTGCGCGGCGGTGAGGTCGGCAAGCTCGAGCGCATGCGGTAACGGCAGGGAGGCGCTCACCTCGCACCGGGCGAGCCCTGCCCACGGGTGGCCCCAATGGGATGTGGCGAGGCGCAGGTACCAGGAGTAGTGGTGGTGCCCCTTTTCCATGAGGGCGAAGACCGGCGTCCGCTGCCCCGGGCGGAGGGCCGGGACGATGGGCTTCAGGTCGCGGTCGAGGTACGCCCCCTGCTGGCTCTTCACGTAGCCGATCACCTTGAGCGGCAGCTCATGGCGGAGCCGGCCGTCGGCGATGACGACGAAGCCCTCATCGGCGAGCTCGGCGGCCAGCAGCCCCTCACGCTCCTCCCGCAGGCGCTCGAGCGCGAATCGCACATCCTCGGGCCGCGGACCCAACGCCTGCCGGGACTCGTACCTGAGCACGTCGGAGACGAAGGGCATCTCGGCGTGAGCGCCGGCCGGGAAGACCAAGGCTCGGTGGACGCTGGTGGCACCGAAGCGCGTCGTCCCGTTCGCCTTCATGGCGCCCACCCCCACCGAGCCGCAGAGCCCGGCCACGAGCTCGCCGTGGCTCTCGAAGAACACCCTGGCCTCGATCCGGCTCACGCCGTCGAGGAACGCGACCGGGGGAAGGACCCCCGGCGTAGGCGTGACCGGCGCCCACGGCACCCCCTCGACCGGCTCCGCCTGCGCCTCCGACCCGGCGGGCGCCTCGGGGTCGGGGGCGTCGATGCCGTAGGAGGTCCCGTACTCGGGAGCCCATGCCTCGACCCACATCCGACCAGCCATGAGTGGGATCGTACTGACCGGTACCGACATCCAGATGGCTATTCCTGCGTTTGCCCCAGATTTCTTCGCGCCCGGCCTCGGAACCGGGGAAAAGCCTCCGGCGTATCATGGAGCCATGCCGGCCATGCGATCGATCTGGAACGGGGCCATCACCTTCGGCCTCATCAGCATCCCAGTACGGCTGTTCACCGCCGTCGAGGAGAAGAGCCTCAAGTTCCACCAGCTTCATGCCGGCGACAACGGCAGGATCCGCTACAAGCGGGTCTGCTCGATCGACGAGCAAGAAGTCCCATACGACGAGATCGTGAAGGGCTACGAGTACGAGAAAGACCGCTACGTCGTCTTCACCGACGAGGAGTTGGAGCGGCTCCCATCGGACAACGTCCGGGCCGTGGACGTCGTCTCCTTCGTGCCGCTGGACGAGATCGATCCCATGTATTTCCAGAAGTCCTACTACCTCGCGCCCGAGCCGACCGGCCTCAAGGCCTACCGGCTGCTGGCCCAGGCCCTCGAGGAGTCCGGACGCGTGGCGATTGCGAAGTTCACGCTCCGGGAAAAGGAGCGCCTGGCCACGCTGCGGCTGCGGGACGGGGTGTTCATCCTGGAGACGATGTACTGGCCCGACGAGATCCGCGCGGCGAACTTCGAAGAGCTGACGAAGAACGTGGAGATCCGGCCGCAGGAACTCGCGATGGCGAAGACCCTGATCGACAACCTGACCGACCACTTCGAACCCGACCAGTTCACGGATTCGTACCGCGAGCGCCTCGAGGCTGCCGCCGAGGCTAAGATCGCCGGGCAGGAGGTAGCGGTGGCCCCCACCGCCGAGCCGACCCAGATCCTCGACCTGATGGAGGCCCTGAAGGCCAGCGTCGAGGCCACCAAGGCAAAGCGCGATGCCGCGCTCGCCGATCAGGAACCGGCACGAGCATCCGGCTAACTCCGTCGACCCGATCCTTTTTCTCGACTTCTTCAATCTAGTTTGCCCGATACTCCGCCCAGGTACATACTGGGGGAGGCACGTTCTCACCCCAGGGGGTGAGAACGTCTCCCCCGACCGGGTTTGTTCGGACCAGATGCGAAGTTAGCGCAAAAAAATGCTGTCAAAAAAACTTTAAAACCCTTGTCGGACGCGCTTTACCTCGCTATCCTGCCGCTCTCGCTTGGGCAAAACACGGGCAAAACACGGGTCAGGATTGACGCTTGAAAGAAGTCACGTTTTACCTCGATCCCGCCTCATCTGCCGCTTGCGACTGGCGCCATAAGGCCGCTTGTCGCGAAATTGACGACCCGGATGTCTTCTTCCCAATCGGGACCACAGGCCCCGCCCTTGAGCAGATCGAAGCGGCCAAAAAGATCTGCCAAGCGTGTTGTGTGCGCCCCCAGTGTCTGGATTGGGCACTAGCCACCGGGCAGGACATCGGGGTGTGGGGCGGACTCTCCGAGGAGGAACGCAAAGCGGTCCAGATCTCCCGGCGGCACCCTTCTTTCGCCTGAACCAACCGCCAAAGTTACGTCGGCGTAATTCGCTAGAAATTCAGCCCTCCCGCTGCCGCTCCCCTGTCCGCACGGGGATGTCCACGACCGCGTTGACTCCCTGGTTGCCCGGCCCCGACGAGATGGTGATCGTCCCGTGCAGCTCGCTGCCCACCAGGGCACGGACGATCTGCAGCCCAAGCCCCGACTCGGCCAGGTTGAAGCCCTCCGGCAGTCCCTGACCGTCGTCCTCCACCACGAGGCGCACGAAGCCCGGCTCCCGGCTCATCCGGGCGACGACCGTGCCGCCTGAGGGGCCTTCGAAGGCGTGCTCCACGGCGTTCTGCAGAAGCTCCACCAGGACGACGGCGAGCGGTGTCGCCACCTCGGCGGGGAGCTCGCCCGGATCCCCCTCGAAGCGCAGGTCGACCCGGCGGTCAGGAAGGGTGAGGCCGTCGGCGACCATCCGGATGATGGCCCGGCCCACCTCGCCGAACTCCACGGCCTCCCGAGGGTCGCGCGACAGGGTCTCGTGTACGAGGGCGATGGAGGCGATGCGTCGTTGGGCCTCTTCCAGCGCCCCCCTCGCCTCGGAGCTGCCAAGCCGGCGGGCCTGAAGGCGGAGCAGGCTGGCGATGGTCTGAAGGTTGTTCTTGACCCGGTGGTGGATCTCCTGGATGACTGCCTCCTGGCGGGCGAGCATGCGCTCCCGGTGGCGGAGCTCGGTGACGTCGCGCACCAGCAGCATGCCGCCGACGACGTCGCGCTGGCGGCCCCGCAGGAACGGCACGGCTCGCTGCAGCACAACGGTGCTGCCCACCTCGACCTCCGCCTCCAGCGGAGTCCCCATGTGGAGGGCGGCCCAGGCCAGCGAGGGCTCGACCCCGATGTCGGCCAGGCGCTCCCCCACGATGTTCGACAGCACGCCGAGCCGCCGGTAGGCGGAGACGGCATTCGGGCTGGCGTACAGGACCCGGCCCTCGGAATCGAGGCGCAGGAACCCGTCCCCCACCCGCGGCGAGAGCTCCGGGTCGAGCGCCTCGCCCTCGAACGGGAAGTTGCCCTCCTGGACCATGCGGGACAGGGCAAGGGCGCAGGAGAGGTAGGTCTGCTCCAGCTGGCCGGGGCGCCGGTGGCCGAGGGGGATGCCCTCCATCGTCATCACGGCGATCACCCGGCCTTCGTACGGGACCGGGACCGCCTCCATCCGTACCTGGAGCCCGTCGATCAGGACGGGCTCGTCCCGGCGCCAGCTTCGTCCCTCCGCGAAGGCCCGGTCGATGATGGGCAGCTCCTCGGGCCGCACGACGCGGGCGAAGGCATCTTCGGGGTGGAGTGTCTGGGCGGTGACGGGCCGGAGCTGCCCCAGGCACACGAAGCCCTGCGACTCCGAGAGGCGGCACCACAGCAGCAGGTCGGCAAAGGAGAGGTCGGCGATGAGCTGCCAGGCGCCCAGGAAGTGGTGCAACTGCGCGACCTCGGGCAGCGTGAGGTCGGTGCGGTCCCACGTCTGATCGGCGACGGTCGGCATCGGCACATAGTGCATCGGCACATACTATTGGGCGGTTGCGCCCGAACCGGGCCCGACCGGCCCGACCGGGCCGACCGGGCCGCAAACGGCCCGCATCGGGCTCGCACCGGCCCGCAACGGCCCAGGGAGATTGGCGGTCATGGACGAGGAGGCACCCATCTACACGCGGGAGACCGCGAACGCCCTGCTCGACGAGGTCCGGGAGCGCCTCGCCCGCCTGCGGGAGGCCTACGCCCGCATCGCCGGCCACCAGGTCGCCGTGGCGTCCAAGGCCAACGGCAACGGCGGCGACGCCGGAGGCTCGGCGTGGATGGAGGCTTCCCGCACCGCGGCGGACGAGCTGGCGTGGTTCGCGAGGCTGGGGATCGTCGTGCGGGACATCGAGCAGGGCCTCATCGATTTCCCCGGCCGGCGGGAGGGCCGGGACATCTACCTGTGCTGGCGTCGAGGCGAGGATACCGTCGATTTCTGGCACGACACCGAGACCGGCTTCCGGGGCCGCCAGCCGCTGTAGGACGCCGGCCGGGTTTGCGCCCGGTTTGCGCCGGGCCGGGCGGTCCGGGCGGTATCCTTCGCCCGTGCTCCTCGCCCTGGTCCTGCTCGTGGCCGGCGTGGTGGTCGGCCTGTTGCGCGGTGGCAGCCTTGACAACATCAGCGCAGTACGGTTCCGGCTCCCCTGGCTGGTGTTCGTCGGGCTCGGGCTCCAGGTGGGGGTCGAGGTGGCCGCCTCCAAGTTCCCCGGCATCCAGCGGGGCGTGACCGGCCCCCTGGTCCTTGCGGTTTCCTACGCGTTCGTCGGCGCCTTCGTTGCGCTCAACGCACGCTCGCCCGGTGCGCTCCTCATCGGCCTCGGCCTGGCACTCAACCTCGCGGTGATCCTGGCCAACGGCGCGATGCCGGTGTCCCTCTGGGCGCTCAACGTGTCGGGGTCACAAGCCGCCCCGCACCTTCAACATGCCGTCAAACACCGTGCGAAGGGGCCGGGGACCCGCCTTGGCTTCCTGGGCGACAACATCCCCGCTCCCCCGCTCGGCATCGTCAGCGTCGGCGACGTGGTCCTGGGCGCCGGCGTGTTCCTGCTCGTGGACCATCTCGTGGCGCCGAAGAAGCATCCATGACGCTTAAGGGGACGCTTAAGGGGCGGCCCGTCGCTGCCCGGGCCCGCCTTGTCCCCGAACGGCCGGCGCCTGAGGATCAGCTTCGTCCGACGAGCCCCTCAGCGAGCTGGCGGATGGCCTGGGCCGGGTAGCGACGGTGCCCGCCCAGTGTCCGCATGTACGGCAGCTTCTTGTCGTTCGCCCACCGCGAGACGGTCTTCGTCGACACGTGGAGGACCCGGGCGACGTCTGCGGTCCGCAGGTACTCCCCAGTGCGGGAAGCAACTCCTTGCTCTGGCAATTGCGTCTCCTTTCTTGAAGCGTTGTAGTCCCGGCTGGTCGCGGAGACTTGTTCGCCTCAATACTCGGCCTTTCTATGCCTGCGGAGAATGGACATATCTGATCAAAATATTCCACCCAAATTCTCTAGTTATCTGGGGCTATTCCGGGCGACTAGGGCACACGGGTGGGCCGGTCTAGACACAATGGGTCACAAACCGGGTGCTGACTAGGTACTTTGGGGGAGCTTCGGCGGCCCCTGGCGTGTGAGCGCCGGGGGGCGGGTCGGGCTACTCGGACCCGGAGACCTCGACCTGCAGGGCGAAACGGATTCGGGTGACAAGCTGCGGCGGGGCGGGCTCGCAGCCGCACCGCCGCCGGACGAGGTCTTTGAACAGGCGTTCGGTCTCGTGGTGCCCGAAGCAGTCGCTGCAGCGCTCGAGGTGGCCCTCCAACTCTTCGCAGCGTTCCGGTGAAAGCTCGCCGTCGAGAATCAGGTAAATCTCTTCGAGAACTTCCCGACAGTTCATCGTCCCGACCTACCTCCCAAGAGCCCACTCTGTTCAGCCTTCTCCCATAACGCCTTCTGAAGCGATTTCCTTCCCCGATGCAGCCGGGACATGACGGTGCCGATCGGAATCCCCAGCATGTCGGCGATCTCCCGGTACGAAAATCCCTCGACATCGGCAAGCAGCACGGGGATCCGGAAGTTCTCCGGCAGGTTCGAGAGTGCCTGTTTGACGTCGTCGTCCACGAGGCCTTCGAGCACGATCGACTCGGCCGACTTGCCCACCTCGGGGTCGTGGGCCAGGAGGTTGTGGTAGAGGTCGAACTCCTCGGTGTCGTCGGTGGAGATGGTGACCGGCTCCCGGCGTCGCTGACGGTAGCCAGTGATGAAGAGGTTCGTCATGATCTTGAACAGCCACGCCTTCAGGTTCGTCCCGGGCTCGAAGCGGTCCCAGGCACGGAAGGCCCGCAGGTAGGTCTCCTGCACCAGGTCCTCTGCGTCGGACGGGTTGCGGGTCATGCGCAGTGCCGAACCGTACAGGGCGTCCGCGAAGACGAGGGCTTCGTCTTCGAAGCGGTGGACATCAGGTGCGGGGAGCGATTGCGACGACGTGACCACGGAAGGATTCCTTGCCTGAATGAGGAGCTGCGTTCGTCACCTGGATCAAGGGCCGGACAGCCATCCTACCGAGAACAGGCGCCGGCGGCGGCGTGTGGCCTGCCGGCGCCTGCGGAGGGTGCTCGGCCCCCAACCCGACCGTAGCTCACTGAGCGTGGGCGTCCAGCGTCCAGTGGGGAGCATCGAGAGGCCGTATCGTCCGATTTCCCGTCCGGTCGGACGTTCTGTGAGTACAAGGTTGCGTAGAACGCCGGTTCATACTCAGAGAATTTCAGGCGAACTGGGTCGGGAATTAGGGCAGTAACTCAGCGTGGCGATCGGGACAGTGACTCCCGAGCGCCCTCGGCCGGCCCAAAGGCACCGATCTTGCCGTGCGTGCCATCGCAGAACGGCTTGTTGGCAGAGCCGCCGCAGCGGCAGAGCCAGGCGTCGTCGGTGGTCTCTATCACGTTGCCGTCGTCACCAATGATGGTGACGGTCCCTTCGACGTGGTAGGGCCCTCTGGGGGTGGCATTGATCTTGACGTCGCCCATGGAATTCCTCCTGGTCTCGTGGTCGAGTGCCACCAGACTACCGTTCGCCCTTCACGCCGGGGTCGGGTCCCGTTTCGAGCTGCACCTCGATCGTCTGCGGCTGCCCCACGGACAGGATCAGGTTCCGGACCCGACCGGCCTCCCGGAGGTCGCGTTCGGCACCCCGGAGCGCCTCGATCCGGCGCGCCGTGTCCACGACGGTCAGCGTCGCAACCTCGGTCCGCAGCGAATGATTCCCCGAGGTCTTGGCCTTCCGAACCGCCGAGAGCACCGCCGAGGTGACCTCCAGGACGAGCGGATCTGCGTCGCCTGCCACCTCCACCAGGGGCTGTGCCGCTGGCCACGCCGCTCTGTGGACCGATCCGTCCTGCCACCAGGACCAGACCTCCTCGGTCACGAACGGCATGAAGGGGGCAAACAACCGCTGGAGCGTGGAGAGCGCCGTGGTGAGCGCTCCCCTCGCCGAGGCGCTCGATTCGTCCGTCCCATACGCCCGGATCTTGACGAGCTCCAGGTAGTCATCACAGAAATTCCAGAAGAACTGTTCTGTACGCTCAAGGGCACGGTTGTACTCGTACGCCTTGTAGGCAGTGGCTTCTGCAACGACCCCGGCCAGGTGCAGCAGCATGGACCGGTCCAGACCTTGGGTCACCCCAGCATCCCCGTCCTCCGCAACGCCAAGGCCAAGCACGAACTTCGTTGCGTTGAGGAGCTTGATGGCAAGCCGGCGCCCGATCCTCATCTGGCCGGGGTCTGCGGCGGTATCCGTCCCCGGTGCCCCCCGGCAGGCCCAGTAGCGGATCCCGTCGGCACCGTACTGCTCGATCAACGCGCGGGGCGTCACGACATTGCCTTTGGACTTGGACATCTTCTTGCGATCGGGGTCGAGTACCCACCCATTGATCGAAGCATCCGACCAGGGGAGCGTGTTGTGCTCCAGGTGTGAGCGCAGCACGGTTGCGAAGAGCCACGTCCGAATGATTTCGGGTCCCTGGGGCCGCAGATCCATGGGGAACGTGCGCCGAAACAGGTCAGGGTCGTCCTCCCATCCGCACGCAATCTGGGGGGTGAGCGACGACGTGGCCCAGGTATCCATGACGTCGGGATCACCGATGAAACCGCCGGGTCGTCCCCGGTCCGCCTCGTCGTAGCCTGGCGGAGGGTCGCTCTGGGGATCGACGGGCAGGGCCGCTTCCTCGGAGAGTATGGGCTCGTCCCACACCGGCTCCCCCTCGCCGTCCAGGCGGTACCAGACGGGGAACGGGACCCCGAAGAAGCGCTGCCGGCTGATGAGCCAGTCGCCGGTCAGGCCCTGGACCCACCGCTCGTAGCGGATCCCCATGGACTCGGGATGCCACCGCAACGCACGCCCTCGCTCCAGCAGGCGAGCTCGCAGGCCCGGATCGTGCGCCCCATTCCGGATGTACCACTGCCGGCTCGCAACGACCTCCAACGGCCGGTCTCCCTTCTCGAAGAACCGGACCGCGTGGGTGATCGGGCGCGGCTCGCCGGCAAGGTCGCCGCTGTCACGGAGCATGCCGACGATACGCTGCTGGGCCTGCCGTGAGGTCGTGCCGGCCAGGCCCTCCCACCAGCGCGCACCATCCCCGTCCAGCCATGTGGGGACGGCTTGCTGGAAGCGGCCGTCCCGCTGCACGACGGCCCGGGTCGGCAGGCCTAACTCCCTCCACCACACAACATCGGTCGTGTCTCCGAACGTGCAGATCATGGCGATGCCCGTCCCCTTCTCGGGATCGGCAAGGCGGTGCGTGAGGACGGGCACGCGTACGCCGAACAGCGGGGTGAGGACCTCGCTGCCGAGCAGGGAGCGGTAGCGCTCGTCATCGGGATGGGCCACCAGCGCCACACAGGACGGGATCAGCTCCGGGCGGGTGGTCTCGACATAGACCGGCGAGGACCCGCCGCGACCCGTGAACCTGACCCGGTGGTACGCGCCCGGAATCTCGCGGTCTTCGACCTCGGCCTGGGCAACGGCAGTCTGGTAGTCGACGTCCCAGAGCGTCGGCGCCTCGCTGGCGTAGGCCTCGCCCCTCCGCAGGTTCCGGAGGAACGCGCGTTGCGCCACGCGGCGTGCGTGATCGTCGATGGTCGCGTAGGTGAGGGTCCAATCGACCGACAACCCCAGGGTGCGCCAGAGATGCTCGAAGACCTTCTCGTCTTCTGCGGTCAGCGTGTGGCACAGCTCGACGAAGTTCCTGCGGGAGATCGCCCGTCCGGACCCGCCGCCTGGCGGCAGCACCAGCGTGGGGTCATAGGCGACGGTCGGATCACATCGAACGCCGTAGAAGTTCTGCACTCGACGCTCGGTCGGCAGCCCGTTGTCGTCCCATCCCATGGGGTAGAAGACCTCCAGCCCGCACATCCGCCTGAATCGCGCAAGAGCATCCGTTTGGACGTACCCAAAGACCGACCCCATGTGAAGCGACCCGCTCACCGTTGGCGGCGGCGTGTCGATCGAATAGATTTCCTCGCGCTGATGGCGGCGGTCGAACCGGTAGTCGCCGCGCGCCTCCCAGCGCTGATCCCACTTGGCTTCCAGGCCCGCCAACGTCGGCTTGTCGGGGACATGTCTCATTGGTCCAGACTGTAGCGGGTGGCCTCCATCAAGCAGCGAGAACGCTGGACCATGCGGGGAGGGAACGGGAAAACAGGATGATAATTTGTCCCGACGTATCACCCGTTGGCACGAGGGGGGACGCAACTGCCTGAAGCGCTCGATCGCAGGGGCGACCGCGCCCTCTACCTCCAAATCGCCGATCAACTGCGGGAACAGGTCGTGGGCGGGAAGCTGGCCCCCGGAAGCCGCTTGCCCAGCGAGCACGCCCTGATGGACGGCTACGGCGCCAGCCGGGACACCGTCCGCAAGGCGATCGGCGTCCTGAAGGGCGAGGGGCTCCTGGACTCGGAGCGGGGCCGGGGGGTCACGGTCCGGGTCCAGCCGCCGGTGCAGCGCAAGGGTAGTGACCGCCTGGCCCGGAAGCATCGCAAGGCGGGCAAGGCGGCCTACCTGGCGGACATGGAGGTCTCCGGGCGGGAGCCCGAGATCATTGTCACGGTGTCCACCCGGAAGGCGTCGCCCGAGGTCGCGGCACGGCTCGGGCTCACGACCGGGGACAAGGTCCTGGTCCGGAGCCGCCGGATGCTGGCCGACGGGCAGCCGCTGCAGTTGGCGGTCAGCTACCTGCCGCACGACCTGGTGAAGGGGACGCAGATCGAGCAGCCCGACACGGGCCCCGGCGGGACGTACGCCCGGCTGGAAGAGATGGGCCACCGCCTGAGCCGGTTCGAGGAGCGGGTGACCGCCCGGATGCCCTTCCCGGACGAGGCGAAGGCGCTCGACCTGGGGCCGGGGACGCCGGTGATCATGGTGGCCCGGACTGCCTACGCCACGGCCGGCCGGCCGGTGGAGCTCTGCGACATGACCATGGCCGCCGACCGGTACGAACTGCTCTACGAGATCCCGGCGACGTAAAAGCGTCGCCTGCTCCCAGTTGACAGAGTTATACGGACATGCGTATGTTCTGCTGACTTGTACGGACAACCGTACAGTCGAGAGGAGGGAGGGACGCATGCCGCGGCCGAGAGGGTTCGTTCAGCCATGGGCAGCCAGCGAGATCGCCAACACCGTGCTGCCGAGGTACCGGGCGCTGGTGCTGCTGCTGCGGTTCAGCCCGCTCGGATGGAAGGAGGCGATCCCTCTCCGGCGCCGTCACTGCGACCCGGCAGCCGGATCAAGTTCGAGGCTGCCCGGCGGGGGTTCGGTGACTACGTCGTCACCATCCCAGGCCCGCTGCACGAGCCGTTGGCCGAGCACCTGTCCTCGCACGTGGGGACCGGGCCGGCGTCGTTGGTGTTCTGCGACGACAACGGCAAGCGGCTCAGCCGGTCGTGGTTCGAGGAAAGCATCTGGACCCCGGCCGTTGAGGCGTGCGGCTTCCGGGGCGTGACCATCGCCGGGCTTCGGCTCTCATGGGGCCACGAAACGCACGCCGAGCACATTGGTACGGGGCCGGGGTGCTTGTAACCACCGGCCCTGACGTTTCTGACACGAGAATTCCCGTACGGCGGGCGGCCCGTGGGGGGGGCGACCACTCTTTGTGGTCACGTCGGATTCGCCATTTTCTCATAACACCCGTTGTAGGTGCCTTGCAGAAGCCACGGACTCAAACTCTGTCTGTTTGGCCGCGCCTGGCGCGGTGAAACAGCAAAAGATGCGGCGGGACCCGCCCACCAAGTACGAGGGCGACCACAGAACGTGGTGATGCTCGAGCGAGCAGCGGTCTGAGGCCCCGCCAAGCACCCATTCTCATTCGCGGGAGTGGACCCAATAGAGTCCCAGGCAGTGGTGTGCGAGAGCGGTCCTGAGGTCCGGGAGGGGCATCTGTAGTTGCGAGGAGCGGATTTGAACCGCTGACCTTCGGGTTATGAGCCCGACGAGCTACCAGACTGCTCCACCTCGCTCG
>WNFD01006067.1_pt1 | contig 22276 bp, 25 predicted proteins | sample 5400491 | NCBI WGS metagenome assembly WNFD01 (sample SAMN13153343, study PRJNA577476) | soil metagenome | isolation source: 120 cm saprolite under Douglas fir tree site 2 hole 2 replicate 2 | place: USA:California | collected 2015-04-18
AGAGCGCTATTGCACTGGAAGAAAAAGTTGATTCTGAAGAAGGCTTTCCTGATTCGGGAGAGCCTCGATGGAAACACTCATTTGGATTTTCCGTGAAGTTCGCGACCCGCGTGACTTCAATGCGCAGCATGATCTTGCGGCAATGCTGTTCATTGCGTTGGCGGCGACTTTGTGCGGGGCGAAATCTTGTGTCGATTTCGCCGATTTCGCTGCCGCCCACGAGGACGAGCTTGCCGAGATCGTTGATCTTCGCCATGGCGCGCCGAGCCATGACTGCTTCAGCCGCCTGTTTCGCCTGCTCGATCCGGAGGAAATGGCCCGGGCTTTCGCCCGCTTTGTCAACGCGCTGCGCCAAGGGCTCGGGCTTGGTCCGGCCAAGGGCGTGGTTGCAGTCGACGGCAAGCGTTTGCGGCGCGGCTACGAACGTGGCCGCGCGTGCATGCCGCCGCTCATGGTGAGCGTCTGGGATGCCGAGACGCGGCTGTCGCTCGCGACCCGACACGCGCCCGGCGGCGACGAGGTGGCGGCCACGCTGGCGGCGCTGGAAAGCCTGGTTTTGAAGGGCTGTATCGTCACCGGCGATGCCTTGCATTGCCACCCCCGCATGGCGACAGAGGTGCGCGAGCGAGGCGCGCATTACGCGTTCAAGCTCAAGGCCAATCACGGGCCGCTGTTTGCCTGCGCGCAGCAGGCTTTTGCGGCGGCTGATGCCAAGGGCACGCTTGCCTGCTACGAGCAAAGCGACAGCGATCACGACCGGCAGGAACGGCGCCGCGCCAGCGTCATTGCGCGGCCCGCCAACGCGCCCTCGTTTCCCGATCTCGCCGCCATAGGCCGCATCGAAACCGAGCGCCACGCCAACGGCAAGGCTGCCGAGAAGGTGCACTACGTGGTTTTGTCCAAACGGCTGTCGCCCCAACGCATGCTCGAAGTGACGCGCACGCATTGGAGCGTAGAAAATCAGCTGCACTGGCGCCTCGACGTCGTCTTCAACGAAGATGACGCTCGAACGCGCAAGAATTACGGGCCGGAAAACCTTGCTGTCGTGCGCCGCATCGCGCTCGACATCTTGCGGGCTCACCCCGATAATCGATCCGTCGGGCGCAAAATGAAGCTCGCTGCATGGAAGAAGGAGTTCTTCTTCGAACTCTTTGCTCATCTGCAATAGCCCTGCCCGCAAGCGGGGGAGGGAGCCGACCGAGCTCGCTGCTCGCGCTGAGTTCAATTCTCCCGAGCCCGCTCTGGATTCCCCGGCGATTGCTGATTACCTACTGACCATTGCTCCCTCATATGAAACATCCTCACACCAAACCCTCCGTCCCCTCCAAGGACGACCTCCTCGCCTTCATCGGCCGCGAGCCCGGCAAGATCGGGACCCGCGAGATCGCGCGCGCCTTCGGCATGAAGAACGCCGACCGCGTGCTGCTCAAGCGCATGCTGCGCGAGCTCGCCGATGAAGGCCGCATCGAGCACCGGCGCAAGAAGCTGCATCGGCCGGGAGCGTTGCCGCACGTGGTGCTGGCCGACATCGCCGCCCGCGACGCGGACGGCGAGCTGATCGCGCTGCCGACCGAATGGGACGAGGCCGCGCACGGCCCGCCGCCGAAGATCCGCGTGCAGGTCCCGCGCCGGGCCCGGCCGGGCGAAGTCGCCGGCGTCGGCGACCGCGCCCTGCTGCGGATCGAGGAAACCGGGGATGAGGACGACGCGATCCGCCATCGCGGACGCGTGATCAAGCTCATCGAGCGGGCGCGGCAACGCGTGCTCGGCATCTTCCGGGCGCTGCCGGGCGGCGGCGGGCGGCTGGTGCCGATCGACAAGAAGCAGGCCGGCCGCGAGCTCGCGATCGGGCCCGGCGCCGGCGGCGACGCGCAGGACGGCGACCTCGTCGCGGTCGAGGTGGCGGAGCGCAAGAGCGGCCAGGGTCTCGCGAACGCGCGGGTGAAGGAGACGCTGGGATCGCTCAAGAGCGAGCGCGCGGTCAGCCTGATCGCGATCCACGCCCATGGGATACCCCACGTCTTTCCGGCCGCGGCCGTTGCCGAGGCGGAAGCCGCGGCGCCGCCGGGCCTGGCAAGGCGCGAGGATTGGCGCGAGCTGCCGCTGATCACCATCGATCCGGCCGATGCCAAGGATCACGACGACGCGGTGCATGCCGCCGCCGACCCCGATCCCACGAATCCCGGCGGCCACGTCATCAGCGTCGCCATCGCCGACGTCGCCCACTACGTGCGTCCCGGCTCCGCGCTCGACCGCGAGGCGCTTACCCGCGGCAACTCGGTCTATTTTCCCGACCGGGTCGTGCCGATGCTGCCGGAGCGGATCTCCAACGACCTCTGCTCGCTGCGTCCCGACGCCGACCGCGCCGCGCTCGCCGTGCGCATCGTGGTCGGGGCCGATGGCCGCAAGCGCTCCCACAGCTTCCACCGCGTGCTCATGCGCTCGGCCGCGAAGCTGAGCTACGTGCAGGCGCAGGCCGCCGTCGACGGCTGGCCGGACGACACGACCGGGCCCCTGCTCGCCTCGATTCTCGAGCCGCTCTACACCGCCTACCGGGCGGTGAAACGCTCGCGCGACGCCCGCGCGCCGCTCGATCTCGATCTTCCCGAACGCAAGATCGTCCTCACCGCCCATAATACCGTCGACCGCGTGATGACCCCCGAGCGCCTCGACGCCCACCGGCTGATCGAGGAATTCATGATCCTCGCCAACGTGGCGGCGGCGGAAAGCTTGGAAAAATCGCGCGTGCCGCTGATCTACCGCGTGCACGACGAGCCCGACCCCGCGCGCGTGAACGCGCTGCGCGAGTTCCTGCAGAGCCTCGACATTTCGCTGCCCAAGGCCGGCGCCTTGCGGGCCGAGCACTTCAACCGCATCCTTGCGCGGGTGAAGGGGCGCGACGTCGAGAAGCTCGTCAACGAGGTGGTGCTGCGCACCCAGGCGCAAGCCGAATACGCCGCCGAGAACTATGGGCATTTCGGCCTCAACCTGCGCCGCTACGCCCATTTCACCTCGCCGATCCGCCGCTATGCCGACCTCATCGTCCATCGCGGCCTGATCCGCGCCCTGCGGCTCGGCGAGGGCGCCCTGCCCGACCATCAGGACGTCGCGGGGCTGGGCGAGATCGGCGCGCAAATCTCGGCCGCCGAGCGCCGCGCCATGAAGGCCGAGCGCGAGACCTTCGATCGCCTGCTCGCCCATTTCCTCGCCGACCGGATCGGCGCGACCTTCGAGGGTCACGTTTCCGGCGCGACCCGCGCCGGCCTGTTCGTCAAGCTCGACGACACCGGCGCCGACGGATTCGTCCCCGCCCGCACCATCGGCGGCAGCGAGTACTTCCGCTATCACGAGGACCGCCATTCCCTGATCGGCGACCGCAGCGGGGAGACCTACCGCCTCGGCGACCGCGTCACCGTCCGCCTCGTCGAAGCGGCGCCGGTCGCGGGCGCGCTGCGGTTCGAGATCCTCTCCGAGGGCCGCCGTGACGGGCGCAAACGGGGGCCACCGCGCGTTGCGCACGGACATTCCACGAGGCGCGCGGCACGCGGCGGCCAACGACGACGCGCAAAACCATGAGCCAAACCATGCGCGACGTGTACGGAGATCGTCTCGAGCGCATGAACCGCTTCGTCAAGCGGATGAACGAAGTCGAGCGCGACCTCACCTCGCCCTATGTGCGGCCGAAGGATGCGGCGACGCTGATCCTGGTCGACCGGTCCGGGCGCGTGCCCAAGGTCCTGCTCGGCAAGCGGCACCAGCTCCACAAGTTCATGCCGGGAAAATTCGTCTTTCCCGGCGGCCGGGTCGACGCCGCCGATGGGCTGATGCCGGTCGCGAGCGGGCTCGACCCGCACGCCGAGGCGCATCTGATGAAGCGGGTGCAACGCGCGAGCCCGGCGAAGGCGCGCGCGCTCGCGCTCGCCGCCATTCGCGAGACGTTCGAGGAGACCGGCCTCGTGCTCGGCGTGCGCGGCGACGGCTTGGTCACGGTTCCCGACGGCCCGTGGACGGGCTTTGCGAGCGCGAAGATCCTGCCCGACCTCGGCGCGCTGCGGTTCATCGGCCGCGCCATCACCCCGGCCGGCCGGCCGCGGCGCTTCGATGCCCGCTTCTTCACCATGGATGCCGAGACGATCGCGCATCGCGTCGAGGGCGTGACCGGCCCCGAGGCGGAGCTCATCGAGCTCGTCTGGATGCCGCTCTCCGAGGCCAAGCAGCTCGACATGCCGGCGGTCACCGGCGTGATGCTGGAGGAGCTCGACGCCCGCATCGCCGACGGCTTCGGGCACGACCTGCCGGTTCCGTTCTACAGCATGCCGCGCGGACGTTTTCGTCGCGAGCTGCTGTGATCCGCGCGATGCCGGCGGTTCCTTGACATCGGCGGACGAGCCGCTAGGTTCCGCGCACGTCCACGCGAGCGAGGTCCGCCATGGCGAAGGCCACGACCATCAAGGTGAAGCTGGTTTCCAGCGCCGACACCGGCTTCTATTACGTGACGCGGAAGAACTCGCGCACGATGACCGACAAGCTGGTGAAGAAGAAATACGATCCGGTCGCCAAGAAGCACGTCGAGTTTCGCGAATCCAAGATCAAGTAGCCGGCGAGCGGCAGACAAGCCGAAGGCGCCCCGCGACCGCCGGGCGCCTTTTTATTTTGCAGAAATCAGCTGTGGATAGGTGGGCGGCCGCCCGGACATAGGTGGCCGGTCGGGAGCGGCGTCATGAGGAGGCCACTCGTACCGCTCCCGAACCGGCCGAACCCCACGGACCCAGGAGATGCGGCGGACCTGAGCATTCCGTAGGGTTATCAATATGATAGGTGGTATCGCTGCCGCCCCCGCCCGTGCGCCCGCAGGCCGCGAGGCTTTTTCCACCGTCCGGCGCAAAGTAGCGCAACCGCCTCGGAAATCAACAATTTACCTTGTGGAAAACGGAGAGAAATCGGTCAACCTAAAGCATTAGGGTTGACCGCGGCGCAAACGCGCGACAGCGGCGGACCTCGCCGTCACGCCGCGTCCGGGACCACGCGATTGCGGCCGTCGCGCTTGGCGCGATAGAGCGCCTGGTCGGCGCGCTTGAGCACGCTCGCCGGATTGTCGCCCGGCGCCAGCGCGGCGATCCCGATCGAGATGGTGACCTCGATGCCGCGTGAGCCCTGCTGGATCGCGAACGGCTCGCCGGCGACGCGCCGGCGCAGCCGCTCGGCCACCATGGTCGCCACCGCCAGGTCGGTCTCCGGCATCACCACGACGAACTCCTCCCCGCCGTAGCGGCAGGCGAGGTCGATGCCGCGGATCGACCGACGGATGCGCAGCGCGAACTCCCGCAGCACGTCGTCGCCGGCATCGTGCCCGTGGGTGTCGTTGATCGACTTGAAGTAGTCGATGTCGAGCACCAGCACGGTGAGCGGCTTGCCGCGCGCGGCGGCCTGCTCGACCAGGGTGCCGACGTGGGTCTCCATGTAACGGCGATTGTAAAGCCCGGTCAGCGCGTCGGTGATCGCCATCTCGATCGACATCTGCACGTTGTCGCGCAGCCGCTCGGTGTAGCGCCGCTTGCGGATCTGGGTGCGCACGCGCGCCAGGAGCTCGTTCTTGTCGACCGGCCGGGAGAGAAAGTCGTTGATGCCGATCTCCAGCCCGCGAACGAGCCGGGCATCGCTCCCGGGATCCGAAATCGCCAGAATCGGCACGTTGCGGGTGCGGTCGAGGGAACGGACCTGGCTGCACAGGCGCAGCGAGTCGAAATCCTCGAGCGCGAGCGACACGATCAAGAGATCGTAATTGCCCTCCGCGGCGTGGAACAAGCCGGCATTGGGATCGGCCTCGATGTCGGTCGAATGCTCGCCGGCGAGCATGGCGGCGACCGGCTCGTAGGAGGACGCCCGGTCGTCGACGATGAGAATGCGTCCGCCGCGGCCGGCCTCGGCGATGGCCTCGCGCTCCGGGCTCTCGATGCCGATATCGCGGGAGGTGAGGGCGCGCATGCGCATCTCGTCGGTCATCAATTTGAGGCGCGCGAGCGAGCGAACGCGGGCGATCAGCGCGACGTCGGAGACCGGCTTGGTCAGGAAGTCGTCGGCCCCCGCCTCGAGGCCGCGGACCCGATCCGACGGCTGGTCGAGCGCGGTCACCATCACGACCGGGATGTGGTGGGTGGCCAAACCGGCCTTGAGGCGGCGGCACACCTCGAAGCCGTCCATGTCGGGCATCATCACGTCGAGCAGCACGATGTCGCAGTCCGCGCGCTCGCAGACCGCGAACGCCTCCGCGCCGCTCATGGCGGTGAGAACGTCGAAATACTCGGCGGACAGCCGCGCCTCCAACAGCTTGACGTTGGCCGGCACGTCATCGACGACGAGAATGCGGGCGGTCATCGGCCCCTCACGCTGGTCCCAGAAAGTGGCGGATGGTCTCGATGAACTTGCCCACCGAGATCGGCTTCGACAGATAGGCTTCGCAACCGCCCTCGCGGATGCGCTCCTCGTCGCCCTTCATCGCGAAGGCGGTCACCGCCACGACCGGAATGGCCTTGAGCTCCGGATCTTCCTTGAGCCACTTGGTCACCTCGAGACCGGAGACTTCCGGCAGCTGAATGTCCATCAGGATCAGATCGGGGCGATGCCTGCGCGCGAGATCGAGCGCCTCGATGCCATTGCGGGTCGCGACGGTCTGGTAGCCGTGCGCCTCCAACAGGTCGTGGAAGAGCTTCATGTTGAGCTCGTTGTCTTCCACGATCATGACCGTCTTCGACATCCCCCGACCTTCCAGGCGTCCGCGCCAATGCCTATTGCGGCCGCGGGCTCGATGCCCCGGAACTCACGCGGGCATATCGTGAAAACTAGTTCCGATACGTTACGGAAACGCAAACGTTAACCGTGAGCGGCGCGCGTTCCGCGTAACCCGCAAATGGGCCGAAATCATGGGAAATCGCGCACTTCGCGGCGGTCCCTCGCGTGGTGCGGACACTTCCGGTCGATCGCAACCCATATCCTTCGTCCCCGGCGCCCGGTGCGCCCGGGCCGGCGGCGGCCGCCGGTCGCCTCGGCGCCGGGCGTGTGCAGCGGACCGAGCAAAGGGCATCCTCGCGCACCGAACGGCCTCAGCTCGAGGTGGCGGGGGCGATGTCCATGATCCGGCGACTGAGCGCGATGTTGAAGGTGTAGCCGCCGAACAGGTCGACCAGGGTGACGAAGATGAGCAGCAAGGCCGCCTCCCACCGTTGCGGCGTCGCGACGAGGTGAGGCTTTCCGAACACCGCGATCAGCACGATCGCGAGCGGCACGAGCGAAGCCATGCCGTCCACGACGCCGAGGAACCGGTTGGCGACGGAAGGCAAGCTGAACGGAATCGAGATGAGCTGGTAGGAAAGATAGATGGCGGCGAGCCAGGCCATGTTGAAGCCCAGCCGGTCGGGCGTGAACAGGCCGAGCTTCCCCTCGAGGCTCTTGAACGCTCCGGCGAACCAGAAGAAGTACACCTCCCACACCGCGAGCCCCAGGGCGAAAAGAACGCTCAATCCGGCGACGGACAGATGGCTCTTGCGCATAGCTTGCCTCCTTCGTGGCCTGGAGCGCATTCAGTTTCGACGGAAACTGGATGCGCTCCGGTCTTTCTGCGTGGCCGCATTTTCGGACGGAAAACCGGTTCCCACCCCGGATCGAGTCCGGGGCAAGCTCTTTCCTGAAAATGCTCTGCCGTCCCTCCCCTACCCGACATCTTCCCTCGCCGTCGAGGGACTTGATTTTGTGCCGCCTGTTCGGATCCCTCGCGGGGAATCGCCGGGCTCGAATCGGACGATCGGCGGTATTCTGCACTCTGCCGCCGAGGGAGCGGCGGTGAGCCAGCGTGGAGATTGCGATGCGGCATCGGCGCCCGTCGGAAAGCGAGGCGCAGCGGGAAGCAGCCGAGGCGCTGGCGATCGCGGCGCTCGGCTTCATCGCCGCCGAGCCCGAACGGCTCGGCCGGTTCCTGGCGATTACCGGAATTGGACCCGCCTCGGTCCGCACGGCCGCGCGCGAGCCGCGGTTTCTCGCCGGCGTGCTCGATCACGTCTCCGGCGACGAGCCGCTGCTGCGCGCCTTCGCGGCGGACCACGGCATCGATCCGGGCGAGGTCGTCCGCGCGCGTGATATGATCGCGGACGCCCGCTGGGAACCCGACACGCCGTGATCGAGGCGCGCGGGCCGCGGCGGGCGATTAAGTCGACGCGCGGGGGGACCATGCCCGGCTTCTGCCGCGACTGCCGCTGCGAGGTGCCGGAGCAGGCGGCCCGCTGCTCCGCCTGCGCCTCGCCGCGACTGTTGCGTCACCCCGAGATCGATACGCTCGCCATCGCCCACGTCGACTGCGACGCCTTCTATGCCACGATCGAGAAGCGCGACGACCCCTCGCTCGCCGACCAGCCGGTGATCGTCGGCGGCCGCCGGCGCGGCGTCGTGCTCACCGCGTGCTACGTCGCCCGCACCTTCGGCGTCAGATCGGCCATGCCCATGTTCGAGGCACGGCGCCTGTGCCCGCACGCCGCGGTGGTCCGGCCGGACATGGAGAAATATGCGCGGGTCGGGCGCGAGGTGCGCGCCCTCATGCTCAAGCTCACGCCGCTGGTCGAGCCGGTATCGATCGACGAGGCGTTCATGGATCTCGGCGGCACCGCGCGCCTGCACGGAATGTCGCCGGCGCAGACGCTCGCGGGCTTTGCCGGCGAGGTCGAACGGTCGCTCGGCATCACCGTGTCGATCGGGCTGTCGTCCAACAAGTTCCTCGCCAAGATCGCCTCCGACCTCGACAAGCCGCGCGGCTTCGCCGTGCTCGGCCGCCGCGAGGCGGCGACGTTGCTCGCGCCGAAGCCGGTGACGTTGATCTTCGGCGTCGGCAAGATGGCGCAGCAGCGGCTCGCCCGCGACGGCCTGCGCACCATCGGCGACCTGCAGCGCGCCGGCGAGATCGAATTGACCCGCCGCTACGGCGCCGAGGGCGCGCGGCTCTCCCGGCTCGCGCGCGGCATCGACGACCGCTTGGTCAGGGCCGAGCGCGAGTCGAAGAGCATCTCAGCGGAAACCACCTTCGATTCCGACATCGCCGATTTCCGGCCGCTCGAGCTCCGCCTGTGGCGGCTCGCCGAGAAGGTATCGGCCCGCCTCAAGGCCGGCGCGCTTGCCGGCGCGACGGTGACCCTCAAGCGCGAGCTCCTGGCGCGCGAAACCGACGGCACCAAGTTCCGCCTGATCGGCATCGGCCTCTCGTCGCTGTGCGAGGCCGACGGCGCCGACTTCGCCGATCTCATCGATCGCCGCACCGCCGAGGCCGAGCAGGCGATCGACCGGCTGCGCGAGAAGTTCGGCGACGACGCCGTCATCAAGGGGCTTTCGCTCGAGGGCGAGGACGACGACGAATGATGCCTCGGATCGCACGGGCGGCCGGCCGAGCTATCAAACGGATTCCATGCTAGACTTTCAGCGAAACCGGCGGACGAGTGCAGCGGAGGAATCACGGCAATGACCAAGCTCAAGGGCAGGCTGACGATCGCAGCGCTGGCTGCGGCGGCGATATTCGGGGGCAGCGCCGTTGCGCAGGCCGAGACCGCGCTGAAGGTCATGGTATTCCCGGGCCTCTCCAACCTCTCGATCTTCGCGGCCCAACACAAGAACCTGTTCGCCAAGCACGGCCTCGCCGTCGAGCTTCTCAACACGCCGAACTCCAACGTGCTGCGCAACGGTCTCGCCGACGGCAACCATCAGATCGCGCATGCCGCGGTCGACAACGCGGTCGCCATGGTCGAGCTGGCCAAGGCCGACGTCGCCATCCTCACCGGCGGCGACAACGGCTTCAACCGCATCTTCGTCCAGCCGGAGATAAAGTCTTACGCCGAGCTGCGCGGCCAGGCCGTGGTGGTCGACGCGCCCAACACCGCCTACGCGCTGCTGCTCTACAAGGTGCTCAAGGACAACGGCCTCAACAGGGGCGACTATCAGGTCAAGGCGCTCGGGGGCACGCCGATCCGGCTCGACGCCATGGTCAAGGACAAGGCCAACGCCGCGGCCGTGCTCGGCCCGCCGTTCTCGTTCCGGGCCGCGCAGGCCGGATTGAAGGACATGGGCGCGGCCGCGCGGGCGGTCGGCGCCTACCAGGCCGACGGGGCGTTCGTCATGCGCGCGTGGGCGAAGGCCAACAGCGACCCGGTGGTGCGCTACATCCGGGCCTATGTCGAGGGCCGCCGCTGGGCGCTCGATCCCGCCAACAAGGCGGAGACGATCGCGCTATTGGCCGACCGGCTCAAGCTGACGCCGGAGATCGCGGCGCAATCCTACGCGGTGGCGACCGATCCGGCCGACGGCATCGCCAAGGATGCCAAGCTCGACATGGAGGGCTTCCGCAACGTCTTGAAGCTGCGCGCCGAGATCGAAGGCCAATGGGGCGGCACCGCCCCGCCGCCGGAGCAGTACATCGACCTGTCCTATTACGAGAAGGCGCTGGCCGGACTCTGAGGACGGGGCAGCCTCGTGCCTGAATGACGCCTTCACCGGTTTGGCGGCAGGCCGTTTCGCATTGCACAAAGCGTGTTCGCGTTGCACAAACAAGCTTGAAAGAAAATTGCCCAGGATTATCTAACGTCGCAGGTGTGCCTTCGTTACAGGAGGTCGACATGCAGAAATGGAGAAACGAGGCCTTCGTCGATGTGATCAATCTGATCCTCGGCGGATGGTTGTTCCTGACGCCGTGGATTTTCGGGTTCGCCGGCGGTGCCGCCGGATGGAACGCCTGGATCTTCGGCGCGGTGATCGCGGTGGTCGCGATCGCTGCGCTCGCGGCCTTCGCGGAATGGGAAGAGTGGATCAATCTCGCTCTTGGCCTATGGCTCATTACTGCGCCCTGGACCCTCGAATTCGCGGAGAATGCGATGGCGATGCGTAACCATGTGATCGTCGGCATCGTCGTGGCGGTGCTCGCGGCAGTCGAGCTGTGGTTGGTGCATCGCAAGCCGCCGCACGTCCCCGCCTGATCAGGCGAGGCGGACACGCAGCAGAAATGAAAGAGGGCCGGGAGACCGGCCCTCTCATCGTCTCCTAAGAGCGCATTCAGCTTGCGGCAAGCTGAATGCGCTCTCGCTTTTTTGCGTGGTCGCATTTTCGGACGGAAAACCGGTTCCCACCCCGGCTCAGGTCCGGGGCAGGCTTTTTCCTGAAAATGCTCTAGCGGCGTCCCGTCACTTGCAGGGCTTGCTTTCCCGGATCTCGATCGAGGTCAACTCGCCGCTGATGGCGAAATCGTTGTAGTCGAGCATCAAGGCGCGGGAGATGCCGTTCTCGTAGAGCTCGAACTTGATCGAGTAGACGGGAACCTGGTCGCCGGGATTGGCGGCGCGGTCGAAATAGCTCACGGTGACCGGCCAGCGCGCGAGCCCCGCGAGCGCCGCATTGCCGGCGGCGGCATCGGTCGGAGCGCGCTCGTTCGGCGCGATGGCGCGGCCGATGACGGTGAGCGTGTTGTAGATTTTCTCGCCCTTGTCCGAGCCGTCGTAGACCGGCAGCTCCAGGATGGTCTTGTCCGCCCGCGCCGCCTCGATGATCCGGCGCATGTGGTCGGTCGGAAAGGCGACCGTCGGCTCGAGATCGAACGTCTTGTCGACCGGCTTCCGTAGGCTGACCACGACCTTGTCCGCTTGGCGGTCGGCGTGTCCATCGACCGTGTCGATGAGCGTCTCGTTGACGTAGTTCTGCGACTGGTAGATCAATTTCGCGGCGGCGCCGTCTTCCCAGCTGGTGGAGCGCAAGTCGCTGAGCGTGACCTTGCCCTCGCCGTTGTCGAGCTCCGAGACCTGCCGGAACTGCAGCGCGTAGCCCTCGCAGGCACTGCCCGAGAAATCATAGAGAATCCGCCCGCGCGCGGACACTGTCGAGGAATTGCCGCGGGTCTCGGCGAGCTTGAGCTCGTAGATCGCGCGGTGGGACACGAGCTCGACCGTCGCGGCGACGGCCCGCCGCGGCGGGTCGAAGCCGGCCGCCGCCGCAATCACGAGGGCCGCGGAAATGCCGAACACGCATCTCCCGAGGATCGTCATCGAATGAGCCTCCATGCCGGCACGCTTGCGGCGCAACATATGGTCGCGGCCCGCCCCCTGCAACCGCGCCTTGCCGAACGCATGTCGCGGCCGGCCCGATTTGCCCGCGGCTTGCGCTACGGCGCTCGATCGGCGAAGAGAGGGTGCCGCCGCCTCGGGCACTACATCGACAGAGGGAGAACATCATGGCCGGAACCGTCGAGAAAAAGCTGGCGGAGCTCGGAATCGCTCTCCCCACGCCGGCCAGTCCGGTCGCCAACTACATCCCCTTTGTCCGGGTCGGCGCGCTGCTGTTCGTGTCCGGGCAGATCTGCCTCGACGCCGGCGGCAAGCTCGTCGCCAAGGGCAAGCTCGGGGGCGGCATATCGCCCGACGACGGCCAAAAAGCAGCACGCGCCTGCGCCGTCAACCTGCTGGCGCAGGTCAAGGCGGCGCTCGGCGATCTCGACAAGGTCGCGCGGGTGGTGCGTCTCGGTGGTTTCATCAATTCCGACCCCGGCTTCCTCGACGGCCCCAAGGTGATGAACGGCGCTTCCGACCTGATGGTGGCGGTATTCGGCGACAAAGGCCGGCACGCCCGCACCACCGTCGGCGTGGCGGTGCTGCCGGCGGATGCCGCGGTCGAGGTCGAGGGCGTGTTCGAGGTCTCCTGACGAATCCTTTGGTCCGATGCCAGGCTTCGATTGGCTGGTCGCGCGGCCGGTGGCGCATCGCGGCCTGCATGATGCTCAAAAAGGCGTCATCGAGAACACGCCCGCGGCATTCGAAGCGGCGATCGCCGGCCATTACGGCATCGAGTGCGATCTGCAGGTCGCGGCCGACGGCGAGGCCATGGTACATCACGACGATGCGCTGGGACGGCTGACCGAGGGAAGCGAGCGGCTCGATGCGATGACGACGTCCGACCTCAAGCGCATCGCCTTCAAGGCGACCGCCGACCGCATGATCACGCTCGGCGAATTGTGCGACCTGGTCGCGGGGCGGACCCCGCTGATCATCGAATTGAAGAGCCGGTTCGACCGCGACCGCCGGCTCGTCGGCCGCGCCGCGGCCGTGCTCTCCGGCTACCGCGGAGCGGCGGCGGTGATGTCCTTCGATCCCGGGCAGATCGCGGCGCTGCGCGAGATCGCGCCGCGGCTGGCGCGCGGCATGGTGGCGGAGCGAAGCTACCGGGACGGCGAGTGGGATCGGCTTCCCGCCGCGACCAGGCGCGGCATGGCCTGCTTCGGGCACGCGCTGCGCAGCCGGCCGCAGTTCATCGCCTACTCGATCCGCGACCTGCCGGCGGCGCTTCCCATGATCGCGCGCAATCTCTTCCGCTTGCCGCTGCTGACCTGGACCGTGCGCAGCGCCGACGACCGACGCAAGGCCGAGCGCTTCGCGGACCAGATGATCTTCGAGGGCTTTCGGCCGTAAAATCCGCATGGCTGCGCAATGACCATGCTCGAGCTGACCCTGCGGGTTGCAAATTCGATCGGCGACGTGAGCGCCGAGGCGTGGGATGCGTGCGCCAATCCGGCAGGCCCGGCGCCGGGCGCCCCGTGCGGCGGGCCCAAGACATCAGCACATCCGTACAACCCCTTCATCTCCCACGGTTTCCTCTCCGCGCTCGAGCTCTCGCAGTCGGTCCGCGCGCGGGCCGGCTGGCAACCCATGCACCTGCTTGCCGAGGACGGCAAAAACAACCTCGTCGGCGCCGTTCCCTGCTACGTGAAATCGCATTCGCGCGGCGAGTACGTGTTCGACCACGGCTGGGCGGAGGCTTATGAGCGCGCCGGCGGCAACTATTATCCGAAGCTTCAGGTCTCGGTCCCGTTCACGCCGGCGACCGGCCGCCGGCTGCTGGCGCGTCCGGGCCCGCAGGCCGACGCCGTGCGCGCCGCGCTCGCCGGCGCGCTGATCGACATCTGCCGGCGCTCCAACGCCTCCTCGGTCCACGTCACCTTCCCGACCACGCCGGAATGGGAGCTCCTGGGCAGCCGCGGCTTCCTCAAGCGCACCCACCAGCAGTTCCATTGGCAGAATGCCGGCTACGACTCGTTCGAGGCGTTCCTCGGCGCGCTCGCCTCGCGCAAGCGCAAGACCATCCGGCGCGAGCGGGCGGACGCGCTCGCCCACGGCATCACCGTGCACTGGCTGACCGGCACCGACCTCACCGAAAGCGTGTGGGACGCCTTCTTCGAGTTCTACATGGAGACCGGCTCGCGCAAATGGGGCAGGCCTTATCTCACGCGGCCGTTCTATTCGATCGTCGGCGAGAAGATGCGCGACCGCATCGTCCTGATGATGGCCAGGCGCAACGGCCGCTGGATCGCCGGCGCCATCAATTTCGTCGGTTCCGACACGCTGTTCGGCCGCCACTGGGGCGCCATCGAGCACCATCCGTTCCTGCATTTCGAGCTGTGCTATTACCAGGCGATCCAATACGCCATCGAGGCGAAGCTCGCCCGCGTCGAAGCCGGCGCCCAGGGCGAGCACAAGATCTCGCGCGGCTATCTGCCGGTCACCACCTATTCGGCGCACTACATCGATGATCCGGCGCTGCGCCGCGCGATCGAGGATTTTCTTGCACGCGAGCGCGTCTATGTGGCGGCCGCCGTCGACGAACTCGCGGAGGCGGCACCGTTCCGGAAGGGGTGACAACCAACCGACGGGTACGGCTCGGCTCCGCGAGCGATTACTCAAATCGACCGGGATGTGATCTAATCCGTTGAGTCTGCAAATTCCCAAGCGGTGACGCAACTATGCCCGGCTACGATCCCAACAATATCTTCGCCAAGATCCTGCGCGGCGAATTGCCCTGCCACAAGGTCTACGAGGACGACAAGGCGCTCGCCTTCCTCGACATCATGCCGCGCGCGCCCGGCCACGCGCTGGTCTTGCCGAAGGCGCCGGCGCGCAACATCCTCGACGTTTCGCCGGACGATATCGCCCACGTGATGAAGGTGGCGCAGAAGGTCGCCCAGGCCGGCATGCAGGTGTTCCGTGCCGACGGCGTCACCGTCCAGCAATTCAACGAGGCCGCCGGCGGCCAGGTGGTGTTCCACCTCCATGTCCACGTCATTCCCCGCAAGCAGGGCGTCCCGCTGAAGCCGCCGGCGACCGTGAAGGAGGCGCCCGAGGTGCTCGCCGATCAGGCGAGACAGCTCGCCGCGGCGCTGCGGTAAGGGTATTGCACATGGGCAAGGGCGCGGGCTGGCGCCCGCAGAGGCCGCGTCGAGCAAGGTCGTCGGCACGCGAGTCCGGCGGTAAAAGGACACCTTGCGTTCGAGTTGGTAGGCGGCGACGGAACCATTTTCGAATCAATGAATTGGTGAACCGGGACGTGACGACAGGGGATCACCATGACAGCGACGTGGGCCCAGACCGGGCCGGCTACCGCCTCGTCTGCGTGGGCGGCAGCGGCTCCTTCCGACGACGAACTCATCCAAAGAATCGTGAGCGGCGACCGGCTCGCCATGCGATCGCTATTCGCGCGACACCGGGTGCCGGTCTACCGCTGGCTCCTGCGCATCGCAGGTGATGCGAGCTTGGCCGAAGACCTGCTGAGCGAGACATTTCTCGAGGCTTGGCGGCACGCGGCCAGCTTCGAGGCGCGTTCATCCGTTGCAACCTGGTTGCTGGCGATGGCGCGCGACAGGGCGATCTCGGCGCGGCGGCGCCGGCATCCGGAACCGGACGCGGCGACCACCCGTGCCGATCCGGCAGGCGATCCGGAAATCCTGCTCGAGACAAAGGACCGAGCCGAGCGCGTGCGTGATGCCCTCGACATGCTGGGCCCCGGGCATCGGGACGTAATCGACCTCGTCTACTACCACGCCCGGTCGATCAAAGCGGTCGCCCGCATCCTCAGAATTCCCGAAGCCACGGTGAAGACGCGCCTGTTCCATGCGCGCAGCAAGCTCGCCGCACTGGTCGACCGGGTCGCCGCCTGACTCCGTCGCCGGAAAACGGGGAGCGGGTATCGGCGGCGCGTCGCGCCGCGGCGCCGTTCAGCGGCTGTGCCGCGAGGCCTGCACAGCAGGAGACCTCTGCCCATCGACGTTATCCGTTTCATTGTCTGCGGATTTGTTCAGATCCTGCCGAGCAGAACCAGGATCAAGAGGATGACGATCACAAGCCCGAGCCCGCCACCGCCGTAATAGCCGGTCCCGTAGAACGGTCCGCCGCCGAGACCGCTGAAGCCGCCGAGCAGGATGATGATCAGCACAATGAGCAAAATGGTTCCAATGGTCACGGTAACCTCCTTGTCTATGCAATGAGTGGCGCGCCAGCGCTCAATCGCGTCGCCCCATGCGACCGATGAGCCAGCCGACGCAAAGCGCGACGAATGCCGTGGTGTAAGGGCGTTGCTCGATGGTATCGCGGACGATGTCCTCGGCGTCCTTGGCGCTTCGGCGCACGGCCTGGGCGGCATCCGCGGCGGACTCCTTTGCCTGTCCATACAGATCCTGGACCGCTCCCGCCGCCTGGTTGATGACCCCTTCCGCCTGAGTTTTGGCGTCGCCGGTGACGCGGCCGAAACCTTCTTGCGCCTGGCCGCCGAGATTTCTCGCGCTGCCGGTCACGCGATCTTCGTTCATGGGGAGTGCCTCCTTGCGTGACGTTTTGGTCGGACGTCGTTCGTTCCCGATCGACTCCGAGTGCCGGCGAGGCCGACGAGGATTCCGACGCCGACCGCGACGCCCAGCGTGACGAGCGGGCGACGCTCGACCTCCCTGGAGAGGCGGCGCAGCGCATCGCTGCCGAGCTTGGCCGCCTCGTTGCCGAGCCTGGCCGCCTCGTTGCCGATTTCCGCCGCTCCGCCGATGGAGGCGGCGCCGGCGCGGAAGCGGTTGGCGACGGCGCCCAGCGCCGAAGCGACGGCCTCCCCCACGTTGTCGGCGGTCTCGACCGCGCGGGCCGAGGCATGGCGGCCGGCGCCTTCCAGCCGCCGCTCCAGCGATCGCAAACGATGCTCGATCTCACCGAGATTGGCGGAGATCGCGGGGGAATAGGCGGACCGACCAAGCATCACGAAGCTCCTTGCAACAACGGCCAGAGCGAAAGTCGTCGGCGGAAGAACGTGGGGCCATCACCAAAGGTTCCGCCGCGGAACGATTTTGGTGCGTTGGCGTTTTCGACAAGAGCACCGTCCGAAGGAGCACCGAATGGATTGGAATCGCGTCGTAAGGAAATTGGAAGCAGGTCAAAGGCAAGGTGAAGGAGAAGTGGGGTCAGCTCACCGACGACGACCTTGACGTCATCAACGGCCGTCGAGATCAGCTCGAAGGCAAAATCCAGCAGCGGTACGGCTGGGCCAAGGATCAAGTCCGCAAGGACGTCGACGACTGGTACGCGGCGCAGTGCTGGTAACTAAAAACATTCTTGGCTGCGACAGCATTGCCCCGGCGCGAGCCGGGGCTTTTTTGTGCTCCGCGGCACGCGCGATTCCTTCTCCCGGCTCGCGCCGGCCTGCCCTCGCGGCGGCCCGCAGGCTCCGGGCCGACCATCGGCGGTGGTTCGCCCGCGCAAAATCTCGGATAGGATTGCGCAATGCAGCGAGGTGTCACCGTGCTCACGCGCCGCCGCCTGATCGCGCTATCCGCCGCGTCGGCGCTCGCGCCCTGCCTTATCGAGCGGGCGGCTTGGGCGCAGGTGCAACCGCCGCAATGGCCCAATCGGGTCGTGCGCTTCATCGTTCCAATCGCGGCGGGAGGACCGACCGACATCGTCGCCCGCGTCGTCGCCGAAGAGCTCTCGAAGATCTGGGGCCAGCAAGTCGTAGTCGAGAACAGGGGAGGCGCCGGCACCAACATCGGCAACGAGATGGTCACGCGGTCCGATCCCGACGGCTATACGGTTTTGTATGCCACCTCGTCGCTGGCGGTGAACCGCAGTCTCTACCGCTCGCTCAGCTACGATCCGATCGCGGATCTTGCGCCGGTCTCGCTCGTCTCAAGATTTCCGTTGTTCATGTTCGTGCCGAACTCCTCCCCGGCCAAATCGGTCATGGAGTTCGTCGCTTACGCAAAGGCTCGTCCGGGCAAGCTCACGCTGGCCTCGCCCGGGACCGGCAGCGCGCCGCATCTGGCCGGCGAGCTGTTCAGGCAGATGGCCGGGATCGAGCTGGCGCATGTGCCCTATCGTGGCGCGTCGCCCGCGCTCAACGACCTCATTCCCGGTCGCGTGGATTGCTATTTCGGCAGCGCCGCGCTGCTCGAGAACATGCGGTCGGGCCAGATACGCGGTCTTGCGGTCACCGGCGTCAAGCGAGACCCGGTAGCGCCGGAACTGCCGACCATGGCCGAGGCCGGCATCCCGGGCTACGAAGCGTCGTCGTGGCACGGCCTGTTCGTGCCGGCCAAGACGCCGCCGGACATCGTGCGGAAAATGAGCGCCGACACCATCACCGCGCTCGCCGACCCCGTGACCAAAGGCAAGCTCGAGCACGCCGGCTACACGGTCGTGGGCTCTTCCCCCGACAAGCTCGAAGCCCTGCTCAAATCGGAAATCGACAAATGGAGCGCCATCATCAAGTCGGTCGGGATCAAGATCAATTAGGTACCCCCAAGAACCTGGCGTAATTCAGCGCCGCCGAAACTGATTGCGCAAGGGCGGACGGCGAGCCGGCCCCGCCCGTTCGTCCTTGTGACGGAAGATCAGGCGTCCCTTCTGAAGGTCGTAGGGCGACATTTCGACCGTCACGCGGTCACCGGCCAACGTCTTGATCCGGCTTTTCCGCATCTTGCCCGCCGTGTAGCACACGATCTCGCTGCCGGCGTCGAGCCGAACGCGAAAGCGCGCGTCGGGCAAGATTTCGGTCACCAGGCCTTCGAATTGGAGCAGTTCTTCCTTGGACATCGTTCATGCCTCCGGATTGCCGCGTTCACCGCGGCGCCGCTCGCCACCTTGGGCCGAGCGGACGTTGCGATGCAGGAACGCGACGGCGGCCAGGCCGCTTGCAACCTTCCGCGGCTGCTCGGGTCCATATTGCTTGCCCGGCGCGCGGTCGCGGCCCCGCCGCCGCTGTTTGCCAGGCGCATCGGCCGGCGGCCGCGCCGCGCCGCCCTGGACCGTCGATGGCCGAGCCTGCTGAATCGTCGATGGCCGGGCCTGTCGCGGGAACGACCGATGGTCGGTCGCCGGAATGGACATGCGGATCAGCTTCTCGATGTCGCGAAGGTATGCCGCCTCTTCGCGGTCGCAGAGCGAGATCGCAACCCCCGCTGCTCCGGCGCGTGCGGTGCGGCCGATGCGATGCACATAGGTTTCCGGAACGTTCGGAAGATCGAAATTCACCACGTGGCTGATCGCGTCGACGTCGATTCCGCGCGCGGCGATGTCGGTGGCGACCAGCGTGCGCACCTGCCCGTTACGAAAGGCGGCAAGCACCCGTTCGCGTTGGGGCTGCGACTTGTTCCCGTGGATCGCTTCCGCCGCGATGCCGGCCCTGACGAGGCCGCGCACCACCTTGTCGGCACCGTGCTTGGTACGGGTGAACACGAGGGCGCGCTCGACCGATTCGCGCCGCAAGATTTCCGCGAGGATCGCGGGCTTTGCCGCGCGATCGGCACGGATGACGCGTTGCTCGACGCTATCGACCGTCGACGCGACCGGAGTAACCGCGACCTTGGCGGGATCGCGCAGCATCTGATCGGCGAGCGCGGCGATGGCGCGCGGCATCGTCGCCGAAAAGAACAGGGTCTGCCGGCGCGCCGGAAGCATGGCGACGATCTTGCGGATGTCATGGATGAAGCCCATATCGAGCATCCGGTCGGCTTCATCGAGCACGAGGAACTCGACTTCGCCGAGACGCAGCGCGTTGCTGGTCACGAGATCGAGCAGGCGCCCGGGCGTGGCGACGAGCACGTCGACGCCGTTTTGCAACGCGCGCACCTGTGGGCCGATCGAGACGCCGCCGATCGCCAGCGTGGCGCTGACGTGGAGATGGCGGCCGTAGGCGCGAAAACTGTCAAGTATCTGGCCGGACAGCTCTCGGGTCGGGCTCAGCACCAGCACGCGGCAGGTCTTGCGTTGCGGCCGTCCCCGGTCGGCGAACAGGTGATGCAGGATCGGCAGCGCGAATGCCGCGGTCTTGCCGGTGCCGGTTTGCGCAATCCCGACGACGTCGCGGCGCGACAGAGCGACCGGAATGGTCTGGGCCTGAATCGGCGTGGGCGTGAGGTATTTCTCCTCGGCGAGGGCGCGCGTGATCGGTTCGGCAAGGCCGAAGATATGAAAAGAGGTCAATGAACGGACTTTCTGCGATATGCGACGCCCGGCCGCTGCCTATAGGCAGGCAGCGAGTGCCGCACGAGTGGGGCCAGACACCCCCGCGTGATCTGGGCTGTCGATTAAGGCAAAAGGGCAAGCCAGAAACCGTTTGACGGGGATCCGTACACGCGGCTCGCCAGGACCTGAGTGAGGTCGCACCGATCATATGGGACATAGATGTGTTGTTTTCAAGGCACATGGTCGTTCGCATGCCGGACCATGACCATCATGAGCGCAGAACGTCGCGTCGTACCCGCGCGAAGCTTTATTCGAGAGGACTCGGCTCGAGTCCGCCCCTCCTTCATGATGCGCAACAGGAAGGGTATCTCAAGACCGAGGCGGCTTAGCGGTCGCCGCTGAGACATTTGCCGGTCGCGAACGGCGGGGCCGAGCCCGCCTCCAGCGCATGACCCCTGCTCTAGCGGGCAACATCGTGCCGCGGATAATGAAGCACGCTCGTCACGTATCCGCACCGCGGGCACTCGTATGCGATCAATCCGGGCTCGCTCGCTACCGGCGCGATCGTCACCACGTCCTTCATCACGGCGCGGCATCGCGGGCACGCCGGACCCTCGGTTCCTCTGCGTCTCTCATCGGACATGATGCGCCCCTTGCGACAGGGCAGTTGTCAGTCGCGTGGCTTCGGAGAGGTAACGCGCGACGGGGGCGTTGGTTGCGAGGCGGGCAGTAACGGCTCAGCGCCGATGCCCCTGCCGACCGGGGTGGATCCGGAAAAACGACAGGCGAAGAGCGGCGCCGCATCGATCCGCGCCGGTCGGCGGCGTGTCGGCTATCCTGGCGTCGGACGAAATCAGCGGCGTCCCAGCGGAGTTTTGCCGACGACGCCGTAATCGCTGGATTTGGCGCCGAGGGGGGCGGTCACGAATTGGGCATGCGTTTCTTGAACCGGAAATCGTCGAGGCCGGTCAACTCGTCCTCGGACAGCATGATCTGCAGGCGCTCTGGGCGTGATCGGTCCGGCATGGCCGATGTCTCCACGCCACCGACGGGTGAGGTCGAGTGATTTCCTGCATCGCCGTCGTGACAGGAACTCCTGGAAGGGTCAGGCGTTGCCACCATCATCAGTCGGGGGCGAGCAGGCCACCGTGGCAACCTACGGCATCGCGGCGGCCGCTCCGCCTGGTGGGACTCTCGCCGCCCTTTCGCCGCATGCCGTCACGACGTTCATCGCTGCTTCCGTATTCTTCGGCTCATTGGTCATTGTTGCCACTCCGCCGCTGCGAGGCCCGGACGAGACGGCGCACTTTCTGCGGGCGTATGGCGTGGCGATGGGCGACATCGTTCCGTCCCTGCGCGACGCTCAGGGCCGCAAGGGCGTTCTACTTTCCGCGCGGCTTTACGCAGGTTTCCAGTATTTCGAAGGCGTCCGGATCAAGGAAAAGGACACGGCATGGCCTGGTTATGGGCCGGAATTCCAGACTTATTTCAGTCGCTCGGCCGTCCCGGCGGCGCTTGGAACGGGGCCAACGTTTGTTGCCTACGCCGGATCGGAGGGATATTCGCCCGTCGCCTACGTAGCGCATATAGTGGCAGCATTTGCGGCGCGTGCGCTCGATCTCGATTTCCTGGCCACGTTCTACCTGATGCGGTTTGCCGGTCTCGCCGCCATGACGGCACTCATCGGCTTTGCCATTTCGCTGGTGCCGCAGATCGCTTGGCCTCTGGCTGCCCTCGCCATGCTGCCGGCGGCGTTATACGGGCGCTCCGTCATCAATGCAGATGGATCCGCGCTCGCTGCGGCGATGGTCGTCTCGGCGCTGTGGTTGCGCGGAATGCTGTTTCCGCGCATGCATTCCCTTGGTCGCCAATCTTTCTGGATGATGCTCAATGCCCTCACGAAACCGCCTAATCTTGCATTCGTGCTGCTTGAGTTAACTTCGAACCAGCCGAGACGGTGGTGGCATCGACTTGCTGTATGCGCGCTGCCCGCCACCGCCGTT
>WNFD01016104.1_pt1 | contig 22273 bp, 19 predicted proteins | sample 5400491 | NCBI WGS metagenome assembly WNFD01 (sample SAMN13153343, study PRJNA577476) | soil metagenome | isolation source: 120 cm saprolite under Douglas fir tree site 2 hole 2 replicate 2 | place: USA:California | collected 2015-04-18
GCGTCAGGTCACGCCGCACCAGCGCATGCTGCTCGAGATCGCACGCAACTTTGCCGAGATCAGGAACGAGAAGCATCAAGAGGCGGTGAGCCAACTCGCCCGGGCATTGGCGAGCCGCTGACGCAGAAATTATCCGAGCTCCGCGTAGACCGCCTTTTCGAAGGCGTCGAGCAGAGCCAGCGCCTTGCGGTCGGCGAACGGGATCAGCTGCATCAGGATCACACCGGCGATCCCCTTCGCCGGGTCGATCCAGAAATAGGTGTTCCCCAACCCGGCCCAGGCGAGGCTATCTGGGCCGCGCCCGCTGGGCACTGCTTCGGTCGAGATCATAAAGCCGAGGCCCCACTTCTTGACCATCCCCGGGAAGAACTCGGCGTCGTTGGAGTAGGCGGGGACGGCCGTGGCGAGCAGCCTCACGTTGAGGTCGCCGATGGCGTTGTGCGACATCAGCTGCACCGTCTCTGGCCGCAGCACCTGCCGGCCATCGGCGCGGCCGTCGTTGAGGAACAGCTGTTCGAAGGCGAGGTAATCCGCCGCGGTACCGTATAACCCGCCACCGCCCATCTGGAACTCCGGCTGTTGCGGGAGTTCGAACGGGATCGAGGCAAGCGCGCCGTCCTCGCCGCGCGCGTGCATGCCGACGAGCCGGGCGCGGCGATCGGGGGTCAAGGCGAAGCCGGTATCCGGCATCCCGATCGGCCCGAAGATGTGCTCGGCGAAATAGTCGCCGAGGGTTTGCCGACTGACCCGTTCTACCGCCTTGCCGACCCAGTCGATGTTGATGCCGTAGTCCCACTTGTCGCCCGGGTCAAAGGCCAGCGGCAACATTAGCGCGGCGTTAGCGCAGGAGATTATGCCCGGGGTGCCGGTCTTTTCCATGTACCGGCCCATCTCGGGGCTCCAGATGTCGTAAACAAAGCCGGCCGTGTGGGTAATCAGGTGCCGCAGGGTGATCGGCCGCCGCGCCGGGCGCAGCTTCGGCTCGCCATCCGCGTCGAAGCCTTCGAGCACCTGCGGCGCAGCAAGTTCCGGCAGCACCTCGGCGATCGGCCGGTCGAGTGCCAGCCTCCCTTGGTCGACGAGCTGCATCGCCGCCGCCGAGGTGATAGCCTTGGTCATCGAGGCGATCCAGAACACCGCGTCGGAGGTCATCGCCGGCCCGTCGGGTAGGACGCGGGTGCCGAAGGCGCCCTGATAGACCGGGCCCTCGCGCGTCGCCGCCATTGCGACGACCCCCGGCACGTCGCCGCGATCGGTGGCGGCCTTCAGGACCTGGTCAACCTGAGGTAGCTGGCGCATCGCTTGTCTCCCTTGGGTCACCGCTTGGGCAGCGGGAATTCGTCGAGATAGGGGAGATGATCCTCTTCGACGTCGACCTGCATCGTCTCGAGCAGACGCACGAGGCCATTATAGAAGGATATCGTCACGACGAGATCAGTCAGAAGCTCGTTGTCGAGCCCTTGCCCCAACTCGGCGAAGGTTTCGTCGGACACGGCGAGGTCTAAGGTCATCTCGCGGGCGGCACGCAGCACCGCCCTGGCGAGCGGATCGAGCGCGGTCGCGCGCCCGGCGGTTTCGTCGGCCACGGCGCGGATCTCGTCGTCGGTAACGCCGACCTCGCGGCCGATCCTGACATGATGAGAAAATTCCCAGGCCGAACGCGTCAGATAGCCGACCTGCAGGATCGCCAGTTCGCGTAGTCTCGGGTCGAGACGGCTGCCGTCGCGGATGAACCTCGCCAAGGTGTTGAGGCTGCGCGCGGCGCGTGGGCTGTGTGCGAGGACGCGGTAGAGGTTGAGGTTGCGCGCCAGCAGATCCTGGTGTTCGGGCAAGAGATCGGATTTGTCGAGATAGGGGTTCCTCCCTGCTGCCGGAGTCAGTCGGGTGCCCTGGCCGGCCCGACGAGCGTGGCGCCGCCGTCGACCACCAGGGTTTGGCCGGTGATATAGCGCGCCTCGGCCGACAGCAGAAAGCGGACCGCGCGCCCGATGTCCCATCCAGTACCTTCGATCCCGAGCACCGAGGCCTTGCGGCGCGCCTCGCGTCCGGCGGCGGTCATCTGCCGCGAGTATACCATCGGCGTATAGACCGGGCCCGGCGCCACGCAGTTGACGCGGATGCCGTCCGACCCGTGATCGACCGCCATCGCCCGGGTCAGGGCGATTACCGCGCCTTTCGAGGTCGAGTACGCGGTGAGCCCGCGCGGCCGTAAGGCCGAGATCGACGAGACGTTGACGATGGCGCCGCCGCCCGCCGTCTCCTTCATCGCCGGGATGGCATGGCGCGAGGCCAGAAACATGCTGTCGACATTGACCTGCATGACCCGGCGCCAGTTCTCGGGGGCCATGTCGACGACGCTGCCGCGGCCGCCGATCCCGACATTGTTGTCGAGGCAATCGAGCCTGCCAAAGCGATCCAGCGCCGCGGCGACCATCGCGCGGGCCTGTCCCTCGTCGGTGACGTCGGCGACAAAGGCTGCGGCGGTGCCGCCTTCGTCTGATATCATCGCCACCGTCCGCTCGGCCCGTTCGCGCTCGAGATCGACGACCAGGACCCAGGCGCCGGCGCGCGCCAGCAGGATCGCCGCCGCGCGGCCATTGCCGATGCCGTCGTCCACCGCGCCGGCTCCGGTGACGATCGCCACCTTGCCGTCGAGACCGAAAGGATCGTCGCGCGTTGTCGCCGCCATTCGCATCCTCCCTCGCGATCGGTGCCCGCCGCGGACCCCCTCACCCTAGCCCTCCCCCGCGCGCGGCGGAAGCACAGGATGGGAGGATGCCGAAGGCCCGGTCAACGCCGGTTGAACGCCGGCATCACGTCGTGGGCGAACCAGCGCAGTTGTTCCTTGAACTCGTCGGGGGGCAGACCCTCCGCCCAATGGATCATGAAATCCTCGAGCCCCGGGTATTTCGCCTCGATCGACTTGATGCCGTCGATGACCTGCGACGGCGGTCCGCAGAACCACGCCTTCTGCTCGACGCCATCGGCGAGCGAGGGCACTCGCGCGGGCGCTCCGGGAGTGCCCCAGGTGCGGCCCTCTTCGTCGGCGTAGCGCACAAACCCGAACGGCGCAAACCACTTGTAGCGCTCGTCATGAGAAGGCTCGAGGCGCCGTACCGCCTCCTCGTGCGTGTCGGCGAGATAGATGCCGGCCCCCCAGATCATGTCCTGGCCGAGCTGCTTCTGGCGGCCGTGCCGGGCGCAGGCGGCGTGGTAGGCGCGCACCACGTCGTCGAGGATCTTCTCGCCGTTCAATGTGACCATCGCTTTGAGGCCCTTTTGCGCCATCAGATCGATGGTCTTGCCGCTGGCGATCGGCATCCAGATCTCGACCGGCAGGTGCTTGGGCCGCGGCACCACGGTGATCTCCTCGAGTTGATAGCCGCGATAGGGGACTCGCGGCGGGCACTCGAAATACTTGCCCTTGAAGTGGAACGCCTCCTCGTTGAAGCATTTCAGCAGCAGATCGAGCCCCTCCTGAAAAATCGCCCGGTTGGCATCGGTATCGAGGAGCGGCGCCCCCAAGGTTTCCATTTCGCGCGTGTGGTAGCCCCGCCCGACACCCATGATGACGCGGCCGTCGGTGACGATGTCGGCCATCGCGTAGTCTTCCGCGAGCCGGATCGGATGCCACATCGGCAGGATGTTGAAGGCGCAACCGAATTTGAGATGCCGGGTCTGGGTGGCGAGCCAGAGCCCGAGTTGGATCAAGTTCGGCAGGCACTCATAGCCTTCGCGCTGGAAATGGTGCTCGGCGGTCCACAGACAGTAGTAGCCGAGCTCGTCCATGACCTGCGCGACATCGCGCGCGGCCCAAAACGCCTCGCTCAAGCGCTCGTTCGGGTAGCGGCGATCGTTTGCGGGGGTGCCGTTAAGGCCGATATTGTCGAGCTCGATCTGGCCGACATAAAGGGCGTGAAACCGTTTGATCATGGGCTAGCGATCCTCCTTCTATCAGCTGCTGCCCCTCACCCTCCCGCTGCGCGGGTCCCTCCCTCCCCCGCTTGCGCAGGGCTGTCCGAGGAAAAATCTGGCGGCAACCAAGGGAAGGAATTGGACCGCCAATTTCGTCTTGGCCGGGCTCGACCCGTGGGCCTTCAGCCCACGGACTCGATCCGTGGCCATCCACGCCTTGGCGCGGTCGAGACAAGGACGTGGATGCGCGGATCAAGTCCGCGCAAGACGATTTTAACTCGTTTCCTGGGAGTCCTATACAAGTGCTCATTGCAAGGAAATTTTCCCCGGACAGCCCTGCCGCTTGCGGGGAGAGGGCCGGGGTGAGGGACGTCGTGCAATTCAACTCGTCCAGCGCAAAATCGCGGCGGCGACCTCGTCCGGCTTGTCGAGTTCGGCGAGATGCCCGGCGCCGGGGATGATCGTGATCCGGGTCTCCCCTGCGATGGCCACGGCGAAGCGGTCGGCATAGCTGCGCGGCATGACACGGTCTTCGGCGCCCCAGATCAGGAGGGTCGGCGCCGCAATCAGCGGCAATCGCTTTTCCAGTCTGGTGTTGCCGAGCGGCCAGAAAGCGCGCGCCGCGGCCTCGTTGGCACGCACCTGCTCGATCGGCCATTCCGGAGAGTTGACGCCCTCGGGCTCGGCCTTGAGCTGGTTCCAATGCTCGGGGTCGGCACAAAGTAGCGCCGGCACGTCGGGTGCCCGCTGCGCCCACGGGTCGGTCATCGGCTCTTTTTCGTCGAACAGGCCCCACGGCGCGATCAGCGCCAAGCGGCGGACCGCGCTCGGCCAGATCGCTGCGATCTCCGCGGCAAACGAGCCGCCGACCGTGCTAGCGGCCAAGTCGGCGCCGTCGAGCCCGGCCTTCTGCAGCAAGTGGCGAATCGCGAGCACCCAGTCGAGATGGCAGTCGAGCACGCTGTGGCCGCGCTCGCCGCCGGGGAACCCGGGCAATGACGGCACCACGACCGTGCGCTCGCGCGCCAGAGCATCGAGAAACGGTACCCACCGCGGCAACCCGCCAAAGCCGGCGAGAAAGCCGAGCCTGGGTCCGTCGCCCTTCTTCCACACCCGGCAGGAAAAGCCGTTGACGTCGACGGACAATGTCTCCAGTTCGCTCACGACCGCCTCCCGATCACTGGCCGCCGCCATTTGCCCCTATCCGCCGCATCGCGGGGGAGAGGGAGGGGCCCGCGCCGAAGGCGTGGGAGGGTGAGGTGGCCTTCCGAAGTCTCAAGCGCTCCACCGCCGCCCACCTCACCCCGGCCCTCTCCCCCCGCAAGCGGGCGGAGAGGGAGATTATTGCGGGCATTCCGATCGCACCTTCACTCTGCGGCCATTGCCGCCTGCCGGAACGGCGTCAAGGGGGCCCGCGCCTCACGATTCATCGGCTGCGGCCACCAACGGTCCTCCCATTCGGAGAAGGTCTCGGTCAGCTGGGGCATGACCTTCTCGGCGAAGAGCTGCGTGTTGTACTTGGCGAGATCCTTGCCCATGTTGCCGAACTGCATCAGCAGCATCAGGTGGCCGACATTGAGATTGGTCGCAACCTCCTTGAGCTGGGCGGCGACCTCGTCCGGCGAGCCGATGATCACATAGCCCTTCTCGACGATCGCATCCATCTCACGCGCCAAGGTGTCGAACCGGCGCATTCGCGCCACCTGGGCGACCTGGCCGACGACCCCGGCCCGCTGCGTCGCCTCGCTGGTATAGCCCGGCGCGCCGGCAAAGCGCGGGTCGACATGCAGGCAGCGGCCGTAGAAATACTCTGCCGGCTCGCGGTAGAGCCGGTAGGCCTCCTCCCGGCTCTCGGCGACGCCGACGAACTGTAGAAACCCGGCGCGATACGGGTTCCGGTCCTTGCCCAGCCGATCCATCTCACCCCAGAAGCCGTCCATCGTCGCCTGCCCGGCCTGATAGCCGAAATAGGAGAGGTAGGCGTAGACATGGTCCATCTCGGCGCACCAGCGCCAAGTCTCGACCGAGCCGCCGCCCGGGATCCAGATCGGCGGATGCGGCTTCTGCACCGGGCGCGGCCAGATGTTGACATAGCGCTGCTGGTTGAAGCGGCCGTTGAAGGCGAAGGTGTCCGGCGCGGTCCACGCCCGCAACACGAGGTCGTGCGCTTCGTAATAACGGTCGCGCAGCATCGAGGGGTTCTGGCCGTAGGCGAAGCAGGTGTCCATCGGCGTCCCGACCGGGAAGCCGGCGATCAGCCGCCCGCCCGAGATCACGTCGATCATCGCGAACTCTTCGGCGACCCGCGTCGGCGGGTTGTAGAGCGCCAAGGAATTGCCCATGACGCAGAGCGCGGTGTCGCTGGTGCGGCGCGCGAGCGCCGAGGCGATCAGATTGGGCGACGGCATCAGCCCGTAGCCGTTGGAATGGTGCTCGTTGACGCAGACCGCATCGAACCCGCATTCGGCGGCAAATTCGAGCTCGTCCATGAAGTCGTTGTACATGTGATGCGCGCGCCGCGGGTCGAACAGCGAGGAATCGATGTCGACCCATACCGAGGGATGCTTGTCGCGGAAATCGTCGGGCAGCTCGGTATAGGGCATCAGGTGAAACCACATCAGCTTCATGGTGCTACCTCCGCGGCGCTCTGATCGTCCAAGCCGCAGACTGACCGGGCGCAGGCCTTGCGTCAAGTAGACAACCAAACGCTTGGTAGGTTCAAGGTTCAGTAGTCGCGGGCCTCCGATCGACCCAATTCGCCGTCTATTGACAAATTAGCCTAATTGCTGTATCAGCATATATCGCTAGGCGCTGCTCCGCTGATTGAATTGTTGTGAACCACATTTTTCAACGCCCGATACGTTGGTAACATACCGCGCGCAACATCCCACTGGGGCGCGAGCAGAACAGGCCTCCTGTATTTCAATTGTAAAAACAGGAGGAGGCAGGCCGAGAGCGTCGGCCCGCGACGGGCGAGGGAACCCGGTCAGATCGCGTAGAGGTTCTCCGGCTTGGCCGGGATCTGGCCGTGCTCGACCCGCTTGACCGCTTCGATCAGCTTGACATGGGAGGGAGCAGGACAGCCGACTTCACGCCCTTTCTCGGCGATCACCCCGTTGATGAAATCGATTTCGGTGCGCCGGCCCTTATACATGTCCTGGCCCATCGACGGGCGCGCCAGATCGCTGCGGGTGTTCGAGTTCAGCGCGGCGAGGATAGCCGTTTCTACTTCGTCGAGCGCCCTCGCGTCGCCCTCCGCGGCGCGCGCCAGGGTTTCCGGGTCGTGCGCACGGATGTGCTCGAGCTGATAGCCGAGCGCCTGCCCGACGCGCACGCCCTCCCCCGCGAGACGGATGCTGAGCCGCCGGATCTTCTCGTCCCGGTTCATCTCGTTGCCGGACATGCCGGTGGCGGCCGCGACACCGTTGGCCATGCCGTTGACGCAGAGCTTCGACCAGCGCTCGCCCCAAAGATTGGTGGTCGCTTTGACGCTGTCGATGGTGCCGATCATCTCCGCCAATTCTTCGAGCCGCTTGGTGATGCGGCCATGGACCTCGCCGACGCGGTAGACCTCATAGGGTGAGGCACCGCGCGCTGCGGTGCGGCGCACCCGCCCCGGCGCGTAGAGCTCGGCGCCGAGCAGCGCGGGGATAGCTCCCACCGTCTTGTCCCAGCCGACGACCCCGGCGATGCGCTCCTCGTTCATGCAGTTCTGCAGGGAGACGACGTAGCCGTCGGGCGCCAGGTATTGCGCGATCAGTCGGGTCGCCCATTCGGTGTCGTACGATTTGACCGCGACCATCGCGATGTCGACCGGCTTCTCCTTTGCGAGCTGCTGAGCCTCGGTCAGGTGCATTGTCTTCGGCCGGGCGCAGACGAATTCCTCCTGGGTCATCCCCTCGAGGGCGAGCCCGTCCTTGCGGATCTTCTCGATATGCTCGGGCCAGGGGTCGATCAAGGTGACATCGAACCCGTTATGGGCGAGCTGGCCGCCGGTATAGCCGCCGATGGCACCGGCGCCGATGACCGCGATGCGCTTGTCCATGCCTCATTCCTCCGAACTGTCATGACGACGAAGCCCTTTGACCCTCGTTGCGTCATGATAAGCTCACTGCGCGAGAAACCATCCCGAAAACCTTGGAGGGCGAGACACCATGAACTGGACCGAACGGCGCGAGCGCTTTCGCGCGATCCTCTCCGGCAACCGCTGCGTCCATCCGGGCTCCGTCTACGATGCGATCTCGGCGCGCATCGCCGAGGATCTCGGCTTCGAAGTCGGGATGTTTTCGGGTTCGATCGGGTCGATGTCGGTGCTCGGCGCCCCCGATCTGGTCGTCCTGACCCTGACCGAATTCGCCGGCCAGGCCAACCGCATCTGCCGCGCCGGCAATCTGGCATTGCTGGTCGACGCCGACCATGGCTACGGCAATGCGCTCAACGTGCGCCGCACCGTCGAGGAGTTGGAGACGGCCGGCATTTGTGCCATGTCGATCGAGGATACGGTGCTGCCGCGGCCCTATGGACCGGGCGGCAAGCCGAGCTTGAGCTCGGTCGAAGAGGGTGTGGGTAAGATGAAGGCCGAGCTTGAGCTCGGTCGAAGAGGGTGTGGGTAAGATGAAGGCGGCATTGTCGGCGCGCCAAGACAAGAACCTCGTCATCGCCGGACGCACCAGCGCGCTGGCGATTGCCGACCTCGACGAGGCCGTCAAGCGGTCCAGGGCCTATGAGGCGGCCGGGGTCGACGCGGTGTTCCTCGCCGGCGGCGTGACCGTCGAGGCGATCGAAGCGGTGTCGTCGGCGATCAGGATCCCACTGATCCTCGGCGGCGGCAGCGGTCAGCTCGGCGATCTCGATTGGCTCGGGGCGCATCGGGTCCGGGTGGCGCTGCAGACGCACGCCCCGTTCTCGGCCGCGGTGCAGGCGGTCTACGACACGCTGAAGGCGTTGCGTGAGGGCGTGGCACCGCGCGATCTCAAAAACATCGCCCCGCCAGAACTGATGCGGCGGGTCACCCGCGGCGACGATTACCAGCAATGGACAAAGGACTTTCTCGGCGGGGCGTGATCGTCACGCGATCGGAAAGGCGGTGAAGCCAAGGCTGCCGTCATCCTTGGCCTCGGCGGCGGCCACCGCCGTGACGCACGAGCCGATGGGACCCCTCCGGCAGGCCTCGACCAGCGCTGCGACAGCGTCCGGGGTGCCGGTCGCCAGCACCTCGACGCTGCCGTCCCTCCGGTTGCGCACCCAGCCGCGCAGGCCGAGGCTTAGCGCGGTGCGCGTCGCCCATATCCGGTAGCCGACACCCTGCACTTTGCCGGTGATCCTGAGCCGCAGGGTTGCCAACGCTCGTTAGCGGCCGGCTGCAAGCGGCGGCTCCTCGAGATAGCCCTCCGCGAGCTGCCGCCCGGTCTCGCGCATCAGTCGCCGGTCCATTCCGGACTCCGCTGCCGGCGGTAGGTGCACGATCGTGTCGTTGCAGTAGGTCGGGATGACGGCACCGTTGTTGCGGCAGAGGCCGGCGGGGTCGTCGCCGGCCCGGACGGCGCGCATGCCGCGTCGCAGCTGGTTGCGGAACATGGCGACCCCGCGATCGGTGGCGCCGAGATGCTCCAACCCGTGGATCGCGACGGGCCGCTGCGAGACCTGGGCCTCATAGTCGCCCGGGTGGCGCTGACCCGCCTCGTAGGAGTCCGCGGCGAGCTGGCCGGGGATCATGATGTTGCGATCGGCCCACCATGCGGGCGTCACACCCTCGGTCTCGCTGACATGGCGGAATTCGATCAGCATCGTGTTGGTGTCGTCCAATGGCACGATCCAGCGGCTCATCATCGGGCCGCTAAACGGATGCTCCCGGTGGCCGTCTTCCCAGATCGGGGCCACCTGCTGCAGGTTGGGCAGCACGGCCTCGACCATCCGCGCCCAGACATTGTCCCCGACCCGCCGGGTCGCGACATAAATCATCCCGACGGGGGTCTCGACGAACTCGAGCTCGGGCAATACCCCGAACTCGTCGGTAAAGACCGCGCCGCTGACGATCGTGTGAAGAAACGCCGTATGGGCCGGGTCCATGGCGTTTTCCATGATCTGCAGCCAGTTGCACGGATAGAAATATTTTTGGCCCGGGATCAGCCGATAACCCGGCCGAGTAAAGCTGTCGTACACCGGGAAAGGCGGCTGCCGGTCGGGCGGGCCCAGATAGGCAAAAACGATGCCGTGGTCCTCACGGATGGGATAGGCGCCGTGATAGAGCCGGTCTTTCAGGGTGTTCTCCGCCGGCTCGCCCGGGGTCTCCAGGATCGTGCCGTCGGCCGCGAAGAGCCACCCGTGATAGCAGCAGCGTATCCCCTTCTCGCCGACGAGCCCAAACTCGAGCGACGTGCCGCGGTGGGGACAATGCAATTCCAAAAGACCCACGGTGCCGCTCAAGTCGCGGAACGCCACCAGCTCCTCTCCGAGGATCTTGATCCGATGCGGCAGGTCGCGCAAATCGTCGGAAAAGCAGACCGGCTGCCAAAAGCGGCGCATGTATTCGCCGCACGGCGTGCCGGGGCCGACATGGGTGAGTCCAGCGTCCTCGTCGGGGACATTGCGATGGAAATATCCGCCAAATCGCGCTTTCAAAAACCGAGTTTCGGTGGCCATAGCAGTCCTCCTCTCAACGATCAGCTCAACGACCGGATTTTTACCGGCAAGCCGCCTCGAACGCGATCGAAGATATACCTGAAACCTATAGGTGGAGAATTACGAGACGATTTCGGCACGCGCCGCGTGGGGCGAGCTCGTCGTCGGCCTGCCGCTGACCCCAGCCGGCACCGACAGTCCCACCTCGGGCTCAACGAAGGTTTCGGATCTCCGGTCGCGGCGTCGCCCTCATTAATGAATACGTGCAATGCAATGGCTCAGTAATCGGGCTGTCCGACAGCTCGACCCGGCCCGAAGGCTCAGCAAGGAGCCGGCGTCGGAAAATGTTTCACCTTGATCATGTCGGATCGTTGTTCGGCCTGCCACAAATCATATTGGAGTTGCAGTTGCAGCCAGCTTTCCGGCGAACGCCCGAACGCCTTAGACAACCGAATTGCCATGTCAGGGGAAATCCCCGCATCACCATTGAGCAGCGCCGACAGCGTGCGGCGGGAAACGCCAAGGCCCTCAGCTGCGGCCGTAACCGTCAAGCCCAAGGGATCGAGGCACAGTTCCTTGATGACCTCGCCGGGATGCGGCGGGTTGTGCGACTGCCGAACAGCGTCCTGCCCGAATCAGGCTGGCAGATGGCGTCGAATTCCCTGTCTGCGGCAACGGCTTGCTAATTAGCCCTAGACCCCGCGTTCGCGATGGTGACAGCAGATGACCAGGATTGTCGAAAGCGGAGCTTTGATCACTCGAATTCGAGGATCACCTGGTCGACGGCCACGCTGTCGCCGGGATTGGCGCGGATGTGCGCGATGCGGCCGTCGCGCTCGGCGCGCAGCACGTTCTCCATTTTCATCGCTTCGACGATGGCGAGGGGTTCGCCGGTCTTGACCTCCTGGCCTGGGCTGACCGTCACCGCAGAGAGCAGGCCGGGCATCGGCGACAACAGCAGGCGGGAAGTGTCCGAGGCCTGTTTTTCCGGCATCAGTGCCAGCAGCTCGGCGGCGCGCGGCGGCAGCACCTGCGCCCGGCGGACGACCCCGCCATGGACGAGACGGAAGACCGCCCCCGGCGAGCGCTCGATCTGCACGGTTGCGGAATGCTCTTCGGCGCGGATGTGCAGCAGGGCCTGCCCCGGCTGCCAATCGGTTGCTGCAAGGCGGCTCTCGCCCTCGAACTCGACGCGGTAGGCGCTACCTTCCGGCCGCACCGACACGGGATGAGGCCGGCCATCGAGCAAAACGACCGATCGCTCGGCGATCTCACCACAGGCCCCGGCGAGCTGGCCGCCGATTGCAGTCTCACGTTCGCGGATGCGGCGGTGTGCCAGAGCAGCGGCGAGCAGGATGATCCGGTCGGGCTCGACAAAGCCGGAAGGGGGCGAAAACCCGCCGCGGAACTCCTCGGCGATGAAGTCGGTCGACAGAGTGCCGGCGCGGAACCGGGGCTTGGCCGCGACCGCCGCCAGAAACGGGATGTTGTGCTGCACGCCGGCGACGTAGAACTCGTCGAGCCCTCGGCACAGCCGATCGATCGCCGTGGGGCGGTCGTGGCCGAAGGCAATCAGCTTGGCGATCAGCGGGTCGTAGTACACGCTGATCTCGGCGCCTTCGAAGACCCCGGTGTCGAGCCTGATGCCGTCCCCGGCGGGCGGCAGATAGCGCACGAGGCGGCCGATCGAGGGCAGGAAATTGCGTCTCGGGTCCTCGGCATAGACCCGCGCCTCGATCGCCCAACCCGCGAGCCGGACATCGTCCTGCCCGAATGGGAGCGGCTCGCCGGCTGCCACTCGGATCATCAACTCGACGAGGTCGAGCCCGGTCACCGCCTCGGTCACGGGATGCTCGACCTGCAGCCGGGTGTTCATTTCGAGAAAATAGAAATTGCGCTCCCGGTCGACGATAAATTCGACCGTCCCGGCCGAGCGGTAATCGACCGCACGCGCCAGCGCCACCGCCTGCCGGCCCATGGAGGCCCGGGTTTCGGGGTCGAGAAACGGGCTCGGCGCCTCTTCGACGACCTTCTGATGGCGGCGCTGGATCGAGCATTCGCGCTCGCCGAGATGGACGATGTTGCTATGACTGTCGCCGAGGACCTGGATCTCGATGTGCCGCGGCTGCTCGATGTATTTCTCGATAAAGATCCGATCGTCCGCAAAGCTCGATTTCGCCTCGCTGGTGGCCGAGCGGAAGCCGTCGCGGACCTCCTCGTCATCCGCGGCGATCCGCATTCCCTTTCCGCCGCCGCCGGCCGAGGCCTTGATCATCACCGGGTAGCCGATATCGCGGGCGACCCCGACCGCGCGCTCCGCGTCGGGGATCACGTCGAGGTGGCCCGGCACGCTCGACACCCCGGCGGCGCGCGCCAGCTTCTTCGATTGGATCTTGTCGCCCATCGCCGCGATCGCCGCGGGCCCGGGCCCGATGAAGATCACTCCGGCCGCGGCGAGCGCTTGCGCAAAGACAGGGTTCTCCGACAGGAAGCCATAGCCCGGATGGACGGCCTCCGCACCCGTCGCCCGGCAGGCCTCGAGGATGCGCTCGATCTTCAGATAGCTCTCGGCCGAGGGAGCGGGTCCGATAGCGACGGCTTCATCGGCCATCCGCACATGCAATGCCGCGGCGTCGGCATCGGAATAGACCGCGACCGTCGCGATCCCCATCCGCCTCGCGGTGCGGATAATCCGGCAGGCGATTTCGCCGCGGTTGGCGATCAGGATCTTGCGGAACAATGGAGATCCGTCGCTCGCAGCCCCTCACCCTCCCGCTGCGCGGGTCCCTCCCTCTCCCCGCGCGCGGGGAGAGGGCTGGGGTGAGGGGCCTTCGTTGGGTACAAGCTCGATCACAGCGGGATGTTGTCGTGTTTTTTCCACGGGTTGGCGAGCGATTTGCCGCGCAGCATCGCGAGCGCGCGGCAGAGCCGCCGCCTCGTGTCGCGCGGCGGGATCACGTCGTCGATAAAGCCGCGGCTCGCCGCCACGAACGGGTTGGCGAATTTCTCGCGGTATTCCTCGGTGCGCGCCTCGATCGCGGCGGTGTCGCCGAGGTCGGCACGGAAGATGATCTCGACCGCACCCTTCGGGCCCATCACCGCGATCTCGGCGGAAGGCCAGGCGAAATTCAAATCGCCGCGCAGATGCTTCGAGCTCATCACATCATAGGCCCCGCCATAGGCTTTGCGGGTGATCAAGGTCACCTTCGGCACGGTAGCCTCGGCAAAGGCGAAGAGCAATTTGGCGCCGTGCTTGATGATGGCGCCGTGCTCCTGGGCAGTCCCGGGCAGAAACCCGGGCACGTCGACGAAGGTGACGATCGGGATGTTGAAGCAGTCGCAAAATCGGACAAAACGCGCCGCCTTGCGCGAGCTGTCGATGTCGAGACAGCCGGCCAGCACCATCGGCTGGTTGGCGACGATGCCGATCGTCGATCCTTCCATCCGGGCGAAGCCGATCACGATGTTGCGGGCGAAGTCGGGCTGGATCTCGAAGAAATCGCCGTCGTCGACGACCTTCGCGATCAGCTCTTTCATGTCGTAGGGGCGGTTCGGGTTCTTCGGAACGAGCGTGTCGAGCGAGGCTTCGACCCGGTCCCGCGGGTCGGTCGCCGGTCGGATCGGAGGCTGTGCCCGGTTCGAGGCCGGCAGGAAATCGATAAACCGGCGAAGCTCGAGCAGAGCCTCGACATCGTTGGCGAAGGCGAGATCGGCGACGCCCGAGCGCGTCGTATGAGTCACCGCCCCGCCCAGTTCTTCCTGCGTCACCGTCTCGTGGGTGACCGTCTTGACGACCTCGGGCCCGGTCACGAACAGGTAGGAGGTGTCTCTGACCATGAAGATGAAATCGGTCATCGCCGGGGAATAGACCGCACCCCCGGCGCACGGCCCCATGATCAGCGAGAGCTGCGGCACCACGCCCGAGGCCAGCACGTTGCGCTCGAACACCTCGGCATAGCCGGCGAGCGAGGCGACCCCGTCCTGGATGCGCGCCCCGCCGGAATCGTTGAGCCCGATCACCGGGGCGCCGACATTCATCGCCTGGTCCATGATCTTGCAGATCTTCTCGGCATGGGCCTCGCTGAGCGAGCCCCCGAAGACGGTGAAGTCCTGGCTGAAGACAAAAACCAGGCGGCCGTTCACCGTACCGTAGCCGGTGATGACACCGTCGCCCGGGATCTTGTGCTCGTCGATGCCGAAATCATGGCTGCGGTGCTCGACGAACATGTCCCATTCCTCGAAGGAATCGGGGTCGAGCAGCAATTCGAGCCGCTCGCGCGCGGTGAGCTTGCCGCGGCGGTGCTGGGCTTCGACGCGGCGGATGCCGCCGCCCGCCCGCGCCGCCGCCCGCTTTTCCTCCAGGCGGCCGATAATGTCGTTCATCGCACCTCGCGACCAAGAAGAGGGCGAGATAGCACCCCGCGTGCCCGCATGGCCAGAGCCGCCATCGCCCGGCTTGTCTGCGGCCGACAACCCGGCACAGAATTGGGGCGGACGAAACAACGCTGAAGCTGAGGACGAACCGATGGCGACGAGCGAACTCTACGAAAAAGGGGCCGCCATGCGGCGCCAATTGATGGGCGATGCGGCGATCGGCTCGGTCGAACGACCTACAGCGATCCGGTTATGAAGAAGTTCATCGACGTAGCGACCGAAACCGCCTTCGGCGCCCTGTGGACACGGCCCGGTCTCGACGTGAAGACCCGTGCGCTGATCTGCGGGATTTCGGACACTGGAGCGAGGAGGAATTGACCGAGGCGCTGCTCCACCTCTCGGGCTATATCGGCGTGCCGATGATCCGCGAGGCGATGATGGCGGCGATCAAAATATTCGCGGAGTATCGTGCGGAGACGGCGGGGGAAAAGCCGATAACGGCCTGACGTCACATAATCACCGAGGCGAGAGGGATATGGCGATGAAGATGATTCTAGTGGGTGACGTGAACCTGATGAATCTCACCGATCCAGCCGTGCCGTTCACGCTCGTAGAGGACGAATTTCGCGCCGCCGACATCGTTTTCTGTAATCTCGAGTGCTGCCTCTATCAGCCGTCAGGCGATCACTCGATGGAACACGAGGGCTTTTTCGCCGACCCTGCCGTCGCCGGCGAGGCGTTGCGGTCGGCCGGCATCCAGGCCGTCGGCCTCGCCAACAACGTCAACTACGGTGAGGCGGCGATCATGGCATCGATCGCCCGGCTCGATGCGCTCGGGATCAGCCATACCGGAGCCGGCGCCAACCGGGCAGGCGCCCGCGCTGCGGCGATCCTTACGCGGGACGGGGTGCGCTTCGGCTTTCTGCAGCGGAGCTCGGTCTATTGGCCAACCAATCACGAGGCCGGCGACGACGCCGTCGGCATCACGGTGATCCGTGGTCACACGGCATATCACGTCCCGATGCACGGCAGCCGTCCGCCGGCGAACCGTCCGGGCATTCCGCCGCAGATCGTGACCTGGGCCGACCCGGGCTATCTGCGGTGGCTCGACGAGGACATCGCCTCATTGCGCGGGCGGTCCGAAGTCGTCGTCGGCTCGTTCCACTGGGGGCTGCACCGGGAAGTCCTCCAATACATGGCGGAGATCGCGCATCGGGCGATCGACGCCGGCGCCGACCTCGTGATCGGTCATGGGCCGCACTTTTCGCTGCCGGTCGAGGTCTACAAGGGCAAGCCGATCTTCTACGGGCTCGGCAGCTTCTCCTTTCACACCGGTCACGGCGGCAGACAGCACGGCGACTGGCTCGGCATGATGGCGAGAGTGTCATGGGACCGGGGACGGATCGAGCGGGCGACATTTCAATTCGTCCGGCACGACCGCCACAACCGCACCGTTCCCCGTACTCTGGCCGATGAGGGGACGGCGTTCGATCTGATCGCGCAGGAGAGCGCCGGTCTTGGCGCCAGGCTCACGGCGCGCGGCGACGAGGTCGAGATCGACCTGCAGACTTGACGCCGGGCAGCCGGTGTCGGATCTAGACCGCTCTGCGATTGCGGCGTACCCAACCGATAGGAAGACGATGCCCCAGATCACGTATGTTCATCCCAACGGGACACGGGAAACGCTCGATGTCCCGGTCGGCACCAGCGTGATGCGGGCGGCGATCCTCAATAGTGTCGACGGCATCGTCGCCGAATGCGGCGGCGAGATGATGTGCGCCACCTGCCACGTCTATGTCGAGGAGGACCAGCTCGGTCGAACCCCGACGCAGTCGGATGACGAAAAGGCGATGCTCGAATTCACCGCAAGCGAGCGCCGGCCGAACAGCCGGCTGAGCTGCCAATTGGTCGTCACCCCCGAACTCGACGGTCTTGTCGTCTATCTGCCCGAGACACAGGTCTGATGGCGGCTCCGACCGTCGCTATCGTCGGCACCGGTCAGGCCGGTTATCAGGCGGCAGCGTCATTGCGCCAGGAAAGCTTCGCCGGCCGCATCGTGCTGATCGGCGACGAACCGGTTCCGCCGTACCAGCGCCCGCCCCTCTCCAAATCCTATCTCGCCGGCGAGAGCGGCCTCGACGAGCTGTGGCTCCGGCCCGAGACATTCTACGCCAAGCAGGAAATCGAGCTGGTGGCCGGCGAAACCGTGACGGCGATAGATCGAACGGAACGCCGGCTTCGCCTGGCCTCGGGTGGCGTGGTTTCGTGGGATTTTCTCGTGCTGGCCACTGGGGCGCGCTTCCGTCCGCTCCCCGTACCGGGAGCCGAGCTCGACGGTGTGTTGCCACTGCGCACGCTCGCCGACGCCGATATCCTGCGCGAACGATTGGACCAGGCGCATGAGGTGGTGGTCGTCGGCGCGGGTTTCATCGGCCTCGAATTTGCCTCGGTTGCGATCGCGCGCGGTGCGGCGGTCCACATCATCGAGGTGACGCACCACCCGATGGGCCGCGTGGTGTCGGCGCCGATCTCCCGGTTCTTCACCGAAGCGCATATCGGCTGGGGTGCCCGGATCTCTCTCGGGACCGGGGTGTCCCGCATCCTCGGCGCGGACGGGCGGGTGACCGGCGTCGAGACGACCGGCGGCCAGCGGCTGCCTGCCGATCTCGTCCTGATCTGCATCGGGGTCATTCCCAATGCCGAGCTCGCCCGCGAGGCCGGGCTCGCCGTCGACAACGGCATCGTCGTCGACGAATGCCTGGTCACCGAGGACCCGGCGATCCTGGCGATCGGCGACTGCGCCAACTTTCCGACCCCCTTCGCAGCAGGCCGGGTTCGCCTCGAATCGGTGCAGAACGCGGTCGATCAGGGGCGGTGCGTCGCCGCCCATATCGCCGGGCAGCGGGCAGCCTACAATAAGGTTCCCTGGTTTTGGAGCGACCAAGGCGATCTGAAATTGCAGATTGCCGGGATCACGACGGGTCACGATGCCTCGGTCCTGCGCGGCGACATGTCAAGCGGCCACTTCTCGGTGTTCTGCTTCCGCGGCGGCCGACTGATCGGCGTCGAGTCAGTCAACCAAACGGCCGATCACGTCGTGGCGCGCCGGCTGCTCGCCGGCCACCCCGGCTTGACGCCGGAGCAAGCCGCCAACGAAAGCTACGATTTGAGGGCTCACCTCCGCAGCCTCGCCGGTCGGTGATGCCCTGCAGCGCCGTTTCGTTACACCCGCGAAGACCGGTGCCCATTTCCGCTATGGGTCCCAGCTTTCGGGTCTGAAACCCCACTGATTGGCCAAGATCGCACGCCACGGAACCAACGCTTCGTCGCCATCCCGGCGCAGGCCTGGCTTTCGCCGGGATGACGCGAGGGGCGGCATACCCATTCGTCGGCCGCGCGAGGAGTGTCGGCGCCCAAACCGCGTTAGACGATTAGACTACAGCCTCCTTCGCCGGGATGACGAGAGAGGATCGACTGGTATGAACTATGACATCGTGATCCGCGGTGGGCTCGTCATCGACGGCAGCGGGCGGCCCGGCGAAATCGCCGACGTCGCGGTGCGGGACGGACAGATCGCGGCACTGGGCCGATCTGTGCCCACGGGGTCGGCCAGGACGATCGACGCCGCGGGTCTGGTCGTGGCGCCGGGCTTTATCGACATCAAGACGCATTCGGACTTCACCCTGCCGATCAACCCGAAGGCCGAGAGCAAGGTGCGGCAAGGTGTGACCACCGAGATCGTCGGACATTGCGGGTTCTCGGTGGCACCGATCCTCCCGGGCAAACGGCAGCTCGTCCAAGACTACCTCAGCGCCAGCGCCCCCTGGCTGCCGTTCCGTGAAACGACCTTCCGCGAATATCTCGACAGCTTTCCGCCAACCTCGGTCAATGCCGGCATGCTCGTCGGCCACCACACCTTGCGGCTCAATGTAATGGGCATGGATGCTCGGTCGCCGAGTGCTACGGAACTCGAAGAGATGACGGCATTGCTCGAAGAGGGGCTCGCGGCCGGCGCGCTCGGCCTATCCTCCGGGCTGTTCACCCCGCCCAGCAGCTATGCCGACCGCGCCGAGATGATCGCGTTGTGCAATGTGCTGAAGCGCCGCAACGGCGGCTATTTCACCCATCTTCGCGACGAGTCGAACAACGTCATCGAAGCGGTCGAGGAGGCGATCGACATCGCCCGGACCTGCGGCGTCCATGTCGAGATCGTGCACCTCAAATGCTCCGGGCTCGACAATTGGGGCAAGGCCGCACAGATCCTGGCGATGATCGAGGCGGCGCGGCAAGAGGGCCTCGCCGTCGATTGCGATGCCTACCCTTACGCGGCCGGCAGCAACCCGCTCAAGAACCTGCTGCCGCAATGGGTTCAGTCGGGCGGACTGGAAGCGATGCTTACGCGTCTCGCTTTGCCCGAATCACGCGAGCGTATCCGCGCCGAGATCGATCGCGACGGGCTCAACAATTGGGGCCGCATCCCGTCCTGGGACTGCGTGCAGATCTCGATCTCGCCCCACCTGCCGCAACATGCGGGGGAGACCTTCGGCAAGCTCGCTGCGGTGCGCGGCCAGGACCCGATCGACGTCGTCTGCGACTATCTGGTCGAAGACAAGGGTGCCACACGTGTGCTGATCACCTCGATCGCCGAAGAGGATATCTGCGAGATCGTGCGTTCTCCCTCGGCTCTGGTCGGCTCCGACGGCAATTGCGTCGCCGCTTACGGTGTCACGAGCCAAGGAATGCCGCATCCGCGGTTTTACGGAACCTTCCCGCGGATCCTCGGCCATTACGTCCACGAGCAGCACCTGCTGCCGCTCGAGCAGGCGGTGCATAAGATGACCGGAGCGACGGCAGCGGCGCTTCGGCTGCGCGATCGGGGGCTGATCAGGGAAGGCTGCCGGGCCGACATCGCGATTTTCGACCCGTCAGACTTCAAGGACCGCGCGACCTATGCCGCGCCGCACCAATACCCGACGGGTAATCGGACGATGGTGATGGTCAACGGGGTCGTCGTCGTCGAGGACGCGAAACACACCGGTGCGACGCCGGGAGTGGTATTGCGCCGTGCCGGCGACGGCAGCGTCGTCTGAAGCGCGCTTTGGTCCCCTTGGCCGGACCTGGTCCGGCCACCCACCTCTTCGCTGCCCGCTGCACCAAGCGACATGAAGGCGTGGACGGCCGGGACGGGCCCGGCCGAGGGGATCAACCCCACAGCCGCGCGGTCGCGCCCCTGGCACCTTCGGCGAGGGCGGCGAGCTTGGCCCAGACGACCGAGGGGGCCACGGCGTTGTTGACGAAGGCGAAGGTCGCAAAGCCGCAATCGGCGCCGGCGATCACCCGCTCCCGCCCGACGATATCGGCGTAGCGGCAAATCCGCTGCGCGATCAGCCGCGGATGCTCGACGAAATTGGTCGTCGAATCGATCACCCCGGGTATGAGAACCTTGTCGTCGGGAATTTTCGCGCCGCGCAGATCTTCCCATTCATGCGCATGCCGCGGATTGGCCGCCTCGAACGAGAGGCCTGCCGGCCGGACCCGCATACAGACGTCGAAGATCTTGGCGAGTGCGATGTCGTGGGTATGCGGCCCCTCGTAATTTCCCCAGCACAGGTGCATCCGCATCGCTTCGGGCGGAATATTGGCGGTCGCATGGTTGAGCGCTGCAATATTTCGCTCGGCAATGCGCAGAAATTCCTCGTCGGAGAGGTGCTGATACTGGTTGTGGCGCGCCGAGCCGAGATCGGGCGCATCGATCTGCAGGATGAAGCCCGCCTTGACGATCGCCTCGTATTCTTCCTTGAGGGCATTGGCCAGTGCCTCGACATAGGCGTCTTCGTCCTGGTAATAGCGGTCCGGGACGAATTTTGTCAGGACCCCGGGCGAGGCTGCATTCATGAACGCCTCGACGGGGGGCGTCACAGCGCAGGCGGCGGCGAGGTTCTCCAGATCCGTCACCAGCGGATGCTGATGGCTGTAGGCGACCGCGCCCGTGCAGCACGGGACCGCCTCGCGGCTGAACCATGATGTGCCGCCGCGCGCCTGGTTGAGGCGCTCCATGTAATCGGGGTGGTCGAGGAGGTCGCGGTGTGCGGCCGTCTGCGGCGGCTTGTCGTTGTCGCCGCCGCGGAACGCCTCGATCCCGGAGAGCCGGTGACGAACATAAAAGGTATAGGAAATCTTGCTCTGCTCGCCATCGCAGACGGTGTCGATCCCGGCCGCGACCTGCTTGGCGACAACCTCGCGGACGGCATCGCCGAGGCACGCCGCGAAGGCTGCCTGATCAACCTCGCGGCCGGTCTCCCGCGCCTCGAGAAAGGCCAATAGGTCCGGTGGACGCGGCAGGCTGCCGACATGGGTCGTCAGGATGCGGTCGGTGCTGAGCTTCATCGCTTGGACCCTCGGGCTCATTTGCTCGGGATAGTCACATGCGCCCCCGCACCGAGCAAGTTTCAGGGGGCTAGCCCGTCTTATTCATGACGTGGGCGTATTTGGGCTGGCGGGTATAGCATAAGCGACTGATATAGCGTAGAAATTGGGTGTCGAAGCCATTCCGCGCCGAGATCTGAGGCTGCTACACCCGCCATGACCGACGATAGCTTGCTGCCGTTCTGCTTTCCAGCCATTGGGCGCAAAAAAGTGACCGCCGTCTTCGATGGGGGCCGGCTCTCCTCCGATGGCGGGGTGATGCTGTTCGCCCAAGCGGAGCGGCGGCTGGGCCTCGCCGAACGGCTCGCCGCGGTGATCCCGGACGGGCGGGATCAGAGCCGGGTCACTCATCTCTTGCCCGATATCCTGCGCGCCCGCATTTTCGCGATCGCCTGTGGCTACGAGGATGCCGACGACCTCGACCGGCTGCGGCTGGATCCGGCCTTCAAGCTCGCCTGCGGCCGGCTGCCCGACACCGGCATCGATCTGTGTTCGCAGCCCACCGTCTCGCGCTGGGAGAACGCGCCATCCCTGCGCGACCTTGTTCGCCTGATGGGGGTGATGGTCGATCTCTATTGCGCCAGCTACTCCGCCCCGCCAGCGGCGGTGACGCTCGACCCCCGCCTTCGCGGGGGCAGGCTATCGACGACACGGTGGATGTCGTCCACGGCCACCAGCAGCTTTCGTTCTTCAATGCGCATTACGATGAGCGCTGCTTTCGCCGATCCACATCTACGACAGCGCGACCGCCCGCCCGGTCGCGGTCATCCTGCGCCCCGGCAAGACGCCCTCGGGCAAGGAGGTGCGCGGCCATCTACGCCGCCTCGTCCGCCGCATCCGCAAACACTGGCCACACACCCACCTGACCATTCGCGGCGACGGCCATTACAGCCGCCCGGAGGTGATGGCATGGTGCGAAGAAAACGGCATCGATTTC
>WNFD01001675.1_pt1 | contig 22269 bp, 20 predicted proteins | sample 5400491 | NCBI WGS metagenome assembly WNFD01 (sample SAMN13153343, study PRJNA577476) | soil metagenome | isolation source: 120 cm saprolite under Douglas fir tree site 2 hole 2 replicate 2 | place: USA:California | collected 2015-04-18
AAGCCACAGGCCCGAGATCAGCTCGGTGAGCAGCAGGCTCCGCGCGGTGCGATCGAGAAACGCCATATCAATCCATCCACATATTGCGGTCGACGCGGCGCCCTAAGTGGGCAGCCACCCCATGCCGGTCAGGACGCCGGCGGTCAAGACCAGCCAGAATAGCGAGAACGGCAAGAACACTTTCCAGCCCAAGCGCATGAGCTGGTCGTAGCGAAAGCGCGGAAAGGTCGCGCGGACCCAGAGGAAGCAGAAAAAGCACAGCGCGATCTTGAGCAGGAACCAGATCGGTCCCGGAATGAACGTCAAACCGAGCGGTGCGAGCCAGCCGCCGAGGAAGAGCACCGAGGTCATCGCGCTGACCAGGATCATGTTGGCATACTCGCCAAGGAAGAACAGCGCGAAGGTCATCGCCGAATACTCGACGAAATAGCCGGCGACGAGCTCGGACTCCCCTTCCGGCAGGTCGAACGGCGAGCGATTGGTCTCGGCGAGGCCGGAGATGAAGAAGATGACGGCCATCGGCAGCAAGGGAATGACAAACCACACATTGCGCTGCGCGAGCACGATGTCGCTGAGATTGAGCGAGCCGACGCAGAGCAGCACGGTGACCAGCACGAAGCCGATCGACACCTCGTAGGAAACCATCTGTGCCGCCGAGCGCAGCGCGCCAAGAAAGGCGTATTTCGAGTTGGACGCCCAGCCGGCCATGATGATGCCGTAGACGCCGAGCGACGAGATCGCGAAGAGGTAAAGGATGCCGACATTGATATTCGATATCGCGATGCCGTCGCCGAACGGGATGACCGCCCAGGCGACCAGGCTGAGCACGAAGGTGAGAATCGGCGCGGCGACGAAGACGATGCGGTTGGCACCGCTCGGGATGACGGTCTCCTTCATCAGCAGCTTCAAGCCATCGGCGAAAGGCTGCAGCAGACCGAACGGGCCGACGACGTTCGGCCCTTTGCGCAGCTGTGCCGCGGCCAGCACCTTGCGCTCGAAATAGGTCGCCATGGCGACGGCGACCAGCAACGGCACGCAGATCGCCAGGACCTCGAGGACGATGATGACGAGCGGCCAGATATAGCCTGTCCACAGGAGCTCAGCCATGCGTGCCGGTCTTCATCGCCGGACCGCGCGCCGCCGCTGCCACGGCGCTGCATTCCGCCATCGTCGGCGAGGCGCGGCAGATCGGGTCCGCCAGATAGAAATCGGCGATCGCGTAGGCAAGCGGCGTCGGCGCGATCTTGCCCTCTGCGCCGAACGGACCGAAGGGCACGCGGGCGATCCTGTCGAGCTCGGCGAAATGCGGATGGCGCTCGGCGAGACGCCGGCGCAGCTGCGTCAGCGAATCGTATGGCAGCTTGCGGCCGAGGGTTTCCGACAGGGCGCGCAATATGGCCCAATCCTCGCGCGCGTCGCCCGGCGGGAAGACGGCGCGGCGCGCCGTCTGGACGCGGCCCTCGGTATTGACGTAAATCGCGTCCTTCTCGGTGTAGGCGGCGCCGGGCAGGACGACATCGGCGCGGCGCGCACCGGCATCGCCGTGATGCCCCTGATAGATGACGAAGGCGCGCCCGAGCCGTGCCGGCGCGATCTCGTCGGCGCCGAGCAGATAGACCGCCTCGATCTCGCCCGACTCGCAGCCGGCCAGTATCGCGTCACGGTCGCGCCCGCCGGTGCCCGGCGTGAAGCCGATATCGAGCCCGCCGACCCGCGCGGCAGCCGAATGCAGCACGTTGAAGCCATTCCAGTCGTCGCGGATCATGTTGCAGCTCTCGGCCAGCCGCCGCGAGGCGGCGAGGATCTGCGCGCCGTCCGGTCTTGCCAATGCGCCCATGCCGAGGATCAGCATCGCTCTCTTGGCCGTATTCAGCACCTCGCGCCAGCCGTGCTTGCCGCTCGCGAGTTCGTCGACCAAGGCCGGGCAGGCGCCGAGCTGCTCGACCGCGAAGGTGAGATCGAGGGTCGGGCCGATCGCGGCGATCTTGAAGCCGCCCATGAGATGGCGCTTGCGCAGCCGCGCATTGACCAGCGCCGCTTCCCGACGCGGGTTGCTGCCGATCAGCAGGCAGGCATCAGCTGCCTCGATCCCGGCGATAGTGGTGTTGAAGAGGTAGGAGGCGCGGCACGACGGATCGAGCTTGGCGCCGTCCTGGCGGCAATCGAGATTGGTCGAGCCGAGCGCCCCCATCAACTCCTTCAGCGCCAGCATCGACTCGACGTCGACGAGATCGCCGGCGAGCGCTGCGATCTGCGTGCCGGCCAGCTTGCCGAAGCGCTCGGCGATGACGGCGAAGGCCTCGCCCCAGCTCGCCTCGACGAGCTTGCCGTCACGCCGCACATAGGGGCGGTCGAGTCGCCTGTGCACCAGCCCGTCGACGGCGAAGCGGCTCTTGTCGGAGATCCACTCCTCGTTGATGTCCTCGTTGAGGCGCGGCAGCACGCGCAGCACCTGCGGCCCGCGCGCATCGACCCGGATGTTGCTGCCGACGGCGTCAAGGACGTCGATCGTCTCGGTCTTGCGCAGCTCCCAGGGCCGCGCGATGTAGGCGTATGGCTTCGAGGTCAAGGCACCGACGGGGCAGAGATCGATCATGTTGCCCGACAGCTCCGACGTCAGCGCGTGCTCGATATAGGTGCCGATTTCCATGTTCTCGCCGCGGCCGGTCGCGCCAAGCTCCTCGACGCCGGCGATCTCGGTGGCGAAGCGGACACAGCGCGTGCAATGGATGCAGCGATTCATGCTGGTCTTGATCAGCGGGCCGAAATCCTTGTCCTTGACCGCCCGCTTGTTCTCCTCGAAGCGACCGCGATCGAAGCCATAGGCCATCGCCTGGTCCTGCAGGTCGCACTCGCCGCCCTGATCACAGATCGGGCAATCCAGCGGATGGTTGATGAGCAGGAACTCCATCACCCCTTTGCGCGCCTTCTGCGCCTTTTCGGACTTGGTGTGGATCACCATGTTGTCGGTCGCCGGCATCGCGCAGGAGGCGATCGGCTTCGGCGCCTTCTCTTGCTCGACCAGGCACATCCGACAATTGCCGGCGATCGCCAGCCGCTCATGGAAGCAGAAATGCGGTACCTCGACGCCGAGGCGCTGGCAGGCCTGCAGCACGGTAGTGCCCGGCGGAACCTCGATTTCCTGGCCGTCGATCGTGAGTTTCGGCATCGACCTTCCCTAAACCTTCATGCCGCGCGCGAGCGCACGGCGGCGTCGCGATAGTCCTTGATCCGCTGCTCCATCTCCGGCCGGAAATGGCGAATGAGCCCCTGGATCGGCCACGCCGCGGCGTCACCGAGCGCGCAGATCGTATGCCCCTCGATCTCGAACGAGACGTTGAGCAGCATGTCGATTTCCTCGACCGAGGCGTTGCCCTTGACCATGCGCTCCATGACCCGCCACATCCAGCCGGTACCCTCGCGGCATGGCGTACACTGGCCACAGCTTTCATGCTTGTAGAATTTCGCCAGCCGGGCAATCGCCTTGATGATGTCGGTCGATTTATCCATGACGATCACGGCGGCGGTGCCGAGACCGCTTTTGACGTCGCGCAGCGCATCGAAATCCATCAGCACCGCGTCGCAGATCGACTTCGGGATGCAAGGAACCGATGAGCCGCCAGGAATCACGGCGAGCAGATTGTCCCAGCCGCCGCGCACGCCGCCGGCGTGGCGCTCGATGAGCTCCCTAAGCGGAATGCCCATCGCCTCCTCGACGTTGCACGGCGTGTTGACGTGGCCGGAGATGCAGAACACTTTGGTGCCCTCGTTCTTCGGCCGGCCGATGCCGGCAAACCAGGCGCCGCCGCGGCGCAGGATGGTCGGCGCCACGGCGATCGTCTCGACGTTGTTGACCGTGGTCGGACAGCCATAGAGCCCGACGCCGGCGGGAAAGGGCGGCTTCAGCCGCGGCATGCCCTTGCGGCCCTCGAGGCTCTCGAGCAGCGCCGTTTCCTCGCCGCAGATATAGGCGCCGGCGCCGCGATGCAGAACGAGCTCGAAATCATAACCGGAGCCGCAGGCGTTCTTGCCGATTAGACCTGCGGCATAGGCCTCGTCAATCGCGGCCTGGAGGTGCAGCGCCTCGTTGTAGAACTCGCCGCGGATATAGATGTAGCAGGCGCCCGCGCCCATGCCGACGCTGGCGAGCAGACAACCCTCGATCAGCTTGTGGGGATCCCAACGCAGGATATCGCGGTCCTTGCAGGTGCCCGGCTCGCTTTCGTCGGCATTGACGACAAGATAGGTCGGCCGGTCGCTGGCCTTGGGCATGAAGGACCATTTGAGCCCGGTCGGGAACCCCGCTCCACCGCGCCCGCGCAGACCCGATTGCTTGACCTGGTCGACGATCCAGTCGCGTCCCTTGAGGATGATCTCCTTGGTGCCGCTCCAATCGCCGCGCCGGCGCGCGCCGGCAAGCCGCCAATCGTGCTGGCCGTACAGGTTGGTGAAGATGCGGTCCTCGTCACGCAGCATTCGGGTCTCCCGCGGATGGCACGCCATGCAGCGTCTTCGGTCCGGTAACAGGCGCCGAGCCCTGACGCTTCAGCGCCGAGCCCGGTGGCGGAGTCTCGCCGCGCGCCAGCGCATCGATCAGCGCTTCGGTCGCCGACCCGTCGAGATCCTCGTAGAAATCATCATTGACCTGGATCACCGGGGCGTTGACGCAGGCACCGAGGCACTCGACCTCGGTGAGCGAGAATTTGCCGTCCGCCGTCGTCTCGCCAATACCGATGCCAAGCCTTCTGCGGCAGGCCTCGACGACTTCGTCGGAGCCGCGCAGCCAGCACGGTGTCGTCGTGCAGATCTGGAAGAAATACCTGCCGACCGGCCTGAGGTTGAACATCGAGTAGAAGGTGGCGACCTCGTAGACCCGCATCCGCGCCATGCCGAGCAAATCGGCGACCGTATTCATCGCGGCGCGCGGCAGCCAGTTGCCGGATTGGCGCTGCGCCAGATCGAGCAGCGGCAGCACCGCGCTCGCCTGCCGGCCGGCGGGGTATTTGGCGATATAGGCCTGCGCCTTGGCGAGGTTCTGCGCCGTGAAGGCAAAGCTCGCGGGCTGGGCGACGGGGGCGCCATTGGTCTCTGCACTCATCGGTCGATACTGCCAAAGACGATGTCCATCGAGCCGATGATCGCGACGACATCGGCGAGCATGTGGCCCTTCGACATGAAGTCGATGCCTTGCAGGAAGGCGAAATCCGGAGCGCGGATCTTGCAGCGATAAGGTTTGTTGCTGCCGTCCGAGACGAGGTAGACGCCGAATTCACCCTTCGGTGCCTCGACCGCCGTATAGGTCTCGCCGGCGGGGACGTGATAGCCTTCCGTATAGAGCTTGAAATGGTGGATGAGAGCTTCCATCGACTGCTTCATCTCGCCGCGCGGCGGCGGCGCCACTTTGCGGTCGTTCACCTTGACCGGGCCCGCCGGCATCTTGGCGAGCGCCTGCTTCATGATCCGGAGCGACTGACGCATCTCCTCGATGCGCACGAGATAGCGGTCGAAGCAGTCGCCGTTCTTGCCGACCGGCACGTCGAAATCCATTTCGGCATAGACGTCGTAAGGTTGCGCGCGCCGCAGATCCCACGGGAGACCGGACGCGCGCAGCATCGGTCCGGCAAATCCCCAATCGAGCGCCTGCTCGGCGCTGACGACGCCGATATCGACAGTGCGCTGGCGGAAGATCCGGTTGTCGGTTAGCAGGTGCTCGATGTCGTCGATCACCTTGGGGAAGGCGTCGCAGAAGCCGAGGATGTCGTCGGCGAGACCGGCCGGCAGATCCTGATGGACGCCGCCGGGCCGGAAATAGGCCGCGTGCAGCCGCGCGCCGCAAACCCGCTCGTAGAACTCCATCAGCTTCTCACGCTCCTCGAAGCCCCAGAGGAACGGCGTGATGGCGCCGACATCGAGCGCGAAGGCGGTGATGTTGAGGAGATGATTGAGAATGCGGGTGATCTCACTGTAGAGCACGCGGATATACTGCCCGCGCAACGGCGGAGTGATGCCGAGCAGTCGTTCGACGCCGAGCGCGAAGGCATGCTCCTGACACATCGGTGAGACATAGTCGAGGCGGTCGAAATACGGCACCGCCTGCAGGTAGGTCTTGTACTCGATGAGCTTCTCGGTACCGCGATGGAGGAGGCCGATGTGAGCGTCGGCGCGCTCGACCACCTCGCCGTCCATCTCCAGCACGAGGCGCAGCACGCCGTGCGCCGCCGGATGCTGCGGGCCGAAATTCATCGTGAAGTTCTTGATCTGCGTTTCGGCCGGCATGACGCCGATTGGATCGGACATCAGTCCTGCCCTCCGACTTGCCCGGTCGCGTTCCGGGCCGCCTTCTCGTCGCCGGGCAGGATCTCGTTCATCCCTTCCCACGGCGATACGAAGTCGAAGCTGCGAAATTCCTGCTTGAGCTTGACCGGCTCGTAGACGACCCGCTTTTGATCCTCGTCGTAACGCAGCTCGACATAGCCGGTCAGCGGGAAGTCCTTGCGCAGCGGGTGCCCTTCAAATCCGTAATCGGTCAGCAGGCGGCGCAGATCGGGATGATCGGCAAAATAAATGCCGAAGAGATCCCATGCTTCGCGCTCGAACCAGCCGGCGGCGCTGTAAAGGGCGGTGATCGATGGCACCGGCGTTTCCTCGTCGGTCGCGACTTTCACCCGAATTCGCTGATTGAGCTTGAGGCTGAGGAGATTGTAGACGACCTCGAACCGCGACGGCCGATCGGGATAGTCGACGCCACACAAATCGACCATCACCTTGAAGAGGCATCTTGCGTCGTCGCGCAGGAAGGTCATGAAGCGCAGAACGGATTCACGCTTGGCCCGCACGATGAGCTGGCCGTGCACGATTTCGCTGCCGAGCACATCCTCGGGAAAAGCGGCCGAAACGTAGTCGCCGAGTTCTTTTAATGCCTGAGTCATCGATGAATCCCGGATGAGCGACGAGCCGACCTTACGTCAGCGCGCGAACACCCGCTGTCGCCTGATCTTCTTCTGGAGTTGCAGGACGCCGTAGAGCAACGCCTCGGCGGTAGGCGGGCAGCCCGGAACGTAGATATCGACCGGAACAATGCGATCGCAGCCGCGCACCACCGAGTAGGAATAGTGATAGTAGCCGCCGCCATTGGCGCACGAGCCCATCGAGATGACCCAGCGCGGCTCGGCCATCTGGTCATAGACCTTGCGCAGCGCAGGCGCCATCTTGTTGCACAGCGTGCCGGCGACGATCATCACGTCCGACTGCCGTGGGCTCGGCCGGAAAACGACACCGAAACGGTCGAGATCGTAGCGGCTGGCCCCAGTATGCATCATCTCGACAGCGCAGCAGGCAAGGCCGAACGTCATCGGCCACAGCGAGCCGCTGCGCGCCCAATTCACGAGATTGTCGAGTTGCGCGACGACAAAGCCCTTGTCCTGGACCTCCTCGCCCATCTGCCGCAAGAGAGCGTCCTGCTGCGCCCCCGGAGGAAGCGGCGCCAGCTGCGAAACAGGCTGGTTCACTCCCATTCGAGCGCCCCTTTTCTCCACTCGTAGATGAAACCGATGGTCAAGACGCCCAGAAAAACCATCATCGACCAGAATCCGAAGACGCCGAGCTGGCCGAGCGAGACTGCCCAAGGGAACAGAAACGCCACCTCCAGATCGAAGATGATGAAGAGAATCGCGACGAGATAATAGCGGACGTCGAAGCGGTTACGGGCGCCCTGGAAGGGCTCGAACCCGCACTCGTACGGCGACAGCTTCTCCGAATCAGGGTTCTGTCGAGCGACGATCAGCGACGCGAGCACGATCACCGTCGCCAAGCCGAGGGCAACGCCGAGGAAGATCAGGATCGGAAGATACTCGCGCAGCAGGTTGTCCATTGCGCGAACTCCTTACGACAAACTCGCTGCAAATGCTAGGGCTTGGCCGCCCAATTGCAGGACGGGTCGGGCCCGCAAAACGGAGCCCTCTCGCAGCGATGATATAGGCAACGCGGCATGAAAATGGAAGCGTAGACTGCGTTCAATATACAGCGAAATTCTCGAAAAGGGGTGGGAGACCCTGCGCCGCGGCAACTCGTCCGCTCAGCCCGCGTGATGGCGGGAGTGACGGGGCTCGAACCCGCGACCTCCGGCGTGACAGGCCGGCGCTCTAACCAACTGAGCTACACCCCCGAAGCCGTCGCTCCGAGGCGGCGACAGATACTCTGCCCTCCCGGGGGTGTCAATCCGACAATGCGCAAGATCACGAGCGCGACAGATCGCCTCGCGCCGATCGAGGCGCAAACAGGGCGCGCCGGGGGCGGCTTACAGCTTTCCCGGCGAGTGAGCGATGTCACTGCAACCGACGTGCCAGCGTGTTTTCCTCCGACACCAGTTGCGGCACGCCCGACGTTGCTTGGCTGTCGTCCAAAGGCGCGCCGATGTCGCTTGGTCGCCGGTTGTTGCGGTGGCGATGAGGAAAGGACTGCATGAACGCTACGACGCAAACCAAGATACTCGTCGTCGAGGACCAGACCGAAGTCCGGGATCTCGCGGCGTCGACCTTGCGCGATGCCAACTACATCGTGGTCGAGGCAGCGAATGCCGACGAAGCCCTCGCTATTCTGGAAACGACAACCGACATCAGTCTGCTGTTCACCGATATCGTCATGCCCGGCGAACTCAACGGCATCGGCCTCGCGCAACGGGTCGGTCGGATGCAGCCGGCGCTGCCCGTGCTTTTCACGAGCGGTTATAGCGTCGATCTGGCGAGCGGGCCGATCGCGCGGGCAACCTTCCTACCCAAGCCCTATCGGCCGGTCCAGCTCTGTAACCAGGTAGCGCGACTGCTCTCCGACTGCTGATCGCGATCGGGTCGCGCGTGAGCGAGAAGACAGCTTGGATGAGGATGGGCTGGTGGGCGATGACGGGATCGAACCGCCGACATTCTCGGTGTAAACGAGACGCTCTACCGCTGAGCTAATCGCCCGACCGACAAAACGTGGATGGTTGTAGGATAAACCGAATTCGGCAAAAAGAAACCGACCGCCTGCGCCAGCAGCGGTCGGGTTCTGCGATCGTCCGATAACTAATTGACGGCGTCTTTGAGGCCCTTGCCGGCCTTGAATTTCGGCTGCTTCGAGGCGGCGATCTGAATCTTCTCGCCGGTTCTCGGGTTGCGACCCTCTGATGCCGCACGCTGGCTGACCGTGAAGGTTCCAAATCCGACCAGCCGGACTTCGTCGCCATTCTTCAGCGACGCAGTGATCGAATCGAACACAGCATCGACGGCCGTAGTCGCGTCCGACTTCTTCAGGTTTGCGGCCGACGCAACGGCATCGACGAGCTCATTCTTGTTCACGAGGTGGCCCCCCTACTCGAAGCAGTGGATTGGGTTAAACGCGACCCTAGTCGCGCGGCAGTGTAGATCGGCAGATTCACGTGCGTCAATGTGGCAGGCATTTCGATCCCCCACTTTCCCTGGGATTTGCCGGCAATCGACCGAGAGGGAGCGCCGTCGGCCCGACGGCGCTCCCTCTTTCGGTTCAGTCGGCCGCCACCTTAGTGGGTGATGACACCAGGGCGCTCTTCCTCAGTCTTAGTCGCCGGCAGCACCGGCGGGGCGGTCTCCTCCGTCCATTCAATGGCCACCGGCGGAGTGACCAAAGCGTGCTTCAACAACTCGTCGACGGTGCCGACCGGCACGATCGTCAAGCCCTTCTTCACGTTGTCGGGGATTTCCGCAAGATCCTTCTCGTTGTCGCGCGGGATGAGCACGGTCTTGAGTCCGCCCCGCAGAGCCGCAAGCAGCTTCTCCTTGAGACCGCCGATCGGCAGCACGCGGCCGCGCAAGGTGATTTCGCCCGTCATCGCTACGTCCCGGCGAATGCGGATCCCGGTGAGCACCGAGACGATCGAAGTAACCATGGCGACGCCAGCGGACGGTCCGTCTTTCGGCGTCGCTCCCTCCGGCACGTGCACGTGGATGTCGCGCTTCTCGAAGACCGAGGTCTTGATCCCGAAGGCGTTGCTGCGCGACTTCACGTAGCTCTCGGCCGCTTGGACCGATTCCTTCATCACGTCGCCAAGTTTACCGGTCGCAGTGACGCGGCCTTTGCCTGGCAATGTCACGGCCTCGATCGAAAGCAACTCGCCGCCGACTTCGGTCCAGGCGAGACCAGTGGTCACGCCAACGAGATCCTCAAGCTCGACCTCGCCGAAGCGGAAGCGGCGGACGCCGGCGTATTTCTCCAGATTACGCCGCGTCACCGTCACCTTCTTGAGGTGACGCATCAAGATATCCTTGATGGCCTTGCGCGTCAGGTTGGCGATCTCGCGCTCGAGGTTGCGCACGCCGGCCTCGCGCGTGTAGTAGCGAATGAGGTCGTGCAACGCGTCGTCGGTGATCGTCCACTCGGTCTTCTTGAGCCCGTGCGCCGGGATCTGCTTGGGAATGAGATGGCGGCGCGCGATTTCGACTTTCTCGTCCTCGGTATAGCCGGGAATACGAATGAGCTCCATTCGATCGAGCAGCGGCTGCGGCATGCGCAGCGTGTTCGCCGTCGTCACGAACATCACATCGGAGAGATCATAATCGACCTCAAGGTAATGATCGTTGAAGCTCGCATTCTGCTCGGGGTCGAGGACTTCGAGTAGCGCCGAGGACGGGTCGCCCCGCCAATCGGCGCCCAACTTGTCAACCTCGTCGAGAAGAAAAAGCGGGTTCGACGATTTCGCCTTCTTCATGCCTTGGATGATTTTGCCGGGCATCGAGCCGATATAGGTCCGACGGTGACCGCGAATCTCGGCTTCGTCGCGCACGCCGCCGAGCGACATGCGGACAAAATTTCTTCCGGTTGCACGAGCGACCGACTTCCCGAGAGAAGTCTTACCGACGCCGGGAGCCCCGACCAGGCAGAGGATCGGTCCCTTCACCTTCTTCATGCGCTGCTGTACCGCAAGATATTCAAGGATGCGCTCCTTGACCTTCTCAAGCCCGTAATGATCGGCGTTGAGCACCTTCTCGGCGATCTTGATATCGCGCTTGGTCTTGGTGCGGTTTTGCCACGGGATCGACAACAGCCAATCAAGGTAATTGCGCACCACCGTTGCTTCGGCCGACATCGGGCTCATGGTGCGCAGCTTCTTGACCTCGGCGATCGCCTTGTCATGCGCTTCCTTGGAAAACTTGGTCTTGTTGATTTTCTCCTCGAGTTCTGCAAGCTCGTCCTTGCCATCCTCGCCCTCGCCGAGCTCTTTCTGGATCGCCTTCAGCTGCTCGTTGAGGTAGTACTCGCGCTGCGTCTTCTCCATCTGCCGCTTGACGCGGTTGCGGATACGCTTCTCGACTTGGAGGACGCCGATCTCGCCTTCCATATAGCTGAACACCTTCTCGAGCCGCTCGGAGACAAGCTCGATCTCGAGCAGCTCCTGCTTCTCGGGGATCTTCAGCCCGAGATGCGCGGCGACGGTGTCGGCGAGCTTGCCGGAATCCTCGATCTGATTGATCGAAACCAGGACTTCCGGCGGGATCTTCTTGTTGAGCTTGATGTATTGCTCGAATTGGGAAACGACGGTGCGCGCCAGCGCTTCGATCTCCTGGCTGTCGCCCGGCTTCTCGGCGATCGCCTCGGCGTAGGCCTGGAAGAAAGACTCGTTCTCGGCGAAGCGCACGATGCGGGCGCGCTGACCGCCCTCGACGAGCACCTTGACCGTGCCGTCGGGCAGCTTCAGCAGCTGCAATACCGTGCCGATCGTGCCCACCGAATAAATGTCGGCGGTCGTGGGATCGTCCTGCGCCGCATTCTTCTGCGTCACCAGGAGTATCTGCTTATCGTCCTTCATGACGTCTTCGAGCGCCCGTACCGACTTTTCGCGGCCGACGAAGAGCGGCACGATCATGTGCGGGAAGACGACGATGTCACGCAGGGGCAGGACGGGGTACAACGAGCCGCGTGAAATTTCAAACATGAGGCCTCTTTCCTGAGGAGGACCGGCTCCCGACTCGCGGCGAGACGGCCGATGTCCAAATGGCGGGTAATCTTAAGTTGGCGTGCCCGCCGGCGCGTTCAAGGCACACGGTGCAAGCGCCAGCGCCCCGCCGGCCGCCGCGCGCGACGCCCTGGAAGGGGAAGCACCCCCCGATGGTCAGGCGCCTGTACCCTCGCCGCGCCTGTCCGAATGGACGTAGAGCGGCTTGGCGCGGCCTTCGACGACTTCGCGATTGATGACGATCTCGCTGACGCCCGACAGACCGGGCAGCTCGAACATCGGATCGAGCAGGATCGCCTCGAGGATCGAGCGCAGCCCGCGTGCTCCGGTCTTGCGCAGGATGGCGCGGTGGGCGATGGCCTTCAGCGCCTCCTCGTTGAATTCGAGATGGACGTCGTCCATCTCGAACAGCCGCTGGTACTGCTTGACCAGCGCATTCTTCGGCTTGGTCAGGATTTCCACCAGCGTCACCTCATCGAGGTCGACGAGCGTCGCGACGACCGGGAGGCGACCGACGAATTCCGGGATCAGGCCGAACTTGAGCAGATCCTCGGGCTCGAGATCGCGCAGGATTTCACCCGTCTTGCGCTCCTCCGGACCGCGCACTTCGGCGCCGAAGCCGATCGATGTGCCCTGGCGGCGCTGCGCGATGAGTTTTTCCAGTCCGGCAAAGGCGCCGCCGCAGATGAAGAGGATGTTTGTCGTGTCGACCTGCAAGAACTCTTGCTGCGGATGCTTGCGGCCGCCCTGCGGCGGCACCGAAGCGATCGTGCCCTCCATGATCTTCAGCAACGCCTGTTGCACGCCTTCGCCCGACACGTCGCGCGTGATCGACGGGTTGTCCGACTTGCGACTGATCTTGTCGACCTCGTCGATGTAGACGATGCCGCGCTGCGCGCGCTCGACGTTGTAGTCAGCGGATTGCAACAATTTGAGGATAATGTTCTCGACGTCTTCGCCGACGTAGCCGGCTTCGGTCAACGTCGTCGCATCGGCCATGGTGAACGGCACGTCGATGATGCGCGCCAGGGTCTGCGCGAGCAGCGTCTTGCCCGAGCCCGTCGGCCCGACCAGGAGGATGTTCGATTTGGCGAGTTCGACGTCGTTGTTCTTGGTGCCGTGCGCGAGGCGCTTGTAATGATTGTGGACGGCCACCGAGAGGACGCGCTTCGCGTGATCCTGGCCGATCACGTAGTCGTCGAGAACCTTACAGATGTCGCGCGGACCGGGCACGCCATCGCGCGATTTGACCAGAGTCGTCTTGTGCTCCTCACGGATGATGTCCATGCAGAGCTCGACGCACTCGTCGCAAATGAAAACCGTCGGCCCGGCAATGAGCTTGCGGACCTCATGCTGGCTCTTACCGCAGAACGAGCAATAGAGGGTGTTCTTTGCGTCGCTCCCGCTGGACTTGGTCATAGCCACTCCGTGAGCAATCGGGCATTCGCCCGATCAACGTGCCAACTGTACCGCACACCGTCGCCGAAACCAATCCCACGGAAGCTGCCAACGGTGAGCATCAGGTGACTGACAGATTTAACGATAACTACCACCTGGCGATCAACAACTAGTTAAATGTCCAACAATCCGGCCACGCTCGTCTGTGACCGCGATCACCTGGGGCATTCCCTGCCCTCCCCTCATGCCCGCGCCTTCGCTTCGTCCTCGCGCGGCGGCCGGCTGACCACGACATCGTCGATCAGGCCGAACGCCTTGGCTTCGAGGGGGGAGAGAAACTTGTCGCGCTCGACTGCGGTCGAAATCACCTCGAGCGGCTGGCCGGTATGTTTGACGTAAATCTCGTTGAGTCGCGCCCGAGTCGACAGAATCTCACGCGCCTGAATCTCGATGTCGGTGGCTTGGCCCTGGGCGCCGCCTGAGGGTTGGTGGATCATGATGCGGGCATTGGGCAGGCAAAAGCGTTTGCCCGCGGCCCCGGCGCACAGCAACAGGGAGCCCATCGACGCTGCCATCCCCATGCACACGGTCGAAACCGGCGAACGGATGTATTGCATCGTGTCGTAGATCGCCATCCCGGACGTCACGACGCCTCCGGGGGAGTTGATGTAGAAGGAAATGTCCTTATTGGGATTTTCCGATTCGAGGAACAGCAATTGGGCGCAGATCAGGCTGGCCACCGCATCATTGACCGGACCGACGAGAAAAATGATGCGCTCCTTGAGGAGGCGCGAATAGATGTCGTAGGCGCGCTCGCCACGGTTGGTCTGCTCGACCACCATCGGCACCAGCGTATTCATCTGTATCTCGAATGCTTCACTCATGCCTAATAACTCCTAACGCCAGCGCCGCCTAAATCCTTCACGTTCTTCACTCGGCCTTCTTGCCCGTCCTGCGTTCCGGCTAGGCCGCCGGCTCTGTAGCGCCTGTCGCAGAGGCTTCTTCCGAACCGGATTTCAGCAGATCCTCGATTGCTACCGCCTTGTCGGCCACGCTTGCCATCTCGGTGATGAAATCGACGACCTTGTCCTCGAAGATAGGTGCCCGAAGATTCGCCAGCGCCTCGGGGTTGTTGCGGTAGAACTCGACCACCTGTTTCTCGTAACCGCGATGGCGGCGTGCCTCCTCGCTCAACGCCCGGTTGATTTCCTCTTGGGTAACAGTGATAGCGTTGGCGCGGCCGACCTCGGATAGCAGCAGGCCGAGTCGCACGCGCCGTTCGGCGATGGCGCGGTACTCGCTCCTCAACTCATCGTCACTCTTGCCGGCGTCCTCGTCCACCGCCTCCTTGTTCTTCTCGCGTGCTTCCTGCAATTGTTTCCAGATCGTCTCGAATTCAAGGTCCACCATGCCAGGCGGCACGGGAAAATCGTGTTTCGCGGCGAGTTGGTCGAGCAGCATTCGCTTCAAATGTTGGCGCGCCAGCCCACCGTAATCGCGTTCGAGCTGTTCACGCACGGCCTTGCGCAGGCCGTCAAGCGCCCCGAAGCCCATCTCCTTCGCCATGTCGTCGTCGACCACAAGCGGCTGCTTTTCGCGCACTTCCTTGATCTCGACGGCGAATTCCGCGTCCTTGCCGGCGAGATCCTCACTGCCATAATCCGCTGGAAAGGTCACCTTAAGCTCACGATGCTCGCCCGCCTTGGCGCCGATGAGTTGATCCTCGAAGCCCGGAATGAAACGGCCGGCCCCGAGTTCAAGCGAGTGGCCTTGCGCACTGCCGCCGGGAAACGCCTTGCCGTCGACTTTACCTACGAAGTCGATGACCACCACGTCGCCGCTCGCCGCCGGCCGATCGACTGCCTCGCTCTTGCGATTGGGCTCGGCGATACGCTGCAGCGCCTTATCGATCTCCGCCTCGGGAATTTCCGGCCGCAATCTCTCAAGATGCAATTCGCCGAAATCCACGGGCTTTATCTCGGGCAGCAGCTCGACCGCCATCTTGTATTCGAGATCGGCACCCTCCTTGAACGAGACGATCTCGATCTTGGGCTGCATGGCCGGCCGCAGATTGCGCTCGAGCATCGCCTGCGCGGAGCTGTCGCTCACCGCCTTCTCGAGCACCTCGCCCATTACCGAAGCGCCGTAGCGCTTGCGCAGCACCGGCATCGGAACCTTGCCCGGCCGAAATCCCGGCAGGCGGATGGTCCGGCCGATCTCGCTCAGCCGAGCCTGCATCTTTTGCTCGATGTCGTTGGAAGCGACGGTAACCGTAAACTCGCGCTTCAGTCCCTCTACATTCGTCTCGGTGATCTGCATCGTGCTCGGCTGTCCGTTAAAAGGGCTGCGTCGTTCGGCAGGTCGCGCTACCGACCTCTATCGGGCGTGGTGCGGGCGGGGGGATTTGAACCCCCACGACCGAGGTCGCTGGAACCTAAATCCAGTGCGTCTGCCAATTCCGCCACGCCCGCCCGCAGATCGAACCTGGCTTGCACCGAACCGCTCGGCCTCGCCTTGCCTGGCGGGCCGCGCTTCATAGCACAGCGGATTGGGGAGTGAAACTGTCGAAACGCGGGGCTAGTAGCCGCGGCCGCGGCGTGCTGCCGACGATCGAGTCGGCGCCAAACCGGCCCTTAGCAATAGACGCGGCGGAATGCGCCGAGAGCGAGCATGCGGAAGGTTGTTTCGCTTTCCTCGGATGCCTGCCGCTGGAAGCGGACGCAAAAGCGGACATGTGGAATGCCGAGAGGATCGTTGCGCAGATCGAGCACAGTGGCCGTTTCTTTCAGCCCCAAGCCGCGTGCGCGGCTATAGCAGTCGCCCGGCTTGATCTCTGGTGTCTTGTCCTGACGGTGAAAGGCGTCCATGAGCGACATGTGAGTGCCCGATCCGTGGCTTTCGCACGCCCGCAGAGTAACCGTTAGACTCTGAACGAATCCTTAATCCGTAATCTTGGCGTAAGGCTTTGTTCCAATCCCGATGAGCAATTTAGCGGAGGAGGGCTCGCAGCTGGGTCGAAGCGGCTATTCTGCCCTCGTCGGTATAGGCCTCATGGTTCGCCTCGATCTCTGACAGCCGGTAGAGATAGTTGATCATGATGCCGGCGGATTGCTGCAGCCCCTTCGGTGAAAGATCGGCTGCCCAGTTCAGCCGTTCGAGCCGCGCGCCGTTGCTGAGGTGAAAATGCGCGACCGGATCGCGGGCCCGCCCGGTGGCGGTTTTCTCAAGCATGAGATAGCGGGCACATAGCCGCAGCAGCGGTTCGCGCAGGGCCCGCATCATGGCGTCGTCATCGTGCCAATCGGCGATCGCCAGGGCTTTGCTTAGCGTCATCTCTTCGCCGCTAGCCGACAGTGCGCGGATGGCTCGCTGCTCAGCTATCGTAAGGAAATTCCCTCCCTCTGCGGCAAGTTGCTCGTCGAGCCATGAGCGGAATCCCGGGCACGGCGAGAGGGTGGCGAAATTCTTCAAACGCGGCAGCTCGGCGGCGAGGCTATCGACCACCCGCTTGATGAGGAAGTTGCCGAAACTGATGCCGGCCAATCCCGCCTGGCAGTTCGAGATTGAATAGAAGATCGCGGTGTCGGCACTGGCCGGGTCGCCCAGTGGCGCGTTCTCGTCGAGCAGCGGATGGATGCTGTCGGCGATGCCCCGCGTCAGGGCGACCTCGACAAAAATCAATGGCTCGTCCGGCATGCGTGGGTGGAAGAAGGCAAAGCAGCGGCGATCAGCCTCAAGCCGATTTTTGAGGTCGGTCCAACCGCGAATCTCGTGCACTGCCTCGTAGACGATGAGCTTTTCGAGTAGCGCCGCCGGCGCCTCCCAGGTGATGCGGCGCAGTTCGAGAAACCCGATATCGAACCAATGGGCGAGCAGCGCTTTGAGGTCCTGCTCGAGAGCACCAAGGACGGCATCGCCGCGCGACATCGCCATCAGTTCGGCTCGCATATCGACGAGGAACTTGACGCCATCCGGCAGCGCGTTGAATTGCGTTAGCAGCTTGACGCGCGGCGGCTCGAGTGCCCGGCGCAGCGCCAACTCCGCGCGCAGCCGATCGGCGCCGCTCTTGCCGGCAAGCTCGACGCAACTGGCATCGACGGCGGCACGGTCGATATCGAAGCTCTCGGCAAGAATGCGCAGGAAACGCTCGCGGCCGACGGCGTTGAGAGCGAGATAGGTGCGACCGAGATCGGCCGCGCGTGCCCGCGCCGAGACCTCGCCGCCCCGCCCTTCTAGACAGTTGCGCATCTGCTCGCGCAGGCGCTCGGCATCCTCGCCCGAAAGTTCCGGACGCAGCGGCGCTCCAATGGCATTGCGCGCCGATTCGGCAATATCGCGCCATGCCGCACGCAGATTGTGCAGCGTCTTGTCGAAGACGCTGTCGAGAAAACCATTGCGTTCGCTCATAACCATCATTGCTCCGGCGCGCTCAGCGCTTTCAGCTCCCGCAACACGGGCGGCAGCATCTCGATGATGTCCTCGGCGACGAGACCGGGCCCGAAGCGCGCAGCTGCCGCGCCGTGCAACCAGCATGCCGCCGCGCCCGCCGCCGCCGGCGCCATTCCCTGCGCGAGGAGCCCGAGCGCCATGCCGGCGAGGACGTCGCCGCTGCCGGCCGTCGCCAGTTCTGGCGGCGCATTGGCATTGATTGCCGCCCAGCCATTGGGCGCCGCAACGACGGTATCGGCGCCCTTGAGCAATAGCGCCGCTCCGCTCTCGCGGGCGGCGCGCCGAGCTCTCGTCAGCTTGTCGCCGCCAGCGGGGAAGAGACTGGTGAATTCGCCGTCATGCGGCGTCAGCAACGTCGGTCCCTTGATCGCGGCGGCAAGTTCCTCGGCGCGTCCGGCAAAGCTCGTGATTGCATCGGCATCGAGGACGACGGCGCGGCCGGTCTCGAGCGCGGCGCTAACGAGATCGGGAGTCGACCCGCGAGGCCCAAGTCCCGAGCCGAGCCCGGGTCCAAGCAGGATGGCGTTGCGCCGTTTATCGGCGAGCAAAGCAGCGAAATCGGCGCTATCGGCGATCGGCTGGACGATCGTTCCGGTGAGCGAAGCGGCATAGATCGCAAAAACGCCTCGCGGCGCGGCAACGGTAACAAGTCCGGCGCCCGTCCGGGCGGCGGCGCGCGCTGCGAGCCGCGCCGCCCCCGTCATCACCGCACCGCCGGCGACCAGTGCGTGACCTCTCTGATATTTGTGCCCATCGGTACGCGGCCACGGGAGAGAATCGCACCATAGGGCCGGCGCGTTCTCGAAGGTGCGTGGTCCGATCGTATCGAGCACCCCAGCCGGGATGCCGATATCGGCGACCACCATCTCGCCGCACAGGCCGCGCCCGGGAAATATCAGATGCCCGGGCTTCTTGCGAAAGAAGGTGACGGTGAGAACGCTGCGCGGAGCAATTCCACGCACGGCGCCGCTTGCCCCGTCAACGCCGCTCGGCACGTCGACCGCGACCACCGGTAGGCGGCGGGCAGCAAGGTGAGCGATCGCGTCGCGGGCCACTCCATCGATCGGTCGGGCGAGGCCGGCACCGAACATCGCGTCGACGACAAGCGCCGTGTCCGCAGGCAGCGTCGGCGTCAACTGCTCCACTGCACCGGTCCACCGCGCGGCATGCCGGGCGGCGTCACCTCGCAGGGTTTCGCGGCCGGTGAGCAGGAAGAGGCGGATCGACCAACCTGCGGCCGCCAGGTGACGGGCGACAACGAAGCCGTCGCCGCCATTGTTGCCGGGGCCGCAGATGATGGCGGCCGATCGCGGCGACCAGCGCCCAGCGATCGCCTCGGCAACAGCGCTGCCGGCGCGCTCCATCAACGTCTCGCCGGAGACGCCGCCGGCAATGGTCAGCCGATCGGCTTCTGCCATCTCCTGCGGCGTCAGTACGGCGAATTCGTTGAAAGCGCTCACGGTCGCCCGGCTCTCCTCTGCGGCGAGCCGAAGCTTAGCGCGGCGCGCCGGCCGCGGCGACCGGGTTCGTCAGCACGATTGGTGGCGATTTTGGCGCGGCGCCGTCCGTGGTTCGCTTGACGGCCCGGCGGGGACGCGCTACGACCACCGCCCTGGTGGCGGGTGTAGCTCAGTTGGTTAGAGCGCCAGATTGTGATTCTGGATGTCGCCGGTTCGAGCCCGGTCACTCGCCCCAGTCTTGCTTGCCCCCGAACCGATCACGCGCTCAGTGAAAGGCGGGCGGACCACGATGGCTATCCGCATTCGCATTGGCCGGTGCCGGTTGCTGCAAAGCAGCCACCGTCGTCTGGCTCAACGCTGAATCGGCGTTTTGAATGCCGTTGGTGAGCGCCCCGCTCGCGCTACCGAGCGCGCGCGTCTGCCCGGTCAACGTACTGGCGGAGCTGCCCGGCGACAGCTGCAATTGGGCCCGCGTTGCAGTCGGCAAGTGCCCGGGCGGCGTCACGCGCGGTGCGACCGCGTCGAGCAGGCGCGAAATGGTGTCGAGCGGCAGCGGCTGTGCGACCGGCGCGACGCCGGGGACGACGATGGCGCCCCATCCGGTGCGGCGCAGCTGTGCCGTGCCGTCACGGGTGATGACGTCGACGCCGGCGACCTTGTCGCCGGTGTTGTTTTCGCCGCCCGGTCCCGCGAGCCCGACGATGGCACCGGTTTCCGTGGTTTCGCCGAAAACGATGGTGCCGCGCACGCCGATCGTCGCGACCGGGAGCGACACCGTCATGTCGGCAGGATTGTGATGGGCGACCCGACCGCTGACGAAGCGAAAGAACCCGTTACCGATCGCAGCCGCTACCTTGCCCGCGCCGGTCGACGGATCATAAACGAACTCTGTGATGGTGATGCTGCTATTGGGACCGATCGTCAGCGTCGTCTCGTCGAGCAGCATCACCTGCAGCCCGGCATCTGGTCCGGAGGTGATGCGGTCGTAGCGGTAGATCGGATCGCCGCTAGCGACGGCGACACCGACCGCATCGCCCTGGCTAATGCGCTTGACGTCGCCACGGACGGCGGAAGAGACGCCAGCCTGGTCCCTGGCCTGCGCCGGAGAAGAAATGACCGCGTGCGCCAATGACAGGGCGACGAGCGTTGCCGCGGTTATCGTGAGGCGACGGGAACTCGCAAATTGCGGCTTGGCTGCTGCCGGTGACATGTTCCGTCTCCGAAGGTCTGGCGGCTCGAAACTGTCCCGAATCCCGCTCCAGACTGCGGCATCACCATGCTCTCAGGTCGGCCGTCGCTCAGTGACTGTTGTCACGCCCTGCTGTTCCTTGTGACCGGAATCACATAGATCCACGCAGAAACGAAGAAAGCCCAGCGGCGGCTTTCACAAATCAACTCGATTTGATGTCAGGCGGCCTGCGCGACCGCGCCGCCGCGGCGGCGCAATCTCAGCGCGACACCACCAAATCCGATGATCATCATCGCCCAGGTCGAAAGCTCGGGAACGCCCTCCACCTCCTCGGCACCGACCTCACCGGTCCCGCCGCTTTTGTTGACGATGTCCACTGCAAACGCGATCTTTTCGACTTTGGTCTGCACCGTGTAGAGGTTTGCCGCGATGGAGGCCAGCCCCAGGGCACCGGCCGTCGGGGTAACCTTGAAGTCGAGTGGGCCAGCCTTGCCGCCGTTAAATCCGTGACCGCAACCGGTGCAGTCGATCGCATAATCGAAGGTTCCGAACGGCGAAGCCTTCAGGTGCGAAGTATCGCGGGCGAACCCTGTCGAAAGACCTGTGATGGTAACGGCGGGATCGCCGACGAGATCGAATACGAACGCGTGGTGGTTCGGATCTGGGTTCTCGTGGAAGTGATATAATGCCGTATTGCTCAATACGACCGAGAAATCCAGCGACTTGTTGTCCACATCCTGCGTGACTTTCACTGTTCCCCACGGACCAGTGCCGCAACCGCCGGAGCAGCCGTCGACCGACAGCGTATAGATGGTTGCATTCGCTGAATGGCCAATCGCCATTGCCGCAATAGTCGCGGCAGCGATACAGCCCAAAGTGCGGAAGATTCTCACCACGCCACCCCATTCAAAAAGGTTCAAATACGATAATTCCACGAATGCGCGAAACCGTCAACGTCCCTTTGGCAGATGGTTAAACCGCTGCGGTCGCCGCCGAGCCATCGCAATTTAAGATTTATCGTCCGAGAATGCCTTGTAGGCGATGATCGTGAAAGTATCCTTGACGCCAGGCAGAGTCTGCAACTTATCGGTGACGAAGCGGCCGATATCCGCGCCTTCAGCGAGATAACACTTCATCAGGAGATCGTACTGCCCAGAGGTTGAATAGACCTCGGATACTTGCTCGACGTTTTGCACCGCTTCATCGGCGACGACATAGGCCTTGCCGAGCTCGCATTTGACCATGACGAAGATCGTCTTCATGGGCGCCTCGTCAACATGGGCGGACTCCTGCTGCCGGCGGCCCGCGCCCTCGTCCGGGCGGCGCCTAGCCGCCGGCTAATCTTACCGGACGCGCGAGGAAGGCGGGAAGATGGTCGCCGAAACCGACGACGCGGCGGTCCTCCTGATCCTCGCGCTGCCGCTGATCGGGACGGCCGCGCTCGTCGCGCCGGCCGGCAGCATCGGCAAGCACCGTGACGTTGCTCGCCCGCTCCATGCCCTCCGGCGTCATGCGTATTGGCTGCGTAGCGGTTGCTACCGCATGGGGACGTGGTTGCTGCTGGCGTCGGCCGTCGGCGCGGCGCGGTTCGCGGCGAACCGGTTCTGCCCGACTTGGCTTGGAGTCCGACCGCGTCGGCTCGGCATGCCCGGATTCGGCGTGAGCCGCTTCGGTCCGCATCTCGTCGGGTCGCGTCTCGTCGGAGCGCTTAACCACCGGTCCCTTTGGCTCGCCGCGCCGCGGTTCCGCGCGCTTGGTCCGAGCCGGCGCCGCGCGACCCCGACCACGGCCACGGCGCGTGTCGTCATAGA